>VFQO010011281.1_pt1 | contig 31074 bp, 49 predicted proteins | sample 3512331 | NCBI WGS metagenome assembly VFQO01 (sample SAMN10412371, study PRJNA504923) | tailings metagenome | isolation source: Replicate 3 from Balatoc abandoned mine | place: Philippines: Itogon, Benguet | collected 2017-08-28 | reverse complement strand
AGGCACAACCGCGCCCAGCCAGCCATCGACAGCCATCAACAGCCCCACAGCCCGCACTCACTTGGCAGGTAGGTGCTGAGGGACGGCGAGCGGTCGGTGTACAAAGCGTCCGGCGGGTGCGGCAGCGAGCGGGAGCGCGCAAACGAGGCGGACTGCGGCGGCAGCGCGCCGCTCGCGCGCCGGTCGCTCCAGTTGATGCCGTTGACGAGGGCGGAGCCCTGGCGGCTGGGCGGGCCCTGGCGCTCGGGGTCCTGCGGAGGGGTTGAGAAAGGCAGGAGGGGGTGGGTGAGGTGGTGTGAGGAGAGCAGCAAGAGGTGCACTGGGAAGAAGCGTGTACTTGCAGGCTTGGGAGGCAGCAGGCAAAGCATAGCAGCCGCTGGCTTGCTGCTCATTCACACCAGCGTGCGCCCAGCTGTAGCCACGGAAGCCAGATCTCCCACCACGGCGCTGCCCCTACCACATGCCGCACAACAACCTCGGCACAACGCAGCACGGCGCTGCACCCATCAGCGAGCTCAAGGCAGCTGCACACCGGCTCACCACAAAGGAATGCAGCGCCTCGCCGATGAGGTGCTGCTCTGCGCTGGCCGACCGAGGGCTGCCCCCCGACTTGTTGCGCCCGGGCACCAGCCCCGCCCCCGGCACGCCCGGCACGACCGCCACACCGCGGCCGCCCGCCTCTGGCGGCAGCGTGAAGCCGCTCTCCGGCGGGTAGGCTGCCGAGGCAAAGGGTGAGGCCATGTCTGGGAGGGGCATGGAAGCATACTGGCTGAGGGCCGCCGAGCTCGCCACGCCCTGCTGCCCCGCCTGCCCCAGCAGCAGCTGCTCGGGGGAAAAGGTGGGCGAGGTGATGCCTGCTGCGCTGGCCGCCGCGGACAGCGCCTGCTGGATGGCCACCGCGTGTGCCGCCTGCTGCTGGCTGGACAGCTGCTGCACCAGCTGCGCCTGCTGCGCGTTCTGCAGCAGCAGAGCAGCGTACTGCTGGCTCAGCATGTCGGTCGTGGCGGGCGCCTGCTGCTGCGGCAGGGGGGTTGGACAGGGTTGAAGCAGGGCACTGAGCACAAGCGCAAGCCAGGCGGGCAGCAAGCAGAAGACAGCAGCAGGCTGCGCCATGTGCGCCACTCAGTCTACACGCAGCCAAGCAGTTGCACATGCATGGGCGCGCCAGTAGCTGTCTTCGCTGGGCGAGCGCATTCTGCCCCGCAATTCCGCGCTCCACCAGTCCAGCCTCAAAGAACAGGCTGCTCGGCTCACCTGGTTGGCGTGCAGCTGCGCCAGCGCCATGGCCTGCTTTGCCAGCTGGCTCTCCACCGCCTGCAAGGCACAGGCAAGCAGGTGGCAACGGTGCAAGACGTGAGGGTCTATCCTGTCATGATGTGTGCTCATCCGCCACAGGCCCACTGCCCTGCTGCCTTCAAGACATTTTCTTCTGGACAGCAGGCAGCTCCTGCTGCTGCTGCTAGAGCAGTACGCAGCCCGAGACCTGCCTGCTTCAGCGCCACCAGCTCTGTAATCGTCATCTTGGACACCATGGCGTCATAGTCTGCAGCAGGCAGGAGGCAGGAGGCAGGAGGCAGGGGGGCACGGCGCAAGGTCAGCACGCTGCCAAGGGATTGAACGTGTAGCGTTGCATGGAGACGCTGCATCAGGCACCAGCCGCGCTGGAGGTAATGGTTGCTGCAGGGCCCAGGCAGCGCTTCCCACTGCCAAAACATGCGGCCACCACAATCCCAGGACATGCACCATCCTCCCCTATGCCGCGCACCTGAGGAAGAGGCGGGCGGTGTGCCAGCCGGCGACCGCCGCGACCGTTGCACGCTGTGCATGCTGATGGGCAGGCTGGTGGCGTGGCCCAGCCCGGCTGCCAGCGAGCCGATGTTGTTGCTGCTCGGCGAGCGTGCCATGCCCTGGGATGTGGCGCTGGCAAAGGGCGAGATGGCGGGCCCCTCCTGCGCACCCACCGCCGCCACCGAGGGCACCACAGTGCCGGGCGGCGGCGTGACGCGGCCGGTGCCGCCTGCGGGCGTCGCGGAGCCGGAGGTCAGGCCCTCTGCCCGCGCCTTCGCGCGCTGCGACTTGATGGCTTGGAGCGCCTCGGCATCCACCTTCCTGCAGCGGTCGGTTGCATGGAGCCAAGAGAGTCGATATGAGCTGCGCGAAGCAGGGCATGGCCAGCCTGGAGGACAGCATGAATAAACAGGAGCGCAGGCGGGCCGGCCGCCACCAGGAGGCACATCACGGGGCATGGGGCACATGGACGGATGGGGCGTGCACAGCGCTGCCGGCTGCGGCAACAGGCTGCACGCACTGCAGTGCTGCCCCAGTAGCCAACTGTGCAGCAAAGAGTGCAGCAACGCGCCTGGATTTGGAGACAATCGCGCCCACTCCGGCCAGCGCTTTGAGCGCGCTGCTCCTAGCATCCTCCTTCTTCACCGGCGGCGCAGCTGCTGCTGCGCCAGCTCCAGGGACCTGGCTGATGCTGCTGGGCCCGCTGCCTAGGCTGCTGGGTGCGGCCGCTGGCGGCGCCGCGGCGGCCGCCGCGTCGGCGGCGGCATCGAGCTCCGTGCTGCCGCCGCGCACCTGCTGCTGCTCCGAGGAGCCGGAGGCGGAGCCCTGGGACAGCAGGCTGTGCCCGCTATCGGCTCGGCTGGACAGCTCCAGCGACTCGAGCGCGGCCAGCTGCTGGCGGGGCGAGGTGGAGGGCGGCGGCGGCGCCGCCGTGGCGGTGGCGGCCGACGCCATGTCGCCCATACCACAGCGCCTGCCGCGGGTTTAACGGTGCCTGATCGCTCGGGGCGGGTGTCGCGCGCTGCGGGGCGGGAGGAGGCGCCAGGGAACGAGCTGTGGGGCAAGGTAGGGTTTGCAAGGCGCCGGACGAGGGGGCCACGGCGGTGGCGTCCGCATTCTGACCCATGGCACCGACGAGGCTTAAGAAGGCAGCCGCAGGGCGCGCGGGCGGGCCAGAGGCGGCCGCAGGAGGGGCAGAAAGGGGGCTGTGGGCGCAGGGAGCGCCGCTGACGGCCGCGCTGCTGCTGGAGGCTTGCATCCGCTGTTGGAGCCCAGCCCGAGGCGCTCGGGCCGCAGCGGAGCCCCCGCCGGGACGTCGAGGCGCGGGGGCTGCTGAAGTCGTGCCGGCCGCACCTGGAGCGCCTCAGCACATGGTGGTGGGGGCGTGGAGCCGCTGGTGGGCGCGCGCAAGGGCTGCTCCCGCGAGGCAGGCGCGGGCTTCTTGAGAGGGGGGCGTGGGAGCGGGCACACACCGTGTGATGTACGTAGATGGTTCTGAGTCGAACGTAGGGAGGCCGGGGAGGCGTGGTACAGAGCGGGCACACACCCCTGCGGCATGAAGCTCGTGAAGTGACCAGCCCGGGCTGGCGATCTTTTGCGCCCTTTGGCTGTAAACCGTGAGGCTGCTGCTGATTCGGAGCGGCCTTAGCTGTGGAAAAGCCCGGGTTGGGGAGGAGGCACACAGTGGCGGCGGGACCTGCCGCGTCTGAGCCTTGCGCTCGCTCTTGGCGCTTGGCTGCTCGCCCGCCTGTGTGACTGCCTCGCTTGCAGTAAGCCACGAGGCGCCAGGCCTGGTGGGAAACCGCAGAACATGCCACTTATTCTAATTGGTGGCGGCACTGGGGCTCGCCGGCTGGCCGCCCTCCCCCCTTCCCTACCCGCCCTGCCAGCCCAGCACAATGCATGATCACTGGAAGCCATGCCTGTGGCGCAACTGCCGGGTCGGAGCAGGGCTTGCATGGAGGGGCGTGAGACGCTGATGTCAACAAGCCGCGCGCCCGGGGGGCTGTGCGGTTGGGGCAACAAGTTGTGTCGGGTGGGTGCATCCAGGGTGCCTTGCCTGGCCAGCTCGCACATTTCATGTGCAGCGTTAACTGTGGCATGCACACTTCTAGCCTGTGGCTTCTGTGGGCATCTCGGGCGGTGCCGTCGTGCACCGTGCCGCCCGCCCGCTGCATGAGGTTGCATGAGCAGGATCGACGACCCACCCGCTCAATGCCCGCTAGCACCTGGTGCATTGTCACATAGCAGCCACGTAAAGTCCGTTGAAACCCGGCCAGACGCGCCAATCCCCAGCGCGGCTAAACCTCACACCCAAGCCACCGCTTCGCTGCAGCAATGAGCCTGGCAACGGCGAGCAGCAGCTGCTGCAGCAGCACGGCAGCGATTAGCAGGCGGACGGCGCTGCTGCCGGCCCAGCGGTGCCCAGCTGCTGCCGCCGGGCGGCGGCGGCAGCACGTGGCCGCCTCGCTCGACTCAGCGACCGTGACGGCAGTGACGCAGCAGGCCGTGGCCTTTGGTGAGTTTGTGCGCACAGCGAGGTTGGCAGGAAGCCCATGGCTGGGCATCAAAACAGCGCCGATGCAGCCGCAGTTGCCGCATTGCACCCGCAGGCGCCACGCGCATTGCCGCCAGCAGCCCCAGTTTCGGCCCTCCAGCCCTGCCGGCGCTGCACCCACGCCCGCTGCCTGCCCCTTCCCTTGCAGTGGCTGTGCTGGGTGGGGAGGCAGCTTTCACAGGGCTGACCACAGATGCATCCACCCCCGGGCGGCCCACCGTGCCTGCCACCATGGGCGGCGTGGTGGGCACACTAGTGGTGCGCCGCGGGCTGCTGAACTCTGGGCAATGCGCACTGCTGCTGCTGCTGCTGCTGTTGCTGCGGTTCCGTCCTGGTCCTGGCCCCCTGTGCTGCTGCAGCTGCCTCAGGGATCATGCATGCAAACTGTGCTGCACAGTCCTGGTGCCTGCAGCACCGCACTCTTCTGCACACATGCATATGCTGCACTCGAGGCCACCCCCAGCGGCGATGCGTCCTCACGCCGCACTCCCCACAACGCGCACGCTGTGCAGGCGGCGGTGCTGGTGCAGCAGGAGGGGGCGCTGGGCACTGCGGGCTGCGTGGTGGGCGCACTTGCGGGCGCCGCCATGCTGTCAGTGATGATCCAGCGCGTGCAGGTGAGGAGTAGATGTGTACAGGTATTGCACAGCTCAAAAGGTTGGGTTTGTTGAGCCGCCCTGCTGCGCGGCGTCCTGGTCCAGCGCATGCAGCGCGGAGATGTGTAGGCTGGACCTCATTTGTGCGGAGCCGGTCTGGTCTGGCGCACACCGCTGCGGGACTGCGGTCGCATGTGTTGTGCTGGATGCCACGGCCCTCGGACCTCTGATCGCTGCCTGGCCAGCCTTGATCTGCTTTGCAGAAGGCGCCGTCCAACCCGGCAGGCTCGCCTCTGCTGTGCAGCCCCCTTTCATTCTCACCATTCATGATCAATGAAGTTTGAGCCCTGCCTCCAAAATTCCTGCCAAGCAGAAGACGCCGTTCAACCCGGAGGACTGGCCGGGCGCCAAGGCGTGGCCGGCCACCATGGCCCTCATCTCCTTCTTCTCCCTCAGCGTCTTCTTTCAGGTGCGCCTAGTGGTTGGTTGTTGCCCTCTGTGCCTATTGTAGTTGTAGGCAGCTTGCCATTTGGAGCAATGGCCTGCAGCTGCGCTGCGCCGCTGCTGTTGCGTGGGCCCTTGCACCCGGCGGTGCAGCATGTCCAGGCTCATGGCAGCGCTACACTCACCATTCACCACGCAGCCGCTTGTCCTGGGGTGTGATCTGGTCCTCGGTATGCCGCCGTCGCTTGCAGGCGCTGCGTACGGCGCTGGAGTGAGTGAGAGAGGCAGTCAGGAGCTAACGGCAGGCGGCGCAAGCTGCGCCCAACATTTCACAGGGCGTCAGCAGTCGGCATCGAATTTAATCTCTGAGCTGCACATTGCAGTGACCTGCGGTGCCCTGCTGTCTGATGTCACGGCTCTTTCCTGGCAAGGCACGCTGTCAACGGCTGCTCACCTTGTGACGTCTGGTTGAAGGCGGGTGGGCGGGAGGCGGCAGGGGCGGCTGGGTCGCCCCGGGGCCTGGGGGCATTCAATTGGCGATCTAGAGGCTTCGGCCATCAAGTGATCGGTGCCAGTGGCTGCATCGGCGCGCCTGCATGGGGCCGCTTCTGGAGAGGCCGTGGGCGGCGGGCATTAGGCGCGCTCCACTGCCCTTCCCCCGCATATCCCGGCTTCCTGGCAGCATCTGGGTGTCGAGTACCTCACGCCCACTGCTGATTGCTTGCAGGCCATCGCGCTTCCAGACAGCAGGCTCAGGTGGGCTTCCTCTCCTGCAGGGTGGCGATCAGCGCAGGCAGCACTGGGTTGGCAGGGCGGCGAGCCCTGGAGCGCCGCGCCGCAGTCGCATCAACCAATGCGAGGCCGTCGCAGCAAGGCCTGGGGCCTCCTGGGTCCTCGTGCAGCCAGGGCGCAATGCCCACAGCTGGTGCTGAGCCGCAGGCAGCCCGCGGCGCTCACCGGCCCAGCTGCCGCCGCCAGCCGCCGCCAGCGCTTCCGGAGCCGGGCAGCCCGCCCTTTCGACTTCCCATGCTCGCCGCCAGCTGCTGTGGAGCTCAGCCGCCTCCAGAACGCAGCAAACTCATTGCTGGATTCAGCATGAATGGTTAAGACGACGGTCAGAGGTCTGCCCGGCAGCTCAAGCCTCCGGATCGAGCACCCCTCAACTCAAACCGCCGCCGCCACCCACGACTTGCTGCAGGGAATCAGCGGCAAAGGCGCAGCCACCATGCCGGGCGACACTGAGACCTATGCCTGTGAGTGGCTTCAATCAGTTTGGGGCAGCACTGCAGTGTTGATTAGGCAGCGAGAAGAGGGTTGTGCCGGGGCGTTTGGTTTGTGCCTACGGTACACCGCAGCACATGGCGCATGAGAGCGCGCTTCCGGCATGGTGGTGATTCTGAACATGGGCCAGCTGAGCTGAACACTCTCTACTGCTCAATTCGCGCCAGCGCTCTTGCCCAGACGGCATAGAGAAGACCCGGTCCGCTCACCAGACCCTGCCGCTTGCTCTGCTCCCGCCCCGCTCGTGCCTGTGCAGTCCAGAGCGACATCAACCAGCTGCTGTCGCTGATCATCAACACCTTCTACTCGTGAGTGAAAGGAGTCCGTTGCATCTTGCAACCCAGATGCAACCACGGCAGTCAGGAATGCCAGCCAGCCGGTGCTGCAATCCCAGCCGCCCTGCCCTGCTGTCGCCGAGCGGCTGCTTGCGTTGAACAGCCGCGCGGTGCGCTTTCTCCGTGCTGAAAAATGCACACACATGATCTCTTCCTTCCCTGCGCAGCAACAAGGAGATCTTCCTGCGTGAGCTGATCTCCAACGCCAGCGATGCGCTCGACAAGATCCGGTGAGGCCCGGCTGCCGCTGTTTTCAAGAGTTCGCTCCGTGGTTGTTGCCTGATGTGTGTGCGATGCGCCTGATGTGTGTGCGATGCGCCTGGTGTGTGTGCGATGCGCCTGATGTGTGTGCGATGCGCCTGATGTGTGTGCGATGCGCTCGACAAGATTCGGTGAGCCTGGGCTGTGCGGGAGAACATGGCGCCCATCCACGAGCCTCTTCCAGACCTTGCTACGCTGTTGTCAACGTTCGTTACATTTGCCAATGACAGCTCCATTTCATGAAATGGCATTCCTGCCTCCCGCCCGTGCAGCTACATGTCCCTGACGGACAAGACCGTGCTGGACAGCAACCCCGAGCTGGTGAGCCTTGCGTTGCTGCTGTTCCCATTCAGTCTGATCGGTACAAGCCAAGCATGCGAGCGACTTGTGCGTGGGGTGTGCGTGACCTGCGTCTCATTCATTGCATGAAGCCAGGCGACTCCAGCGCCCCACCCCCTCCCCACCCCCACCTCCTTTGCATTCTTGCCCCGCAGTACATCCACATCATGCCCGACTGACCGTCTGTGCATCTGCCCTGCAGTGCACTCACTGCGTCCTCCACTTTCCTTGCATCTTTGCCCCGCAGTACATCCACATTGTGCCCGACAAGACCAACAACACCCTGTCCATCATCGACAGCGGCATCGGCATGACCAAGGTGGGCTTGGGCGGCTGCTTCAATTGCAGGCTGGTTTGGGATTTTGCAGTCCTTGGGTTGCCATGCCGCCTGGCTGTCCGTCATCGACAGCGGCATCGGCATGCCCAAGGTGGGCCGAGTGCACCTGTGGGAGATGAACGGAAGGGGGCGGCTGGGAGCAGTGCTGGTTTGTTGGCACAGGTTGGGCAGTGGCATGCTTAGGGTTGGGCGGCATCGGCGCGACCAAGGTGGGCTCAGCGGCTGCTGGTGGTGGAGGCTGGTTGGGATTGCCGCGCTGCCCAGCTGTGCAGAGCGAAGTCTCGAGTTGCCGTGCTGCCTGGATACGTGCTGTCAATCCGGCGGCGCAGTCGAGCTGCTGCCTGGCTGTGCGGCATCGACAGCGGCACACCGTCCCGCCTGCCGACTCGGCTCGACGCCGTCGTGCGTCTCACGCAATGCACACATCCCTCTGAGAGTGTCTACTTGCTCTGTGGCCTGCAGGCTGACCTGGTGAACAGCCTTCAATCCGCCCATCCCTGCTGCGTCACCCCTCCCTGTGTGCGTCTCCCTGCCTGTCCATGCAGGCTGACCTGGTGAACAACCTGGGCACCATCGCCCGCTCCGGCACCAAGGCCTTCATGGAGGTGCGCCTGGCTGTACTGGGCTGCACGCGTTGGTTGCATGAGTGGGCTTGCAGGGCTGCTGCCCCCGTTTGCTGCGCTCGCTTGCTGCCAGCAGTTGTCAGTCCTTGCCGCACGTGCCGCACGCGCCCTGGTGCAGCTGTGGCACGTGCGGCGGCAGCCTGCGTGGGCAGCGGCCGCATGATTGGCTAGCGCGCATTGCCCTGCCAGCCATCCTTAACGCACACATGCCCCCCTGTTTGCTGCAGGCCCTGTCCGCGGGCGCCGACATCTCCATGATTGGCCAGTTTGGTGTGGGCTTCTACTCCGCCTACCTGGCGGCCGACAAGGTGCGCTTTGTGTGCTGAGGCATAATGCAGACTTGTATTTTGGCTAGCAAGCTGCCTAGCAAGCTGGCTGCTTTGATGGCTGGGCCTCCACTCCACCAAGCTTGCCAGGACCCAGGCTCGGCAGCCATGCACCGGCCCTCCACCTGCCTGACCTCTCGATGTCGCTCATGGCTTACCCTCTCCGCTTGCCTTCAGGTGACTGTGGTGACCAAGCACAACGACGACGAGCAGTACATCTGGGAGTCCCAGGTGCGCGGCTGGTCTGGCAGAAACAGCGATGCTCGGTTGGAACTCGATTATTGCAGACGTTGCGTGTGTCGTAGGCTGTTGGGGGCCAGCAGCGGGCGGCTCCTTCACCGTTAGCCATGATATCTTGGAGCCCCCACCCCACACAAACCACTTCCTCTCTGGCTCAACTCGTGTGCTCTTTAATCGTTTCCCTACTCGTAACAGGCGGGCGGCTCCTTCACCATCACCCACGACACCGAGGGCGAGCAGCTGGGGCGCGGCACCAAGATCATCCTGCACATGAAGGAGGACCAGCTGGAGTACCTGGAGGTGCGGTTTAAACTCGCTTGCAGTAATTGGTTGGGGTGTGCTGTGGGCCACCGGCACCAAGATTGTGCTGCACACGAGGGAGGTCCAGCTGGAGTGGCTGGAGGTGCGGTTGCTTGGACTGCATGTTTGGTGTTGCGATGCACGTGCATGCACTGCACCGGCTGCAGCACCTGCCTGATTAAGAAAGCACGGCCGCTTTCTGCTGACTCATGTATTCGCTTCCTGGTTGCCCACCGCAGGAGCGCCGGCTGAAGGACCTGATCAAGAAGCACAGCGAGTTCATCTCCTACCCCATCTCCCTGTGGACGGAGAAGACGGTGGAGAAGGTGCGGCTCCCCGGTTGCTGAACCTCAACAGCTATGAGCAGTCAGGTTTGACGGTGAGGAGTGCTGAGGCCAAGGAGGAGAAGGCGGCAAACTCGCTGGCTGTCACAGCAGATGCCTAACGTCTACCGTCTTGGCCACTGTTTGCTTCTTTCAACTGCGCAGGAGGTGTCTGACGACGAGGAGGAGGCTGAGGCCAAGGAGGCGGCTGAGGGCGAGGTGGAGGAAGTGAAGCCCGAGGACGAGGCCAAGGAGAAGAAGGTCAGTACACTTAGAGTTGAATAGAATGCTTTACCGAGGGGTGGGAGATGGTGGGGTGGAGGAGGTGAAGGTCGAGGATGAGGCCAAGGAGAAGAAGGTGGGTTTCAAGCGGATGCTTACCTTCAGCGGTGTTGATACGTCAGACCTGGGAAGTGGGAAGGGGTGGAGGAAATGAAGCCGGGGACGAGGCCAAGGAGACGAAGGTGGGTGTGAAGTTCCTTTGCACCGCTGCCTGGGCTACCACCCCGCTGCCGCGGTGCTTTCCCTCTTGTCTCTCTTGCACCAAATGTTTGGCGTGCTGTGGTTGTCCCTTCACTCTGTCTGCCTGCCTCCTCTCTCCTCTGCGCCCCGCAGAAGAAGACTGTGAAGGAGGTGTCGCACGAGTGGCAGCTGGTGAACAAGCAGAAGCCCATCTGGATGCGCAAGTGAGTGGCGAATGCTGCGCAGACGGCGCAAATCGAACTGCCTATGCAGGAGCGTCTGCCGCATTGCCGAGCGGCGGCAGGCGCAGCAGGGTCGTGACGTGCGGCCGAACCCCAGCGCTGCTCTAGGCGCAACCACCACCTTCGACACTGCTACAGCCCACTCACACCAATCCCGCTCCAATCTCTTCAAACTGCAGCCCCGACGAGGTGCCCCGCGAGGAGTACAACGCCTTCTACAAGTCGCTGACCAACGACTGGGAGGAGCCGCTGGCCTACAAGCACTTTGCGGGTGCGCTCACATAGAATGAGGGCGCTGCTCTGTTGGCCTGCACCCTCGCCTGTGCCCACGGCCCGTGGGTTGCACACTTGCCATGGACTATGTGCCGTGTCCCCTTGCCTCCAGCCTCACCCTGCTGCATCTCCAAACTGAACCCAACCATCTGGCTGACTTGATTCCGCTCCATCCGTTTTCCGCTGCAGTGGAGGGCCAGCTGGAGTTCAAGGCCGTGCTGTTTGTGCCCAAGCGCGCGCCCTTTGACCTGTTTGACCAGGTGAGCACAACCCTTTGATTTCGAAGGGGGCAGGAGCTGCAATGCCTCCCTGCATGCGGCGTGCCACGGCCCGAGTGCTGCCGTGCCAGCTGGCTGCTCCGAGGTTGCAGCCACCCACGGGGCTTGGCCGCGTCCCTGCTGCACCCCGCGCCTGCGCTGCTCAGTTGGCCCTCACCAGCTCTGAAGCCACCCCTAACAGTTGCCCCCATATCAACATGTTGCCCCCCAATCATTCCGCTGCTCCGCAGAAGAAGAAGGCCAACAACATCAAGCTGTACGTGCGCCGCGTGTTCATCATGGACAACTGCGACGAGCTCTGCCCCGAGTGGCTCTCCTTTGTCAAGGGTGAGTGCTTGGTAGCTGTGGAAACAGTTCATTTGGTTGAGGATTCTGGACAACTGCGACGAGCTCTGCCCCGAGTGGCTCTCCTTTGTCAAGGGTGAGCTGCCGGGCTTGCAGGTGTTGTGTTCTGTGCCACTGCTGCCCGCTTTAGTCAGTTTGTATGAGTCGCGACGAGCTCTGCCCCGAGTGGCTCTCCTTCGTCAAGGGTGAGGCAGCTGGCACTAGGTACAGCTTAGGGTTGAGCTGCGGTTGACTAAGTGTTCACTCGTTGCCTCTTCATCAAGCGTTGCGTCGGCCCTCAGAGCGTGGTGGTCTGCCCTACACTCCCACCCGCAGGCGTGGTTGACAGCGAGGACCTGCCCCTCAACATCTATCCCGCAGAATTTGAGACCACTTGTGCCCAAAAACAATGTACGGCTCATTCCTTCTCCCCCTCCCGCAGGCGTGGTGGACAGCGAGGACCTGCCGCTGAACATCTCCCGCGAGATGCTGCAGCAGAACAAGATCCTCAAGGTCATCCGGAAGAACCTGGTGAAGAAGGTGCGCATGCTGTAGCTTTTTTTCCTGGAGAGGTGGGCGGCCGCCGCGCTGTTTCTGCTGCTCAGCGTGCCTGGTGGCAGGCGTGAAGTTGCGCTGGGGCGCAGCGCCACTCACAGCCTCTCAGCTGTGCCTGGCGGGTTTTTGAGCATGGCTCTGTCGTCCAACCGTCGCCTCTTCCCAACAGACCATCGAGATGTTCAACGAGATTGCGGAGAACAAGGATGACTACTCCAAGTTCTACGAGGCCTTCTCCAAGAACCTCAAGCTGGGTGAGTGGCTGTTTGAGCATTTTTTTAGCAGGCCTCGTTGCAGCGGGGCTGGTGGGCTGTCGGACCATTCCAAATACGCAACCGCTCCCATGAGGCGCTCTCCAAGAACCTCAAGCTGGGTGAGCGAGCTGCGCTGGGTGGGCGGAATCAGAAGGCAGCAGGCTGGGCTAGAAAGGAATGGCAGTCGAGAGGCGCCGCTGCGCATTAGCTCACTGGAAAGCGCACGACCCCACCCCCACCCCGCCTCCCTTAAACTGCGCCGCGTTTCCCTTCAATGGACCGCAGACCTGCACGAGGACAGCCAGAACCGCGCCCAGCTGTCCGGTCCGCCGCACCACGTCACCACTGTGTAAACTGCACTCTTCCTACCATCCACTGCAGGCCTGCACGAGGACAGCCAGAACCGCGCCAAGCTGAGCGAGCTGCTGCGCTTCCACTCCACCAAGAGCGGCGACGAGATGACCAGCCTCAAGGTGGGCTGGAAGTTGTTGTGCCCCTCCTCTGGTTGGGTTTTTGATATGTCTGGGATGAACTGTGACGCTCCTACTCCACCAAGAGCGGCGACGAGATGACCCAGCCTCAAGGTGGGCTGGAAGTTGTTGTGCCCCTCCTCTGGTTGGGTTTTTGATATGTCTGGGATGAACTGTGACGCTCCTACTCCACCAAATGCGGCGACGAGATGACCCAGCCTCAAGGTGGGTTCGCAAGCACCATTTAGTATGCTTGAATTAACTGCATTCTGGGGATGGCCTGTGACGCTCCTACTCCACCAAGAGCGGCGACGAGATGACCAGCCTCAAGGCGAGTGCCTGGTTTGGTTTGGTGGCTTGGTGCCGCCTGGTGTAGGGAAGGGTGCACAGCTGGTGCAGCTGCCACCAAGAGCGGCGACGAGATGACCAGCCTCAAGGTGGGATACGGGGAACCGCTTCTGCGCCAAGCACGCACCAAAACAAACGGCATCATCAGCAAGCAACCAACGGCTTTGAACCCCAAGCGTGTGCACCGCTGCCTCGGAACTGCCTTGACGCCCAGCTGCATGTGCATGCCGACTGACTGCTGTGCTTGTCCTGCGCTTCGTTCTACCCCTGCAGGACTACGTGACCCGCATGAAGGAGGGCCAGACCAACATCTACTACATCACCGGTGAGGATTGAGAGCCCGCAGGAGGCCCTTTTTGAGGCTGCACTTTCGCCCAGCGCATGTCCGACCACCCACTGTCGAGGTGCCTGCGTTGCGGCGCCACTGCCCCTGCCTTTGCCGCATGCGCCTTACCTCATGCCTCCCCCTGGCTGCTGCCTGCAGGCGAGTCGCGCAAGGCTGTGGAGAACTCGCCCTTCCTGGAGAAGCTGAAGAAGAAGGGTTACGAGGTGCTGTTCATGACCGAGCCCATCGACGAGTACGTGGTGCAGCAGGCAAGTGCATGGCCTTGCATTTCTTTTTACATTTTATATTGTTTTGGTCCAGGTGCAAATGTGCGCTCTAGATATAACGAAGTATTGAGGGCAACGTTTTTGCGCTCTCGTGCCGACCTGAATTTGCCCGTGCGACGCCTGCAGCTCACGCGCTCACCGAAACTGCTCGCTGGTCTATTGCCCTGCTGCAGCTCAAGGAGTACGACGGCAAGAAGCTGGCCAGCTGCACCAAGGAGGGGCTGGAGCTGGACGAGACTGAGGAGGAGAAGAAGGCGGCCGAGGAGCGCAAGGTGGGTGCAGTTGCAGCTGTATTGATGTGAACGTGCTAGTGATTGTCAGAGTGTTGGGTTGAGGGCTTCTTGGGGGTGTGCTGGCTTGCACACCCACACATCGCAGTGCGCACCCACACCACCCATTCCACCCCTCCACTGCTCACCTCCTGCCCGCTCACCCTTCCCCGCTCCGCCTTCTGCAGGCCGCCTTTGAGCCCCTGTGCCGGCTGATGAAGGACATCCTGGGCGACAAGGTGGAGAAGGTGGGTGCCCTTGTTTTAGACCCTTTATAAGGCTCGAGTGATATCTGTTTTAATTGGAAGGATTTTACTTGGAAGGGTTTTGTCTTTGTGCCGACTGGGCGACAAGGTTGAGAAGGTGGGTCCTGCTTGAGTTGCTTTTGCGGCAGCTTGATGCAGCGTGGTTGACGCCTGCAGCAAGCCAGCCACCGCTCGGTGGCATGCCGATGTTGCTGCACTGCATCGTGCTGGGTCTGCCGCATGAGGTGCAGGAGCAGGAAGGCACTGGCCTGCACTTGCCTGTGTCTCATCAATTTTGTTGTTTATTCTGTTGTGCAGGTGGTGGTTGGCGAGCGCATCGTCGACTCCCCCTGCGTGCTCGTCACCGGCGAGTACGGCTGGTCCGCCAACATGGAGCGCATCATGAAGGCGCAGGTGGGGCTGTGCAACTGGAAAAATTGTACACGTGAGGCAGTTGGAGGCATAGCGGCGTACATGACAGCAGCAAGTGAAGCTTCTTGCCTGCTCACCCATCCGTTTCCTGCCCCTTTGCTTTCCCTCTCCCCCAGGCGCTGCGCGACAGCAGCATGGCGGCGTACATGAGCAGCAAGAAGACGCTGGAGATCAACCCAACCAACGCAATCATGGAGGAGCTGCGCAAGCGCTCCGAGGTGGGTTGCTGCTTCAAAACTGCATGTAGCTGCTGCTTTTGTGGGCTGGATGCGATGCCCCACCAACACGCAATCATGGAGGAGCTGCGCAAGCGCTCCAAGGTGGGCGATTATCAGCGGTTAACTGTGCATCTCACAGCTGCACCCGTGCACCTTCTCTCGTGTACCGTGCACCGTTCTGCACTGCTGCCACACACCAGTGCACGCAGCACACGCTTGCGCCACACAGTCTGCATTCATCAGAGGGGCCGCCGCCGCCGCCCGGGGATCGACATTTCCAGACAGGGCGTTTCTCACACAACATTCGCAGTGCCCGCTCTAGAGCGTTCGCCTTTCGCCGGGCTTGAGCGCTGCTGCGGCTCACCTTCCTTGGATGTCTGAGGGCCGGCGGCGGCCCCCTTTTTTGCACCTCTTCACACTGCGCATGCCCGCTGCACGCCATGCCCTCGTCCTGGGCGTGTTTTCCTTTGCACTTCTGCATGTACATCGGCCACCTACCTTTGATGTTTGGGTACCTTCATCCCCGCAGGCCGACAAGGGCGACAAGACGGTGAAGGACCTGGTGCAGCTGCTGTTCGACACCGCGCTGCTGGCCTCTGGTGAGGCTTGCATTCTCCCCGTGGCTTGCTTCGCTTTGCATTATAGCGTTCCTCTCCGTGGTCTGCGGGCTACTGCCCGAGTTGTTTGCATCTGCCGGGTGTGCGCCTGGCCGGCACTGCACCCGTGCTGTTTACAGCCTGGTGCTGTGCACTCTGCTAAGCCTTCCAGTGCTCTGCAACCACCCCCTGCAGGCTTCTCCCTGGACGACCCCAACACGTTTGCGGGCCGCATCTACCGCATGGTCAAGCTGGGCCTCAGCATCGACGAGGACGTGGCGGAGGGCGCCGCGGGTGAGCACCCCTGCTAACAGCATGCCTGGTTGCATGCTCAGGCTTGGCCCGAGCACTGGCACAGAGCGGCTGCGAGGTCATGTTGTACATGTTCACACCACCCCGTCCAACGTGTATATCTGCTAATTCGGCCATCAATTCTTACAATTCGTTGCTCTAACACGGCCCTGCTGCAGCCGACGACGACCTGCCGGAGCTGGAGGAGAACGTGGACGAGGGCAGCCGCATGGAGGAGGTGGTGAGTTGATGAATTGACTTGTCTGCACAGATGCTAGCGCGTTTGTACGCTGGGCGAGTGCAGCTGCTAGTGACACGGGCAGCGGCATGGAGGAGGTGGTGAGTTGGACTAATCACTGTACTTGGCCTTGGGAAGTCGGGATCGGTCCTGCGCAGTGGGCAGACAAACGCTGGCGACGGCACCTAGGCAGCAGCTCGTGGCGATGCACCAATGCGTGGCGTTCCACACCTGCCTTGCAACTGCCCATTCCAACATGTTGCAGCCTCGCCTGCTGCTTGACATCACCCCGCTGCCGCTCCCCCACCTTCTCTGCTGCAGGACTAAGCTGTCCCATCCTGCCAGCCGGCCTGCGCTGCTTGGAGAGAGATAGCAACCGTCCAAGCAGACGCTGCTGCCCCGCTGCGGCGTGCGGCCGCCTTGCGGGCGGCAGCCCGGCAACCTTGCTTGCTTTTTCGCTGTCCCGCTGTGTGCTGTCTTCCTCCTGATTAGGACCTCTGCTTGCTTCCAACACCCCATCACTGTTGCTCCCTGCCGTCCCACATTAGACCCGTTTGCCTCAAATCGCCTTGAGGGCCATTTGATTCTCCTCTGAAGCGCCCCAACCAGACGCACTTGCAAAAATGAACACGCTGCCGACACAAGCATGCGAAGCAGGGAGGCAAAGCAGGGGGCAGAGCATTGGGAATGCGAGGCTTCAAATGCAAGCATGCAAACAGGCGCAATTAGAGCTATCAACATGATTTCTTGAAGGGACTGTTCGGGTTTGTTCCAGGCGGATGTTGCTTCACTCCACCATTCCACCATTCGCACTCAGCCCGGCAGCCAAAGGCAGCCATTGGGCAGGCCCTGCATATTTCACAGAGGCCATCGCCGTACAAACCTCGCCATCAGCCAGAGCCGGGCACAGTGCCGTCCACCAAATCGGCGGCTGCCGCCGCCAGCTCCCGGGCAAATGCGGTGCCGGCGCGGCTCGCGGGCGGCGGCGGCGGCAGGACTGCAGGGTGATGGACCGAGTAGCAGGAGTCAGGCATACTTGTGTATTTGGGCGAGAAGCTTGCCCAAGGGGCTGGCGCAAGGTATAGCAAGCCGTCAGGCAGGCACGTGCCAGCAGCCTAACTTTTTCTAACCTAGCAAACAGTGCTTACCTGGGGGCGCAGCCTGGTTGGCAGGCTCAGCAGCCGCAGGCGGCGGCGGGCGGTCGATCGAAGGGGTGGCCGGCCCAAAAGGGTTGCCGACCGCCTGGCTGTCGCTGCCGCCCCGCAGCTGGAATGCCGCGCCCAGCTTGCCTCCCGCTGCTGCGAACGTTGGATTGGCTGCCTCAGCTGCGGCCATGGCAGACGCATCAAAGCTGGTTGGAGCAGGCAGGCCGGAGGAACCAAGCGGCAGGGCCTCTGACGGCAGAACAGTGGTGAGGGGTCCTTCAACCAGGGACTCAGGCATGGGGGGAGCCACATCAGCAGGACTGGCAGCTGGGACAGGCGGCCCCAAGCCTGCTGCCGCCGCCATGCCACCAAAGCTTACGCCTGCCGCGGCGCCAATCACAGAGGGGCTGCCGCTCTGTTCCAGACCGCTGGCAGGCTGATGCTCCTCCTCTTCCAGGCCCCGCGGCGGGGAGCGCAGCATAGCGCCGCTCAGCAACGGCGCACCGCTGGCCCCGGCAGCAGCGCTGGTGCCGCCCGCAGGCGACGGCGCTCCGGCTGGCGCGCTGGCCCCGCCTGGCGGGCTGGTTGCAAAGACGGGCACCTCGGCGGCAGCCTCAGATGGGATGGGCGGCAGAGCGGGAGGCAGCTCGGCTGGTGGGAGCGCCGGCGGCAGCTCCGCAGGTGGAAGGGCCGGCGGCAGCTCAGCGGGCAGCAGGGCGGGTGGCAGTTCAGCGGGTGGCAGCGCGGGCTGAACCTCTATTGGCAGCAGTGCCGCGCCATCAGCAACAGTAGGTGCCAGCTGAGGCACGGCAGGCACGTCGGGCTGCCTGTCCTGGCCGCCGTCGCCCGCTGAGCCTGCTGTGCCTGCTGCGCTTGCGGCGCCCTCAGCAGCAGCGGCCGGAACGTCATGGCCGCCGCCTAGCAGCGCATCGGCGCCCTCTGCATTCTCCACAGAGGCGGGGCGTGGTGCCGGCTTGCCCTGGAAGCCTGCTGTGCCACCAGCCTCCGCAGTGCCTGCCGCCTCGGCAGCGAAGGCTGCTGCCGCTGCCTCGGCTGCCTGCTGGGCCTGCTGGACTGCCGCTGCTGCCTCTGCCTCTTGAGTGGCAATGGCAGGGGAGGTGGATGTGGGGGCCTGCAGGGGTGGGCAGAGCACGAGAGGGATTGGGTGAGCTATCCATTGCCACATGCATGCAGCTGCATTGCATGTGGAGCGAAGCTGCGTGCAAGACGTGCTTGGAAGGACTGCGCAGCAAAAGACGTGCTTGGAAGGACTGTGCAGCAACAGCTGCCACCGGGGCAGGGCAAACAATGCAGCTGGTAACATGAGATGGCAAAGGAGCACCGGCGGCAACCACAGCGTGTGCCACATGCCGAGCAGCTGGCAGCTGCACGGCTCATCCAGTGCTGCTCTAGTGCCCTCCCACTTGCCTTCTGCAGCAGCGGCTCTTCCTCCCAACTCTGAGCCGCCTTGTCCAGCTGGTCCACCTGCACCGCTGGCCCCGCAACCACTGTGCCTGCACATGGCAAGCAGGGAGGTGCACCTCAATTGGATGGCATGCACATGGTATGGCATGGTGTGGCATGGCATGGCATGGCATGGCACGGCATGGCATGGCATGGCACGGCATGGCATGGGGTGGCCTTGCCGGCTTGACACAACATGTTGCACACTGCAGCGCCATGGCATGCAGTCCAACAGGCATGCCGCACCATGCCAATCTGGCCCACATGCCACCCTGGCCACCCGCGAGTCACCAAGGGAAACACCATTCCCAAACCAGCCCCCCTGCTGCCCACCTGGTAGCTCTGCTGAAGCAGGCAGGCTGAGGGAGGCGAGGCGAGTGTAAGGCGGCTCAGCCTGCTCCTCTGCCTCCTCCTCCTGCTTCCACCATTCCCCGCCGCCCCACCCCGCCTCCTCTGCCACGTTCTCTGCTATGGGTTCGAGCTCAGCGCTGCCCGCACGCAGCACCGCGCTGGAGCGCGGCCGCGGCTGTGGCGCACCGCAGCCCAGCGATGCCTGCTGCGGCTGCTCATGAACGGCTGCCGGCTCAGCGGCGGGCAGCGCTTCTGCATGGCTGGCTGCTGCCGCGTGACTGAGAGCAGCAGCGGGTGGGCGAGCCGGCGATCGCAGCGCCCAAGCTGGGGCGGCGCGCTGCACGGACGGGTGTGCTCTCCCCTCACATGTGTTGGAATCTGTCGCCCTAACATTCACGGCCCTCTGGACCTCGATCCGAGGTGCCTGAGGCTGGCCTGGCCAGGAGGCCGCACAGCCTGCTTCCCAGCGGCTGCTTCGGCAACCCAGGCCTCACCTGGGCCAGACGGTGGATCAGTTGCACTCCAGGCACTCCCAGCACCGCCTTGTAGGCTGCCGAGGCCAGCTTGACGCAGGCCAGCGCTGTGGTGGCCAGCGCCAGCAGCCAGGCCTGGAAGGCCAGCAGGCAGGCCTCAGAAGCCTCCCCAAGCGGCATGGTGCACAAATCTGGATGCTGGACAGCGCTGGAGAGCGGTTTGGCCGCCGCCGCCATGCCATGCCGCGGCGCGCTGCACCTCGCATTTCACATTCGCCCCAACCCAGCACGCTTGCAGCTGTTTGGCATGTGCCTTTGCCTGCTTCTGCCTTACAGCTGAGCAAGTAAAGTAAGAAGCAGCGCGCAGAGAAGGCAGGCAGGCACCCGTCCTGCACAGCATCAGCATGCAGTGCACGGCTCGAGCCACAGCGCAAAGCCATTGCTGGCTGATGGGAGCGCGTTGTCGCTGGCCAGCACTGCCGCCGGCTTGCGGAAGGGGTTCAGTTCTTCCTGCACAACCAAGCCGCCGTTGCCTGGCTGTATGCTGCCGCCGCCGCCGTCACCCTCACCGGCGCTGCTGCCGCCAGCGGCCTGGCTGGCGAGCAGGTAATCCAGCAGCTGCCGCGAGCGGTGCACCGCTTCTGAGTTGAAATCTGTGAAGCAGCAGACCAGGGGCCCCTGCCTTGCTGCAGCTGTGGCACTGGGGCTGGATACCTGTTGAGTGCGGCCGCTGCCGCCGCCAACGGTTTGTAGCTGATCCAGCAGCAGCTGCAGGGTGGGTATCCAGCTCATGTAAGCCGCCAGGCCTGCATGGGATCAGCAGTTGGAGAGCCTAAATCACAGGATGCATCGGACCGGCAAAACCGAAGCGATCCGATTGTCAGGCAATGATGCGCGCAACCATGAGGCTGGAAGCTGCAGCATACCAGGCTGTGTGCAACCCCTATCCATCCGCTGCCACAACCAACTGCTCCCATGGCTTAGGCTTGCCTGCGTTGGGCGCTACAACTGCATGCGGTGCGCCATGCTGGCGTGCCAGCTCAGGAGCCACCTCGTGGTAGGCGCCCCTCCAAAAGGACAGCACCATTCCGCCTCCTTCTTGCTGCCGCTCGCCGGCTGCCGCCCCTGCCGCCGGCTGCGCTCCCTGGGCAGCTGCTGCCTCTGTCGCGTGGTAGCTCGCTGCTGCTGCGTATGCCACAGCACAGCTGGAGCCGGGCGCGCCGCAGGGCCCGGCGCCGGGGCCGGCTACATGCAGGCTGCGGCCATGTGCTGTTGCCGGCACATCTGGTCCGATCAAGTGCAGGTCAATGCACAGCTGCCGGGGCAGCAGGCAGCCAAGCTCCAGCAGCAGCGGCCACTGATCCAGCTCTTTCTGCGGCCCCAGCAGGTGCAGCACAAGCCGGCCCCCAGGCAGCAGCCGCGGCAGCTGCTCCAGCGCCGGTTGAACGCCAATCGTAACAGCACCGGCGCAGCTGCCGCTGCTGGGGCCGTTGGGTGCATCGGCAACGCCGCCGCCGCCACCCGCTTGCAGCTGACCTGCACCGCTGCTGCCACGCTGCAGCGCCAGCAGCTGCCGGTGCACCCGAAGCACAGCTGAGTACAGCGTCAGTGTGGCGTCCAGCAGCAGGGCAGCAGGGGATTCGGGCGGAAGGCCACGTAGGCGGTAGTATGCAGCCCAACTGGTGGGCGAGGCTGCTGCAGGCGGCGCCTGCGGGAGCAGTGGGTGAGGGTGAGGAGGTGGTTTTGTCGCAGCATGACGAAGGTGCGCGATAGTGCGGTACATTGCACGGCGCAGGCATGGCACAGTGCACCCAGGGTGCGGCATGAGGATCCCAAGTCAGCAGATGGCGGCAGCCGCACTAAAAACGCAGCAGCAGAGACGCAGCAGCACTGACCGACGAAGCCAGGCAGGGCGATTGGGCCGCAGGCAGGCCCAGCCAGCCACCCAGCTGCTGCACTAGGTCAGCCCTTGCAAGTGCAGGCAGCGCTGCAGTGGGTGTGCTGCCGCACGCCCAGAGGCTTTGCAGCGGTGCAGTAGCTCCCCAAGTCGCTACCCCTGGCCCGCCGCAAGCGCACTCCCGCAGCCAGGCTGTACAGGCGGCGGGTGGATTGCCAGCTGTGCAGTGCAGACCGAGTTGGGACAGGTAGGCACAGGGCGGCAGTGAGTGCGTGCCTGCAGCCCAGGGCAGGCCCGGGTGCCCAGCCAGCTCCTGTTGAGTGGAGCGAGAGGGTGGTAAGGGGTGGCGCCTGATATGTGAGATCTTTGCAGGCGTGCAGCGTGGGCGAAACACCGATTGGAGCTATGCAGTCGGGTCCCTGCTGTGGTCGCTGCACCGGATGCTACACGGCCACCGCACCTGCCGCCGCTCGGGCGCCGCCGCTGCCGCCCACCGACCGCACTCGGCCGCATCGTGGCCCAGCTGCGCTGCATGCCTCCGGCGGTGCGCCTCGCTGCAGTAGAACACTGCCCCGCAGCCCGAGCAGGCCAGGGGCGCGGGGCGGCCGCAGAGCTGGCACTCCTGCGCCGGGGCCGGCATGTCGGGAGGGTGCAGCTCGTTGATCGATCATCGCTGGAACTCAGCGGCGCGCCGCGGCGCTCAATTCTGCATGTGGCGCAGCACACAGCACGGCCCCCCTGAACCCACCCAATTGCAGACCTTGCTGCCAGCTCCTGCACCAGATCTCGCGCCCCCGACATGACAACAAAGCCGGATGGGCACGCACACGGCCTGCCCGGGCACCGAGCCGCCAACCGCCCCGCGCTGGTGGTCGTGCTCGGCCTGTGCCTCAGCTGCGCGCTGTGGAGCCTGACCGGCTTTCACGGCGCTCGCAAAACCAGCGCCAAGCCGCGCAAAATCAGCGAGGAGGCGCTGGACGAGCTCGCCGCCGGCTTGGCGCTCAGGGGCGGCAGATGGGTGGTTCGCCCTCCTGCGGCTGGGTGGGGAGCTGCCCCTTACTGGGGCCCAACCGCTCAGGCCTCCACCCGCGGCGGCAAGTATGTGATCACAGCAGCGGCTGAGGTTGAGCTGGAGCGGCTGCACGTCCTGGCGGCCTCCCTCCGCCGCTGGTCGCCTGCCACAAAGCTCGTGCTGTTTACGGCCGACACAGGCGGCAGCATCGGCGTTCTGCAGGCAGCAGGTGAGCCAGCTGTGCGGCATTACGCGCTGCAGCAGGCGGACATGCTTAATTACTGCTGCTGTGCTGCTCGGCAGTGCGAGCTGCCTCGTTGCCTCGAACGCATCTTATGCACGGTGCCATGCTGCAGGCGTAGAGGTGCTCCCTTTCCAGCTGCCCAACGACACAGCACTGGACATGTACAGGTGCAAACCAGTCAAACTGCGATTGAGCAGCCATGCATGCGCATGCACGAAGCTGTTCTGCTGCCGTCCGGCTTGGCCCCTTAATGCCAATGAATCTCGAACAGTTCGCGCCTTTCGGCTGGCCCCCGCAGCCACCACGCCAGGTTTGCGCTGCTGCTCAGCTGCCTGGCCGCTATCTTGATCACAAGTGCTCTCGCTGCTGCTGTTTGTTAATCACCGCTGCTTGTATTTTCCGCTGCCTCCGCTGCAGGTTCGAGCTATACCGCGGCTACCTGGCTTCCCTGCTGGAGCGGGACAGCGAGGCGGGGGTGGTGCTGGCCGCCACCCCAGAGCTGCTGGTGCAGTCCGATCCCTGGCAGCACCCACTGGTGCAGCGCTTGCTGGACGAGGTGCGTGGGGGTTGGATTTGGATTGTAAATAGGTATGATGACCAGCAACCTCTCAGAAATTTGGCAGCTACGGTGCTGCTGGACATTCCGCGAGCAGCGCATGCTGAGCGGGGTGGGGTGCATGAGAGTGGGTACCTGGGTCGGCAAGCGGGTGGGAACATGGGTGTGGGAGAACTCAGCTGCTTCCCGACAGCACCTTTCTTGCTGCTCATGCGGGCTTACACCGCCTGGCGGTCTGCACAGCACTGAAGTTGCTGGCCATGCTCCCTGCGTGTGCTCCGCAGGACGCTTTGCTGTTCACATTGGAGGGCGGGCTTGCAGTGGGCGATGTGCCGGTCAAAGCACTGCCGCAGAGCCAGCAGCTAGTTGTGAGTGGCTGTGCCGGTGCTTGTGGTGGGAGGGCTCAAGCCAGGCAGAGCTGCTGCTGTAGAGTTTGCTTGTGATAATGTCAGCGTGGGCGCCCTTTCAACCCATCGAGCAGCTGCGCGTGGAGCATGAGAGCAAGGCATTGCCACTCATGCCCACTACCCGCTGCTCCTGCTGCTGCAGGAGGCGTGTTTCGGCACAGCTGCCGCCAAGGCGATGGCTGGGTCGCCGGTGTCTTGTGCAGGTGGGTTCCCAGCATATGCCGGGAATGAGCAATATGCCAGGCTCAGCCTATCTGCTGTATAGTGCAGGTCTGCCTGCTTTCCTTGCTGATGCAGCTGCCTGGAGGTTGCGAAGGCAGCCCACACAATTCACATCTCTGATCTGCCGCTGCTACAGGCCTAGCTATCGGCGGTGTGGGTGCAGCGCTCAAGTATGTGAGCCAGCTGCAGCGGGTGGCGCAGGCCGCGGCCAGCCCAGAGTGCAGGTGCGCCATAGCTGTGTTCTTTGCCGAACAACCTGGTTGAAGCAAGCCTGCATGCCCTGTCAGAAGTTCGCCATCACTGCTGCCGTTGCTGCCAAGCCTCACAAGCCCCACCTGCTGGCCCTGTCCTGCAGGCTGGAGGGCGGCGACATGGCAGCGCACAACTACCTGCTGCACCATCTGGGCCCTGCCGGCAACCTGTCGTTTGCGGCACACGTGCGCCGCAACTGGGAGTCGCCCATGCACGCCACAGGTGAGCCGGTGCTGGATGGCTGGGTGACAGCTAGTTGTGCCTTGCTCCCTGACTGCTGCTCCAGCCAGCACTGTGTTGAGCCCAGCACAGCTGCCACAGCTGCCACTGTGGCACCACACAGTGCTGCGAGCCGCTGGCCTGCTTGCCCGCTGCTTGCCCAAGCTGGCGAGGCCTTCCCTCCCCTGCCTGCGTCTGGCCCTGTTGTGCAGCCTACGGCTGGCCGGTTGTAGTGGACAAGGAGGGCGTCCTGAGCCGGGTGGACGGTGACGCACCACCGATTGTGCACCAGTATGAGCATGCGGAGGGGGCTGCCCAGGTGCGGGGGCCTGGGAGTGGAGCTTTTTAGTACCCTCAGTGAGCTTTTTAGTACCCTCAGTTTCAGCTCGGGAAGGTGCCCCGCCAGCTGCTGCCGCCCACGCCATGTGCGCTACAGCAGTTGCCCCAGTGTGAGAGCGAGCAGCTCGCAGCTCAGCCTGTACCACCCAGCCATGAGCATGCTTCCCCTTTGTTTCCTGCGCTTGCTGCTGCAGATTTACCGGGCGATGTACCCGGTGCAGCCGGTGCGCAGCGGCGATCTTCGATGGGATGGGCCCGAGTGTGTGGACGGGGCCCAGCTGCAGCTGGATGGAGTGAAGACCTGCCCGCCGCCCAAGGTGAGCAGCCGTGCTGGGCAGGTGTGCGTGTGAAGCACATTGCAGCAGAGAGCTGGCAGCTTCCTGCAGCAGCTGTGAGGGCAAAGCGGCCAGCTGCATGCCAGAAGACGACATGCTGTCTGCTGCCCGCCCTGCAGGATAACAAGGGCGGTATGGGTTCCAGCAGCAAAGGCAAGAGTGCCCCGGCGGCGACAGCAGGAGCAGCAGAGGCGGCGGCGGCAGGAAAGTCGCCGCAGGACAAAGCCGGCCGTGGCCTCGCAGCAGAGCAGGGCAAAGGATTAGGCAAGCCGGCTGCTGCTGCTGCTGCTAGTGCTGCAGTTGCAAAGAAGAGCACTGGGGCGGCGGGCGGCGACCGCCGGCGGCTGCGACGCTGAGCTCTGCCAGCCGCCGACTGATTGACCATTACGAATGTATACATCTTGTTCATTTACCCACGCTTCACTGATATAGCGCTTCAAAATAATCCATAATCTCTGCGACTTGGCTTGCAAAATGCACCCGCCCGTGTTCAAATCGCCTGCTGGCCGCATGTTGCCATTGCTGTGACGTTGATCTGCGCACCAGTTGGTTGCAGTCTGATGCAGCAGCGCCCGGAGGCATGGCGGAGGCATGGCTGCGGCATAGCGGCGGCAGCAACAGACTGCAATCGAAGATTTGGCAACAAGTCATGAGGTACCCAAGCACCTGCTTGCGCAATGTTCACCATCCAGTCTGCTGCGATGAGAAGGCAGGCAGCTGTCGGCTGGATAGAACTTATCAACTTCAGCTGTGCTGGCCGGCAGCGGCAGCGGCAGCGCAGCAGCGGCCACCGGCGAGCGGCAGCGGCGGCTGTGCAGCAAAGCAACGCCTTGCATGTGTCTCGCGGAAGTCACAAGCGTGCCATGTTCCGCCAAGAGCTAAGAAATGCGTTCGCCCCGCAGGCTGGGAGTGGCCGCCGGCCGAGCCCCGGCTGAAGGGGTGCAAGCGCCGCCAATTGATCCATCAATGAACTCTGTGGTGTGCAAATACCGGAAAGCCATGGCCTCAAGCCACTGCCTCCTGAGTTGAACCCTGGGCAGTGGCGAGCGGGCAGAGGGCTGGTCAGCTGCAGCGGAATGATGTACATCCGCGGGCGATTTACCAGGTGAGCTGCGGTGCTGATCAGCCACCGTGAGCGCTGCCGCCGCTCCCGCCGCCGCCCTGCCGCTGCGTCGCATGCCGTCCCTTTTCGCTTGATCTCCGCCAGCTGAGCGGGCTTTTGCATGCCTTGAAATGCTGTTACACAGCCTGGGCGTGATCCTGGTGCCGCAGCAGCCCGATGTGCCGCGTTCAGCTTTGCGCATTGATGATCGCAAACTCTCCTGTGCACTGCGGCGGATGGCAGAAGGAAGGTGCGATGGTGTATGTGCTGTAGCTGCTGCCACAATGCGCTTCGGTGGCTCGATTTGTCTCTCTTTACTATACGTCAGCACGTGCCTAGCAGCACACCTGTGTATTTGGCAGACTTGTTTAGCCTTTTTTGTGGGAGTTCGTAATGCAGCGCAGCTGGCGCACTGTTGTGCAAGGCCTGCGCGCCGGAGCTGCCTGATGAGCATCAAATCAATGAGCGCAGGCAGTCCTGCGTTGCTGTACGCAGTGGCACTGGCCACGACCAAGCGGCAGACCCGCCTCGCAGCAGCTCGGGCTACAGAGGCATGGCCGGCCAGCCAGGTGCCTGTTTTGGCGGATCTGTGGATCCGGGAGTGTTTGCTTGCAGCCGCAGTCGGCAAGCACGCGTCCGCCAGGTCCCAGCGGCCGGTGACGCCAGCGCCACCTTGTTCTGACTCAGAACAAGACGCCTCGGAGGCGTCCCAAGGGTGGTACTCCAGCACCGTCCTTGCGTGCTGCTGCCGCCAGCATGCGCACAGTTGCGGGGCTGCGCCGCCTGCGCTGTTTCCTGAGAATCACGAGTGTTATCTGTGCCTGCCGCTGGCTGCCTGGGGCACTTCATTTTGAGAGCATGGGGGGCAAGGGCCTGTGGTAGCTGATGGGCCGAGTGGGATTCCCTGCCTGCGATCTGTGGCCGGAGTGGCGTCGCTGGGCATAAACATGGTGTGCCCTACTACGCCAATTTCGCCGATCATGCCTCTCCACCTACTGTAAAATGCTCGCATGCACACCACACAACGAGCGAATACCGCTCCGGCTCGCGGGCCTCGCGGGCCTCGCGGCCTGCGCGCTGGTGCAAGCAGTCACCCTGGTGTGCCTTGTCTCGCAACAGCGCCAGATACTATCGCTTCAGAGCGCATACACAGCTCCGGCGGAAACGCGGGAACCGCAGCGGGGGCGGCATGGGCGCCGGCTGCAGGAGGTGCGGCCGCTCGCCGCCGCCGGCGCTCGTGCCCCCTGCTTCCAATCGAAGGCCCTGTGCTTTTGCCAATCACCATGGAGATCTCTACCTGACGTCGTTGCACCTGCAGGAGCCCCCTTCTTACCGTTTGGAGCCGCGCCGCAGGCTGCATGGACTGAGCGGGGTGCGCCCGCCTGCCGCCCGCCTGCCGCTGCCACACCCCCGCTGCCGCTGGATGCCCGCCGCCAGCCGTGCATGCAACTTGCCCCACTTTGCCCCAGACGCCGGCACTTTCGAACCCCGGCATTCCCCTCCCTTCTCGCAGCCTGCTGACGACCCACTAAGCTACATGGCCGTTGACAGCGATGGCCGCATCGTGTTCCTCACACAAGTGCTGGTATCCCCCTCAGCCGAGGCGGTGAACAGCGTGGCGCCCGCCAGCGATTCCCGCTTCCAGCCCGCCTGGCCCCCGCTCAGCGTCGAGGCGGGCCCCCCAAGCACAGCACTAACGAGCACGTCCGGCGCTGCTGTGTACACGGTGCGCTGGTGCTGTGGTGTGCTTGGCTGCGCACACAGCTTGGCAGCTGCGCCGATGTGATGGCACAATGGCTCGGTCCTTTCCCGCCAAGCACTGGCATCCCCATGTCGTGGCGCTGGGCGCTGGGATGATCCAACGCCATATGCTTTACTCGCCGAGGTGCCCCTGCTGCTGCAAGAAAGCAGGCGCATCTCTTATGTGCAACCACCACGCCATGCTGTGCCCCCTTGCCGCAGCCGCCCAGCGGCGGTCAGGGCTCAGCGCCGCGGGGAAGCACCAGCGAGGATGTGCTGCTTGTGTCCGGCAGGGGCCGCATCGATGAAGTTCACAGCAGCGAAATCATGGCAAGCGGCGCTCTGCACATGGCACATACATGCGGCAGCTAGCTGCTAAATTGGTGATTGCGAGCTGCTTTGCCACGCAGCTCCTTGTAGCATGTCGCTGTGGCACTATGCTGCTCTCATGCGCCTGTTCTGGACCAATTGCTGTGCAGACGTCCGGCAATCTCGCAGTTGACGGTGCCGCGTCATTGCGGGCGGTGAGGCATCCTTCTCCTTCCTTGCACGCCATGGTGCCTTGAGTGTGGCGCCTCTGGCTTTCAAGTTTCAGCACTGTACATCCCCTGCAACTCTGCCTGGAGCCGGCGCCTGCTTGCTCGGCAGGAACACGCGTATCCTGAGTGTGCGCTGCCACTCCACTGCTTGGCTGCAGCTGGCCATCGGTCACGGGAGCGATGCCGGGGAAGGCGGCACCAAGGCAGCACACTCACGCAATCTGAAGGGGCTGCTGGACGGCGTATTTAACCTGCTGACCGTGAACGGAGACCTCTCGGTGAGTTGGCTCGGCTTGTGTCTCTGCTTGCACCATGCTAGTGTGGCAGGAAGTTAGGCTAACTTCCTGCCATAGCTGTGAGCAATGTGTAATTGTACCAGCCCGCGCGCATGCGTAAAGGAAGCGTCTCCTGCTGTACATGCTGTGCCCGCTGCCATGACCTGCAGGTGTCGGGGGCATCGGACCTCAACACCCTGAGCACCACTGGCCTCGCCACGGTGGCGTCCCTGAAAACCAGCGGCCTGGTCAACCTCACCGGCACAACAAACGTCAACATCCTCACGTCAAGTGGCTCCACCACCCTGGCATCCCTGAACGTCAACGGCGGCGCCACAATCACCGGCACAGCAGGCCTCAGCACGCTGACAACGAGTGGGGCGGCCACATTGGCCTCGCTAAACGTCAACGGCGGGGCCAGCTTCAGCAATGGTGCCACCATTACCGGCACAGCATCCCTGGGCATTCTGACCACCAGTGGCAGCGCCACGCTTGCCTCGCTAAACGTCAACGGCGGAGCCAGTGTCAGCGGCACCACAGCCCTGGGTGCACTCACCACAAGCGGCAGTGCCACACTCGCCTCTCTGGCCGTGAATGGTGGTGCCAGTGTCAGCGGCACCACAGCCCTTGGCGCACTCACCACCAGCGGCGCAGTCACGCTGGCCTCATTGAGCGTCAACAGCGGTGCCAGCATCAGCGGCACAACCACGCTGGATGCGCTCAACACGACCGGCACAACCACACTGACCTCCCTCACAGTCAGTGGAGAGACGATGCTGGGCAAGGTGAGCAACCATTGAAGGCCTCTATGTTGCGAGCTGTCCTTGCACCTTGCGCAGGTGCGGCCAGGCCCTACAGCTACTAGCTGTAGTATGCGGGTGCACAACCTCTGTAAAGATGCTGTGCTAGGTACTGACACTGCCGTCCGCCCCTGTCAATTGCATGGCAGACAACGGTGGCCTACGATGCCGACGGCGTTGCCCTGTCTGTCACAAACGGTGGGTCGGCTAGTGCACTGGGCATCTTTGTGGCGATGGCATCAGGGCCCTGTGTAGTGCAGCTATGTGGGCACAACGCACAGACCAACAGCTTCCGATCGCAACCCTCCAAAGACGTCTCCCATTGACCACGATTGACCCCTGCTGCAGCCAATGGAGGAAGCAATGCCAGAGCTGCGAAGGTCACGGCTGGAGCTGTTGAGGTAAGCCGTGAATGTGTGGTTTCGAAATGCGTTTGGAACAACTAGCCAAACCTCCAGACCCAAACTGTCCCACTAAAACTGCGCTGTCCCTGCAGGTGAGCGGCACCACCTCCCTGGCCGGGCTGAGCACCAGCGGCGCAGCCAGCCTTGCTTCCCTGGGTGTCGCTGGCAACAGCGCCCTTGCCGGCCTGACCACCAGCGGCGTAGCCGGCTTGACATCGCTGACCGTGACAGGCAGCAGCTCGCTGGCCGGCCTCACCACCAGCGGTGCCGCCAGCCTTACGTCCCTCAGCGTCAGCGGCAGCAGCTCCCTGGCTGGGCTGAGCACCAGCGGTGCAGCCAGCCTGGCCTCCCTGTCTGTGACTGGCGACAGTGCTCTGGGCAAGGTGAGGCAGGGGGCATGCCTGCCAGCGGCGTGTGGTGTACACATGTGTGCCTGTTCACCCGCCGCTTGCATGTGTGCGGGCCTGCATGCTTGTTGGTCTGCTGACTTCCCATACTCCCTGCCTGCCCCTGCCCCTGCCTGCCACACAGACGTCTGTGAGCAGCAACGGCGACTGGCCAGCGCTGACGGTGAGCAACAGCGACACGGGCAGCAATGCGCGGTCCATCAAGGTGACCGCCGGCAAGACGGAGCTTGGGCAGACCAGCGTGACCAGTGATGCCGACTCAGTGGCGCTGACCGTCGTCAACCGTGAGTGGTCTGCGGTTTGTGTGTGTCTTGGTGCGGCTGAGCAGGCACGTATGGATTGCAAATTGCCAGCAGGTAGTGCAGGTGGGGCATGCAAGCTGCGGCTGGTGTGGCTGGTGTGGCGGGTGTGCGGGCTGCTGCGTGCTCAAGCCGCTTGGGTGCCCCTGCCTCCTGTGCATGCAGCCAACGCGGGCAGCAACGCTCTGGGTCTCAGTGTGACCGGCGGCGTGTCCATTGAGCGCACCACCGACGGCCCAGCGCTGAGCGTGACGGGCAATGGCAAGGACGGTGCTGGTGAGTGGGCGGTCTGGATGTGCGGTTGTGGGATGGCTTGATGGTTGTTGGCCCTGGGTTGTGGTATGCCAAGTGCCGCCTGGCGCTGCGTGTTGCAGTCAGCAGCACTGATGAGGCCACCTGCTGGCCTGCCTGCCTGCAGGCAATGCCGCCCTGGAGGTGGCCAATGACGGCAGCGGCAGCCCTGTCGCTGTTGCTGTGGCAGCTGGCGGCTCCACCGGTGTGACTGTACCCTCCGACCTCACCCTCAACTCCCTGTCTGTTGGCGCCGGAGGCCTGACGGTGAGCAGTTGGTGGGCGTTGCTGTTGCTTTGGGGCATGCAGGTGGCTGCACCCTGCTGTGTGCGGCGCTGGCTCCCGTATAACCAGCCCTGCATGCATAATGCCCAGCCCTGCCATCATACTCCCTGCAGGTGAGCGGCACCACCTCCCTGGCCGGGCTGAGCACCAGCGGCGCAG
>VFQO010011280.1_pt1 | contig 31079 bp, 29 predicted proteins | sample 3512331 | NCBI WGS metagenome assembly VFQO01 (sample SAMN10412371, study PRJNA504923) | tailings metagenome | isolation source: Replicate 3 from Balatoc abandoned mine | place: Philippines: Itogon, Benguet | collected 2017-08-28 | reverse complement strand
CCGGGGCGAAATCGATTTCCCAGAACGAGGCGGCCATCGCCTGGAACAGGTTGCGATAGCGATATTCGCTGGCCTTCAGCGCCTCATCCTGCGAGACCGCGCCGGCAGCAGACCCGGACTGGACGGCCATATCGGGCTGACTGACGCCGCTCATGCTTCCCCACAGTTTTGACAGGCGCTAGGCCAGCGCCTGCTCGATACAGTTCGCCAGGACTTCGGCTTCGAAAGGCTTGCGCAGCACGAACATCGCGCCGCTGGCCAGGGCCTTTTCCTGCAGACCGGATTCCGTCCGTGCAGTGATCATAATAACAGGCAAGGCAATGCCACGCTCGGCCAACTTTCGTCGCAGATCGATGCCGCTCATGCCCGGCATCTGGATATCGGTGACGAGACAATTGGTGTCATGCAGCTCCGGGGCAGCCAGGAAATCCTCGGCCGAGGCGAAGGCCGTGCTGCGGAATCCCATCGACCGCACGAGGGCGACAAGGGCGTGTCGCAGCGATTCGTCGTCATCGACAACTGAAATATGAGGAACTGCTGTCACGCGGATACGCCGACCTTCTATGCCGCAGCTTGTCGGCACATGCCAGGAACTGATCGGCCTCAATATAGGGAGGCCAGCCGGGGCCGGCATTCATACACAGGTATAGGGTTGCCGGACCTTAATGCGCGGCCTGTTTCTGGGCGGGTTGTTTCGGGGCAGAGGGACCCAGCGCCTCGGCCATCCGCACCAGGTCGGCAAGGCTTCGGGCCGCCATCTTGCGCATGGCGGAACCGCGGTGGATCTTCACCGTGATCTCGCTCAGATTCAGGTCGGCGGCGACCTGCTTGTTCATCTTGCCGGCCGTGACCAGCGCCATCACCTGCTGCTCGCGCGGCGTCAGGGTCTCGTATTTGCTGCGCAATGTCGCCGTATCGCGGTCGCCGTCGCGGCGGCGGCGGTCCTTTTCGAGCGCGGCATTCACCGCATCCAGCATGTCCTGATCGCGGAACGGCTTGGTCAGGAAGTCGATGGCGCCAGCCTTCATCGCCCGCACCGTCATCGGGATATCGCCATGTCCGGTCATCATGATGGCCGGCAGATGCACATCATGGTCGGCCAGGCTGGTCTGGAAATCCAGCCCGCTCATGCCGGGCAGCCGCACATCGAGCAGCAGGCAGCCGGGCGCAACAGGACGGTCAGCAGACAGGAAGGACTGCACGCTGCCATAGGACCGCGTGGTCAGGCCGACTGAACGCAGCAGACTGTCGATCGCCTCGCGCAGCGATGCATCGTCTTCGATGATATGTACAACCGCCGTATCCGGCACCCGCAGCCTCCGGTTTAGAGTCGCTATATTAATCCGGAATCCGGTGGGTTTTAACACCCTATACATTGGTATGGACGCGCGGGCCGCGCGCGGGCAATGCCCATTTATGCGGCAGTCGCAGCGACCTTCGCGGCGATTTCGGCCGCCGTGTCTTTCAACTGCGTCAGATGCTTCGCCGCAATCTGCTTTGCCGTCGCCGCATCGGCCGGCCATGACAGGCTGAGGCAGGCGAGCACGCGTTTGCCCTGCAGTACCGGCACGGCGATGGCATCGCCCTGCCCCGGCCGAATCCAGCCGCCATAGCCCGGTTCGCGCACGGCATAGCCGGCGCTGCGGATCGCCGCCAGGCTGCGCAGCACTTTCGCCGGATTGCGCGCGCCCCGGTCATACGGGTCGTCCGACTGGCGCAGATGATCAAGGATGTCGCGGGTCACCGCCGGCGGACTGAAAGCAAGCCAGGCACGCCCCATCGCGCTCATCAGCACATGCACGGTGTAGCCCATCAGGTGACGGTTCACCGGAAATGGCGTCTGATAGCGGCTGCTCTCGACGATCTGGATGGCGCCCTCGCTGTACGCGCCCAGATCCGATGGCCACAGCACCTCACGGCAGAGCGCATCCATCAGCGGGGCCGCATGTTCGGCGATCAGGTCGGCATCCGAGGGCGGCAGGGAAAACAGACGCGCGCCGCTGCTGACCCGGTAGCGGTTGTCGCCGAGCGACCGGCGCGCCAGCCCGCCTTCTTCCAGCGTCTTCAGGATGCGCAGCAGGGTCGGCTTCGCCAGACCCGTGTCTTCATACAGCTCCTGCAGGCTGGCATCGCGGCGCTTCACCACGGCCTTGAACACATCCAGGCCGCGCGCCAGGGACCGTATGGATTTCACGCTTGTGCGCATTTGCCCTCCCGAACCAGCAGATTACACCAGGTGAAACGATGGCAAAAGCCGCTTCCGGTCCGCGCCGAAGCAGGTCACCCTGCGCGGAAGGCCGCAGCGACGGCCAGCGCAAACGGGAGGACCACACATGTTCGATCGCCGCCAGATTCTCGCCGGCTCGGCCGCCGCCGTCGCGATGGCCGCAGCGCCCGGTTCCCTGCTGGCCCAGATCGGCCAGCCGGCCCGTATCATTTTCCCCTTCACCGCCGGCGGTTCGGGCGATGCGCTGGCCCGCATGATCGCCGACAAGCTGCGGGTCGGTCTCGACCAGACCGTGATCGTCGAGAACCGCGCCGGCGCCGCCGGCCGGATCGGCGTGCAGGCCGTGAAATCGTCGCCGCCCGATGGCAAGACGCTGCTGCTCACGCCCATCGCCCCGGTCGCCGTGTATCAGCATGTCTATCAGAATCTGGGCTACGACCCGATCACAGACCTGATGCCGGTGGCGCATGTCTCGTCGATGGAATTCGCGCTGGCGGTGGCGAACAACACCAATGTCACCTCGATGCAGGAGCTGCTGGCCTGGATCAAGGCGAACCCTGCCCAGGCCAATTACGGCACGCCCGGCGCCGGTACCCTGCCGCATTTCTTCATGGTGCTGTTCGCCAAGGCGGCGAATCTCGATCTTCAGCATGTGATGTATAAAGGCTCGGCCGGTGCGGTGGCCGACCTGGCTGGCGGGCAGGTACCGATGGTGCTGACCACCGTGCCGGATGTGCTGAGCCTGCATAAGGCCGGCAAGGTGCGCGTCATTGCCGTGTCGGGTGAAAAGCGCTCCACCTTCATTCCCGAAGCGCCGACCTTCATCGAGGCGGGCTACAAAATCTCCGGCGATTCCTGGTACGCGCTGTTCGCGCCGGCCGGCACGCCCAGGGATGTGGTGAGCCGCATCAACACCATCGTGGTCGATGCCCTGAAAACGCCCGAGATGGTGCAGGCCATCGCCAATATCGGCATGACCGCGACCGGTTCGAGCCCAGAGCAACTGGCCGAGATCCAGAAGCGCGACGCCGCCTTCTGGGCACCGGCGGTCGAAGCCTCCGGTTTCAAACCCGAGAACTAAGCGCATCGCCATATACAGGAGCAAGCCCGGGGCATGGCTGCAGTCCGCAATATCCTATTCATCATGGCAGACCAGTTGCGTGCGGATTACCTGTCCTGTGCCGGCCATCCGACCCTGCAGACACCCAACATCGATGCGCTGGCCAAACGCGGCGTGCTGTTCAGCCGGGCCTATTGCCAGGCGCCGGTCTGCGGGCCGTCGCGCATGTCCTTCTATACCGGCCGGTATATGACCAGCCACGGCGCCACCTATAACGGCGTTCCGCTGCGCGCCACCGAACTCACGCTCGGCGACTATCTGCGACCGCTCGGCTATCGCGTTGCGCTGGTCGGCAAGACCCATATGAAAAGCGACGAGGAAGGCATGCGGCGGCTCGGCGTCGATCCGAATGCCTCGATCGGCGCGCTGGTGTCGCAATGCGGCTTCGAGCCCTATGAGCGCGACGACGGCCTGCATCCGAACCAGATGCTCGATCCGGACCTGGCCTACAACACATGGCTGAGCCGCAAGGGTTATGTCTCGGACAACCCATGGCACGATTTCGCCAATGCAGCCGAGGGCCCGGATGGTGAAATCCTGAGCGGCTGGTATATGCGGAATTCGCGCCTGCCGGCGCGCATCCGCGAGGAGGATTCGGAAACGCCCTACATGACCGACCGCGCCATCGATTTCATCCGTGAGGCCGGCGAACAGCCCTGGTGCCTGCATCTCAGCTATATCAAGCCGCACTGGCCCTATATCGCGCCGGCGCCCTATCACGCGATGTATGGCCCCGACCAGATCCTGGCGCCGCATCGCCGCGAGTCGGAATGCCAGACTCCGCATCCTGTGGTCGGTGCCTTCATGGCCCACGAAGAATCGGTGAATTTCAGCAAAGATGAAGTCCGCGAGACCGTGATCCCGGCCTATATGGGCCTGGTGCGGCAGCTCGACGACCATATCGGCCGGCTGATGGCTTTCCTGAACGCCGCCGGCCGCCTGGACGATACCCTGATCGTACTGACCAGCGACCACGGCGATTATCTCGGCGATCACTGGCTCGGCGAGAAGGAGCTGTTCCACGAGGAAAGCGTGCGCATTCCGATGATCGTCTGTCATCCGGATGCGGCGGCCGATGCCACCCGTGGCACGGTGGATGAGGCGCTGGTGGAAGCCATCGACCTGGTGCCGACCTTCCTCGCCGCCGCCGGTGGCGAGGCGCAGCCGCATCGTCTGGAAGGGCTGTCGCTGCTGCCACGACTGTTCGGGGCTGCACCGGCAGACTGGCGCAGCGCCGCCTTCAGCGAATGCGATTACGCCTTCCGCCCGGCGCGCCAGACCCTGCAACTGCCGCCTGACCGGGCGCGCGCCTATATGATCCGCACGGAACGCTGGAAATACATCGCCTATGAGGGTTTCCGGCCGCAGTTATTCGACCTGCGCGACGATCCGGGCGAGTTCGACGATCTGGGCGAGTCCGCCGCGCATGCCGCGGTGCGCGAGGCACTTGCGGCGCAGCTGTTCGACTGGCTGCGGTGCCGCCGGATCCGCACGACCATGTCGGATGCCGATGTCGAAAAACGCACCGGCACCGCCAAGGCGCGCGGCATGCTGTTCGGCGTCTGGTGATCTGGGCAGTCTGACTAAGGATGTTAGTCCAAGATGCGGCACATCAATGAGTTACGACATCAATTCCCAGAAAGGATGTTAATCCGGTCCGACTCAAAATGATGATCACGGGGCTCCGTCCGACTCCAAATGTTAGTGCGAACAACATCGCAGTTTTATTCCTGGCGCCGTTTAATAGCACTTCACCGGATCATACATGCCGACTGGTATTTGTCCGCTTTCCAGGCCATCAATATTTTGCGTGACCTTTTGCGCGCGCGCCTCCCGGCTGGCAAAACCCGCGATATGCGCCGTCACCGTGACTTTCGGATGCGACCAGACCGGATGCGTCGCCGGCAGCGGCTCGATCTCAAAAACATCAAGCACGGCAGCCGACAGATGGTCGTCATCCAGAGCGGCCAGTAAATCATCGAGCACGACAAGCGGTCCGCGCGCCACATTGATGACGGCAGCGCCTTTAGGCAGCTGCACAATCGTGTCCCGGCAGATAAGGCCACGCGTTTCCTGGGTATCTGGCAACAACCCGACCAGCAGATCGCTTTGCGCCAGGAAATCACCCAGCGCATCCTGCCCAACCAGGCAGGGGATTCCGGACGCCGGTTTCGGGCTGCGTGCCCAGCCATGCACCTGAAAACCCAGAGCCTTCAGCATGGTTGCACACAGCAGACCGATCGTGCCCAGCCCCATGATGCCGACACGGGTCTGCGGCGCCAGGCGGGGCGCCTCAAACAGGTCCCAGCGCCTGTCTGCTTGCGCGCGTCGCATGCGGTCGAAATCACGTATCCAGGCCAGCGCATGCAGGCAGACATACTCGGCGACGGTTTGCGCCGTCTGATCCACAATCATGCGAAAGACCGGCACATGCTTCGGACAGGTCGGGTCGTTGACGATATGATCGACACCGGCCGCAGAGCTGAAGATCGCGCGCAAGTTCGGATAGCCGGCCAGCCGCCCCGGCTCGGGCTGCCAGACCAGCACATAAGCCACCGCTTGCGGATCGACCGATGAATCGTCCCACCATCGGATGTCGAGGTTCGGCAGCAGGGGGCCGAACAAGGCCAGCCATTCCGGCATGGCAGCTATTCCGCCCGACTTTACCAGAAGCACGTTACGCATGGATCAGCTCACGAAAGACTGCCGGGAGCCATCAGGCTCCCGGCATTGATCTACGGCCGGATCAGCGCTCGATCTGCTTGTTCCAGCGCGTATTCCACTCGGGGCGCTTCTCATTGATCGCATCCCAGTCCACCACCACTGCAGTTTGCATGTAGCTCTTGATCTGGGTCACTTCCGCCTCGTTGGCAGCATTATCCGCCTTGGCATTCGGCGTGGACGGAATATACGAACCGCCACGCAGGAACTTCTCCTGCGCCGCCGTGGTCAGCAGGTAGGTGGCCAGCTTCTGCGTCAATTCCGGTTCGCTGTTGTTGGCCGTGGCGCACAATGCGGTCATCAGCACGACCGAACCTTCCTTGGGCTGGGCATATTCGATGCTGATGCCCTTGCCCTTCAGCAACGCTACCTGGGTCGGCGTCAGCGGTGCGATGGCAGCCTCATTGGTCTGGATCATCTCACTGATCTTGGCCGAGCTGGCGATGTATTCCAGCACATTCGGACCCACCGTCTTCGGCCAGGCTGCGAAACCCGGCTCGACATTGGTGTCGGTGCCGCCCTGCAGGCGGTTGAACATCAGGAAGGCATGCAGGCCGAAGGTGCTGCTCGGCACCGACTGGAACACCACCTTGCCCTTGTATTTCGGATCAGCGAGATCAGCCCAGGAGGTCGGCGCCTTCCAGCCCTTCTCATCGAACATCTTCTTGTTATAGGCCAGACCGGTCATGCCCATGGTCAGACCGGCGGCCATGCCGTCCTTCATACGCGCCACCGGGTATAGCGCGTCATACGCGGCCGATTTCTGCAGTGGCTGGCACAGCCCCATGCCGATGGCGCGATACATCACGCCATCATCGAGCACGATGATGTGCATCTGCGGCTTTTCCTTCTGCGCCACCGCCTTGGCCAGGATGTCCGACGATGTGCCTGGAACGACCACGACCTTGGCTCCGGTTTCTTTTTCGAAATCCGGGAAGACGAATTCGGCGAAGGTCTTTTCCATCGGGCCGCCATTCATGCCGATGTACAGCGTCTTGGTCTGCGCCTGCGCATCGGCAGCGCCGAGTGCGAGCATCAGGCCAGCGCCGGCCACAAGCGAAGTCATGTGTTTTGCGTATGTCATATCCTCTACCCTCCTGTTGATACCTGTTGGAATACTCATCAATGGGCCGGCGCCGGAATTGCGGTGCGGGCAAAACGCGTAATCGAAAAGGCGTCGATGGATGTCTCAGTGCGACCGTCACGCACCAGATCGGCCAGCACGGCGCCAGCCGCCGGACCGATCTGGAAACCGGCGCCGGAAAAGCCGAAGCCGTGCAGCAGGCCCGGCGTGGTGGCGCTCGGCCCCAGCACCGGGTTGCGGTCCGGCATATAGGCTTCCACGCCGCTCCAGAAACGGATCACATTCACCTTTCGCAAGGCCGGCAGCAGCGCACTGCCGACCTGCAGAGCCTCCATCGCCGCAATCATGTCGGGCCGGCTGGTGCGATCGTCCAGCGCATAGCCCTTGCCACCGCCGAACACGATGTTGCCGCGCGTCACCTGCCGCGCATAGAAGCCGCCACCCTCCACGCCGAGATTGAAGCTGAACAACGGCGGCAATGGCTCGGTCACGCCCATGCAGGGATGGCCCGATGTCAACGGTATCGTCTCGCCGAAAGCCTCCGTGGCCAGTGCCGCGCCGGGGCCAGCGCAGTTGAGCAGGACCCCGCTGCGAATTTCCTGCCCGCCAGCCTGCAGGATGAAACCGCCGGCATCGCGGGCAATGCCGGTCACTTCGGTCTGTTCGCGGATCTCGGCATCGGCGCGGGCAGCCGCACGGGCAAAGGCCGGCGAAACAATGCGCGGATTGGCATGGCCGTCATCCGGGCAATAGCTAGCGCCGACCGCCTGCCTGCCCAACATGGGGTAACGGTCATGCAGCATATTGCCGCTGAGCAGCTCCAGATCGAGGCCAAAGTCTGCAGTACGGTCGCGATAGACCTGTAACGAGGCCATCTCGGCATCATTGCGTGCCAGCTTGAGATGGCCGGGACGGATATATTCGCCGTCGATGCCGATATAGTCCTTCAACCGCGCCCAGATAGCATGAGCCCGCTGGCTGAGCGGAAGCTGTTCCGGCGGGCGGCCCTGCCGGCGCACACCGCCATAATTCACGCCACTGGCGCCCGCGCCGCAGAAACCGCGCTCCAGCAGGATGACACTGAGGCCGCTGCGGGCCAGATGCAGCGCAGCCGAAGTGCCGACGATGCCGCCACCCATGATCGCCGCGTCATAGCGCCGGGCCGTCATGCCGCATCCTCGCGACTGACTGTCACCACGGGCAGCGGCTTGACGGGTGCTTGCCCACGCAGGCGGCCAACTTCATTCTGTGACCGCCCCAGTTCGGCCGAAAGGATCGCCGTCGCCGCCGCACCACAGATGCGGCCCTGGCAGCGGCCCATGCCGATGCGGGTCAGTGCTTTCAGGCGGTTCAGTTCGACGACGCCGAGATCACGGGCGGCTTCGCGCAAGGTTCCCACGGTGATCGCCTCGCAACGGCAGAGCACCAGATCATCAGGCAGCTTTGTCATGCCCCAATCGGCCGGCGGCAGCGGGAATGCGCGTTCCAGGCCATGACGGAATCTGCCAATCCGACGTAGCCGGTTTTCCAGCGTTGCAATGCGTTCGCGATCCACCGCCAGCCCCAGGTCCTCCAGCATCGCCAGCGCGGCGCGCTCGCCGGCCAATTCGGCGGCATCGGCACCGGCAATGCCAGCGCCATCACCGGCCAGGTAGACATTGGCCTGCGACGCGCGGCCATCGATACCATGTTCCGGCAACCAGGCATGATTGAGATCGCTATAGGCAAAGCGGCAACCGAGCAGGTCGGCCAGTTGCGTCTCCGAGCGCAGGCCGAGACCGAAGCCAATCGCATCGCAGTCGATATGCTGCTCTGCGCCATTCTGCTGCCAGACGAAGCCTCTAACGCGTGCGCCGCCTTCGATCCGCACCGGCAGGACTCCGCTATGCAGCGGAATGCCATGCAGACGCAGCCAGGCAACGTAATACATGCCTTTGAGCAGATGCTCAGGGCTGTTCAGCAGTTCGGGCAAGGCGGCCAGCTGATCGCTGAGTCGTGCGGTATCGAAGACACCGACCACATCGGCGCCGGCCTTGGCATATTGATAGGCAACGAGATAGAGCAGTGGCCCAGTACCGAAGAAGGCGATGCGCGGCCCCAGTATCGTGCCCTGGAATTTCAATGCGATCTGCGCCGCGCCCAGCGTGAAGACGCCGGGCGTGAGCCAGCCGGGCAGCGGCTGGATGCGATCGGTCGCCCCAGTCGCCAGCAATACATGACTGTAGGACAGATGGTCGGCACCACCGTCCGGCCGCATCAGATCGAGGCCGGCGGGCGTCGCATTCCAGACCAGCGTGCCCGGGCGGTAGTCGATGCGGGGGGCGATCCCGGCAAACAGCTTGTGCAGACGATCGGCCTTGGCACTCTCGAAACCATAGAGATCGCGTGCCGGCCGGCGGAACCCATCCGGCGGCTGGCGGTAGATCTGGCCACCGGCCTTGATCGATTCATCGACCACCACCGGCCGCAGCCCAGCCGCAACCAGCGTGGCAGCCGCGCGGATGCCGGCAGGACCGGCACCGACAATAACCGGCCCCACACTCATACCGGCACCGAGATGAGCCGCATGCCCGGCGTGATGAAGGTGGAACAGGCACGCAGGCGCGCCCCCGCTTCCGTCAGCATCCAGCAATCCTGACAGGCGCCCATCAGACAGAAGCCGGCGCGCGGCGCACCATTGAATTCCTCAATGCGCAGGTGTTCCTGCTGACTCAGCACGGCAGTCAGCACGGTATCGCCGGCCAGCGCCTGGCAGATCCGGCCGTCGAGCGTGAATTCGACGGTCTCGCGCCGGGTCTCGGCAATGCGTTTCAGCAGGGCCATCAGCGCTGCCCCACCAGGACGCGGTCAAGGCCGTAGATGCGATCCAGCAGCAGCATGGCAGCGGCAGTTACCGCGATCACCAGAGCCGAGACCGATGCCATCATCGGGTCGATCGACTCGGTCGCGTACATATACATCCGCACCGGCAACGTAACCGTCGAAGGTGCAGTGACGAAAACCGACATGGTCAGTTCGTCGAAACTGTTGATGAAGGACAGCAGCCAGCCGCCCGACAGGCCCGGCAGCATCAACGGCAGGGTAACGCGACGGAAGACCGTAAAATCTGAGGCGCCGAGCGACTGCGCGGCGTGTTCGATACTGGGATCACTGCCCACCAGGGCCGCCAGGATCAGGCGCAGGGCATACGGCGTGACCACCACGACATGCGAGCCGACCAGCCACCAGAAGCTGCCGGTGGCGCCGATCAGCGAAAAGAGCTGCAGCATCGCCACGCCGAGCACCAGATGCGGCACGATCAGCGGCGACAGGAACAGGCCGTTGAGGAAGGCCCGGCCGCGGAATTCGAAACGCGTCAACGCCAGGCCGACCGGCACGGCCAGGCTGACCGAAATGGTGGCCGCCAGAAAGGCCAGCACCAGGCTGTTCCAGAAGGACTGCATGAAATCGGCATGGCGGAAGACTTCCGCGAACCAGCGCAGCGAGAAGGAGGTGACCGGGATGCTGAGCGTGTTTTCCGGTGTGAAGGCGACCAGGCAGACGATCACCAGCGGCGCCAGCATGAAGACCATGACCAGCACGTGGAAGATCAGTGCGGGAATGCCGTTGCGTGTCATGCCCTAACCCAGCGCACGGCGATAGCGCCGCTCCATCAGGCGGTTATAGCCCAGCATGATCAGCAGGTTGGCGACCAGCAGGATGATGGCGATGGCCGCACCCAGCGGCCAGTTCAGCTCATGCAGGTATTCGTCGTAGATCAGCGTTGCCACCGTCTTGATGCGGCGCCCGCCGAGCAGGCCGGGAATGGCAAAGGCACTGGCGCTGAGGCCGAAGACGATCAGGCTGCCCGAGAGAATGCCGGGCAGGACTTGCGGCATGACGATGCGACGAAAGACGGTGAAGGATGACGCACCTAGCGAAAGAGCGGCCTGTTCGGTAGAGCGGTCGAGTTTCTGCAGCGAGGTCCAGACCGGGATGATCATGAACGGCATCATGATATGCACCAGGCCGACGATCACCGCGGTTTCGGTATAGAGCAGGCGTTGCCGGCCGATGCCGGTGAGTTCGAGCAGTTGGTTGATCAGACCTTCGCGGCCAAGCAGCATGCTCCAGCCAAAAGCGCGCACCACCACCGAAATAAGCAAAGGCGCCAGCACGATCAGCAGGCAGATTGCCCGCCAACGCGGTGACATGCGACTGAGGAAATAGGCCTCGGGCGCGCCGACCGCGATGCAGATCAGCGTGGTCAGGCCGCTGAGCCGCAGCGTGCGCAGAAAAACCTCGTGATAGAATTCGTCGCTGATGACAGTCGCGTAATGCTGTAGCGTCAGGCCGCCCTTGACTCCGACATGATGATCGAAGTTGCTGAAGGACAGGATAGCCACCAGCAGCAGCGGCACCAACAACAGGGTCGCGAACAGCAGGAAAGCCGGCCCGCTCATCGCATAAGGCAGACCTTTTGGTCCGGAAATGGTGGCCGCGCCGCTCATGCCGCGACATCCTCATCGGTCAGGAGCCGCACGGCGCTATCAGCCCAATCGACGCCGACGGTCTCGCCCTCCTCACGCGGCATGACGCCATCATTGGGCAGCACGGCGAGCAGTTGCCCGAGCGATGTGTCGAGATGATAGAGCCACTGGCTGCCGAGAAAGTAGCGGCTGGTGATGCGACCATCGAGACGGCCGGCATTCCGGCCGACCAATCGCAGCTTCTCGGGTCGGATCGCTAGCGTAATGGCAGCATCAGCACTGAGCTGCGCCGGCAGATCAAGCGCGAAACTGCGGCCATCAACCACGGCACGGCCACCCGGACCAGGCTGCGCTGCACGCGCCTCCAGCAGATTGGTCTTCCCGACGAAATGCGAAATGAACCGCGTACGCGGATGTTCGTAGATTCGGTAAGGCGCATCCACCTGGGTGATACGGCCGGATTCCATCACCACAACACGATCGCTGATCGAAAAGGCTTCAGCCTGGTCGTGCGTCACCATGATCGTGGTCGTACCAAGCTTGCGCTGGATGCCACGCAGCTCGAACTGCATTTCCTCGCGCAGCTTGGCGTCAAGGTTCGACAGCGGTTCGTCCAGCAGCAGGATTGGTGGGCGGATTACGATGGCGCGGGCGAGTGCCACACGCTGGCGCTGGCCGCCGGAGAGTTCACGCGGATAGCGTGCCGCATATTGCTCCAGATGCACCAGTGACAGCGCCTCATTGATGCGGGTCGCGCGCTCAGCCTTCGCAACCTTTTGCATCTCCAGGCCGAAGCCCACATTCTCCGCCACCGTCATATGCGGAAACAGGGCGTAGCTCTGGAATACGATGCCCAGGCCCCGGCTATTGGGCTTGGTATGGGTGATATCGCGGCCATCCAGCTGGATCCGGCCCTGCGTCACCGGCACAAAGCCGGCGATCATGTGCAGCGTGGTGGTCTTGCCGCAGCCCGAGGGCCCCAACAGGGAAACGAACTCGCCCTTCTCGACCTGCAGGCTGAAATCAGTCACGGCGCTGATGGCGCCATAGTCTTTGCGGATGTCGGTCAGGGTCAGAAAGGCCATGGGGGCTCCGGCATTGCTCCCGGAACGGATAAAATGGCAATTCCCGCTCCCGGTTTTGCAATTCCGTCACAATTCCGCCAATGCAACAAAAGGTTTTTCTATTGGATGGAAATTTTATTAAATTTATTTTATTGAATGAAATTTATAAGCGGGCTATCCCATACAGACTTTCGCTGGGCAGAAAAGCGTCATGGATAAATCTCAGGCAAAGGCAGCGCTGAACCGCAGTTTCGACCTGCTGCGCGCCCTGGCGGCGGAAGATACCGGTGAGAATCGGCTGACCGACCTGGCCCGCCGCACCGGACTGACCCCTTCCACCACACTGCGCCTACTGCGCGGTCTGATCGGCGAAGGCATGGTGGAATACGATGAGGGTCGTCGGCAGTATCGGCTGAGCATCGACTTCTTCACCCTGGCCGCCCGCGCCGGCAATCCCGGCAACCTGCGTGACCTCTGCCGTCCAGTGCTGCTGCGCCTGTCGGCGACCTTGCACGACACACTGTTCCTACTGGCACGCAGCAGTTTCGATGCAGTCTGTCTCGACCGCAGCGAAGGCCCCTTCCCGATCCGCTCTTTTACCGGCGATGTCGGCGGGCGCGTCATCATGGGCGTTGGTCAAGGCAGCATGGCCATCCTTGCCTTCCTGCCGGAGGCCGAACGCGAGGAAGTGATTCGTTTCAACCTGCCGCGGCTCCACGACCAGCACCGGTTGGACGAAGTCTTTATCCGCGGTGAAATCGCCAGCGTGCGCACACTTGGCTATGCGAGCCGCTCCACCGGTCTGCTGCCAGGCATGGCCGGTATTGCGGTGCCGATTCTGGATCGTGAAGGTAAGGCCGTGGCGGCCCTCAGCATGGGGACGATCGCCGAGCGGCTGAATCCCGAACGCCTGCCTATTGTGGCCGATATCCTGAAGCGCGAAGCCGAAACCGTAAGCCGCCTGGTGAACCCCTTCGACCCGGTTTTGCGGCGACCCGCCACCAGCCTGAGTGGCTTGTAAGCCCGTGAGAACACACTTTTGATCCGCGTGATTATAGCTACCAGTCAGGCGTGACTGTCGCACCCGGGGTAGACAACCCCTCCTTCGTGAACACCCTACCCCACACCATTGTCCAAGAAGAAAAAGCGATATCCGCCACGGCACCTTGAATAGGCTGCCGAGATGCTCAAAGACCAGCCAAATCGCTTCTACACTTACCTCGAAATTTATTTCGACCTACTCCGGTGCTTCGACTGAGAAGATATCCGGGCTTCTTCAGTTCGGTGTTCGCGATGCATTGGCGGAAGCACTCAGGTCGACCTATGAAACCTTCGAATCCTTCATTGTAATTTGACCTATATTTTGATATATCTAGAATTATGGAAACATTGAAAGATGCCACTGCCGTCATTGCTTTCGGCGCACTGGCCCAGGAAACCCGCCTTGCCATCTACCGCCTGCTGATAGAAGCGGGTACCGCAGGCATGTCAGCCGGCGCAATTGCCGACGCGCTGGATGTTGCAGCGCCGACCCTATCCTTCCACCTCGCCCAGCTACGCGGTGCCGGATTGATCACCCAGCAGCGCGCAAGCCGCTCGCTGATCTACGCCGCCGATATCGACCGGATGAATGCCCTGATTGGCTATCTGACCGATAGCTGCTGCGGCGGTCGCCCAGAGATTTGCCGGCCGTCGCTCAAGGATGTCCGTGATGCCCAAACTCGCCCCAGACGCAAATCCGTATAACACCCGCTTCTGTCGATGAGATGAGATTGCAACGTCAAATGGAAGAAGTCGTATGACGGTTACCATTTACCACAATCCTGCTTGCGGCACGTCCCGCAATGTCCTTGCGATTATCCGGAATTCCGGTGAGGAGCCGGAAGTCATCGAATATCTGAAGACGCCGCCAAGCCGCGAGACGCTCATCTCCCTGATCAGCAGGATGGGCATTCCTGTGCGCGAGGTGCTGCGTCAGAAGGACACGCCATTCGCTGAACTCGACCTCGGCAATCCGAAATGGACCGACGACCAGCTCATCGACTTCATGATGCAGCATCCCATCCTGATAAACCGGCCCATTGTCATCACGCCCTTGGCCGTCCGCCTCTGTCGTCCATCCGAGACTGTTCTCGACATCCTGCCGCATCCCCAGAAAGGCCCGATCAACAAGGAAGACGGCACGCCATTGATTGATGCCAGTGGCAAGCGCCTCATCTAGAGGGATTCAGGATGACAATCGCCACTGAGACCGCAAGCAAGCCTGCCATGAGCGCTTTCGAGCGATATCTCACCCTTTGGGTGTCACTGTGCATCATCGCCGGCATCGCCCTGGGCCATTGGCTACCCGGTGCATTCCAGGTGATCGCCGAGCTGGAAGTCGCCAACGTCAACCTGCCGATCGCCATCCTGATCTGGCTGATGATCATTCCGATGCTGCTGAAAATCGACTTTTCAGCCCTTGCCGATGTTGGGCAGCATTGGCGTGGCATCGGCGTCACGCTCTTTATCAACTGGGGTGTGAAGCCATTTTCGATGGCGCTGCTGGGCTGGCTGTTTATCGGAGTCATTTTCCGGCCGTATCTGCCCGCCGACCAGATCAACTCCTATATCGCGGGGTTGATCCTGCTTGGCGCCGCGCCCTGTACAGCCATGGTCTTCGTCTGGAGCAACCTTGTTGACGGTGAGCCACATTTCACCCTCAGCCAGGTCGCGCTGAACGACGCCATCATGATCGTCGCTTTCGCTCCACTGGTCGGCCTGCTGCTTGGCATCTCGTCGATTACCGTCCCCTGGGATACCCTGGCGCTCTCGGTCGCCCTGTATATCGTCGTGCCGGTCGTGATCGCGCAGATCTGGCGCAAACGGCTCCTGTCGTCGGGCTCCAAACGGAGCCTCAATCACACCCTGCAGGCACTGGGTCCGGTTTCTCTGGTTTCCCTGCTTGCGACCCTTGTGCTCCTGTTTGCCTTCCAGGGTCAGCAGATCGTCGCCAATCCTCTGGTGATAGCCCTGCTTGCCGTCCCCATCCTGATCCAGGTCTACTTCAATTCAGGACTGGCCTATGTCCTGAATCGTCAATGTGGCGTCGCCCATTGTGTCGCGGGGCCGTCCGCCCTGATCGGGGCCAGCAATTTCTTCGAGCTGGCCGTGGCGGCCGCCATCAGCATCTTCGGGCTCCATTCAGGTGCAGCCCTGGCCACGGTCGTCGGCGTGTTGATTGAGGTTCCCGTCATGCTGTCCGTCGTGAAAATCGTGAACGGCACCCGACGATGGTATGAGGCCTGATACCTAGGCCGAAAAGAAGAAGGGCCGGTCATCTGACCGACCCTTTTAGTTTAAGTGGCCATGTACTCCTGGGGTTTCAGAGACAGGCCCTTCGTAAACTCAGGGGCATCGGCGATTTTCCGGATATTGCCCCAGGTTTGCTTGTAATTCGGAATGACGAACTCATTGACCCCTTTGGAAACCACATTGCCCTGAACGCCCGTCGGATAGGCGAAGAGCATGAAGGTCTCCTTGCGTTTGGCTGATGGCGTTGGATAGGCCATGGCCTGCGTGGAGCCGTTGTCGTTGAAGACTTCCACCAGGTCGCCACCCTTGAGGCCGAGCTCCTGCATATCGGCAGGATTGATCTCGATGAAAGGCAGCGGCCACCGGTCCATGACGAAGTCGTTCTTCTGATCCAGATAGGCATTCTGCCACACCTGGTTGGCGCGGCCGTTATTGATCAGGAAGGGATACTTGTCCTTCTCCGCCTGCTTGCCTTCGGCCTGCAAGCCGCGCCAGGGCGTTTCCATGAAGGTCGCCCGGCCATCCTTGCCGCCGAATTTTCCATCGGCGTAAAGCCGCTTGGTTCCGACGATCCGGCCATTCTCGAAGCCGGTTGCAGGTTCCTGGAAACCATTCGTCCCCATATTCCGGAGCGTGGCATAGGTCACAAACTGGCCGCCCGTAGCATTTCGGTGATACCCATCCATGAAGGCATCTTCTTCGGACTTCCAGTCGTAGCCCTTGAACCGGTCGGCAACATCATTCCGGCCTGCCCGGCGCCAGGAGCGTTCGAGCGCCTGGGCCAGTTCCGCGGCAATGATGCAGTCCGGCTTCGACTGTCCGGGCGGGTCCATGTACCGCTCCGTCAAACGCATCCGGCGCTCCCCATTCATCGAAGTCAGGTTCATCTCGCCAGCCGTCGCGGCGGGCAGCACGACATGGGCGCATTCGCCAATCTTGGTTGGCACGATGTCCACATCGACGCTGAACAGACCCCCCTGCCGAATGGCCCCCATGATGGCATTGACCAGGGCCTCGCGGTCGCCATAGGGCACGCTCGACATGGCGTATTTCACCAGATCGGTGCGACGCTTGTAGGCATTCCGGAATTCAGACGCATTCAGGGTCGTCTTGAAATGGTCGCAGGCCCAGATGTGATGGATGCCGCCCTTGCCCTGGATCAGCAGCTGATCGACATAGGCCGCCGGACGCCCCACATGCGCATCCGATGGCCGGACATAGCCTTCCTGATGGCCACCCATCCGCACGCAGCCGCCACCCGGGCGGCCAACATTGCCCGTCGCCAGTGCCAAGTTCACCAGGGCGCCGTTGGTCCGGTAATTGTCGTTGCCCCAGATCAGGCCCTTCTCGTAGGAGAACATGGTTCTCCGGCGCCGCCCTTCCTTGGGCTCGGCAATCCAGCGCGCAGCCTGCTCGATCTGCCCTGCTGTCAAGCCGGTGATCCGCGACGCCTCTTCCAGGCTCATCTGGTTGGCTTTGACGGCGGCATCGAAACCGTTCGTGGACTTCGCAATCAACTCGCGGTCGACCCAGCCCTTGGAGGCGATATACGTGAACAAGGCATTGAACAGGACCAGATCCGTGCCGGAGTTGATGGCCAGATGCAGGACGTTTTCCTTCCCGGCCTCCACCTCACAGGCATTGACCGTCACGGTGCGTCGCGGATCCACGATGATGATCCTGGCCGCATCATGCGGCTCGCCCGGCAGCTCGGCAGCCTTCTTGTCCAGGGTATTACCGCGCAGATTGGGTACCCAATGCGCCAGGAAATAGTTCGTCTGCGTCTCCAGGGCATTTGTGCCGACCGCGACAATCGTGTCGGCCAGTTCGGCATCTTCGTAGCAGTTGTTCAGCTCACCCACGCCCATATCCCGGGTCGCATGAACCTCGGAGTTATAGGCCGGGCGATTGTGGATGCGGATATTCTTGACCTTCATGGATTCGAAATAGAGCTTCCCGGTGCCCCAGGTATTCTCGTATCCGCCGCCGGCGCCGCCGTGATCGAAAGCCGACACAAACAGGCCATCCTCGCCCATCTCTTCGACCACGCGTCGCGTGACCTCGGCCACCAGATCGAGGGCATCGCCCCATGATGTCGGATGCAGACCGGAATAGCGCCAGACCTGGGGCGATGTCAGCCGCTGGCTTTGCGTGCCTGTCGTTTCCGAGTAGGACAGTTCGCCCATACGGGCGCCACGGACAGACCCCAGCCCCTGATTGACCGTACAATGCTGGTCCGGCTTGATGACGATATTCACGTCGCGGCCGTTCTGCTTGACGATGTTGTACATCGACGGCGAGAACCAGCTTTCGGCATTCGGTTCCTGCTGCCTGGCAAGATCGACGCCAAAAGCGTTGCGGGCTGGTGCAGTGCCACCCTGGCGATTCACAGGCCATGAATAGGCTTTGTAGCCGCAGCCCACGATGCAGTAGTGGCAGGTGACATTGTGGACGACGGCGTCCTTTGGCGGAACCGGCAGGCGATCAAGATGACGCTTGTAGGCCATGGTGGTTCTCCCTAGCGCAACACATTGCTGACGCGCCCATAGATGAGCTCGTCAACAGCTTCGGCGTAGATATCGCCGTTGCGGTCCACTCTCAGTTTGAATTGCGGGAGATTCTGGGTTGATTGCCCCCAGACCTGTTGCCCACCTTTCTCGCAGTCGAAACGGGAATAGTGACCAGGGCAGTTCAGGGTCTTGTCACCGGCGACATAGTTGAGATGGTAGCCCTTATGCGGACAAAGGGTGGAAAAGGCGACAATATCGCCCTGCGGACCAACCCCGCCGTCCACAGCCTGGCCGAGCTTGAGAAGCACACCCGGAGATTCGGCATCCGGATAACCGATGACATGCGGTTCGCCGGTTTTCAGAGCCTTGAGACTGCCGATCTTGACGGAGGGATAGGACAGTCTCGCTGCCGCTGGCGCCGCCTCACTCTGGCCCGGCAGAATGGCAACAGCCGCCACGCCCACCGCAGCTGTGGTGCCGCCCCTCAGAAACTGACGCCGACCGGCATCGACAAGTGCGTCACACCCTTTCATGCCATCCCCCTGCGTTATCCCAGCTGGCCAGAAACATACTTTCGTGTCGTCGGGTGACAGGATCGCTCGAACACATCGTTTGTCGGTCCGCATTCGATAATCCGCCCACCCTCGGGCTGCGTCCAAAACACGGCGCAGGCATCACCCACGCGCTGCGCCTGCGGCATGTTGTGCGTCACGATGATGATGGTGATTCGTGTCTTCAGCTCGCGCAGCAGGCCCTCGATCGTCATGGTCGAGATTGGATCGAGCGCACTGCAGGGCTCGTCGAGCAGCAGGACCTCCGGGTTGGTCAGCAAGGCCCGCGCGATACAAAGCCGCTGCTGCTGGCCGCCGGAAAGCTCCAGGGCGGGCTTTTCCAGGCGCCCCTCGATTTCCGCCATCAGGCCGACAGCAGACAGGCATTCATCGATCCGGCGCCTGCGCTCCGCCTTATCCCTGATCCCGATTTCATCCAGCACCAGCTCCAGGTTCCGGCGAATGCTGAAAGGAAACGGGTTCGGCCGCTGGAAAACGAAGCCCACTTTCCGGCGCAGCTCGGTCAGGCTGGCTTGCCGGTCGTAGATGGACAGGCCGTCGATGATGACATCGCCTGTCATACGGCTGCCGGGAACGAGGTCGATCAATCGGTTGAGGCACATCAGGAAGCTAGACTTCCCGCATCCCGACGGGCCGATGATGGTCGTGATCTTATTCTTCTCGAAGCCCAGCGATACGTTATCCAGCACCATCCGGTTCCGGTAGGAAATCGAGAGCGAGTTCACCGCAACCTTGCTGGCACCCCGAACCTGCGCCAGCACCGGCTGGGCAACCGCGACCTTCTCGACGGGCGCAGTCAACACTTCCTGATAAGCCATTAATGCACCCCTGCCTTTCGCCTGGAAAAATGCTCGCCCAAAGTCAGCGCGCCCATGAGGAGCGCCATAAGAGCCAGAAGCACCAGCGCCGTGGAGCTTGCACGCGGCAAGCCACCAGTAATGTTCATTGCCAGATCAAGAATGTGGACAGCCATGACGCGGCCGGAATCCATGATCGAACCCGGCATCCGGTCGACATATCCGCTGGTGAAGATAAGAGCGGCACTTTCAGCCAATGCCCGTCCGATGCCGAGGGAAGCCGCCGCGAAAATTCCTGGCACTGCCTGAGGCAGGAGAACACGTATCAGGATGCGATGCCGCGGCATGCCGATGGCATGTCCCGCCAGCTTCACCTGCTCGGGCAGGGATCTGAATATCTGCTCCAGAAGCGCCGCCATCAGCGGCAGGATCATCAGCGCCAGCGTCAGGCCGCCAGACAATATCGAGAAACCCAATCCCATCCAGTCGCAGAACAGGGCATTTCCGACCAGGCCGAATACAATCGAGGGAACCGCGGAGAGGACAAACAGCGATTGGCGAATAGCGGCAACAATCCAGGATTCCTGGGACAGGTATTCGGTCAGAAGCACTGCCGTTGCCACGGAAAGCGGCGTCGCGACCACCAGGGCAATCGCTGCCACCAGGCTGGTCGAAACGATGATGGGACCAATGCCACCGGCCCGACCGGCACGAGACGGCCGCTCGGTCAGGAACTCCCAGGAGATCGCCGGAAGTCCGGCCCTGGCCACATCGACCAGAATGAAAATAAAGATGCCTGCAAACATCATGGCGCCGAGGAAGATCAGCGCGTCGGCGATCGTGCCTTTTAGGGAGACGCTAGGCGCTCGCATCACGCCCGACCCGCTTCATGAAATAGAAGCCGATGACCGAAACCACGAGCACCAGAGACAGGATGAACAGGCCGGTCAGGAAAAGCCCGGCCCGGTGCGTACCGACCGCATAGGCCATCTCAAGGGCAATGTTGGTCGTCATGGCGCGGGCGGGCCCGAACAGGTCGTTTGGCCACCGCACCACATTGCCCATGACCATCATGACCGCCATGGTCTCGCCGGCTGCCCGGGAGAAGCCGACGGCCGCAGCCGCAATCACGGCATCGCCAATCGAAGGCAGTACCACTTTCCGAATGGCCCGGTCCCGGCGCATCCCAAGGCTCAGCCCACCCCGATAGAGCTGTGTCGCGCCCTTCTGGAGCACCGCTTCCAGGATAAGGGCAATGGTCGGCGTGATCATCACCGCCAGCACCAGGATGCCTGCCAGCAGGGAAACGCCAGGTGCGCGAAAATAGCCGATTGCCGGAACGATGCTGTGCAGGCAAACCAGGCCGAAGACGACAGACGGCACGCCCGTCAGCAATTTCAGGCAGACCTGCAGGAAAAAGCGCAGGCTTCCCGTGCTGTAGAACACGATATAAACCGCACAGATAATTCCCAGCGGGACGGCGAGCAGCAAACCGCCCGCCGAGATGACGAGTGTCGTGGCCATCATGGGCAACAGACCGAACTGGCCCTGCGTCGGATGCCAGGAGGCCTGGAACAGGAAGGCGCCGAGCCCGGCATCGGCAATCGCCGTCCACGAACTGGTGAGGACAACAGTGACCACGACCGCCAACGACGCGAGGACAGCGGCTCCACTGCACCAGATGGCGCCGGTGACTGCTGCTCCCGCGACCGAAAAGTCAGCGCGCGGGCGGCGTGAAGAAATTGCCTCGGACAAGATCTTCGACCCCCTTTGACGCGCTGAATTTCCAGAATTTCTCGATCTCGGCGCTACGTCCGGGCTGCGATACGATGTTCAGCGGGCGCCGGGACTGGTAGGTCCCGTTGGCGATCGACTCTTCGGAGGCCGGGACAGTTCCCAGCGAAATCAGCTTGATCGGCGTTCCGTTGCCTGCGTGGTAGGCGGCCGTCCCATAGGACACATATCCGATCGCGCCCGGCGTCGAAGCGACCAGACGGATGGCCTCTTCATTCTCGCCTATCACGACGTCCGGCCTGACATCCGCCGGCTTGAGCTTCGTATATTCAAGGAACAGTTCAACCGTCGAGCGCCCTTCCGCTTTGTGAACCAGCGTGATCGGGCCGTTCAGGCCGCCGCCCAGCGTCTCCCAGTTCACGATCTGCCGGGTGTAGATCTTCCTGATTGCATCATCTGACAGGGTCGCCAGCTTATTCCTGGCGTGGACGATCATCACCAACCCGTCATTGGCAATCGTCAGGGCATTCAAATCCTGTTCGTCCGGCTTCATCTCCCGCGACACCATGCCAATATTGGTCAGGCCACGGCGAACATCGTTCACACCACGCGACGAACCACCGGATTGCACGTCAACCTGGTAATCCGGATTCTGTTTTTCGAACCGCTCGACGATTTCCGAGACGAGCGGAGCAATCGTGCTGGAGCCGGAGATTACGATTTTAATCTTCTCGGCTGCGCCGCCAGGGGACGGAAGCATGAGTGACAGGAAGAATGCGATATGCGCTGCATATCGGAGTCGAGCCACTACAGACGTCATCAAACACCCCCGCTTATCTCACCTGCCAAAAGTCATGCTGGTGCTTGCACTGCGTTGAGTCAACGAAAGTGTTTTGCTTTACCCTCTATGAGAGAAATTTGAGTACAACGATATGCGAGTGCACTCTCTTCATTGCAGAGCATGCTTACACAGATATGCACGGCATGATGACGAGTACACTTGAAGTCATATGTCGACACACATGCACCGAAACATTTCGCGATTAGTTTCTGGTCGTATTGAACAGATGCACGAGCGGACTGATCGGCTCCGAAGGAGCTGTCTTTTTCGACTGCTCGACTGCAAGTGTATTCTTCTGATCCATCTGCGCCGGGGGCGACGGTGTTTTGATATCGTCGAGGACAGCATTTGGTGCCGGTGTCGGATGAACAATCGGAATGCCGTTATTTGCCACCGGAATGTAGATCGTTGCCGCCTTGGAAGACTTGGAGACCTGGAGCTGGGCCTCGATGGCCTGATGCTGGAGGTACATGGGCGTCAGCGTGGCCGCGATGATCTTCTGCGCCTCGGATCGCGAATTGGCCCGCACGATTTCAATTTCTGCATCCTTGGCGGCGATCTGGCGCTGGATTTCTTTCTCCTCCAGCAGCTGCTGGGACGTCAGCTTGCGCTCAACCGCCTGCGCGACTTCCGGCGGATAATCCACTTTGCCCGCGACAAGACCAACCAGCTTGAAGGGCGAGCCTGAGATATAGGTCTTCAGCTGACGTTCGACATCGTCGGAAACGCTGGCCATGAAACTTTTGACGTCCGTGCTGCGATGCTTCTGAATCGCGTCACGGACGTAAGACCTGAATGGCTCCCGGACAAACCGGGCATACCAGTCCAGGCCGCCATAGGCCTCGACGATACTTTGGACATTTTTCGGCTCAATCGACAGGACCGCATGGAAGTTGAAGGAGATCTCCAGATCGTCCCGGGTCAGCACCTTGAATTCTTCAGTGTAGGTCTGTGGCCGGATGTCGATGTTGATCGCCTCGTTGCGGAAGAACGAGAGACCGAAATTACCGGGCCCGGCCACAGTCCCCTGAAAACCGCCAGCACCAATGATACGGGGCCTTTCATAGACGTACCCCTCACTGCCAGCTGGAGTGAAGGGATTCGTATGGGTCAGGGAGCCAAGCAGAACCACAAAGCCGATGATCAGCTTGGCCACCAGAACCCGCGTCACGAACCTCTGGAGCCTTTGCTGCGCGACCAGCACGGTGTCAGGATTCCGGTTCGCCTGCTCCCTGAAGCTCTCCACCGCATTGGAGACCGCCCTGTCGAAGAGGCCCAAGGCCTTCCCGAGGCTTGTGACAGCCTGGATGATCAGAATGCCAAGGTATTTCATGAGGTGACCTCCCCTCGGGATGGTGTTGGCGCCGGAAGCGCCAGGACTGGTGCCGGGCTGGTGGCCAGCGGCGGCAACAGCAGAGATATGAATGACGCGATGCTCAGAAAGAGCGCGGACCAGATCAGGCATCCCATCAGGCCATGGGTCTGATAGACCCAGCCCGACATCAGGGTGCCGACCAGGCGGCCACAGGCATTCGCCATGTAATAGAACCCGACATCCGCCGCAGCCTTGTCCCGGTCGCTGTAAAGCAGCACCAGGTAGGAGTGGATGATCGAATTGACGGCAAAGAAGACGCCATAGCCCATCAGCCCCACAATGAGCACCGTGGTCGGGTGTAGGCCGGCCGATAGCGCCGCGACAATGGAGACAGGAAATATGGTCAGCGCGCCGGTCCACAAAGCCACGGATGTATGCCCCATGGTCACCGCAAGCTGGTCGCCGCTGAACACCCTGGACACCAGGGCCTGGGAAACGCCGTAACCGATAATCCAGGCCGCCATGAAGGCGGCGACGGCCGGATAGCTCCAGCCGACAGCCTCCTGCAGGAACACCGGCAAGCCGATGGTGAACCAGACATCTCTGGAGCCGAACAGGAAGAAGCGTGCAACCGACAGGATGTTGATGGCCTTCGCCTTGGCGAACAGTGACCTCGCCTTGACCTTTTTCTTGGCCTTGCCGAGCTGATGCGGCAGCATCGGTATCAGCATGAATGTCGATACGCACATGATGACAGCCATCAGCGCCATGGAGAACTGAAGCCCAATCGTCGACATCATGATGCCGCCCAGCATGAAGCCGACGCCCTTCAGGGCGTTTTTTGAGCCGGTAATGATGGAGACCCACTTGAACAGCGACGAATTCTCGCCATCTGGCAACATCAGCTTGATGCTGGTCTTCGAGCTGACCTTGACCAGATCCTTGGCCATGCCCGACAGGCCCTGAGCGATCATGACGTACCAGACCACGAGCAGGCTATTACCCAGGGTCATCATCGTCATCGCGACGACCTGGGTAAAAAGTCCGAAGACCAGGACTTTCTCCAGGCCGAAATTCGCTGCCAGCCACCCTCCGATGAAGTTCGTCACAATGCCTGCAACTTCATACAGCAGGAACAGGGCTGCGATTTCGAATGGATTGAAGCCGAGGCTGTGAAAGTGCAGAACCACCAGCATCCGGATGGCGCCATCCGTAAGCTCGAATCCCATGTAAGGGATGGTGAAGAAGATAATGCGACCTGCACTCATGACCTACTCACCAAACAAAGGCCTGGAAAACTAGGCTGCTTGTGCAGACGGTGGAGCGTCTATTTTCCTCTGGCCGAGTCCAAGCCGACTTTGCGCTTTCAGTCCATTGGCCACGCTCACAAGATTGAAGGCGTTGTTGAGGACCAGTGAATGCCCAAGGCCGAACACTCCCATCAATGCCCCTGCCATGCAAATCGAGTTCGGCAACAAAGTCAGGACGAAGCTCTTCCTGACATTCTTCTGCAGATTCTCGGATATCTGGAAGAGAAAGCCCAGTTTGGCCAAGTCACCGTCCAGCATTACAATGTCGGCGATATCTGTAGCTGCATCGGCAGCGCCGCGGAGCGATATAGAGAAATCCGCTTGTGACAGCCCAACTGTGTCATTGATGCCGTCACCGACCATGGCGACCTTCAATCCACGATCCTGAAGTGCCTTTACATAGCGGGCTTTGTCCTGCGGCAAGACCTCGGCATAATATGTCTCGATTCCCAGCTCGGCGGCCAGCGCCCGGGTCGGCGCTTCATGGTCTCCGGATATCAGGTATATCTCACTGACGCCGCGTTCATCCCGCAGCATCCTTATAATTTCAGTTGCCTCGGCACGGGCCCGCGCTTCAAGGGCGAGCAAACCGATCAGGTTTCGCCCCTTCGCCACAAAGATGACCGAGCCACCCTTGGCGTGGACACCCTCGGCTATCCTGTTCGCCTCGGGGGAAATCTTCACGCTTTCAGTTTCCATATAGCGGCGGCTACCGACCTTCAGGGATTTCCCCTGAATGAATACCTGAATGCCGAAACCAAGCTTGTATTCGGACTCGTCTATCTCCGGGATTTCGACATTTCGCCTGGCGGCCTCTCCCAGAATCGCTCTGGCGATGGGATGAGTGAACCTCTGCTCTGCAGCAGCCGTCAATGCGAGGATATCGTCGCCTGAGTATGCGCTGTCGACGGACCACACATTTTCGACGACGGGCACTTCCTCGGTAAGCGTGCCGGTCTTGTCAAAGACAACCGCATTGACCTGGGTAATGCGCTCCAGGACACCGCCGTTCTTGATCAGGATGCCCTGCTTAGCCGCGGCAGACAAAGATGTGATCATTGCCAATGGACCGGCGATTCTGATGCCCGTGCCAAAGTCCGCATTGATAACTGCCATCATCGCCCCAGGGCCGGCCAGTCCGTATCCGGCAGCACCCAGCCCCAGCGTTGGTACGACCATCATATCTGCGAAGCGTTCTGCCATGGACTGCAGCCGGACTCGATGCTCAAGGGAGTCCTCGATTATTCGGACCAGGCGCGCGGCGCCGGTATTTTCTCCAGTCTCTTCTACCCGTACGATGATGCGGCCCGTATTGACGATCGTCATCGCCATGACTCGCTCGCCGGTGCTTTTCTCTGCAGGCACATGCTCGCCGCTGAGAGCAGACTGGTCTACGAGTGCCGCCCCTTCGACGACTTCCCCATCAACCGGAATCTGCTCACCGGACCGTACGACGATAAGATCGCCTTTCTGGAGCTCGCTGACCAAACAGCCGACTTCAACGTTATCGACCACCCGCCAGGCATGCCGCACCTGGCGCCCGAACACCTCCGAAAGCGTTTTTCGCTGCGCTTTGTAGGATGCATCGAGCAGCACGTTGCTGACATCGACAACCCAGACCATCAGGCCTGCAGCAAACACATGCCGGTAATAGAGTGCGAGGCCAATAACCGTGGCGTCGAGGACGTCGACCTTGAGCTTGCGCTCCTGCACAATGGATTTCCCGGCGCTGAACATGATATGCCCGCCCGCCAGGCCCGTGGCGATCATCGCCGTCAACCGGAGAAACGGGAACGCGAACGAGGCCACTGACAGACCCATGGCAATAGTTGAAGTGCCAAGCTGCAGGGTCGTGATGTTCAGCGGTACGTCAGTATCGGGCGTGCCTTCATCAAGAAAACGGGCTTCCACCTGATCCATGCTCTCGACCAGCAGAGCCACGATCCGTTCGCGCGTCACATGCCGCAGATCGTACACAACAACGACGGAACCGATTTCGCGCTCAATCGAGAAATGGGTGACCCCATCCTCGTTCATGAGGGCATATTCGATGGCCTGCCTGGCGTGGGGATATGATTTCAGGTGCGAATGACTGGCGCGGAATCGACCCGGTATATCACTTCTAACTGTCCAGCGATTTGGTGTATCGGGGAAAACGTTCGATTTCTTCTGATGCTCGTTTGCCGGAGGTGATCGAGACTGCCCAAGTATAAGCATCAGCCCGTCAGTGAACTCCCTGGGCGTGTACAAACTCGCATCGTAGTGGATCAGGACAGACCGGATGCTGTCGGTCAGTTCGACTTTGAGCGCGACATCCATCTCCACAAAGACCTGGGCATACGGCTTCATCTTCGCGAAGGCCTTTGGCGACAGCTTCAACCGCAGCCGCCCCGGCGTTGTGCTTTTGACAACAAAATCACCAGGCTCGAACAGCTGAGGGGCCAACCCAATAAGCGTCATCGAGTCTTGGATTTGCATGCAGAATCCCTTTTCCGGACAGCGTTGCCGCCCGGATTCGTCTTTGTTTATTGCCTTTAGATGGAGCTGCGACGCTCCAATAGGCCGCAGACTAGGTTTTTGCGCGTTCCGACTTCGGAGCGGCAGTTTCCGACGCCACCACCGCGGCGGCTGTCGCTGCCACGGCAACATCGGCTGCCGGAGCGGGCTCTACGACCTTATTGAGATCTGCCTTCGCTTCAGCGGCAATATCGCTGATGCCCGCCTTGGCTTCGGTGATGATGCCCTGGACGGTCTGGCCCGCAACGATGCCGCTCTTGATCGCACCCTTCAGCAGTGTGCGAGAAGCCTGGCCAATAGGCTCAAGCGTCTTCATGAGCAGCGGGCTGGCAACAGCGCCGAATACAAAAAATGCTCCGCGCGACGACATGACTTTGGCAGCGGCTCCAACAAGCGGCATTCCCATGGTGCATCTCCAATTGAGCAGTGAACCCACCGTGAGCGAGATGCCTAGCCTGCGTCGAAAGGCAGCCTTCACTCACTATTCAAAAATCATCTTCTTGCATTGCGATGCTAAGCACGCGCACATATCGTGTAAATAGAAATTCTTTGTGACGCATAAACCCATGCGGAATATCACCGCATACAATCTCAATCAGGATGGCTCTGCATGACTGCAAAAGTTGCAATCAATGGCTTCGGGCGCATGGGTCGTTTGGCGATGCGCGCCGCGTATGACCGTAAGAACATTGAGATTTGCCACATAAACGAGATCAAGGGCGGCGCAAACACTGCAGCTCATCTGCTTGAATACGACAGTGTTCACGGGCGCTGGCCCAAAGCCATCGGCAGTGATGACGGTAGTATTCACATAGACAATTCTCGCATCGTCTTCACCGACAGCAGCGATTTGTCAGCAGTTCCTTGGCGCGACTCCGGTGCCGACATTGTCCTTGAATGCACCGGTAAACACCTGACCACCGACACGCTGAACAGGTATTTCGATGTCGGTGTGAAGAAGGTGATTGTTTCGGCGCCTGTGAAGCAAGGCGCACTGAACATCGTGTATGGCGTGAACGACCATCTCTACCGGCCAGCCGAGCACAATCTTCTGACCGCCGCTTCCTGCACGACCAACTGCCTGGCGCCGGTGATCCAGGTCATTCACGAAGGTCTCGGGATTCAGCATGGTGTGATCACCACCATCCACGATGTCACCAATACGCAGGTCATGGTGGACTCCCCACACAAGGATCTGCGACGCGCCCGCTCTGGCCTCACGTCCCTGGTTCCGACATCGACAGGCTCGGCCACGGCCATCACCATGATTTACCCTGAGCTGAAGGGGAAACTGAACGGCATCGCGGTGCGCGTTCCTCTGCTGAATGCGTCCCTGACCGACTGCGTCTTCGAAGTCTCTCGTCCGACAACAGTCGAAGAGGTCAACGCGATGTTCAAGGATGCAGCGAAAACCAAGCTACGCGGCATCCTGGGTTTTGAAGAAAAGCCACTGGTCTCCGTCGATTTCGTGAACGACCCAAGATCTTCGATTATCGACGGGCCATCGACGATGGTTGTCGATGGCACATGCGTGAAGGTCCTGGCCTGGTACGACAACGAATGGGGTTACGTGAACCGAATGATAGACCTGACCGATAAGATCGCCCAGTCGCTATGAGTACCGGCGAATACCCTCAAGTATCAGGAACAGCGTGGTCCCGGCGCAAGCAGCGACGAGAGTGCCGCTGACCCGAAGAAACTGCAGATCCGTCCCGATGGTGAGTTCGAGCCGTGCGATAAGGCTGTCGCTATCCCAGCCGCGGACCACACCGGTTACAAATTCCCGGACAGTGCTGCGCAAAGGCTCGATTAGGCCGCCGGGCAGCTTCTCGAAAAACTCATCCAGCTTCTCGCGCATCGCGGCATCCGCATGCAGGGTCTCCGCAAATGACCTCAGGGCTTCCGCTAGCCAGAGTGTGGCGTCGGTATCGTCACTATCAGCCTGTTCATCAAAATAACCTGTGAGTGCTTCCCACATTTGGGCCCGCCAGCGGGTAAAGCCGGGCTGCTGCATCACGCCCTCAATGGTACGCATCAGATTTTCCGGCAACGCGCCATCTGGGCCCTTCTCGTCAAGTACGGCCAGGAGTGAATCTTCCAGCCGTTTGCTGGCATTTGAGCTTGGATCCTGCAACTCGGCGATCAGATCCCGCAGAGCATCCAAAACCGACCGAGCCAGCCTTTTGTCAACTGTCTTGGGCACCCACCAGCTGCTGTGCTGATGGACCGCCGCCTCCAGGCGAGCTTCATGGTTGTCGATGTATCGACGGGCCTCGATCGCCAGCTTCTCGACAAACGGCTGATGCTGGCCATTTCTGATCGCCAGCTCTGCCGCCTGGGTCAGAGCATGCGTGATATCAAGGCTGCTCTTTGTCCGCTGCAGCATTCCGCCGACAAACCGACGCAGATCCTGGTCCTCGACCGTATGAAGTATGGCCGGAATGGCCCGGATTGCTCGTACGGCCACCCATCTCGCATTCTCCGGTTGGCGCAGCCAGGATGAAATCCACTCTGCTGGTCCGAAATCATGAACCTTGGCAATGACAACCTTCTCGTCGAGAAAATTCTCGTCGATGAACTGCCCGATACCCTGAGCAATGCGAGCCTTGTTCGCGGGTACGATGGCCGTATGGGGAATTGGAAGTCCCAACGGATGACGGAAAAGTGCCGTCACGGCAAACCAGTCCGCCAGGCCACCAACCACGCCCGCCTCGCTCGCCGCGATGCCGAGGCGAACAAAGAAGTCATCAGATCCCGAGGCATGCAGAGACAAGAAAGCCACCAGCATGGCCAGCAGCAGGAACAATGCCACAGCACGGCTGCGCTTCAGCCGTTGCAATGCCTGAATCTGTTGAGGCGTAGTGGTGGAACTCAGAGCATCCATAAATACCCGCAGAGATTACTGGACCACTCATCAGGCAGTAATTATGACGAGCGACCTCAGAAGACGCCCATCCACACTTGCATGCAGTCTATCGGGTACGGCCTGCTTTGACTCACATATCGTTGGATGTGGAGTTTAATTTTCCAACCCTGAATAAACATGTAATCGGAGTGTGCGAGGATCATTCCTTAAGAGCCCATCGCCCCTCTTCAGCATCCCGGCTGGCTTCACTGACCAGCGCTATCTTTGACCGGAAAACCTGCGTTTAGCCTGGAGCAGCACCAAGCATGACCCCATAGGTCAGACTTCTTATCTTCGTCATCACAATCCGGAAAAGCCTCGGCAAACAATTGCCGAGGCTTTTCCAGCACCAATATGTAATCAGATATCCAGATTGACCACGTTCAATGCATTTCCCTGAATAAATTCGCGGCGCGGTTCCACCACGTCGCCCATCAGGGTCTCGAAAACATTGTCGGCGTCTTCGGCGTGATCGATCTTCACCTGCAACAGGCTGCGCGCCTCGGTGTCCAGCGTAGTCTCCCACAGCTGGTCCGGGTTCATCTCGCCCAGGCCCTTGTAGCGCTGCATGGTGATGCCGCGCTTGCCGGTGGCCTGCA
>VFQO010000737.1_pt1 | contig 31087 bp, 26 predicted proteins | sample 3512331 | NCBI WGS metagenome assembly VFQO01 (sample SAMN10412371, study PRJNA504923) | tailings metagenome | isolation source: Replicate 3 from Balatoc abandoned mine | place: Philippines: Itogon, Benguet | collected 2017-08-28 | reverse complement strand
GCAAGGCCGAGCGATTCATCCAGACCTGCCTGCGCGAATGGGCTTACGGCAGAACGTGGCAGCACAGCTCAGAGCGCACCGCCTGGCTTCCATCCTTCTTGAGCTACTACAACACCCGCAGGCCTCATTCGGCCCTCGGTCATCGCCCTCCGGCTTCCCGCCTCGGTGGGAATAACCTATTGCAACTCAACATCTAGTGCGAACGCCGTAGCGACAAGAGCACCGGCGCTTTCTACGCTGCCTGTTGGTATTCGACACAACAGGCAGGGATGGAATTCGATCGGTACTTCGCCCGCGCATGGGCGGCGGCGCTGGTGTGCATGGCAGCGCCTGGGGCTGCGTGGGCACAAGCCCCTGGCGACGCTGCGGCGCGCGACAACGCGGAACAACGTCGCGCCGCCGAGCGCGAGCGCATCCAGCGCGAAGCACTGCAGCGGGGTGCGGATGCGTTCGGCCCGCAGGTGGCACCACCCGACGACCGCGACTGGCCAGACCAGGAGTCGCCCTGCTTCTTCATCGAACGCGTGCTGCTGCAGGGTGATGCCGCCGCATCGTTCGCATGGGCGCTCGAAGCTTTGCAAGAAGGCCCTGATGCCGCCGTCGGGCGCTGCCTCGGCGCGCAGGGCATCTCGCTGGCGGCGGCACGTGCGCAGCAGCGGCTGATCGAGCGCGGCTTCGTCACCTCACGCATCCTGCTCGAATCACAGGATCTGTCGGACGGCACGCTAGCGCTCACGCTGCTGCCCGGCCGCATAGGTGCCATCCGCCTTGCCGAGGAAACGCCGGCGCGCGCCACGCTGCACAACGCGCTACCGCTCCGGGTGGGCGACATCCTCAACCTGCGCGAGATCGAACAGGCGCTGGAGAACCTGCGGCGCGTGCCCACGGTGAAGGCGGACATCCAGATCACGCCGGGCGCCGAGCCCGGCCAGAGCGAGCTGGTCGTCCGCTGGCAGCAGGCATTGCCGCTGCGGCTCAACCTCTCGCTCGACGACGCCGGCTCGAGGGCCACGGGTCGCTACCAGGGCAGCGCCACGTTCAGCGTCGACCATGCGCTGGCCCTCAACGACCTCGTCTACCTCTCGCTGGGCCGCGATCTGGGTGGCGGTGCGCAGGGCGCGCGCGGCACGCGCAACGCCAGCCTGCATTACTCGCTGCCACTGGGTCATTGGGCGCTGGCGCTCAACGCCAGCCGCTACCGCTACCACCAGACCGTGGCCGGCCTGGCGCAGGACTACCGCTACAGCGGACATGGCGCGCAACAGGACGCCACGCTCTCACGCGTGGTGCGCCGCGACGGCACCAGCAAGACCTCACTGCAACGTGCAGCTGCAGACCGTGAGTGTGGGCAGCGCCAACAGCGTGGTGGCCGATGCGCGCAACTGGCGCCACAGCCGCAACCGGCAGGAGACTGGAGCCGAGATCGCCGCGAAGGGCGACATCGACATCCACGCCGGCAACGACCTCACCGCCCGCGCCGCCAGCGTGCAGGCCGGTGACGATCTCGCCGTGACAGCGGGCCAGGACATCCGCCTGCAGGCCGGGCGCGCGCAAAGCGAGAGCGCCTCCAGCCTGTACCTCAAGCGCAGCGGCCCCTTGAGCAAGAAGAGCACCGAGGTGCGCGAGAGGCCCGCGAAACCCGCAGCACCACCCAGCAGCACAGCAGCAGAACGCTGGTGATCGGCGCCACGCCGCGCAACGCCCTGATCGACACCATCAAAGGTGCGCAGAACACCCTGGACACCGCTCAGGCCACCACCCGGACGGGCAACAGCCGCATCAGGGCCCTGGGTGCAGCCGCCACCGCGCTCAACGCCGTCAACACCGCCAATCAGGTGGCCGAGCTCATGGCCAACCCCGAGAAGATCGTCAGTGTCACCATCGACTTCAACCTGGGCACCAGCAAGAGCCGCAGCGATAGCAGCGAGATCGCGCAGACTGGCCTCCAAGCGGGCGACGGCGGCTTCCAGGTGAATGTGCAGGGCGACACCACGCTCAAGGGCGGCGCCATCACGAGCACGAACCTGGCCGTGGAAGACGGCAGGAACCGATTCGACACGGGTGGCGAACTCACCCTCAGCGACATTGAGAACCACGCGCGCTACGAAGCCGACGGCTACCAGCTCAGCGTGGCGGTTACCGTCAAAGGGGCAGAACCCACCACGCCTGGGCAGAAGCAACTCGCCCCGGCCACGCAGGCCAAGACCGAAGGCAGCGCCGGCATCGGTGAAGACAGCGGCCAGGTGCGCAGCACGACCCGAGCGGCGATCTCCGGCGTCGCGGGGGACAAGAACGCGCGCACGGGCGACCAAGAGAGTGGCATCGCACCGATCTTCGATCAGCAGCGCGTGCAGACCGAGATCGACGCGCAGATCAAGATCACGGCCGAGTTCGGTAAGAGCGCGAGCACCGCCTGGGGCCACTACGCCAACAGGCAGTTCACGGACGCGGTGGCCGAAGGCGATGAGGAGACAGCGAGCTGTTGGGCACCGGATGGGGCCTGCCGCGCGGGTGGGCACGCCTTGATTGGTGGGCTCTCAGGTGGCGCTGCCGGCGCAGCGGGCGCGGGCCTAAGCAGCGCTGGAGCACCGCATGTCCAAGCCTTCCTGGTGGCCAACGGTGTGCCCGAGGGCGCCGCGCAGGCCATAACACAACTCAGCGCACTGGGCGCGGGCATTGCGGCGGGCGGCAATGCAGGTGCTGCAGCAGGGTTCAACGAGGTCAGCAACAACGCCGTGCAGGCGCTGCCACTGCTGATGGAGGCGGTTGTGTCCGGCGGCGCGGTCGCAGCCCGCGCATGCTTGAGTTCGCCTACCTGCCTGAGCGCTCTGCGCCTCGGCGGCACCGTACTAGTTGCCAAGGTGGCAACGCTGGTACCGCCTGAGGAATTGGCACAAATGCCAGGGTTTGGAACTCCCAATCCAGGCCAGATAGTGCCTCACACCGAAAGACCTGCGCCCGTTGCTGACGGCAACAGCAGCACGATGACACCGGGAACGGTGGTGGACAGCAAGGGTGCGCCTCCTAGTCAAGGCAATGTGCCACTTGTAGGAGGCAGCTCAACACTGACGCCTGGGGTCGTAGATGGCACTGGACCTACCGTCGTCATAAGTGAAGGCGTTCCAACAGCCATACTTGATGGTAAGGGCCGCCTTCCAATAGGAATCGGCGGCTTGGGAACCCCGATCCCAAGGCCTTCAACCTCCAACCCCAATCAAACAGCCGAAGAATTTGCCAAGAGTGCATTCAACGGACAAACACCAACATCCATCGCACCCGATGTTAGCGGCCCCGGCAGCTGGTTGGCGAAATTGCCTGATGGAACCTCCGTGCTATATAGACCAGCAGGACTTGGATCTCGAACGGACCCCACTACCGCAAGCGTGGATGTGAACAGTGCAGGGATTCGGGCTATAAACAACGGGGTGGCGGCGAAATTCAAGTTCCCAAGGAATTGACATGCCTCCAGAAATTTTACAAGCCTACCAAGACTCGCTAATTTACGCCTGCCTTGATGACTTTGCGGCATTAAGCGCAATGCATGGCCTTTACGGAGGTCAGGACGGTACTCGAGGAAATGAATGGGTGCGAACTACCGTCAACTTCATCTACCGCAATCTTAAAGCAAAACTAATCGAGGTCGTCCCTCAGCAGCACCAGTTCCGTAAAATGTCACCCAATAAACTCTGTGAAAATCTGATTCGAAGCAGCCCCGTCGAAGGTGACCTAGGAAAAAATGATCATATGTGGGAAACACTGTTTTTCAAAGGAACTGCTGCGCTGGAGGTGATGGTGACCAAATATCAGCTACTAGACTGGAAATATTTCAGATCGCCCATTCACCCTGAATTTCTTGCAGAACTTTCTAGACTATACGAGCAATATGGGGTTGGCTTCGAAAAGGATCAATCTTTGCATTATGGCGGGGCGAATTAACCTAGATGGGGCTGTGCCGACCTTCTCAGAAATTGCATCGTCAAGCAGCTTATTGACTAAGGAAGGTCTGCACAGCACCCGCCGCAGCGAGCACTGATAGGCGATGTGGGACGTGGCACCAGTTGCTGATGTTGTGCAGACCTTCCCCGGCGCTTCACTCTGACATCGATCGTCGTATTGCCGATGGATCGTTCAGGGTCAGCAATAAACGATCCGTTTACTACGATACTCAGGTGAAGGGAAAAACAGTTGAGTACCGCCTTATTCAACGGCCGAATGGCACGATTAAAATCGGAACAATTTTCGCGAAGTAATTATGCGCCCACTGACAAAGTACGAGTTTGATAGTGTGGAGTATTTGGCAAAATTTTCCTTCGATCGCGATTGTCTCGCCAAGGAGATCGGATCAGAGGATAAAGACTATCATCACATCGAACTGGTCCATGACAATATGCCATGGACGGGCGGGGGATATTCAATTCTAGCCGACCGGATTGCCAACGATATTGACGGCGCGCCCCTCTCTCTTCTTGTCTTGGGAAACAGCTCAGGAAGACCGCATGAGATCGAAATTCAACGTCTCGACGGCCAACCCATTCGAAAACTGCCTCCAATAATCGAATGGCTTCCTATCAATAATGAGCCCGCTTGAACACGACACATCAGCGCGGACTTGTGATCAGGTCGGTTTTTCCAGCCATTCATTTCTGAAACGCTGCTTCTTGTACCGGCCTACCGTCCCGCAATCACCATACGGTGCACAACCCGGTCATCCCCCAGCACGATCAGCGCAAACAGCAACTCGTCCAGGCTGTCGGCCTGCGCCGTTTTGCGCGCCAGCAGCGGCGTGGCCTGCGGGTCGAGGACCACGAAGTCGGCCTCGCAGCCGGGCAGCAGGTTGCCCACCACGCCGTCGAGCCCGAGTGCGCGCGCTGCGCCCGCGGTGTGTTGCCACCAGAGTTGGCCGGGCGTGAGGCTCAGGCCGGGCTTGGTCTGGCCCTCGCGGCCCACCACGTAGGCCGCGAGCATGGTGCGAAAGGGCGAGAAGCTGGTGCCACCGCCGACGTCGCTGGCCAGGCCGTAGCGCATGCCGGCGGCATCGGCTGCAAGGTAGTCGAAGAAGCCGCTGCCCAGGAACTGGTTGCTGGTGGGGCTCACCGCCGCAGCGGCGCCGGCGCGCGCCATGTGCTCACGGTCCTCTCGGTCGAGGTGGATGCAGTGCGCGTACACCGCGCGCTCGCGCAGCAGGCCGAAGTCGTCGTAGACACCCAGGTAGCTGCGGCTGTCGGGGAACAACTCGGCCGCCCAGCGAACTTCGTCCACGTTCTCGGCCACGTGCGACTGGATCCACACGTCCGGGTACTTCGCGGCCAGTGCGCCCGCGCCGCGCAGTTGGGCCGGCGTGCTGGTGGGCGCAAAGCGCGGCGTGATGGCGTAGCCCAGGCGGTCCACACCGTGCCAGCGCTGGATCAGCGCCTCGGTGTCGATCAGGCTCTGCTCGGTCTCATCGCGCACGCCATCGGGGCTGTGGCGGTCCTGCAGCACCTTGCCGGTGATGAGGCGCAGGCCGCGCGCCTGTGCTGCCTCGAACATGGCGTGCACCGACGTCGGGTGCGAGGTGGCAAAGGTGAGTGCGGTGGTGACGCCGTTGCGCGCCAGTTCGTCGAGAAAGAACCCGGCCACGCCGCGCGCGTAGGCCGGGTCGGCGAAACGTGCCTCGTGCGGGAAGGTGTAGTTCTCCAGCCAGGGCAGCAGGCCCGCAGCGGGCGCGCCGATCACGTCGGTCTGCGGGTAGTGGATGTGCATGTCCACGAAGCCCGGCGCGATGAGGTGAGGACGAAGATCGTCCACCGCCACGCCGGGGTAGCGGTCGATGAGTGAGACGTACGCACCCGCGGCCCGCACCACGGCGCGGCCCTGTGCATCGGGGCCGATGACCAGCAGGCCGTCTTCGTCGTACAGGGGTTGGCCGCTGGCGTCGTCGAAGCGCAGCAGGCGGGCGCGGTAGGCTTTCATGGCCTTGAGCTTATCGCCGGGCACACGCTGCGCCATACGGCCGCGCCGATGTGCCCCATGCGGTGTGCGAGCGGCATGGCCAGTGCATGGGTCACTTCAAATGGCCTTGCACACCTTCGGCCAACCAGTTCATCTCGAGGATCTGCGCGTCCGTGAGGGCCTGACCGGGCTCGATCACGACCTTGCCGGTGTTGTCGCGCACCGGCCGGCCCTTGGCCGCGGCAAACACCGGCAGCTTGCCGGCGGCCATGTCGGTCTGGCGCGCATTCACCTCTTTCTGCACCGACGCGGGCACTTTGCGACCGAAGCCTTCCACGCGGATGAAGCCGGCGCCGACGCCACCCCAGACCTGCTCGCTGCGCCAGGTGCCGTCGAGCACGGCCTGAACGCGGCGCGTGTAGTAGTCGCCCCAGCGGTGCGTCACGGCCACCACCTGCGCGTCGGGCGCCACGCTGCGCATGTCGGAGTGGTAGGCCACGGCGAGCTTGCCGCGCTCCTGCGCGGCCACCATCACGGCGGTGCTGCCGGTGTGGAAGGCCAGCACCTCGGCGCCCTGGTTCATCAGCGTCATCGCTGCGTCGCGCTCGCGCGGCGGGTTGAACCACTCGCCCAGGAACACCACCTTCACGGTGGCCCGCGGGTTCACCGAACGCATGCCCAGCGTGAACGCGTTGATGCCCTGGATCACCTCGGGGATGGGGAAGCCGGCCACGTAGCCGGCTTGCGTGGCCATGCGGCCTGCGGCCACGCCGGCCAGGTAGCGGCCCTCGTAGTAGCGCGCGTTGGCGGTGGCCACGTTGGGCGCGGCCTTGTAGCCGGTGATGGATTCGAACTTCACGTTCGGGAACTCACGCGCCACCTTGAGTGTGGGGTCCATGTAGCCGAAGCTGGGCGTGAAGATGATCTGGTTGCCTTGCTGCGCCAGGTCGCGGATCACGCGCTCCGCATCCGCGCCCTCGGGCACGTTGTCCACATAGGTGGTCTGCACCTTGTCACCCAGTGTGGCCTGCACCGCCAGGCGGCCCAGCTCGTGCTGGCGCACCCAGCCCGCGGCGGTGAGCGGCGTCACGTAGACGAAAGCCGCCTTCACCGGCGGCGTGGCCGGCTGGGCTTGGGTGAAGGGAGAGAAAAACAAGGCGGCCAATGCCGGCGCGAAGGCGCGCCAGGCCGCGAGGTTTTTGTACATGGTGTTCCTCGACATGGCTTCCGGTGAATGAAAAACGCGAGCCGGGGAAGCACCGGCTCGCGTGGACAAGATTGTAGATTCACCGCGCCACATGCGGCGACAGGGGCCCGTATTCACCGCAGGCGGTGCGGTGAACGGACCGCCGGATCACCGCATGAACGTCTCGATCTGCGCCAGGTGCTTCGCGCGCGTAGCGGCATCGATGAAGCTGGCCTCGAAGCTGTTGCGGGCCAGGGTGATCACGTCGTCGCGCGACAAGTTCAGCGCCTCGACGGTCTGCACGAAGTTGGCGTTGAGGTAGCCGCCGAAGTAGGCCGGATCGTCGCTGTTGACGGTGGCGCACAGGCCGGCGTCCAGCAGCTTCTTCATGGGGTGCTCGCGCAGATCGTTCACCACGCAGAGCTTCAGGTTGGAGAGCGGGCACACGGTGAGCGGCGTGCGCCGGCGCGCGAGTTCGGCCACCAGCGCCGGGTCGTCCAGGCTGCGCACGCCATGGTCGATGCGCTCGGCCTTCAAGTCGTCGAGTGCCTCCCAGATGTAGGGCGGCGGACCTTCTTCGCCCGCATGCGCCACGATGTGCAACCCGAGTTCTCGGCAGCGCGCGAACACGCGCGAGAACTTGCTCGGCGGGTGGCCGACCTCGCTCGAATCGAGCCCGACGCCGATGAAGTGCTCGCGGTGCGGCAGGGTGGCCTCAAGCGTGGCGAAGGCGTCCTCCTCGCTCAGATGCCGCAGGAAGCACAGGATGAGAGCGCTCGTCATGCCGAACTCGGCCCGCGCCCTGTCGCAGGCGCGTTTGAGGCCCGCGATGACCACGCCGATGTCCACGCCACGTGCTGTGTGGGTCTGCGGGTCGAAAAAGATCTCGGCATGCACCACGTGGTCGGCGTGCGCACGCTGCAGATAGGCCCAGGCCATGTCGAAGAAATCGGCCTCGTGCAGCAGCACGCTGGCGCCCGCGTAGTAGATGTCCAGAAAGCTCTGCAGGTCGGTGAAGGCGTAGGCCTGGCGCAGCGCTTCCACGCTCGGGTACGGCAGCTTCACGCCGTTGCGCTGTGCGAGCGCAAAGATCAGCTCGGGCTCGAGCGAGCCTTCGATGTGGATGTGCAGTTCGGCCTTGGGCAGGGCGACGGCAAGTTGGGCAGGTGTCATGCGGGGTTTCAACAGGTGCCCAGGCTCACGCCCAGGCGTTGCAGGTAGCGGCGGTAGGCGCTGCTCACGCGGTCGGCCGGGCCGTGCACTTCGGTCACGGGCCCGGTGCGGCCGATGGGCAGCGCCTTCGGTTGTTGCGACTCGATCACCGGGCGGTCCTGCGCGAACACCGCGTCCTGGAACTCCACCAGCGATTCGACGCTCGCAGGGTCGTTCTGCGTGGCCATCACGAACCAGGCGGTGCAGGCCTCGTCGCCGTCGGGGCGGATGAACAGCGCAATGGCGTTGCGCACCGGGTCGCCAGCGCTCGCGTCCTTGCGCAGCACGGCAGCAAACGGGTGCGGCACGGTGTAGCCGTAGTCGATCCAGGCGCCGCCCTCGGCCTCGGCGTAAGCGCGTGGTTGCCAGGCGCGCGCGCCTTTCACGCTCAGGCCCTGCGCGTCTTCCACCACGCCACCCACCTGCACCTGTGCGTGGCCGCGCTCGCCGAGCCAGCCCTCGTGCACAAAGCCGAAGTGGCTCAGATCGAGGAAGTTCTCCACCAGACGCGGTGCGCTCGTGGCCACGGTGTACGGGCCGCAGACCACGCGGCGCCAGGCCGGGTCGTCGGCCTCGGCAAAGGGGGGCGGCGCATCGAGCGGCACCGCCAGGGGCGCATCACCGGTTTGCAGGCGCACCCAGATCAAGCCGTGCAACTCGCGCGCTTCGAAGGCCGTGGCGGCATGGCCCGCGGGCGGCGTGAAGTCGGGCGCAGCGGGCACGTGGCGGCAACGCCCGCCCTCCTTGCCGCCCCCGAACTGCCAGCCGTGGTACGGGCATTCCAGCCGCGGCCCATGCACCGTGGTCAGCACCCGCCCCAGCGAGAGCCGCGCCCCGCGGTGCGGGCATCGGTCCACCCAGGCGTGCACCCGGCCGTGGTCGCGCCACAGCACCAGCGGCTCACCCAGCAGGCTGGCCGCCAGCGGCGCATCGCGCAGCGTGTGCGCGTCGGCCACCGGGTGCCAGAGATGTCGTTCGATCATGAATCCTCAAAAAACAAAAGCTGCCCGAAGGCAGCTTGTGGGAACGCCAACCACTGGAGGCGTAGCGAGCGGGTGCCAGGCTAGGCGGACGGAGCGCAGGAACCGGAACGTACTACCTGTACGTGAGGATTCCGAGCACCGCCCAACGACGCATGGCGCCCGCGCAGTAGCCGATCACTGCGGGACTTTGCCTTCGACGCCTTTCACGTAGAACTTCACGCCGCCCAGGAAAGCGTCATCGGCCTTCTGGTCCTTGGCGAGCACTTCCTTGCCGCTCTGGTCGACGATGGGGCCGGTCCAGGGGTGGAAGCTGCCGTCCTTCAGGCCGGACTTGATGGTGTCGAGCTTGGCCTTGATCTCGGCCGGCACGTCGTCGGCGATGGACACGAGGTCGATCGCACCTTCCTTGTGACCCCACCACACGCCACCGGTGCTCCAGGTGCCTTCCAGCGCGTCCTTGGTGGCCTTGATGTAGTACGGGGCCCAGTTGATGATGGCCGAGCCCAGGTGGGCCTTCGGGCCGTAGGCGGTCATGTCCGAATCCCAACCGAAGGCGCGTTTGCCGGCCTTCTCTGCGGTCTGCAGCACGGCCGACGAATCGGTGTTCTGGAACAGCACGTCCGCGCCGCCGTTGAGCAGCGAGGTCGCGGCCTCGGTTTCCTTCGGCGGGTCGAACCAGCCGTTGACCCAGACCACCTTGGTCTTGATCTTCGGGTTCACCGACTGCGCGCCCATGGTGAAGCTGTTGATGTTGCGGATCACCTCGGGGATCGGGATCGAGGCCACCACGCCGAGCGTGTTGGTCTTGGTCATCGCGCCCGCGATCACACCGGCCATGTACGCGCCTTCGTAGGTGCGGCTGTCGTAGGTGCGCATGTTCTCGGCCGTCTTGTAGCCGGTGGCGTGCTCGAACTTCACGTCCTTGAAGTCGGCGGCGACCTTGAGCATCGGCTCCATGTAGCCGAAGGTGGTGCCGAAGATCAGTTTGTTGCCATTGGCCGCCATGTCGCGGATCACGCGCTCGGCGTCGGCGCTCTCGGGCACGCTTTCCACGAAGCTGGTGACGATCTTGTCGCCGAACTCGGCCTCGATCGCCTTGCGGCCGTTGTCGTGCGCGAAGGTCCAGCCGCCGTCGCCGACCGGGCCAACGTAGGCAAAGGCGATCTTCAGCGGCTCGGGGGCGGGTGCGGGGGCAGCAGCCGGGGCCGGCGCGGGCGCCGCGGCCGGGGCGGCGGCCTCTTCCTTCTTGCCGCAGCCGATGAGCACGGCGCCGGCCAGCGCGCTGAGCGCGGCGGCCTTGATCAGGGATCTCTTGTTCAGGTCGGTCATGGTGTCCTCGGGTTGTGAGGTGGTGGTGGGCGAAGGGGGTCTATGGTTTACCCAGCAGGGTATTCAGACAGAAGCAAATTATGAACCGGGGTAGAAGGGTTTTCCGATCGACGACGGCATGTTGATGCGGATCCACGTCGGGTTGCGCGAGATCAGCACCAGCACCACCACCGTGGCCACATACGGCAGCATGGTGAGGAACTGGCTTGGCACCTGCACGCCGATCGCCTGCAGGTGGAACTGCAGCATGGTGACACCGCCGAACAGATAGGCCCCCAGCAGCACGCGCGCGGGCCGCCAGGTGGCAAAGGTGGTGAGCGCCAGCGCGATCCAGCCCTTGCCGGCGATCATGCCCTCCACCCACAGCGGGGTGTACACGGTGGCCACGTAGGCACCCGCCAGGCCGCACAGGGCGCCGCCGGCCATCACCGCCATGAGGCGGATGCGCCGCACCGGGTAGCCCAGCGCGTGCGCCGATTCGGGGCTTTCCCCCACGCTGCGCAGCACCAGTCCGGCGCGCGTGCGGTAAAGAAACCAGATGAGCCCCAGCGCAATGGCGACGCAGCCGTACACCATGGGATGGTGGCGGAAGAACGCAGCGCCCAGAAAAGGAATGTCGGTCAGCACCGGAATGGCCCAGCGCACCTGCTCGGGCAGCGTCTCCTGCACATAGCGTGTGCCGGCAAAGGCCGAGAAGCCGGCACCGAACAGGCTGAGTGCCAGCCCGGTGGCGTACTGGTTGGTGTTGAGCCAGATCACCAGCACGCCGAAGATCGCCGCGAGCAATGCGCCCGCGCCCATGCCGGCAACGAAGCCCAGGGCCGTGCTGCCGGTGTGCACCACGGTGGCAAAGCCCGCCAGCGCGGCGCACAGCATCATGCCCTCGGCGCCAAGGTTGACGATGCCCGCCTTTTCGTTGATGAGCAGGCCCAGCGAGGCGATGGCCAGCACGGTGCCCGCATTGAGCGTGGCGGCGATGAGCAGAGCGTAGGATTCCATCACTTGCTCCACTTGATGCGATAGGCGATGAGCGTGTCGCAGGCCAGCAGCGAGAACAGCAGCAGGCCCTGGAACACGCCGGTGATGGACTTGGGCAGGCCCAGGCGCGATTGCGCGAGCTCACCGCCGATGTAGAACATGCTCATGAGCAGCGCCGAGAACACGATGCCCACCGGGTGCAGCCGCCCCACGAAGGCCACGATGATGGCCGCGAAGCCATAGCCCGCCGGCACGTAAGGCGTGAGCTGGCCGATCGGCCCGGCCACCTCGAACGCACCGGCCATGCCGGCTGCGCCGCCAGAGATCAGCAACGCCACCCACAGTGCCTTGCGCGACGAGAAGCCCGCGTAGCGTGCGGCCATCGGCGCCAGGCCGCCCACGATCTGCGCGTAGCCCGACACCGTGCGGAACAGGAACAGCCACACACCGGCCACGCCCAGCAACGCGATCAGCAGCCCGATGTTCACGCGCGAGCCGTCCATCAGGCGCGGCATCTGCGCCACGCGCTCGAAGGTCTTGGTCTGCGGGAAGTTGTAGCCCGCCGGGTCCTTCCAGGGGCCGTAGACGAGGTAGTTGAGCATCTGCACCGCCACATAGACCAGCATCAGGCTGACCAGGATCTCGTTGGCGTTGAAGCGGTCGCGCAACAGCGCGGTGATGCCGGCCCACAACATGCCGCCCAGCATGCCGGCCAGGATCACCGCGGGCACGATCCAGACGCCCGTGGTCTTGTCGGCCATCAACGCCACGCCGCCCGCGAAGATGGCGCCGATGATGTACTGCCCCTCGGCGCCGATGTTCCACACGTTGGAGCGAAAGCACACCGCCAGACCGAGCGCGATGATGAGCAGGGGCGTGGCCTTCACCAACAGTTCGGAGATGGCGTAGCCGCTCTTGACGGGTTCCCAGAAGAACACCTGCAGGCCGCGCACCGGGTCCTTGCCGAGTGCGGCGAACAGCGCGATGCCGATGACCACGGTGATGAGCAGCGCCAGCAGCGGCGACGCGTAGCCCCAGAACGGGGACGGCTGGGGGCGGACTTCAAGCCGCAACATGCGCGCTCTCCTGGTTCTTGTCGTTGTGATCCCAGAGGCCGGACATCCATTCACCGATGCGCTCCACCGTGGCATCGGCGCGGTCCAGGCTGGGCGAGAGGCGGCCCTTGGCGATGACGTGCAGGCGGTCGCTGATCTCGAACAGTTCCTCGAGTTCTTCGCTCACCACCAGCACCGCGCAACCGGCATCGCGCAGCGCGAGGATGGCGCCGCGGATCTGCGCCGACGCGCCCACGTCCACCCCCCAGGTGGGCTGGCTCACGATCAGCAGCTTCGGCTGTGCTTCGATCTCGCGCCCGACGATGAACTTCTGCAGGTTGCCGCCCGAGAGCGACTTGGCCGCCGCGCCCGGCCCGTTGGCCTTGACCTGGTAGCGATCGATGATGGTTTGCGCCTGGGCCTTGAGCGCGCCCACGCGCACCCAGCCGAGCGGGCCCACGGCGTCGCGCCGCGACAGCAAAAGGTTCTGCGCCAGCGACAGCGTGGGCACGGCGCCGCGGCCCAGGCGCTCTTCAGGCACGAAGTGCAGGCCCCGCGCGCGCCGCCGCCCCGGGCCCATGCGCGCCACATCCTGCGCGCCCAGCAACACGCTGCCGGCGGGTGCGCGCGTGTCCTCGCCCGACAGCGCGCGCAGCAGCTCGCCCTGGCCGTTGCCCGACACGCCCGCGATGCCCACCACCTCGCCCGCGCGCACGGTGAGTGCGATGTCGGCGAGTGCGGTGCCGAATGGGTCGTCGCTGGCCAGCGTGAGGCCGTTGACCCGCAAGACGGCCTCGCCCGCGTGCAGCGGGCGGTGGTCCAGCTCGGGCGGCTCGGCGCCGATCATCAGGCGCGAGAGCGACGCGTTGGATTCCTCGCGCGGGTCGCACACGCCGGTGACCTGGCCGCCACGCAACACGGTACAGGCGGTGCACAGCGAACGGATTTCGTGCAGCTTGTGGCTGATGTAGAGAATGCTGCAGCCCTCGCTGGCCAGTTGCTTGAGCGTGAGGAACAGCTTTTCCACCGCCTGCGGCGTGAGCACCGACGTGGGTTCGTCCAGGATCAGCAACTGCGGGTTGGTCAGCAGCGCACGGATGATCTCCACGCGCTGCATCTCGCCCACCGAGAGCGTGTGCACCGGGCGCTCGGGCTCGATCGGCAGGCCGTACTCGTCGCCCTTGGCGCGGATGCTCGCGGCCACTTCGGCCAGGGACAAGGACTTGTCGAGTCCGAGCCACACGTTCTCGGCCACGGTGAGCGTGTCGAACAGGCTGAAGTGCTGGAACACCATGCTGATGCCCAGCGCACGCGCCATCTGCGGGTTGCGGATGTGCACTGGTTGGCCGTTGAACAGCACGGCGCCCTCGTCGGGCTTGACCGCGCCGTAGATGATCTTCATCAGCGTGGATTTGCCGGCGCCGTTTTCGCCGAGCACGGCGTGGATCTCGCCCGGCTGCACCGTGAGCGAGACGCCGTTGTTGGCCACCACGCCGGGGTAGCGCTTGGTGATGCCGGTGAGCTGGAGTCGGTGAATCGAATGCGTCATGCAACGGCTCGCTGGGCTTCGGGCGCGCGCAGCGAGGCGGCGACGGATTTGATCTGCTCGCGCAGCCAGCGCGCCGCGTTGGACGCGTGGGTGCGCTCGTGCCAGAGCTGGTAGTACATCATGCGCGGGAAGGCAACAGGCGGGGTCAGGATGGTCACGGGCAGGCCGCCCACATAGCGCTCGCAGTACTGGCGGCCGGTGGTGAGCACAAGCAAGCTGCCTGCCACCATGGCCGGGATCAGGCCGAAGTGCGGGCAGCGCGCGCTGATACGCCGCGCCAGGCCCAGGCTGGCGAGGTGGTCGTCAATGAAGCCGCGCGCCCCCGGGTGGGTGGGCGTTGGCGCGATGTGCTCGGCCGCCAGCCAGGCCGCCTCGTCCCAGCCGCGGCGCACCGCGGGGTGGTGGTTGGCCACAAGACACACCACCTCGTCGCCGAACAGGCGGCCCAGGTGCAGGTCGTCCGGGGGCTGCGCCCAGTTGCCGATCACCACGTCCACCGCGCCCTGGGCCAGGTGTGTGCGGTAGTCGGCGTCGCGCGAGAGCGGGTGGATGTCGATCACGCAGTTCGGGGCCGCGGCCTTCACCTGCGTCACGAGTTGCGGCAGGAAAAAGGGGTCGAGGTAGTCGCTGGCCGCCAGACTGAAGGTGTGGCTGGCGGTCGCCGGGTCGAAGGCCCGGGCGTCGGAGAACAGCACCTCGGCGCTGCGCAGGATGGCCGCGGCCGGCTCGATCATGCGCAACGCGGCCTCGGTGGGCACCATGCCGGCGCCCGAGCGCACCAGCAGCGGGTCGCCCGCCAGCTCGCGCAGCTTCTTGAGCGCCGCGCTCACCGCGGGCTGGTACATGCCGAGCTTGATGGCCGAGCGCGAGACGCTGCGTTCGGTGAGCACGGTGTGCAGCACGCGAATCAGGTGCAGGTCGATGCGGTCGAACATGGGGCCGTATTTCATGACGGTCTCATCCGCAGTGGCATCGTGGACAGGGCATCGGCGACATATGCAAACCCATATGATGCCCTGAACCCCGGTGGGTATGCTGGCGCGCATGAGCCTTTCCGTCCCCAGCCAGCCCCTGACCTTCTGGCGCCGCGGCCAGCCCGTGACGCTGCCCGCCGTTCCCGCCGACCGCACCCTGCTGCAGGTGCTGCGCGAAGACCTGCACTGCACCGGCACCAAGGAAGGCTGTGGCGAGGGCGACTGCGGCGCCTGCACCGTGGTGCTCGGTGAGGCGGTGGACGGCCGGCTCCAGCTCAAGGCCGTCAACGCCTGCATCAAGATGGCACACGCGGTGCACGGCCAGGCCGTATTCACCGTGGAAGACCTGACGGCACCCGATGGCGCCCTGCACCCGGTGCAGGAGGCACTGGTGCAGTGCCACGGCAGCCAGTGCGGTTTCTGCACCCCGGGCTTCGTGATGAGCCTGTACGCCCTGTACGAGAACACCGGCGGCGGCCAAGGCGTGAGCCGCGAAACCGCGCAGGGCGCGCTCTCGGGCAACCTGTGCCGCTGCACCGGCTACCGCCCCATCCTGGACGCTGCCGAACGCATGGGTGAATTCCCCTGCCCTGACGCGAGCCGGCTCGACGAAGCCGCTGTGCTGCGCGGCCTGCGCACGCTGGGCCCGGCGCCGGTGGACGGGCCCTACCAGCGTCCCGCCACGCTCGAGGCCTTGTTGAAGGCGCGCGCCGCGCACCCGGGCGCCCAGGTGATCGCCGGCACCACCGACGTCGGCCTGTGGATCACCAAGCTGCACAAGCAGTACCCGCAACTGCTGGACGTGACCGGCGCCGCCGAGCTGCGCCGCGTGGAGACCTACCCGCACCACATCGCCATCGGCGCGGGTGTGTCGCTCACCGAGGCCTACGCGGCGCTGGTGGCCGAGCGCCCGACGCTGGCCACCTTCGTGCACCGCTTCGCCGGTTTGCCGGTACGCAATGCCGGCACCCTGGGCGGCAACGTCGCCAACGGCTCGCCCATCGGCGATTCGATGCCGCTGCTGATTGCGCTGGGCGCCAGCGTGGTGCTGATGCGCTGGGACAGCAAGCGCCGCGCCATCGCCCACCGCGAGCTGTTGCTTGAGGACCTCTACAGCGGCTATCGCCAGAACGTGATGCGCCCCGACGAGCTGCTGTGCTGGGTGAAGGTGCCACGGCCCACGGCAGGCGAATTCATGCGCGCCGACAAGGTCAGCAAACGCTTCGAGGACGACATCTCGGCCGTGTGCCTGGTGACGCGCCTGCACATCGAGGATGGTGTGGTGCGCGAGGTCCGCATCGGCGCCGGTGGCGTGGCGGCCACGCCAGCACGGGCGCGCCAGACCGAGGCCGCGCTGCGCGGCCAAGCCTGGAACGCCGACACCGTGATGGCCGCCGCGGCCGTGTTGCGCGCGGAGTTCCAACCCATCAGCGACATGCGCGCCAGCGCCGACTACCGCCGCGCGGTGCTGGGCAACCTGCTGCGACGGCTGTGGCTCGAACATCAGGGCGTCAAGGGCCTTCGGCTCGAAGCGGCGAACCTGGAGGTGTTGGCATGAACGCGCCCGATTCCGCCTTGCTGAAACGATCTGCCACCGCTGCCGGCCCCGCAGCGGGTGTCTCGCGCGCCCACGAAAGCGCGCGCGCCCAGGTGGCTGGCGCCGCCACCTACATCGACGACATCCCCGAAGTGCGCGGCACGCTGCACGCCGCGCCGGTGTGCTCGCCCGTGGCGCACGGCCGCCTGCTCGGCATCGACACCGCGGCTGCGCTGGCGGTGCCTGGCGTGCGCGGCTTCGTCGGCGCCGACCAGATCCCCGGCGACAAGACCCTCGCCGCCTTCGCGCACGACGAACCGGTGTTCGCGCAGGCCACGGTGCAGTTCGTCGGCCAGGTGATCGGCCTGATCGTGGCCGACGACGTGATGACCGCGCGGCGCGCGGCGCGGCTGGTGAAGCCGAAGATCGAGGCGCTGCCAGCGGTACTGACCGTGCACGAGGCGCACGAACAGAAGAGCTATGTGCTGCCCCCCGTTCGCGTGACGCGTGGCGATGCGCTCGCCGCGCTCCAGCGTGCGCCACACGTGCTTGAAGGCGCGTTCGAGGTCGGCGGGCAGGAACATTTCTACCTCGAAGGCCAGGTGGCCTGTGCGCTGCCGCTGGAGCAGAACCAGTGGTGGGTCTACAGCAGCACCCAGCACCCGGGCGAGGTACAGCACTGGGTGGCACACGCGTTGGGCATCGCCAGCCACGCGGTCACCGTGGAGTGCCGGCGCATGGGCGGCGGCTTCGGCGGCAAGGAAACGCAGGCCGGCCACCTGGCCGTGTGGGCGGCCATCGCCGCCAACCACCTGGGCGCGCCCGTGAAGCTGCGCCTGGACCGCGACGACGACTTCATGATCACCGGCAAGCGCCACCCGTTTGCCTACCAGTACCGCGTCGGCTTCGACGACAGCGGCCGCCTGAGCGGCCTGCAGTTGCAGATGCTGGTGAACTGCGGCTTCAGCGCCGACCTCTCCGGCCCGGTGGCCGACCGCGCCATCTTCCATTGCGACAACGCCTACTTTCTGGAAGACGTGGCGGTGGATTCGTTCCGTTGCAAGACGAACATGCAGAGCCACACCGCGTTTCGCGGTTTCGGCGGCCCACAGGGCGTGATCGCCATCGAACGCATCCTGAGCGACATCGCGCGCCATCTGCAACTGGACCCGCTGCAGGTGCGCCTGCGCAACCTCTACGGCACGACCGAGCGCCACGTGACGCACTACGACATGACGGTGGAGGACAACATCCTCGAACCACTCATGACCACGCTGGCGAAAACCTCGCGCTACGCGCAGCGCAGCGCCGCCATCGACGCCTTCAACGCAATGAGCCCCGTCATCAAGAAAGGCATCGCGCTCACGCCCGTGAAGTTCGGCATCAGCTTCACCGCGACGCTGTTCAACCAGGCCGGCGCGCTGGTGCACGTCTACACCGACGGCAGCGTGATGGTGAACCACGGCGGCACCGAGATGGGCCAGGGCCTGAACACCAAGGTGGCGCAGATCGTGGCCGATGAACTGGGCGTGCCCTTCGAGCGCGTGCTGGCCACCGCGGCCGACACCAGCAAGGTGCCCAACGCCAGCGCCACCGCCGCCAGCAGCGGCACCGACCTCAACGGCCGCGCCGCCCAGTTCGCCGCGCGCAACGTGCGCGACAACCTGGCCGCCTTCGTGGCCGGGCTCGACGGCTGCGGCGCGGGCGCAGTGCGCTTCGCTGCCGGCCAGGTCATCACGCCCAGGAGCACGCGCACGTTCGAGGCCGTGGTGCACGCCGCCTACGCCAACCGCATCCAGCTCTGGAGCGACGGCTTCTACCGCACGCCCAAGATCCACTACGACAAGGTGACGATGAAGGGCCGACCCTTCTACTACTTCGCCTACGGCGCCGCCTGCAGCGAGGTCGCGATCGACACCCTCACGGGCGAAAGCAAGGTGCTGGCGGTCGACATCCTTCACGACGTCGGCCACAGCATCAACCCGGCCATCGACATCGGACAGATCGAAGGCGGCTTCATCCAGGGCATGGGCTGGCTCACCACCGAAGAGCTGGTGTGGAACGCCAGGGGCCATCTGCAGACCCACGCCCCCAGCACCTACAAGATTCCCACCGCGGGCGACCTGCCGCCGCACTGGAAGGTGGACCTCTGGCCCGAGGCCAACCGCGAGGACAACGTGCACGGCAGCAAGGCCGTGGGCGAGCCGCCGTTCATGCTGGCCATCAGCGTGCACGAGGCGCTGCGCGACGCGGTGGCGCGGGCGGGCGGCCGCCCCGACGATGTGGACGCACCGGCCACGGCAGAGATGGTGCTGAGGGCAATGGGTGGTTGACAGCGGTTCTTGAATACCGCAACGGAGGCACGCGTGATCATCTCGGCGGTCGTTCGAAACACGGCGTCGTCCCATGACGCCGAAGTCCGCACCGCAGACGTGGCACGCACGCTGGCGGTGGCGGCCAAGCCGCAGGGCCGCGGATCTTCGGTCAACGGCGGCGAGCTCCTCATGCTCGCCCTGGCCACCTGCTACTGCAACGACCTCTTCCGTGAAGCCGCCCGGCTCGGCATCACCATCGACTCGGTCGAGGTACAAGCCAGCGCCGAGTTCGAGGGCATCGGGCTGGCGGCCAGAAACATCCGGTACCGTGCCAGGGTGGAGTCCGCGGCGCCGGCAGCGCAGATTCAGCAACTGCTGCAGGAGACCGATGCGGTGGCCGAGATCCACAACACCTTGCGCGCCGGGGCGCCAGTGACCTTGTTGCCCGACTGAGGGCAACACCCAGGCGGGACACAATACCCGCCAGGCGCCGGTTCGAGGCGCCCCGTTCCCAACGCGCCCACCGATCCCATGAAATCCTTTCTTCCCGACTGGGCCCAGCCCTGGATCGAAGCCATCACCATCGGCCTGCAGATCGTGGTGATCATCCTGATCGCGATGCTGTTGCGCTCGCTGCTGCACCGCTTCATCGCGCGGCTGGCGGCCGACAAGAACCTGCCGCTGGAGTTCAGTGTCGGCAGCAAGCGGCTCGTCACGCTGGTGCTCATGATTGCCGCGCTGCTGTGGATACTGGATCGGCTGGGCGTGTCGGCCGGCCTGATCTGGACCGCCTTCACCGGCTTCATCGCCGTCGCTGCCATCGCTTTCTTTGCGGCCTGGAGCGTGCTCTCCAACATCTTCTGCTCGGTGCTCATCTACACCTCGCGGCCGTTCGGTCTGCACGACCACATCGAGATCCTGGAAGGCGGCGACAAACCCGGCCTGGCCGGCGAGGTGATGGACATCACCCTCGTCTTCACCACGCTGAAGGAAGACGCGCCCGAGGGGCAGACACCCACCTACCTGCGCGTGCCCAACAGCCTGTTCTTCCAGCGCACCACGCGGCTCAAACGCAGCCAGCAGCCGATGGTGGGTTCCGTGCTGGACTGAGCCTCAACGCCGCGCGGCCCGCCAGGGCTTGCCGTCCACCGTGCCGCGGATGCGCGAGCCATCGACCTCGCCACTGAAGCGCTGGCCACCGACCACGAAGCCGATGCGTGTGCCGTGGACGTAGGCCTCACCAATGGGCCGGGCGTTGCCCCCCTGGCGCAGGCTGCCTGCAATTTTCTGGAAGGTCTGCGTGAGCACGAGCTCGCTGTTGCCGAAACGCCAGGTACCGGCCACCTTGGCGGGCACCGTCCACTTGTAGGCGTTGCAGTAGGTGCTGCAGTCCTCCTTCACGGCCACGGTTTCGTCGGGCTCCCAGTCGCCCATGCCGAAGGAGTTGGAGACGATGCGCGTGCCGGGTTTCATGTCGAGCAGCGTGGGGCGCAGCCGCATGTTCAGGTCGGGCAGCAGGAACATCGTGATCACCGTGGCCCTGGAGAAATCGGACTCGAAGATGTCGGCTTTCTCGAAGGTGGCGCGATCGCTCACGCCCGCGCTGGCAGCGGCGCGCTGCGCATAGGCCACGAGGTCGGGGTTGTATTCGATGCCGTGCGCGGTGGCCCCGCGTTGCGCGGCCGTGATCACGAGACGGCCGTCGCCGGAACCCAGGTCGATCAGGTGGTCCCTGGGCGTGAGCTTCGCCAGGGCCAGCATGCGTTCGACCAGGCTTTGCGCGGTGGGCAGCCAGATCACGTCCTTGCCGGGCTGGCCTTCATCGGGCACGTAGTCCGCCGCGGCCGCACCGGGGGGCTCGCTGACCTGGGACCAGGCCGGGGTGCTGAACGCCATCAAGGACAGCGCGGCGGCAACAAGGGAGCGGCGATGCAGGTTCATGGTTTTCTCCTCAGGGCGGCGGGGTGGGATGCGTCTGGCCCGGTGCATCGCGCGCAGCGGTGCGGTCCGCGGGGGAACGCTGGAAGTACAGAACCGGTATGCCCGACGCCAGCACGGCCAGGCCGATCCACGCGGCCGAGCCGGTGTAGACCAGGCTGGCGGACATCATGTACAGGCACGTCAGGCAGAAGACGATGGGGATGAGCGGGTACCAGGGCACGCGATAGGGCAGCAGGCGCTGCGGCTCGCGCCAGCGCAGCACGAACAAGGACCCGCCCACCATGAGCAGGAACGCCCAGAACACGGGGGCCGTGAAGTCCACCATGGCCTTGAACCCGTCGCGCGTGAAGGCGCCCACCGCGATGAGCACGAGCGCGAGCACGCCCTGCACGATCTGCCCGTTGGCGGGTGTGCGCCCACGTTCGTTCCACACGCCCAACCAGCGCAGCGCGGTGATGTCGCGCCCCATGGCGTGGAACGCGCGAGCGCCGGTGAAGATGGTGGCGTTGAGCGTGGAGACCGCGGCCACGACGACCGCCAGCGTGACGATCAACTCGGCCGACGGGCCCGCCGCGGCACGCATCATGTCGGTGGCGACGGCATCGGAGGCGCGCAGGCCGTCGAGCCCCAGCACCGACAGCAAGGCCAGGTTGGTCAGCACATAGAAAGTGACGAGCACCAGCGTGCCGATGGTGAGCACGCGCGCGATGTTGCGGGGGGCATCGCGCAATTCACCGCTGAGGTAGGCCGCTTCGTTCCACCCACCGTAGGTGAGGAGCACGAAGATCATGGCCACGCCCAGCGCGGCCGTGCCCGGCGGCACCGCCAGCGTGCCGTGGTTCGGCGGCGCGGTCGCGCCGATGAGCCCGAGCACGATGATGGCGGCAATGATCGCCAGTTGCAGAAAGGTGACCACGATCTGCAGGTTCTTGCCCTCGGCCGTGCCGATGGCGTTCACCGCCGTCAGCACGACGACGGCAAGCGCCGCGTACAGCGCCGGCCCGTGCGGGCCCAGCGGCATCACCTGCGTGAGGTAGTCGCCCAGCAGGAAGGCGACCGCGGCGATGGCGCCGGTCTGGATGACGGTGCAGCGCGCCCAACCGAACAGCATGGCGACTGGCCGCCCGTAGGCCCGCGCCAGAAAGTGGTATTCACCGCCCGTGTCGGGGTGTGCCGCCGACAGCTCGGCGTAGCAGAGGGCGCCCACCAGCGTGACGGCACCGCCGACCACCCAGACCAGCATGAACATCCACTCCGAACTCACGCTGTTGGCCACGATCGACGGCGTGCGGAAGATGCCGATGCCGACCACGAGGCCGACGAGGATGATCACGGCGTCGAACACCGACAGCGTGGCGCGCGATGGGTTTGCGGTCCGGGCGCCTTCGGGCACGCCCGGCTCTGCCTGTGCGGGAAGCGACAAGCGGGTCTCCTGAATCGTGTTGTGGGTCTGGCAAACCCGCAAGTGGAGCGCGTCGCGGTCAATTGGTTCCGTCAATCGCCGCGCATCCGCGATCGGCGTACACTGCGCGCTGCTCCGGGGTGCACAGACATTGGTCTGGCGCTGAGATGGCCGCAAGGCCGAACCCGAGAACTTGATCCGGTTAGTACCGGCGAAAGAAGAGCGTTTGCCCGACGGCCCCATGCCGTCCGGCGGTCCTCCGGAGCACACCACCGTTGCCGTGTGTTTGCTCGCTGCCACCCAGGAGACCGCCCCATGAACGCCCCCGACAAGTTCGCCCCGCTGCTCACGCTCACGCGCGAGCCCTTCCCCGCCTCGACCAAGGTTTTCGTGCCCGGCGCGTTGCCGGGCGTGTCAGTCCCCATGCGCGAGATCGCGCTCACCAACGGCGAGCGCGTGACGGTGTACGACACCTCGGGGCCGTACACCGACCCGACGGTGGCGATCGACGTGAAGAAAGGTCTGGCACCGGTGCGTGCGGGCTGGATCGAGGCGCGCGGCGACACCGAGACCTACACCGGGCGCGAGCGGCAAGCCGTGGACGACGGGGTGAAGCACGAGGCCCGCGAGGCCGAGCGCATCGAGGCACTGCGCGCCGAAGCCGCCGCGCTGCAGCGCACACCGCGCCGTGCGAAGGCCGGGGCCAACGTCACGCAGATGCACTACGCGCGACAAGGCATCGTGACCCCCGAGATGGAATACATCGCCATCCGCGAGAACGGCAAACGCGAGTGGATGCGCGAGTACCTGGGCGACGCCGAGCGCGAAGCGCGCCTGCGCGGCAACCCCATGGGCGCGCGCATTCCCGAGATCATCACGCCCGAGTTCGTGCGCGACGAGGTGGCGCGCGGGCGCGCCATCATCCCGGCCAACATCAACCACCCCGAACTCGAGCCGATGATCATCGGCCGCAACTTCGGCGTGAAGATCAACGCCAACATCGGCAATTCGGCCGTCACCTCCAGCATCGAGGAAGAGGTGGAAAAACTCGTGTGGTCCATCCGCTGGGGTGGCGACACGGTGATGGACCTGTCCACCGGCAAGAACATCCACACCACGCGCGACTGGATCGTGCGCAACTCGCCGGTGCCCATCGGCACCGTGCCGATCTACCAAGCGCTGGAAAAGGTGGGCGGCGTGGCCGAAGACCTCACCTGGGAAATCTTCCGCGACACACTCATCGAGCAGGCCGAGCAGGGCATCGACTACTTCACCATCCACGCCGGCGTTCGTCTGCCCTTCATCCACCTCACGACGAAACGCCGCACCGGCATCGTCTCGCGCGGCGGCTCCATCCTCGCCAAGTGGTGCATCACCCACCACAAGGAGAACTTCCTCTACACGCACTTCGAGAAGATCTGCGAGATCATGAAGGCCTACGACGTGAGCTTCTCGCTCGGCGACGGCCTGCGCCCCGGCAGCGGGGCGGATGCGAACGACGAAGCGCAGTTCGCCGAATTGCGCACGCTGGGCGAGCTCACGCAGATTGCGTGGAAGCACGACGTGCAGACCATGATCGAAGGCCCGGGCCACGTGCCCATGCACCTGATCCAGGCCAACATGGACGAGCAGCTGAAGCACTGCCACGAGGCGCCGTTCTACACCCTGGGCCCGCTCACCATCGACATCGCGCCGGGCTACGACCACATCGCCAGTGCCATCGGCGCGGCCATGATCGGCTGGATGGGCACCGCCATGCTGTGCTACGTGACGCCGAAGGAACACCTGGGCCTGCCCGACCGCGACGACGTGAAGCAGGGGATCATTGCCTACAAGATCGCCGCGCACGCGGCCGACATCGCCAAGGGCCACCCCGGCGCCCGCGCACGCGATGACGCCATGAGCAAGGCACGCTTCGAGTTCCGCTGGCGCGACCAGTTCGCGCTTGGCCTCGACCCCGACACCGCCGAGGCCTACCACGACGAAACCCTGCCCAAGGATTCGAGCAAGGAAGCGCACTTCTGCAGCATGTGCGGCCCCAAGTTCTGCAGCATGAAGATCACGCAGGACGTGCGCGACTACGCCGCACAGAAAGGGCTCGACGAGGCCGCTGCACTGGAGCGCGGCATGGCCGAGAAATCGGCCGAGTTCAAGGCCGCGGGCGGCGAGTTCTACGTGCCGCTCGACACAATCAAGAAGGGCTGAACGGTGGCGCACATCGGCATCGCGGGCGCGGGTGTGCTGGGCCGTTTGCTGGCCTGGCGCCTGGCGCGCGCGGGCCACACGGTGAGCGTGTTCGACCCGGCGGCGGGTCCGCAACCGCCCGCGGTGGGGCAGATCGGCGTCGCTGCGCCGCACGCCGCCGGCTTCACCGCGGCCGGCATGCTGAGCCCGATCGCCGAACTCGACAACGCCGACGCGACGATCGCGCGGCTGGGCTGGCGCTCGTTGCCGCACTGGCGTGCGATCGGTGCGGCGCTGGGCGGTGCCGAGCCGCTGGTGCGTGTGAACGACAGCCTGCTGCTCGCGCACGGCAGCGACCGCGGCGCCGCGCAACGCGTGCTCGCGCGGCTCGATGCGCTGCCCGACGCGCCGCGCGCCGAGGCCCTGACCGCCGCGCAACTGCACACGCTGGAGCCCGCACTGGCTGGCGGCCTGCTGGCCTGGCGCCTGCCCGGCGAAGGCCAGGTGCTGCCGCGCGAGACGCTGCTCGCCCTGGCGCAGCAGGCCGAAGGCGTGCGCTGGCACTGGGGCGTTGCGATCGCCGACGTGTCACCGGGTCGGCTGGTGCAGGCCGACGGCACGGTACATCGCGTCGACCTCGCCATCGACACGCGCGGCCTGGGCGCACGACCGCAGGTGGCCTTGCGCGGCGTGCGTGGCGAGGTGGCATGGCTGCACGCGCCCGGTGTGGCGCTGGCGCGCCCGTTGCGCCTGCTGCACCCGCGCCACCGCGTCTACCTGGTGCCGCGCCCCGGCGAACGCATCGTGGTCGGCGCGAGCGAGGTCGAAAGCGAGGACCGCTCGCCACCCAGCCTGCGCAGCATGCTGGAGTTGCTGAGCGCCGCGCACAGCGTGCTGCCCGAACTCGCCGAGGCGCGCATCGAACACCTGGAGAGCAACCTGCGCCCCGCGCGCGCCGACAATGCACCCTTCATCGAACACGCCAGCGGCCTGCTGCGCCTCAACGGCCTGTTCCGCCACGGTTGGCTGATGGCGCCCGCGCTGGTGGACGACGCGCTGGCCGCCGCACACATCGCGGCGCCGCTGGAGACATCGAATGCCTGAACCGACGATCCAATTCAACGATCTCGCCCTGCCGTGCCCGGCCGGGTTGACGCTGAGCACACTGCTCGAAGCGCAGCAAGTGAATGCCGAACGCGTGGCCACCGCGGTGAACGCGCGCTTTGTGCCAAGAGAAGCGCGCGATGCCACGCCACTGCAGCCCGGCGATGTCGTCATCACCTTCGAAGCCATTGTGGGAGGTTGAACATGACGTCCCCGCCCGAACCCCGGCCCTGGACAGCTTACGGCGAAACGCTGACGAGCCGATTGATGATCGGCACCGCCGGCTATCCCTCGCCCGCCGTGCTGCGCGAGGCCATTGCCGCCAGCGGCGCCGGCGTGGTCACCGTCGGCCTGCGCCGCACCCTGGCGGCTGCGGGTGACAACGGTTTTCTGGCCGAGCTGCTGAAAGACCTGCGCGCGCGCGGCGTGCATCTGCTGCCCAACACCGCGGGCTGCCGCAGCGCACGCGAGGCCGTGGCGCTGGCGCACATGGCGCGCGAGCTGTACGGCACACGCTGGATCAAGCTCGAGGTGGTGGGCGACGAGCACACGCTGCAGCCCGACCCCTGGGGCACGGTGGAGGCCGCCGCCGAGCTGGTGCAGGCCGGCTTCGCCGTGTTCCCCTACTGCACCGACGACCTCGTGACCTGCCAGCGCCTGCTCGATGCCGGCTGCGAGGTGCTGATGCCCTGGGGCGCGCCCATCGGCTCGGGCCAGGGTCTGCTCAACCCCTGGGCGCTGCGCACGCTGCGCGCGCGCCTGCCCGACGTGCCGCTGGTGGTGGACGCCGGCATCGGCGCGCCCTCGCACGCGGCGCAGGCGCTTGAACTCGGCTTCGACGCCGTGCTGCTCAACTCCGCCGTGGCGCACGCGCGCGAGCCCGTGGCCATGGCGCGCGCCTTCGGCGACGCGGTGCGCGCCGGGCGCCTGGCCTTCGAGGCCGGTGTGATGGCGCCGCAGGACATGGCCGTGGCCAGCACCCCGGTGGCCGGCCGGCCCATGCTGATCGGATGAGCACCATGGCGCCCGACACGTTGCGCATCGACGCCGTTGACGCTGCCGCGCGCCTGGGTGTGCCGCCCGGTGCCCAGCCGATGCCCGATCTCGCGCGGCGGCTGCGCGCGCAAGGCGCTCACGCGGTGGTCATCACCGGCGATCCGCACGACTGGATCGACACGCCACACGCGCAAGGCTGGCTCACCCGGCCGCACAGCGGCCCCGTAGACCACGCGGATCGCTTTGCCGAGGCACTGGCCCAAGGCTGGGTGGCGGCCGACGCGGCCGTGCTCGCCCGCCTGCCCGACAACGCCGGCGCGGCCGATCTGCCCGTGCTCTCGGCCGATGCCACCCCCGTGCCCTGGACGGCCCCGCATGGGCCCGCGCCGGATCTTGGCGTGTACGCCATCGTCGACAGCGCGGCGCGGGTGCGCGCCTGCGCCGAGGCCGGTGCGCGGCTGATCCAGCTGCGCGTGAAGGTGCCGCGCGACGACCCGGCCATGGCAGCGGCGATCACCGAAGCGTTGCAGGCCACGCGCACGCACGGCGCCACCCTGGTGGTGAACGACCACTGGCGTACCGCGCTTGCGCTGAACGCACCGGCCATCCACCTCGGGCAGGAGGACTGGCTCGAACTCACCGCCAGCGATCGCGCGCAGATCGCCGCGGCGCAAACGCGCGGGCTGCAACTGGGCCTGAGCTCGCACAGCCTTTGGGAGCTGTGCCGCGCGCGTGGCGCCGGTGCGGCACTGATCGCCTGCGGTCCGGTGTGGCCCACGCTGACCAAGGCCATGCCCTGGCACCCGCAGGGCTTGGACAACCTGGCTTGGTGGGTTCACATGGCAGGGCGACAGGTGATTGCGATTGGCGGCGTCCTCGCGCACGACCAGCTGACCCAGGCCGCAACGACGGGTGCCGCCACCGGCTGCGTGGTGCGCGGCCTCGGCAACGACCCGCGCGCCACCCTGCCCGGCTGGCAGGCCGCCTGGCGCGAAGGCCGCCAGCGCGCGGCGCAAGCAGCGCCCGCACGGCCTCACCCGACGCTGGACGCCGCGCACCGCGCCCTGCCCTGAACACACCTTCCTACAATGGCCCGGCCATGACCGAGCCGACCCCGATCCCGCGCTGCCTGCTGGCCGCCACCGACTTCTCGGCCCCGGCCGCACTGGCGCTGCAACGCGCGGCGTTGCTGGCACGCGAGCACGGCGCCGCGCTGCACCTGGCCCACGTGCTCAACCGCCGTTGGCTCGACGAGCTGCGCCAATGGCTGCGCGCCGACACACCCTGGGCCGCACAACTCCACGATGCGGCACAGGCCCAGTTGCAATCGGCCGCGCAGACACTCGACAGGCCCGCGCAAACAACGCTGCTCGATGGCGAACCCGTGCCGGCGCTGTGCGCCCATGCAAGGGATCTGCAGGCCGATCTGTTGCTGATTGGCGCGCGCAGCGACCCGCCTTTGCACCAACGCGTGCTCGGCGGCACCGCCGAGCGCTTGCTGCGCCAGAGCGGCGTGCCCCTGCTGGTGGTGCGGCAAGTGCCGGCACAGGGCTACCGGCGCGTGCTGGTGCCGGTGGATTTTTCGCGCTGGTCGCTGCCCACGCTGCGGCTGGTACAGGCGCTGGCGCCAACTGCCACGCTGGTGCTGCACCACGGCTTCACCGTGCCGTTCGAGGAAAAGCTGCGCTTTGCCGGCGTGAGCGATGCGCTCTTGAGCGACTACCGCGAACACGCGCGCGTGCAGGCGCGCGATGGGCTGCTGGCGCTGGCGCGCGAGGCCGCACTGCCCGATGCCGACTGGCAACCCAGCGTGAGCGAGGGCGACGCGCCGCAACGCATCCTCGAGGTGGCATCGGCACAGCGCTGCGACCTGATCGCGATCGGCAAGCATGGCCGCCAGGCCGCCGAGGAATTGCTGCTGGGCAGCGTGACGCGCCACGTGCTCGAAGAGGCCGAGGGCGACGTGCTGGTGTCCACCGCGCACGGCGAGCCGGCATGAGCAGCGACGGCGACCTTCCCCCGCTGCATCCCACCCCACCCGGCCTGTACCGCCACTACAAGGGCGGCTGGTACGAGGTGATCGACACCGTGCGTTGCAGCGAGACGCTGCAGGGCATGACGCTGTACCGCGCGCTCTACGGCGGCTTCGGCTTGTGGGTGCGCCCGAGCGCCATGTTCAACGAGACCGCCGTGTTCGACGGCCGCGAGCAAGCGCGTTTTCGCCGCACGGGAGTGGCCGAACTGGTGCCCGCCGACCGGCCCACGGCGCACGCGCTGATTGCACATCTGCAGGGCCGCGCACAGCGCGCAGGCGTGGACCTGAGCGGCGCGCTGCGTGCCCCGCCACCCGAACCCACCACCTGCTGCGGGCGAGGCTGCAACGGCTGCGTGTGGGAGGGCTACTACAACGCGGTGCGCTACTGGGCCGACGACGCGCTGGAAGTGATCGCACAGGCCGGCGTCACGCAAACAGATCCCCCTGCGCCGACAGCGCCCGCGGGTTGAAACGCGAAACGTCGAAGGGCGTGCGCTCCTGCGCGTAGCCCAGCCGGGCGCAGGCCTTGTGAAAGCGCTGGCGCAGCAGCTCCGCCCAGGGGCCACTGCCCTTCATGCGCGTGGCGAAGTCGCTGTCGTAGTCCTGCCCGCCGCGCATGTCCTGGATGCGCGCCATCACCCGGCCCGCGCGCTCGGGGCAATGCTGCATGAGCCATTGGCGGAAGATGGGTGCCAGCTCCCAGGGCAGGCGCAGCACCTGGTAGAACGCGCGCCGCGCACCGGCCTCGCGCGCGGCCGCGAGCACCTGCTCCATGTCCTCGTTCAGAAAGGGAATCTGCGGCGACACACTGACACCCACCGGAATGCCGGCCTCGGCCAGCGCCCGGATGGTGCGCAGGCGCCGGTGCGGTGCTGCTGCGCGAGGCTCCAGCACACGCGCGAGCTTCGCATCGAGCGTGGTGATCGTGACGTACACCGCAGCCAGTCCTTGCGCGCCCATCGGCGCCAGCAGGTCGATGTCGCGCTCCACGCCGCTGCCCTTGGTGACGATGGCCAGCGGGTGCTGCGCGCGTGCCAGCACCGCGATGCAGTCGCGCGTGAGTTTCAGTTCGCGCTCGATCGGCTGGTAGGCGTCGGTGACGGTGCCGATGGCAATGTGGTCTGGCGTGTAGCCCGGGCGCTGGAGTTCGCGCGCCAGCACCTGCGCCAGACCGCGCCTGGCGATGAGCTTCGTCTCGAAATCGAGCCCGGGTGAGAGGTTGAGGTAGCTGTGGCTCGGCCGCGCGTAACAGTACACGCAGCCATGTTCGCAACCGCGGTAGGGGTTGAGGCCGTGCACGAAGCCGATGTCGGGTGAGCTGTTGGTGGTGATGGCGCTCTTCGGGTCTTCCCAGCTCACCTGGGTGGCGGGCCGGGCGTGCTCTTCGGCCTGGTCGGCATCCAGCGTGCCCCAGCCATCATCGAAGGCGCCGCGCGCCGTGGATTCAAAGCGGTGCGGCTGGCGAAAGGACACGCCGCGCCCCTTGAGCAGCGCGACGGGCAGGGTGGTCTCGGTCATGGGTGGGTGTCGCAATGAACTGTATGGATATAGGGGGTATCCGCTTAGCTCCAGTCAGTGCTTTTTACTGGATACCCATCCAGTATTTATGCTACCCCTTTTGTGCGACGCGTGCAGCCCTGCGCACCACGTCGGCATAGGTGTAGGGGTCGGTGACCACGGCCTGCTGCAGCAAGCGGTAGAACAACAGGCCACGCGAGCCCGACGTGCGACGGTTGAAGCGGAAGACGAACTCGTCCAGATAGGCGTCGAGGTGTTCGGGCTGCACCGAGCCGTGGTGGGTGCCCAGCATCCAGCGCTTGACCAGCGAAGCCACCCGATGCACGCCGGCCATCGACACGTGCGCTGGCGTGTCCGAGCCGAGCATGACCTTGCGCTGGTGGTCGTAGCCCAGGTCCTTGAGCGAGCGGTAGGCTGCTGAGCCATCGGTGCGAACCCGAGCCCCGGCCTCTACCGCTGCTTGCACGAACGGCACCACGCACGCGTCAGAGTCGTTGGCGATGCGGCTCAGTCGAATCCGACCGAAACCCTTGGGCTCGTGCACTTCCACGGCGATGACCACCAGCACCTTCGTCGTTTTGTTCTTGCGCCCCACAGGAGAAATGGGCTCCTCGCGGTCGCTGAGCGCCAGGTAGGTTTCGTCGACCTCGACCAGGCCCTTCAGGCGCTCGCGGTCCGGGCGCACCATGGCCCGCCGCAAGCGGTGCAGCATCGTCCAGGCGGTCTCGTAGCTGCCCAGGCCCAGCACCCGCTGCAGCCCCAAGGCACTGACCCCCTGCTTCTGATTGGTGAGGTACCACGCAGTGTCAACGCCGGTTGAATTTTCCTCAGATTGGCCGGAGTAAATTTCCCCACCTG
>VFQO010000736.1_pt1 | contig 31113 bp, 30 predicted proteins | sample 3512331 | NCBI WGS metagenome assembly VFQO01 (sample SAMN10412371, study PRJNA504923) | tailings metagenome | isolation source: Replicate 3 from Balatoc abandoned mine | place: Philippines: Itogon, Benguet | collected 2017-08-28 | reverse complement strand
GGCCACCGGATTCACCCCGGCGCGTTAACCGGAAGGATCTGACCCACGCACCTAGGCCATTTCCAGGATTCGGGCAGACAATGGGGTCGTCCTCGGTGAGGAGGTGCAGAAGCTATGACCGGTAAACACACTGCAGTGGACGAGCTCGAGCCGCCGATGCCCGATCCGGACAACCTGCAGATCGACACGACGCAGTTGACGGGACCCATCACGCTACCCCGCCTGTAGCTGCAGGAGCCGCCGCCCCAGGACTGGGGGCTCCCCTCGCGTGCACCGCTTCCTAAGCTTGGAAGCGGTTCACGGAGGGGGATTTCGTGAGTGACCTCATGTTGACCGCGCCTGTCGCGGGTTGGTATCCGGACCCGGTGTCGGATGAGTTGCTGCGCTGGTGGGATGGCGCAGGGTGGCAGGAGCAGACGCAGCCGCGGCCCGCCGTCGAGGAACGTGCCGCTGCGCATGTGGGCGAGCCGTTGCCGTCGTTCGCCGAGTCGCGATACGCGGTGACCGAACTGCCGTCGCGGCGGCAGGTGCACGTGCGGCTCGATGAGGCGGCCGCGGGTTCGGTTGCCGAGGCATCCATCGCTGTTGCTCCGCTGGTGATCGCGCCGGTTGCGGCGGAGACCTGGAGGCCGGCGCGCACCGCCACGGCCGGTGCTTGGGGGCTCGCGTTTCTACCGTGGATCGTGCAGGGGCTCGTCATGCTCGGCGCGGTCGCGTTCGCAGCGTCGGGGACGCTGGGGGTGGCGTCGACGATTCCGCCGGTGATCGGATGCCTCGTGCTGGCAGTGACCGTCGCGCTCGTGATGCGCGACCGGCGCCGCCTCGACCACCTCGGCCATGCGACGCAGGCGAGCGCCTGGTGGATCCTGCTCGGGCCGCTGGTCTACCTCATCGCGCGGACCGTGCACGTGGTGCGCAACTCGGGGCACGGCGTCGCACCGCTGATCGCGTACCTCGCCAACTCCGTCGCGTCGGTCGCGCTCAACGTGTGGATCGTGGTCGAAGTGCTGCCCGTGTGGCTGGGGTCAATCTAGGGTTTGGCTCGGGCTGCGCAGCTTCGGCGTTCGCCGGCTCTCAGGAGATTGCTGGACCATCATCGGCGCGGCGCTCGGCATCACGAAGCAGTGGCGGAGTTCACGGTTCGAAGCAACGGCCGAGGCTAGACCACCGCACCGGTTCGACGGCGGGTGCTGACCACGGTCACGACACCGGCCAGTACGGCGACCGACGCCGCGATGAACCACCCGGCACTGGACTCAGTCCCAGTCTCTGCGAGGGCGGGAGCCGTGTACTCGAGGGTCAGGTTGAGCGGATCGACGAGGTTGTCGAAGTTGCCGGCGGCTTCGCCGATGATCTGCCGCTCGGCGCCCGGCCAACTCGAGGCGACACCGATTCTCGAGAGTTCATAGACTTCGGCCGGGATATTGCCGTAGATGAAGTACAGTGTGCCATCTTGCTCGAAGTCCGCACCCCCGAAGAGCCCGGCCTCGAATCCGGAGCCCTCGAAGCGCACCGGGTCGGTGTACGTTCCGGCCGTGAAGTTCACGGGCAGGAAATACGAGAAGTTCGTGTTGTCATCCCGGAGAAACAGGTAGGTGGTGCCGCTGGTCGGGTCGGTAGCAAGCGAAAAAACATCGAAGCTGAAGTCGTCGTTCTCGATGACGTCCTGGAGGAATACTGGATTGCTGAGCACACCGGTTGTCGGGTTCAGGATCGCGATCGCTGCACGGAACTCCGGAAACTCGCTGCCGTCTTCGAGGATCTCGTACTCGATGTAGGTCAGCAGCGTACCGTCGGCTAGGGTGTCGAGCCCGCTGACGTAGCTCAGGGCGTCCGCGCCAGGGAACGTGATCGGTACTGGCGCTGTCTCGGCACCTGTGGTGTGATCCCAGTTGATCACCGAATAGTGCGTGTCCTCGCCATCCGATGTGTCAAGGATTGCGTAACCGATCTCGTTGTAGATCTCCGCACCGACCGTCTCTTCGCGCCCGTTGGCCGCGGGCTGTGGTAGCAGCGTCGCAGAGCCATTCGTGCGGTCGAGGATCGCCCAGTTCGGATCTAGGTTGTATACCAGGCTGTAGAGGTTGTTCGTGTGCGCGGCGGCAGGGGTCGCCACGACGAGCCCGAGCGCGGCCAGGGTGATGCCGGCCAGCACCGCGCGTGCAGTGAACTTTGCAGGAGTCATGGGGGCCTCTCTCCACGGGTGATCGACGAAAGGGTAGCAGAAGCGTAGGTCTTTCATGTCTGCGACTTCCAGCCGACCTGATGTCAGCCGCTCACCAGCTCGATGAACCGGCTCAGCTCCGCTACTTCGTCGGGCGTGATCGGCAGGTACTCGATCAGCTCGGGCGAGTAGAGGAGGTACGCCGCCCACTGCGCCCGCGAGATGGCGACGTTGAGCCGGTTGCGCGAGAGCAGGAACGACAGGCCCCGCGGCACATCCGCCGGGCTGGAGGCGGCGAGCGACACGATCGCGATCACCGCCTCCTGCCCCTGGAACTTATCCACCGTTCCCACCGGCACATCCCGCAGCCCAGCAGCGTCGAGGCGCGAGCGCACGAGTTCGCGCTGCGCGTTGTACGGGGTGACCACGATGACGTCGCGCTGCTCGAGCGGGCGCGGCGTGCCATCGGTCCACGTCGCGCCCATGTGCTGGGCGACCAGCCGTACCACGGCATCCGCCTCTTCGATCGATGCCGTGGCGTTGTCTGCGTGCGCCACCGCGACGGGATGCAGGCCGGGCTCGACGCCGTCGAGGTGCCGCAGCGCTGCGTCGGGGTGCGACCGCAGGGCACCCTCGTAGGCGAGCCGCGAAACCGGGGCGGTGACCGCCGGATGCATGCGGCGGCTCTCGGCGAGGAAGTAGCCGAGCTCCGCGGGCAGCACCGGGTGCCCGCCCGCGAGGTAGCCGAGCGCGGCCTGGTCGACCGGCGCCGGATGCACGCCCTGACTGACCTGCGGCAGCTGCTGCGGGTCGCCGAGCAGCAGCAGGTTGCGGGCGCTGACCGCGACCGCGATCGTCGCCGCGAGCGAGAACTGTCCGGCCTCGTCGATCACCAGCAGGTCGAGTTGTCCGCGGTCGATGCGTCTGAGGTTGGTGAAGTCCCACGCGGTACCGCCGATCACGTAGCCGTCGGGGTTGCGCGCCGCGAATGCCGGATGCCCGTTATCGCCCAGGTCGGTGAAGCTGCCGGCCTCCTTGCCGACCTTCCCGACGCGCTGCGGCTCGAGCCCCACCTCGACGACCCGGTTCAGCACGTGCTCGACCACCTTGTGCGACTGGGCGACGACGCCGATGCGCCAGCCGTGATCCCGCACCAGCGTGGTGATGACTGACGCGGCGAGGTAGGTCTTGCCGGTGCCCGGCGGCCCCTGCACCGCGAGGTACGAGCGGTCGAGGGCGAGCAGCGAGGCGACGACGATACCCTCGGTCCCCGCGCCGCCGCTATCGGCGGCGCTTGTAGAGCCCGGCGCGCCGGTGAGAGCCGGGCCCCGCGGTGGTTGGCGAGTCAGGATGCCGCTGGCGGCATCCGCAGGCCAGCTCTCGGCGGCGGCGACCCCGGTCGCCCACTCCGCAATGGCCGCCTCGACGTTCCCGGCGCGCGGAGGCGCGCCGGGGGTGATCGCGACGGGCAGCTCGGTCCACGGTTGGGCGGCGGAGGGACAGATCTCATCGATCCACACCGAGCCGTCGTCGTCGGTGACGATGGTCACCTCGACGTCGAGCATCGCGCCGACACGGCGACGGGGGCGCGTGAACGGCGCGGGCTGCTCATAGAGGGCGAAGGCCGCGCCGCTCGGCGTTCCGCTGCCGGGGGCCCAGGTGCCGTTCGCGCGTACCCGGCGGCGGAGCAGTCGCTGCTGGCCGGTGCGCCCCCAGCCCGCCTCGACAGTAGCGGCGTCGACGATGAACACGCCGCGGCTGTCGGCCCAGTGGTCCATCGGCTCGCTGAGGCGCGCGAAGTGCTCCCACCAGAACGACTTGTTCTCACGGCGGAAGTAGTCGATCGCCGCAGCCGCGAGCGCGTACGGCCCGTCCGTGTCGTCGCCCGCCCGCTCCAGCAGCACGACGCTGAGCGGGCTCGGCTCGAACGGATCGCTCTCGGTGGGTTCCGGCGCGGCACCGGGTGTGACACCGGATGCCTCGATCAGCCAGTCGCGCAACCGCAGCGTGGAGCGGCAGTCGTACTCGTTGTATTCGGCGATGGTGTCGAGGATGGCTTGAGCCTCCGCGACATCCGTCGTCTGCCTCGACCGCTGGTACTGCTCGATGGAGTCGCCCGCGTCCGTCACGCCCTGACGCTGGTCGCCCATGTAGAGCGGCTCGAGCTTCTTGATGGAGTACGACGGCCCGCCGACGCGCAGGCTCTTGCGCACCGTGGAGTACAGATCGACCAGCACCCCGTCGCGCAGCAGCTCGTCGACGATGTGCTCGCCCACCCCGTGCCGCGCCGCGATGCTCGACAGGTGAGTGCGCTCGTACGAGGCGTAGTGGTAGATGTGCATGCCGGGATGCCGCGCCCGCCGCGCCACCACGAACTGAAGAAACTGCTGCAGCGCGAGCTTCTCCTGTTCGAGGTCGTGCGCCCAGAACGCGGTGAAGGCCTCGTGCACATCGACGAGCCCGAAGAGGTAGTCGATGCCCCAGCGCTGCCCCTCCCGGTAGAGCGGGTCGCCCTCGAAGTCGAAGAAGATGTCGCCCGCGTCGGGCGCGGGCAGATTCGCGATGGGCGCGGTGTCAAAAAACTCGTGCGGCAGTTCGGGCGCTCCAAGCGCCTCGACTTGCAGCTGCGCCTGCGCTCGCAGCGCGTCGAAGGTTCGCGCGGCCATCTCGGGCGGTGCCGCGGTGGCAGCGGCGAGGTCGTGCAGGCTCAGGATGCCGGCCTCCCGGAGTCTCGCCCGCTGGGTCAGCCGCATCCCTGCCACCTGCAGCAGGTCGTCCGCCGCGGCAACCTCGGCGGCGCAGTGGTCGCAGCGCCCGCAGATCGCGATGCCCGGGTCGCCCCACTGGGCGGCGGTCGACGCGGCGTGCCGATCAGTCACGAGCCGGAGCATCCGATCGCGTCGATTACGGAAGACGGGCAGGATGTCTGCGGCCAGGTGGCGGGATGTCTCGCCGTCGCCGAGCAGCAGCTCCACCGTGTCGTCGACCGGCACGCCGAGGCGGGTGAGCTGATCGTGGTAGGCCGCGAGCTGCAACAGCGCGGTGACCTTCACCGAGCGGGCGAGCTTCGTGTCCTGCACCCGGTACGCGCCGCTGGGCGTGCGAACGATGAAGTCGGCGAATCCGATGAATGGTGCCGCGCCCTCGTCGAATCCCTCGTCGAAGAAGGTGGCCTGAAAGACCACCGCCGCTCCGCTGTCGAATGCGGCGATCGTCTCGTCGGCGGCCGCGCGCAGGTGCTCCCGGCTCATGGACCTCGGCCGGGCGACCTCGATGATGCGCAAACCCTCGTCGCGGTAGCGCTGCAGCTGACGGCGCTCGTGCTCGTCGCCGAGCCGGCCAGCCCGCACGAGCATCGGGTCGGGTGCCACGTCGAGCGCGTCGATGCGCCCAAGCTTCGCATCGAGGGTGCGCGCGAACGCGAACTCGCACTTCGAGGCCGCCGTCAGGTCGCTCGCGCTGGTGACGACGGTGCGGGTGTCGTGCTCGTCGAGCAGGAACATCGGGGCTCCGTTCGGGTGAGGCTCCTCAGGGTACGGGGTGCCGGTGACAGTCGGGTGGGCTCGCGCGTCCGCTTCCGCTTTGTCATTCCTCCACACCAAGATGGAAATGAGGGGAGGGGCGATGGGCATCGAATGGATCACGTCCGAGCGCGAGGTCGAAGCGCTGGCGCAGCGAATACTGAGTCCGCGACCGCGACCGCTTGTCCTGCTGTCGACCGCGCCGGGCACCGATTCAGTGAGGCCGAGCAGTTGCGCGGCATCCTCACCGCCGGCGGCTGCAGTGGACGCGGCCGGCGGGAACGCTGAGCCGCGCGTACTGGACCTCGACATCGGCGTGGTCGCCCTCGAGGGGCTCGAGGCGTTGGGCCGGGCCGACTATACGTTCCGTTGGCATCCCGGGCAGTCGTCGCTCAATCGGGCACCAGTGCTCTACGGCGTCACCGTGGCGGATCCCGTCGGCTGAGCGCCTGGTCAGCTGTCGACAGGCTCGATGTTGGTTGGGTCGGTCGGGTCGGCGGTGCGGGAGTTGTTGACCTTCCGATCGCGATGTGCGTGCGCATCGTCCTCGCCTCCTCGGTGGAGACCGCCTCGAGCATGGCGAGGGTCTCCTCGACGTGCCCGGGGTCCTCGGTCTTCTGGGGGTCCAGCCAGGCGTCGTTGACGTCGGGGGAGAGGAACGCCGGCATCCGGTCGTGGATCTCGCCCAAGGCATCGCGGGCGGCCCGGGTGATGATCGCGGCGGTGAGATCCCACTCGTCGTCGACCTTCACCGCGGCGACCAGGCCGGCCGCGGCCAACTGCTCGGTGCCGCCCTGGATGAAGTGCGGGATCTTGACGCCGGGCTCCCCAATGAACTCGTAGTAGCCGCGCATCGGCACGATGCACCTCGCCGACGCGAACGCGCCCTTCCAGATCCCCTTCTCGGCGACCGTCTCAAGGCGCGCGTTGATCAGTGGCTTGCCCTTGTTCAGTCGGAAGTTCCAAGTCGCCGGGACGACCGTGCGGAGGATCTCGCCGTCGGCGTTGGCGCGCTCACAGATGATCGGGATGGTCTGGGTCGGCGCGATCGCGTAGGAGGGCCGCCAGTCGCGGAAGTCGTTGCCCTGCAGCACGAACTCCTCGACGAGATCGTGAGTCTCCTTGTTCATCGCGAACCGCCCACACATCCTTCGACAGTACGCCGGCCGTCGGAGCCCGGTGAGGGGCAGCGACTAGACCGCGCGGGCTCCGAAGAAGATGATCAGGTAGGGCGCGATGAACGCCAGCACTCCCAGCGCCAAAAGCACGCCGGCAACCCAGAAAAGTGCACTGTTCAACGCTCTTGGTACGCGCTCAATCCGGTGGTACGCGATCAGGGTGAACGCGAGCACGACGGCTCCGGCTAGGAGCAACCAGACCGCGGCTCCCTGAACTGCTACCCACGCGCCCATGCAGCCATGTTGCCACAGCTGACCTTGACTCATCCCGAGGCGGCTGCGACCCTTGATGTAATCCGTCGAGGTTGGCGACGTGACTGGGGGCGGCTCAGGCGAACGGTGACGTTCGTCATCCGGGATGCGCAATGAAATCACCAATCAGACTCGCGGCAGCCGTTACGGCTGCTCTTCTTCTCGCGGCGGCCGGCTCTGTCGGGGCCAACGCTGCACCACCGATTCCGGTACCACCGGATGATTCGTGGGGTCTCATCGCCGGGCAGGAACTGCCCGCTGACAGCTCGTTCAAGGTCGAGCCGTCCCCGGCGACGTCGCCGATACCTGACGCCCTCCATGCGGGTTTGTCGCGGCTCTCTTACGTGGGCGCGCTTGACGCGGTGAACGCGGTCGTGTGGAACACGGACGATCGCGTGCTCGAGTTCTACTCCGCGGAAGACCCCGCAGCGCTGACGGCGGTTCTGGCCGCGCAGCTGCCGCTCGAGTCGGTACGGGTCGTGCCTGCAGTCAACTCGAAGAAGGATGTCGATGCGGCGCTCGCGCAGATCGCGAGCGTAGGAGGGCAACTGGCCGCCGATGTTCGGGTCGAGATGGCATACGCGCCTCCGCTCGGCGACGAGCTCGTGCTCTCGGTTGCCGGTGATGTCGACGCCGCCAAGGCCGCCGCCACCGCGCTCTTGGCGCGCAGCACGGCAACCTCGATTCCTGTCCGGGTTGAGGAATCGCCCGGGGTGAGCCCGACGCTGCGCAATGTCAACTCGTCGATCCGGTTCGCCGGCGCCTACATGCGGCTACCGGGGGTGTCCTCCTGTTCTACTGCGTTTCTGATCGGTGAGATCGGCACGAGCAACCGCGGCATGATGTCCGCCGACCACTGCGGGACCGGCACCTCCGGCACCTGGTACTACAGCACCAGCACGACCGCGGCCGCGCAGATCTCGCCGTATTCGGGGATGCTCTCGTGGGCGCCGTACACATTCGACATGGGTGTGTGGACAGGGACGACGGGTGCCTCGTCGTTCTACGCCTATGTGTTCACCGGCGACTACCTCGATGTCGGAACGTTGAGCGCGGTGAAGGGCTCCGCCTCGCCTGTGGTCAACGATCAGGTCTGCTACAGCGGCTCCTACTCGGGGAACGTATGCACGAACATCGTCAACTACACGAACGTGCTCATCTGCTACTCGATTTCGATGTGCTACCAGGGTCAGAGCATCACGACTCAAGCCTCGAACATCGAGGCCGCGGGCAACGGTGACAGCGGCGGGCCGGTGTATACCGGCACGACCGGCGGCGTCAACGCGGCCGGCATCATCAGCGGCATCGTCGGTGGCAGTTCGACGTGCACGGGTGAGCCTGGGGTGTCAGGCGGTCGGCAATGCAGCCCCGTGGCGATCTATGCACCGATCAGTCTGGGACTGAACGTGAACACCGGATGGGGGTTGTACATCATCCCGTAGAGCTGGGCGGGGGCACGGGTTAGGCACGTCGCTCCGTGCCCCCGTTCTCGCCGCTAGTCACGGCAAGAGAAAAGCACCCGGCCGGAGGATTAGAGCTTGTCAGGTCTACTAATCACACCGAGAGGAGAACCGCCCCGAGGGGGAAGAAATCTACTCGAGCCGGGTGCTCTTGGTCGATGGTAGCCGGGTGCGGCCCTCACCTCTCCGCTTTCGGCCGGTGTCGGATGCGGCCAGATGAGCGGATGTCTCGCCGTCACCGAGCAGCAGCTCGACCGTGTCGTCGGCCGTGATCCCGAGGCGGGTGAGCTGGTCGTGGTAGGCCGCGAGTTGCAGCAGCGCGGCGACCTTCACGGAGCGGGCGAGCTTGGTGTCTTGCACCCGGTACGCGCCGCCGGGGGTGCGCACGATGAAGTCGGCGAATCCGATGAATGGTGCCGCGCCCTCGTCGAAGAAGGTGGCCTGAAAGACCACCTCCGCTCCGCTGTCGAATGCGGCGATCGTCTCGTCGGCGGCCGCGCGCAGGTGCTCCCGGCTCATGGACCTCGGCCGGGCGACCTCGATGATGCGCAAACCCTCGTCGCGGTAGCGCTGCAGCTGACGGCGCTCGTGCTCGTCGCCGAGCCGGCCAGCCCGCACGAGCATCGGGTCGGGTGCCACGTCGAGCGCGTCGATGCGCCCAAGCTTCGCATCGAGGGTGCGCGCGAACGCGAACTCGCACTTCGAGGCCGCCGTCAGGTCGCTCGCGCTGGTGACGACGGTGCGGGTGTCGTGCTCGTCGAGCAGGAACATCGGGGCTCCGTTCGGGTGAGGCTCCTCAGGGTACGGGGTGCCGGTGACAGTCGGGTGGGCTCGCGCGTCCGCTTCCGCTTTGTCATTCCTCCACACCAAGATGGAAATGAGGGGAGGGGCGATGGGCATCGAATGGATCACGTCCGAGCGCGAGGTCGAAGCGCTGGCGCAGCGAATACTGAGTCCGCGACCGCGACCGCTTGTCCTGCTGTCGACCGCGCCGGGCACCGATTCAGTGCCGCTGGATGCCGAGGGCGTGCATGACGCGGCCGGTGACGTCGTCGACGTGGTCGTCATCCCGACCGGTGACCTCAGTCGCGGCCTCGAACAGCTGCTGCCAGATCGACTGCAGGTCTTCGGCGGCGCGGGCAGGTCGTATCCCGTCGACATCGGGCTCGATCCGGACATCCGTCGGTCGCCCCTGCGCATGTCGAATCACCGCGGATCGCATGATCGGCTGATCTCGGACGCGCTCACGCAGGCTGCTGCGAGCGGGGCGTTTCATACCACGCGGACGACGGCACCGGAGCGTGCGGGCGACGTCGTGGGCATGGTCGCAGGTCGGGCCATCGTGCAGCTCGACGGGGGGCATATGGCAACGATCTGGGCGGAGACGACCTTCCCTTCGGTGCCGATGGAATGGGCGCTGGCGACCGGGCAACACGTCCGAGGGCGGTTCGATGAGTCGAGTGGCCGGCTGCTGATCGACGACCGGGCACCAGGCGACGACCGGTTGCGGGCCGCATTCCCCGACTCTTGCGTCACACTGGCCCTGGTGATCGCCGTCGACGCCGAGTACGCGCAACTCGCGCTGCATCCGGCCCGGCCCTCGATCGTGGCCGCCGCAGACGTCTCCCCCAACCCCAATGACCCCCTGCACGCACTTCTGAGCGTCGGCGAGGTCGTTCGGGTGCGCGTGACCCACCGATCGACCGGAGCGGTGCGGCTGACACTGCACGACGTCGACGATGACGAGACGGTGGTCACGCCCCTGGCCCTCGTCGAGGGCGGTCTCCCCTGGCTTGTCGAGGGACGGGAACTCGTCGAACTGGTGGCCGAGCCTGAGTCGCTTGAGACGACGACGTCGCCGGTCGCGGTGACTGCGTTCCCGGCTGCCTCCGCAACGACCACAGCGGAGGCGCTCACGATCTTGGCAGGACGGAAGACCAGGCGAGGCGCCATCCAAAGCCTGGAGTTGTCGCTTGCGAAGGAGCAGGCACGCGCGCGCGAGCTCGAACGCCGGGTCAGCGAACTCGGGGTCGACGACTCGCAACTCCGTCGCGCTCGTGCCGAGGCGGACACCGACCGGATGCGGGCACGCGAGTCGCTGGCGGAGTCCGCCGAGCTGCGCCAGCAACTCCGCACCGCCCAGCGGGAGTTGCGCGACCTTCGAGCCCGGCTGCGCTCGACCCGATCGGCGCCGCAGGTCGAGTCACCGAGGTCGCGGGCGGACCGCTGGTTGCACGTCGAGGACTGGGTTCGCGACGAGGTGCGCACCGCCTGGGCCGAGCGCGTTCACGCGACCGAGAAGTCGGCCTACCCGCTACCGGAGTACACGATCGGCCCCGGTTTCGCCGCCTCGCTCGAGGCGCTCAACGATGCGACGCTGCTCAAAGCGTTGCGGGCGGCGGTGGACGTGCTGATCGGTCGAGCTCACGATATTCCGGGGCGCGACGTGCACCGTCTCCGCGATGGGTTCGGAGGCGACGACCCGAGCCGGGTGCGCGAAGACGGCGCGCGTCTCATGCGGGCAGCGATCGAGCAGAACACCGCCGGTGCACGGCGCTTGCACTTCGCGCTTCTGCCGGGCGGGGGGGGTGGAACTGATCAACGTGGTGCATCACGACGTGATGGGGTGATTATGGGCGCGGATACGCGAGATGTATCCGCTGCACGGAGTCGGGGTAGACGCCGAATACCCACGGGCCGGGCTTATCGGTCTGCCGGATGATTCGCGACTCGTTGTCGAGCAGGCGCTTTAGCTGCTCACGGCCCGTGATTTGTGCGCTCGCGATCGTGAGCACCCGAGCATCTGAGTAGTAGATCGCTTCGGCCTCGAGGTATCGCTTCGCGATCTGCCGGTCTTTAGTGATCAGAACCTCACCGAGCGCGCTGGCCTCGCGAATCCACACGACATCGGGAACGCTCTGCGACTCGGTGGGTCCGTACCGCTCGTCCATGGTGGTGACCGCCCAGCCCGCTGCGCGGAGTCCATCTGGCACGATGCGGGAGCCGAGCCCGCGATCCAAAAAGAATCGCGGGCCGGAGTGCACAGTAGTCGTTTACGCGGCTGCGCGATTGAGGTAGAGCACGTCGTCGAGTCGCAAACCGAAGTCGCCGGCGACCTCACCCAGCGGCTCGCCGGCTCTCACCCGGCCAAGAACATCGTCGATCGCGATGCCGCGCGAGACGATCGTCGGCCGGCCGCCGTTGATCGTTGGGGTGACCGCAACGTCAGTGTCGGTGAACTGAGGAAGACGCAGCACGGTGGCGAACCCGTCCTGACCGAAACTGATGAACCGCAGGTAGTCCTGAACGACTTCCCGGAACACGGCCTGCCCGTTTCGTGCGACAACGAGGCGCTGGTCCCCCGGGTCGTCGGACGCGAGCAGCACGTTCGCGCCATCCGTAGCGAGACGTCGGCTGGCGAGCGCGTACTCGAGTCCCACGTGCTCGCGAAGGGCCTTTACCGCTGGACGGATGCGCTGAAGCGGGAGACCCGCACGTCGGAACGCGTTGAGCACGTACGCCTCTGCGAGCGCGAGGAACGACACGGTGTCGCCTCGGCCTGCGCCGACACCGGTGAGCACTGGCGCGTGAAACACACCATCTGCCGATGTGTAGCCGGTCGCCCAGTTGTGCACCGTCGAGCTGGGCGCGACGATGATCCGCCCTACATCGGTCTGACTGTAGAGCGGGACGGTGTATTCGCGCTGGATACCGTTCTCCACGACTCGATGGTAGAACCCCAAACCGACGATGGCGCGAGCGACATCCGCCTACCCCTTCTCGGCACCCGCCGTCGTGTTCATGATGCGGCGCTGGAAGATGAAGAACAGCACGGCGACCGGGATGCTCATCAACACCGCCGCGGCGAGCTGCAGCGGGAACTGGTTGCCCGCGCCGAGCGACCCGGACACCAGCTGCGCGACGCCGACGGTGAGAGTGTTCAGCTCCTGACTCTGGCGGCTGACGATGAAGTGGCCCAGCTCGTTCCACGAGCCCTGGAAACTGAGGATGAAGATGGTCACCACCGCCGGCGTCGCCATCGGCAGCACCACCGACCAGAACCGGCGGAAGTGCCCGGCACCGTCGATGCGCGCGGCCTCTTCGATGGACTCTGGGATCGAGTCGAAGAACTGCTTCATGATGAACACGCCCGCCGCCGTCGATAGCAGCGGGATGATCATGCCGCCGTAGGTGTTGTACAGCCCCACCTCGTTGAGGATCAGGAACCGCGGGATGAGCAGCACGACGCCCGGCACCGAGAGGATGCCGATGAACAGCACGAAGATCACCGTGCGTCCCCGGAATTTCAGCCTGGACAACGCGTAACCGGCCATCGAGTCGAACAGCACGCGTCCGATCGTCACACACACGGTGATGAAGACGGTGTTGCCCGCCCACAGTCCGAACGGCGAGTCGGTGAGCAGCTGCTCGTACGCGGCGAAGGTGACCGTCTCGGGGATGAGCCCGAGCGGATTCTGGGTCGCCTCGGCGTCGGTCTTGAACGAGCCCGCGATCGAGATCAGGAACGGGTAGATGTAGATCAGCGCGAGCGCGATCAGCAGCAGGTAGCCCAGCAGCAGGCTGGATCGCGCTTTCGCGCCGAGCCGCTTCTTGCGAGTCACAGCAGTCACCTCGTGCCTCCTTTCACTGCGGTCTGCGCCGTGCCCCGCAACCGCGGGGCCCGATCGCGCAGGATCCAGCGCTGCAGCAGCGTCAGCACGATGATGAACACGAACAGGATGAACGCGATCGCCGACCCCTGACCCCACTGCAGGTCGACGAACGACGACTCGTACAGCAGGTAGGCCGGGGTCATGAGGGTGCCGCCGGGAGCTCCGCCGCCGAGGATGTAGATCTGGTCGAAGACCTGCCACGAACCGATCAGCCCGAGGGTCAGCACGGTGAAGAGGGTGGGCTTGAGCATGGGCAGCGTGACCGAGAAGAACTTGCGGAACGCACCGGCGCCGTCCATCAGCGCCGCCTCCTCCACCTCGGCGCCGATGTTCTGCAGCGCCGCGAGGAACAGCAGCATGAAGGTGCCCGACGTCGTGAACACGGCGAGGAAGATGAGCACCATCATGGCCACGGATGGCCCGGCCAGCCATTCCCACCAGGTGACCCCGAGCATCCCGCCATCGGCCAGCGCTGGCGGTGGCGCGGTGATGCCGAAGATGCTCAGGAAGCCGTGGATGATGCCTGTCGGGTCGTTGAACCAGTTGGGACCCTGCACCCCGATGGCGCGCAGGACGGCGTTGACCGCGCCGGTGCCGAGGAAGAGGAACTGGAAGACGATGACGATCGCCACCGACGAGGTGACGGAAGGGAAGTAGAAGGCGGTGCGGAAGAAGCCGCGGCCCTTCAGCACCGCACGGTTGACCTGCACGGCCAGGAAGAGCGAGACGGCGGTCTGCAGGGGCACGACAAGCAGCACGTAATAGAAGTTGTTGCGCACCGCGCGGCCGAAGTTTCGCTGATCGAGTCCCTCCTCGGTGATGATCGATGCGTAGTTCTCAGCGCCGACGAAGCCGACGCGGGGGTTCAGCGGGGACTGGAAGCCGTTCCAGTCGCTCAGGCTCACCCAGAAGGCGAGCAGGATCGGGATGACGAGGAACACGGCCGCGATGATCACGGCGGGTGCCACGAACAGGTAGCCGGCGCGGGCCTCACCGCGGCGGATTCCTCCGCCGCGGTGAGTGCGCTGTGCAGCGCGTGCCATCTCGTTACTGCGCCGCGTCGTACGCCGCTTGCAGGTTCGTCTGCAGCGACGCGAGCACGGAGGCGGGATCGGCGGTGCCGATCGACTCCAGCTCACTGTTGAACTCGGTCAGCACCGCCGCGGCACCGGCGAACGAAACCGGGCTCACCGCGTAGTCGACGCCCGCGACGAACGCCGCGTTCTCGGGGAACTGCTCCGCGTACGCGGCCGAACCCGATCCGGTCGACGGGATGACGCCGAACGCCGCGGCGGCTGCCAGCTGCTCGTCGTCGCTGGTGAGGAACTCGATGAACGCGATGGTCGCATCACGGTTCGGCGAGTCCACCGGCATGCCCCAGCAGGTCGCGAACGAGAACGTCGACGGCCCGGCCGGTCCGGCGGGCAGCTCGACCGAGATGAACTTGCGGTCGGGGAAGTCGTTCTGCATGGCACCGTTGATCCACGGACCCTCGATCACCATCGCTGCACGACCGAGACCGAAGGCCTCACCACCCCAGCCAGACTCGAGGTCTGGCGGGAAGGCCAGCGACTTGGCGTCGACCAGGCTCTGGACGTAGGCCAGCCCCTCGGCGTTCTCGGGCGAGTCGGCCGTAACCGTGTTGCCGTCGATCAGGGTGCCGCCCGCCTGGTTCATGAACACGCCGATGCGGGCGTACTCACGGCCCATCGAGAGCCCGACCTGGTCGGCGGTGGTCAGTGCGGCGGCTGTGGTCGCGAGCTCCTCCCACGTGGTGGGCACGTCGGCGTCGGTCAGACCGGCCGCAGCCCAGGCATCCGTGTTGATCTGAAGCCCGAGCGTGGAGAAGTCCTTCGGGGCGCAGTAGAACTGGCCGTCGTAGCTGAACTGCTCCTGCAGGGCGGGCAGGAACTCGCCCGCGTTGGCCAGGTCGGCGGCGTACGGCTCGAGGAAGCCCTGCGCGGCGTAGGTCTGGAACTGGTCCCACGGCAGGTAGAACAGGTCGGGCGCGTTGTTGCCCGCGAAGCCCTGGCCGAGCTGCTGAATGAGGTCGTTGGCGATGACCACCTCGATCTCGGTGCCGGTTTCCTCGGTGAACCGCGCCGCGGCATCCTCGTAATATGCGGACTCGGCGGGGCTGGATGCCGCGATGAGCATCGAGAGGGATGCCCCGTTCGCGCCGCCATTGCCGCCGCCGCCTGCCTGCGCGCACGCCGATAGAGTGATGGCGAGCACCGCCGCGACAGCGACGCCGCTCCATTGTGATGTCCTCACGATGTTTCCTTTCGATCAGTGATTGCCGGAGCTTCGCGCACCGGGGGTCTCGTCGAGCAGCAGGTGGCTAGACCGCCGCTCGACAAGTCGAGGCACGAGGAGCCGATTCGTCGGCTCCTCGTTGCTGTCGGGGTTGGGCAGCACGTCGCCGCCGGTCACACCGAACAGCAGTGTCAGGGCAGCCTCGACGACGTCGTCGAGGGGCTGCTCGATGCTGGAGAGGCCGACGGCCGCGGCAACCGGCGTGTTGTCGAAGCCGACCACGGGCAGTCCGGGCAGGCCGACGGCGCGCGCGGCCATCATGGCCCCGAGTGCCAGCGAGTCGCTCGCACAGACGATCGCGTCCGGACCGTCGGGCAGTGCCAGGAGCGCCTCGGCTGCGGCGGTCCCTTCCGCCACCCCGTCTTCCGTGGCGACCGAGTAGCGGGCCCGGTCGGCAAGGCTGCTCGCCTCCGCCCATCCCGCGCGCCGCTCGTCCCCGGTGCCCGAGGGGCTCGGCCAGCCGATGAAGGCGACGCGGCGCGCACCCTGCTCCTGCAGGCGCAGGGTCGCGGCCCGCACGCCCGCCCGGCCGTCGACATCCACCCATCGATGGCGGGGATCGTCCAACTCGGCACCCCACGGACGCCCGAAGGAGACGAACGGCACGGCGCGGTCGGTGAGCCATTGGATGCGCGGGTCGCCGTGGAACGTGGCGATGAGCACGAACGCGTCGACGTCGCTGCCGTCGTGCAGGCGGCGCACCTGGGCGAGCTCCTCGTCGGCATCCCGGGCGGTGAAGATCATCACGCGCAGGTCGCGGGCGGCGGCGTGCTCGGCGAGCTTGTGCAGGAACCGGTCGAGCACCGCGCCCGAGATGCCGTCGCGCAGCGGGTCGATGCGCACGCCGATCGTCGATGACTTGCGCGTGCGCAGCCGACGGGCGGAGGCGTGCGGGCGGTACCCGAGCGTGTCGATGACCTGCTGCACACGGGCACGGGTTGATTCGCGCACGATTTCGGGGCTGTTGAGCACGTTCGAGACCGTCTGGCGCGAGACCTGCGCGGCCTGCGCGACGTCGTCGACAGTCGGCATCCGTCCCACGCGCGCCTCCTTTGGCCCCGGTCTCCCGCTGGATCGATCAAATCTCGGATAGCGACATCCTGTTTTGATCGATCAAATTATTCGGTAGTGTGTCTCACGCAGCCAACGGTGTCAAGCCCTCGGCCGCCACCGCACCGAAGTCGAGGAGCTCAAGACCACCGTGACCAAACCCCGACAGCCACTGCTGCACGACGCGCTCACCGTGCTGCGCGCGCCCACTCAGGCATGGTCGGCTGCCGACGGGGCGATGGGCTCGGCCCCCATCCACGGCATCTACCTGGCAGACGTGCGGCTGGTGCGCGGGCTGGCCATCACCGTCGGCGGTGCCACCCCCGAACACATCGCGACCGACTCGGGCACGGCCGATCGCTCGCGCATCCAGTACCTGCTGCGCGACCTCGACGATCGCACCCCAGACCCTGGCGTGCGGCTCGTGCTCGACCGTCATGCGCACGGCGGCGGACTCACCGACACCCTGACCCTGATCAACCGTCAGCCCGTCGACCTGAGCGCCGGCATCGTGATCGACCTCGTGCCCGACGCGAGCCTGATGGACTCCATCAAGCAAGGGATGCCTGCGGCCGACATCCCGTCGGTGCACCTCGACGGGGCGCTGGCTCGGTGGTCGGGCGAGAGTGTCGACGCGGCGGTGCGTGCGAGTGGGCTCGTCGCGATGGTCGGGGCAGGAGGTATCCGGCTGCGCGGCGAGGTCACCGTGCCCGCGGGCGGAGCGGTCGGGGTGTCGTGGTCGCTGGAGGCCGTCGACCGCATCGCCGCCGTGCGCGCGGCCGATGGACAGGTGCCATGGTCGGTGCCCGACGTGGCCGCGGGCGACCACCGTCTGAGCCGGTGGGTCGCACAGTCGCTGACCGACCTCGACGCGCTGCGCATGACGACGGCGAACGATCCCGAGCAGCAGTTTCTCGCGGCCGGCGCTCCCTGGTTCTTCACCCTGTTCGGCCGTGACTCGCTGTGGGCTGCGCGTTTTCTGCTGCCCCTGGGCACCGGTCTGGCGGCGAGCACCCTCCGCGTGCTCGCCGGGCTGCAGGGGCAGAGCCGGGTCGACGACACCGCCGAGGAGCCGGGCAAGATCATGCACGAACTGCGCAGGCAGACCCTGGTGATCGAAGGCGACATCAGCCTGCCCCCGCTGTACTACGGCACCGTCGACGCCACCGCGCTGTGGGTGTGCCTGCTGCACGACGCCTGGCGGTGGGGCCTGCCCGACCACGACGTGCGCGAGCTGCTGCCGGCGCTGAACGCGGCGCTGGCGTGGATGCGCGACCACGGCGATGCCGACGGCGACGGACTGCTCGAATACGTCGACCGCTCCGGTCACGGCCTGGCCAACCAGGGGTGGAAGGACTCCGGCGACAGCGTGCAGTGGCGCGACGGCACGCTCGCCGAGGGACCCATCGCGCTGTGCGAGGTGCAGGGGTACGCCTACGAGGCAGCGATGCACGGCGCCGACCTGCTCGAGCACTTCGGGCAGGAGGGTGCCGGGCAGTGGCGTGACTGGGCCGCCGCACTCAAGCGGCGATTCCACGAGGAGTTCTGGGTCACCGACCCGACCCTCGCCGGCGCGCTCGGCCCGTACCCGGCGATCGCTCTCGACGCCAGCAAGCGCCGCGTCGACACCGTCACCTCGAACATGGGGCACCTGCTGGGTACGGGACTGCTCGACGACCAGCAGAGCGCGACCATCGCCAGACGCCTCGTCGATGAGACCATGAGCTCCGGCTACGGCTTGCGCACGATGGCGACCGACTCGGGCGGGTACTGGCCGCTGAGCTACCACGGCGGCGCCGTGTGGACCCACGACACGACGATCTCGGTGCTCGGCATGGTGCGCGCCGGGTGTCGCACCGAGGCGGGCATCCTCATCGGCGGCCTGCTGCGCGCCGCCGAGGGTTTCGACTACCGGATGCCTGAGCTGCACTCCGGCGACAGCACGAGCGACTCCGGGGTGCCCGTGCCGTATCCGGCCGCATGCCGCCCGCAGGCCTGGTCGGCGGCATCCGCAGTCGGAGTGCTGCAGGCGGTGCTGGGCCTGCAGCCGTCACCGGCCGGCGTCACCGCGGACCCGCTCGACGTGGTCGGCGAAGTGGTTGTGGACGGGATCATGGTCAACGGGGAGCGGGTGCGCGTACCCGGCCGATAGTGCTTCAGCCCAAGGGGAATGCGAGCCCCGGATGCTGCACGGCCAGACGCAGCTCGTCGCCGACGTGCGGCAGCTCGACGGCTGCCATGCGCATGCGCACCGTGGGCCCGCCGACGAGGTCGCAGGTCAGCATGGCATCGTGTCCGGCGTACGAGACCGAGGCGACCCGGGCGTCCGCACCGGCAGCCTTGGCGAGCAGTTCGGGGCGCGGCACGAGCCATTCCGGGCGCAGCAGCAGTCGCACCCGGTCGCCGTCCGCGGGGGCGAACCCGACGGCTGCCGCCTCCACGGCCCCGAGCGCGCAGGACACCCGGCCGCCGCGCCACAGCCCATCGAGCTGAACGACATCGCCGACGAACGAGGCGACCCACTCAGAAACGGGATGCTGGTAGACCTGCTCCGGCGTGCCGAACTGCACGAGGCGGCCGGCTCGCATCACAGCGACTCGGTCGGCGAGGGTGAGCGCCTCCTCCTGGTCATGAGTGACCAGCAGCGAGGTCGTGCCCTGCTGACGCAACAGCGCGGTGACCTCGCGCCGCAGTCCCACCCGCAGTTGCGTGTCCAGGGCCGCGAACGGCTCGTCGAGCAGCAGCAGATCGGGGCGCGATGCCAGTGCGCGCGCAAGCGCCACGCGCTGCGCCTGCCCGCCGGAGAGCTGGTTGGGCGCGCGGCCGGTGAGCGCATCGAGCCCCACGAGCTCGGCGAGTTCGGCGACGCGGGCTGCGCGGGCCCGGCCGCGAGCCAGCGCGAAACCGATGTTGTCTGCGACCGACAGATGCGGAAACAGGGATGCCTCCTGCGGCACCCAGCCGACCCCGCGCTTTTCGACGGGCACGCTGTGCCCGCCGTGCGTGAGTTCGCGGCCCGCGAGGTGGATGGAACCGTTCGCGACGGGAAGGAGCCCGGCGATCGCCAGGAGCAGGCTGGTCTTGCCGCAGCCGCTCGGGCCGAGCACCGCGACCAGCTCGCCGCTGCGAATGCTCATCGACACCTCGTCGACGGCCAGCGTCGAGCCGTGCGAAACGCTCAGCGACTCGACCACCAGGTCGCTCACAGCTCCTCCTTGGCGACCGAGCGTACGCCCGACAGGATGACGGCGGGCACGGCAGCCAACGCCACGAGCAGCGCAGCGAACGGTGCCGCGGCTCCGTACTCGACGTTCACGGTGCGGTTCCACAGTTCGGTGGCGAGGGTCGACACGCCGGTCGGGCGCAGCAGCAGGGTCGCCGGCAGTTCTTTCATGGTCGCGATCGCCACCAGAAGGGCGCCGATGCCCACGCTCGGCAGTGCCAGCGGCACGGTGACACGCCACCACGCCCGCAGCGGCGAATCACCCAGAGTGCGGGCGACGGCGACGAGTCGCGGTGGCACATCTCCGAGGCCGGCACGCAGCGTCGCCGTCGCCTTGGGTGCGAAGAGCACCGCGTAGGCAAAGACGAGCACGACGACACTCTGATAGAGCGCGGGTATCACCGCGAGCGCGAAGAAGACCAGCGACAGTCCGACGACGATGCCGGGCAGGGCGTGACCGAGATAGCTGACCGACTCGACGACGGTCACGAGCCGACCGCGGAACCTGCTGCCGAGCACCGCGACCGGCAGCGCCAGCACCACGGCGAGCAGCGCGGCGACGACGGCGACGGCGATCGTGGCCCCGACCGAGGCGACCAGACGGGCGGAGTCGATCTCGCGCAGCGTCTGCGCCTCGGTGAGCCGGGTCAGCAGCCCGACCAGCGGCACGGCCACCCCGATCGCCGGCGCCGTGGCCACGACGGGCAGCAGTGCCACGATCACCGCGCGCCGCACCCTGCTGGGCGCGACCGCGCGAGCCGCGAGCCGCGGCAGGTGACCGCGCGCCCGGCGCTCGCCGGCCACGACGAGCAGGGCGAGCACCACGAGCAGCAGCGCCAGAATCGCCGCCTGCGCCCGATCGAAGCTCGACGCATATGCCTGGTTGATGCCCCAGGTCAACGTCGGAAATCGCATCATCGCGACCAGTCCGAAGTCGCTGAGCGTATACAGCGCGACCAGCAGCGACCCGGCGATCGCGGCTGGGCGTGCCTGCGGCCAAGTCGCGACCAGGAACGATCGCAGCGGCCCTCTGCCGAGCGTGCGCGCGACCCCTTCTAGATCTCCGGATGCTCCGCGCAGCGCCGCCGCGACCGGCAATGTCACATAGGGCACGGTGACCGCGGTCAGCAGAGCCCAGCTCGGCACGAAACCGCTGAGGGTCGGGATGCTGACGAGCCACCCGTATCCGGCCAGGTACGACGGCACGGCGAGCGGAAGCGAGGACATCAGGAGCCAGGTGCGGGGAAAGGGCACCCGAAGCCGGCTGAGCACGACCGCGGTCGCCGTGCCGAGCACGAGTGCGCTCGCAGTCACCGCTGCCGCCAGATTCAGCGAGTTCGCGGCGTACTCGAGCACGCGCGGGCGAGTGAGGGTGCCGAGCATCGGCCCCAGGCCAGCACCCGAGGCCCGGACGACCAGATACACGAGCGGGATCGCGGCGGCACCCGCGGCGGCGAGCGCGACCACCACGAGCAGCGCCGACGGCCGAGGGATGGCCGGCGGCGCTGACCGCGGACGCGGTTCGGATGCCTCGGGTGCGACGATCACCTAGATGAGGCCGTACCTCGCCAGCAGCTCCTGCGTCGTCGACAGGTCCTGCAGGTCGCTCAGGTCGAGTTCGGGATTGACCAGCGAGTCGAGCGCGGGCAGTCCGGCCGGGGCATCGACCCCGGGCAGCAGCGGGTACTCGAAGGTCTGCTCGACGAAGTAGCGCTGCGCCTCTTCTGAGATCAGGAACCGCACGAACTCAAGCGCATCGGCATCCTCCGCAGCTGAGGCCAGCACGCCCGCACCGGTCACGTTGACGATGGAGCCGGGGTCGCCCGCTCTGAGGAACTTCAGCTGCGCCCGCATGTTCTCGGCACCCACCTCGGCGGCCTGACGGTACCAGTAGTAGTGGTTGATCAGGCCCGCGTCGACGGCGCCCTCGCCCGCGGCAGTGAGGATCGCGCTGTTGTTCTCGAAAATCTGCGGACTGTTCGCGGCGAGCGACTCGACCCAGGCTGCCGCGGCATCCTCACCATCGATCACGCGCAGCGCGGTCACGAACGCCTGGAAGCTCGCATTGCCCGGTGCCACACCGAGGCGACCCGCCCACTCGGGCGTCACGTAGCCGTCGATCGTGTCGGGCAGCTGGTCGGCGGTGAACTTCTCGCCGTCGTAGACGACCACCCGGGCACGACCGGTGATGCCCACCCAGCTGCCGTCCGTCGAGGTGAATCCCGCGGGGATGGCTGAGGCGATGTCGTCGGGAAGCGTGGCGAACAGGCCGGCCTGGCTCAGTGCGCCGAGCGACCCGGCATCCTGGGAGAGGAAGACCTGCGCGGGAGTGGCGGCGCCCTCTTCCAGCAGCAGCGCGCCGAGTTCGGGCGTGTTGCCGTAGCGCACGTCGACCTGAATGCCGGACTGTTGCTCAAAGATGTCGATCAGAGGCTGTACGAGTGCCTCGTCGCGGCCGGAGTACAGCGTGAACGCGCCGTCGGCGACGGGCGTTGCGTCGGGGGTCGGATCGACGGCTGGCGTGGCCGCGCACCCGACGAGCACGGTGGCACTCGCCGCCAGGGCGAGCAAGGACAGGGACTTCGGAATGTGCATTGCGAGACTCCAGTGAGAAAGCGGAAGGGGCGGGCGACGTCGCTAGAGGTTAGGTTAGGCTAACTTCACATCGAGGGCAAGTTCTCGGGACCGTTCGTCAGTGCATCGTCGTCTTCGTGCGCCATAACGTTGCGCACCGCTCGGATGCCCTGGAAGTCGACGGTCACGACCAGACCTCTCGACAGACGATCCGCCCTCCAGGACAGATCCACCACGAGCGACCGGGCCGAACACGCGCACGTCACACAACCCGCGGTGCCTCGCCGTTTGAAGGTTGGCGGTTCGGTGAGTGCAGAGCAGCTCGACGTGGGACGGGGGCAGAGCGTGGTACTCGAGGCGCGCGATGGCTGTACTACGGAGTCTGCTGAGCCAGGTAGCTCATGAGCCACTGGTAGAACAACCAACCGACGGCGATCGTGATCCCGAGACGAATCAACTGCTCGAGAGCGCCCGACCTCCGCCGCGAGCGCGGTCGTCGCTGTCGCGAGCGACGCGCCCGCGGTGCTCGAGACGAGGGGTGCGGCACGAGCGAGGACAACGCCTTCGCGCCGATCGCGGCCTGCAGGCGCTCGAATCGCTGCATGACACGAAACGACTCGGCGGCGTGCGGATCTACGTGCCAAGTGTCCGGTTCTCCGGCGGCGAGGGTCGCGAGTTGCACCTCATGCTCTGTGACGGTGATGGGATGCGCGCGCAGCCAAGCGAGCAACTGGTCTTTGCGGATGACTGCGGGCCGTCGGCCCTCGCGCCCGCGAATGTCGTCGACCTTGTCGGCGCCGACAATCACCAACACCGGCGTGATCCGATGCACTATCTTCGTCCTCAGGTACAGGCGCTGCGCAACACGCTTGGCCTCACCCAGAGAGTCGCCGAGGTGATTGGTCTTGACCCCGCCGACCAGAAGGCGCCGGTCACCTACCCACACGTTCCTGCCGCGATGGTGCTTCGTGTTGAGCGTAAAGATGCCGCGAGGCCCAATCACGAGATGGTCGATGTCCGTGTCCGCTGTGCCGAACGGCACAGAGTGCAGCACCAGCCACTCGGACCCAAGCTGGTCCAGCACACGGCCAACTTCGATCTCGCCGAGTGCGCCCTGGTACCAGCTATAGGCCTCCGGCAGCAGGCGCTGCCGCTCGTCGCCTTGTACTTCGAGACACTTGCGCGCGACGGAGTACCCGGCCTGCCGCGACCGCAGCGCGCCTATCCCTGCAAAGTCGCCCGCAGCGCCAGCTTCGGCTGTCGTCATCGTTCCCCCACGAGCAGCGTAGGTTTCGGCGAACTCGCTGGCCATCCCCAGTTGCGGGGTGCTGCTCAGGAGCGTGTCAGGCGCTGAACCGCAGCCCTCAGTCGCCCGTGCAGGCGTGCTCGGCTCCATCGACAAGGCAGCCGCCGAGCGCGACCTCGCCGCGATCAGCGGCGTCGAAGAGTTCCGGTGCAGGAAGTCCGTACACGATCGGCAGCGCGACGCTGCCGCAGCGTGGGCAGAAAGTTGCGATGCGCATGTGCTCAGTGTGCAGGCGACGGCTGACACGGGACGCTGCTATACTTGTATAGCGAAGGAGGTCGGCATGGGAACGAAGCAGAACAACGTCCGGCTCGACGAAGCTACGGATGCGCGTCTGGAGAATCTGGCGAATCGCACCGGGCGCTCGAAGGCCTTTTACATCAACGAGGCGATCGAGGGGTTTCTCGAGGACTACGAGGACTATTTTCTGGCGAAGGACGCGCTCGATGAGTTCAGGCAGTCCGACGACGCCGCGATCGACATCGACTCCATCGACCTCACTGAGTTCGAGAAACAGTGACCTACTCGGTTCTCGTGACACCGAAAGCCGAGAAGGCGATCCGGAAACTGGGTCACGAGATCGCGGGCCGGATCTTTCGCTTCATCAAGTCGGAGCTCGACCGAGAAAACCCTCGCAGCAAAGGGAGGCAACTCGTCGGAAGTGACCTGTGGCGATACAGGGTCGGAGACTACCGCGTGCTCGCCCAGATCGACGACGGCACCGTCACCGTGCTGGTCGTCACGGCCGCTCACCGGCGTGAGGTGTATCGGGACGTGTGACTTCCTGCCGGAGGCAGTGATCGTTACCGACCCGAGACCGTGAGCCGAGGCATCCCGCGCTAGATTCGAGGGCTGTGCTCGCGAAGGCCGAGCACGCCCGCTGACCTGGAGGAACGGATGACTCACCTCGAGTCCCCCACCGCGCAGGCGTTTCGCGAACTGAGCGAAGCGCCCTACCAGCGCGCCCTCCAGCACCTCGTGTAGCCGCGGACTCATCAGCCCCGGCCACGTGGCCCGGGCTCCTCTCGACGACCGCAGCGTCGGATTCTGCCTCGGGCGCCATCCTCACCCGCAGAGCCACCAAGCAGAATCGAAAGGACCATGAAGACAATCACCGCCCGGCTGAAGAGCTGGGCATCAATCCTCGACGAGAAGGCCGAGGCGCAGGCGCGCACGACGGCGACCATGCCGTTCGTGTTCCCGCACGTGGCGCTCATGCCCGATGCCCACCTGGGTCTCGGGGCGACCGTCGGCTCCGTCATCCCGACGCTGAAGGCCGTCATCTGCCGGCGGCGGTCGGCGTTGACATCGGCTGCGGCATGATCGCCGTGAAGACGCAGTTCACGGCGGCTTCGCTGCCGGACGACAAGCGCGAGCTGCGGGAGCAGATCGAGCGCGCCATCCCCACCTCCGCCGGGACGTACAACCGCAAGATCGTCGCGACCGCCGAGCCGCGGATCGCCGAGCTCGAGCGGCTGGCGAGCGATCGCCGCTTCGACCCGGCGAGCTACGCGGGCAACTGGCGGCTGGAGCTGGGCACGCTCGGCTCGGGCAATCATCGCAACGCACGGCCGTCACGCCGCTGACGCGTCGCGCCGGAACCGGCGTCGGGGCCCATCATCGAGGTCAGCCTCGACGAGACGGATGCCGTGTGGCTGTTTCTGCACTCCGGGTCGCGTGGAGTAGGCAACAAGATCGCCATGCACCACATCAAGGTCGCGCAGCGGCTGATGGAGCAGTGGTGGATCGAGCTGCCCGATCCTGACCTCGCCTACCTCGTCGAGGGCACGCGGGAGTTCTCGCGCTACATCGACGAGCTGCGGTGGGCGCAGCACTTCGCTCTGCTCAACCGCGAGGAGATGATGGATCGGGTTGTGCGGCAGGTGTCCGAGTGGTTCGGCGAGCCGGTGGTCGAGTCCGAGCGGATCAACTGCCACCCTCCCCACCAGCACGGCCGCCACGTCGCGAAGCGACGCGTCGGAACCGGCTGGCGTGGGCCCACTTCACACAGAAGGAGCGGCACTTCGGCAAGGACGTGTGGCTCTCCCGCAAGGGCGCCATCTCGACGCGGGCCGGCGAGGCGGGACTGATCCCCGGCTCGATGGGTACCGCCTCGTACGTGGTCGAGGGTCGCGGCAACGCCGTGGCGCTCGAGTCGTCGCCGCACGGTGTGGGCCGCGAGTACTCGCGATCGGCTGCACGGAAGACCTTCACGGCTTCGGATCTGCAAGCAGCGATAGCCGGCATCGAGTACCGCGACACTGATGCCTTCATCGACGAGATTCCTGCGGCCTACAAGCCGATCGACCAGGTGATGGCGGATGCCGCCGACCTGGTCACGGTGCGTCACACGCTGCGGCAGATCGTGAACGTGAAGGGCGACTGATCGTGGGGTGCTCGGGCGCCTGCCTTCTGGTGATTGTGCCGGAGGGTGGGCGTCTTGACGTGAGGTCCTAACTCGCGAAGGGCCGGCTACTTGATTCGAACCTGGTCGGTGAAGAAGGAGTGCTCCCCCGACTCGTCCTTCCAGTACACCAGCGTCGGCGAGGCTTCGAGGCTCTTCTGGGGGCTGCTCAACGTTGCGAGAGTCTGCTTTGAGGATTGGATGAGCGAATCGAAACCCTTCACGATCGCGAGTTCGCTTTCGAGGGTGACCACATACGCGGCTCGCAGGGCGGCGAGCTTCTTGTCGGCTGCGGCCCCCTTCCCGCCAGCAAACTCGGGAAAGTGCCGCTCGACCCAGGGCATGTCCTTGAGCTTCACTTCCCGCTCGTGAATGGCTTCCCGCAGCGTCTCCGATCGACGCAGAAGCTGTTGCCAGAACTCGACACCCGACTCGATCTTGCTCTTCAGCCGTTCCACGGAGGCATCAACCGACTTGGGGTTCTCCTGGAGTTCGACGCAGACACGGAGGTACGACACCCTCAAGTCGAGACAGGATGCAAGCATCGCGCTATGTGCGTCGAAGTTGGAGCGGCGAACATCAGCGATGTCATCTACGTGTGTGACTGCGTGCGTCTCGGCAAAGTACCGAAACCGCTCCGTGAGCCGCCGAACGTCATGTTCCGCGAAAGCCAAGCGGATGAGCATGTCCTGGGAAAACGAGCCGGATTGCTCGTACTGACGGTAGATCTCGTCGACAAGGTACGACGCGGCGGCCAACTCAGCAGCATGAGTCGCCTCAGCGCGCGCGATCGCGACGTCGAGCGTGGCTTTGATGGAGTCAAGCTTTCGATCAAGGTTCCTGAACTGCTCGAGCATGACCACTGCGGTCAGGACTTGCATTGCCATGAGCGGCCCAACTACAGGCAACGACGAGGCAACGGCGATGAAAGGTGCCTGCGCAACGATCCCGGTCGCCCCCATCACAGCACTCCCGACGCCCGAGCCGATCTGCATCAGAGTGGCGGGATTCGCGGTCGCCATGAACAGCGTCGACGAGAACGCTGCCGATAAAGTCGTGGCCGCTCCACCTGAACCCGCTATTGCAAGCGCGCGCATCCCCTGCGGCGAGATCGCCCTGCTGTCCTCGGTGTAGTTGCCCTTCGTGAGGTACCCAGCACGAAGGTCCGCCAGCATCAACTCGCGCAGCTGTCCCTGAAACTCAAAGACCGCCATCTCCGAGCCTCCGACGTCAATTCGCCGCACAGAGACTTCTTCGGGGTTTGCCATGTCAAGCCTTTCTCGGGTTCGGGCTGCTCAGACTCTAGCCGTCGGTACCGGCATCAGCAGAGGAAGGGTGTCTAGTTCTGAGACTCGGAGGCACCGGGGAAGCCGTCGAGGAACTTCCGATACGGGTTCTGACTGCCGTCGAGGTCGATCCCTCTGATGTTGGTGCCCACGACGTGCGCGAGTTCTGGAGCGGGTCGCCCCGTGAAGCCCCAGCGTCCGACGTCACCTGGCTGCTGCGATTCAAACCACTCGTCAATTTCATACGCCCCGCGAACGACGCCGAACGCGACGCCGAGGGCGTACTTGGCACGGCTCCTGGCGGTCCATCCGATCTTCCAGTGACCGCGGGTCGCCTCATAGACGTCACTTTCGTTCGCGTCGGGCGTCCACGCACGATTTATCTTGAACATCAGGAGCGGAGCATCGACCGGAGGCGTCGGTGCCGACACCCGCATCGCCACCGCTGCCTCAACCGTCGAAAGACCGTGGCTGCCGGCGTTGTGGCCCTTGACCAGATTCGTGAGCGGCACCCCGGTTGCTGCGTAGGCGTCGATGACGGCCTGCTCAACGATGTAGGCCGTTGGCTCATCCGCGATACCGCTCCGGAGAAGGAGATGCTCAACGTGCCGGCCGTCACGCCGGATGTCTGAGATGCGCCCTCGCTTGGCCGACTGAACCTCGGCGGAATCGTCCGCCTCACGCTCATGTGCAAACACCCGGCTGCCGACGCCCTTACCCACATAGAACACCTGCCGATTGCGCGGATCGCGAAGGGCGTAAACGTAGTAGCCGAGGTCGGCAGCGACCTCGTATGGGATGCTCACGATCGCCGCCCCAGCAATTCGCGCCAGACGGCGCGAAACTTCGAGCTAGGACCCCCGCCACGCTTTACCGTCACTCCAAGTCCAATGCCACGACGGTGTCGTATAGCCCGTAGTACCGCAGCCCTGCATGCGACTCGATCCCCGTGTAAGAGAGCGAAGCGTCCTCGTACCGCCGGAACGCGAACACGGCCTGGTTCATGTGGGCAGCATTGAAAACGCCGAGCGAGACGAGCAGGTCAAAGTCTTCGACAGTGAGGCCGGTGACGGCCTTGAAGAGTCCAGGCTCGAGCTTAGTGATGACGTCCTTGAGAGTGTTCTCGCGGTAATCCGTGAGGTACATGAACGCGGGAATACGCGTCGCGAACTTGATCAGCTTCTCCTGGATCTGCTTTCGCTTGGACTTGTAATCCTTCTCCTCATCAGAAAGCTCCTTCTTCTCCTTAGGGTTGAGGTCATCGCCCTTCTTTTTCTTGGTGCCTTTGACCAGCTCGGACTTGTTCACGACGGTCTCAAACACGTCGCTTCCGAGCGCACGAAAGCCCTCGATGTTCATCACGGCGGCCATAGCTCGTTCACTGCCCATGATCTTCTTGAGCGTGTCGTTGTCCACGTTGACCAGGATTGCCGACTCCCACTTGCGGGCGAGAAGGGTGGCGGATGTGCCAGCCATCGCGATGTCAAGAATGCCGCCGGCATCTACCTGCGTCATGTTCGCACCGTCATAGGCAAGCACGGGGAGGAACGACACCAACTCCTCGACGGCGCGCTCCGGGTTCGGCTCGTCCGGCGATAGACCGATGCCGTAGTCGGAGAGCTGCTGCAATGCCCGAGTCGGCGCAAAGTCGAAGACGAAGCAGACCGGCTTCAGCACCTCCTCGGCATTCGGGTCGTCACCGTTCGGATTCTTAATGGACCACGACGACTGCACTCGGAATGCGGACTGGAAGTAGGTCTCGGGTGACTTGAGATTGCGAAGCATGAGGATCGAGGCCCACTGCGGGACAGTGACCCCCGTTGTCAACTTGCCACAGGACAGGCTGATCGTCTTCGTGTCGACCCCGTTGCCGATCGCCCTGCGCACCGGCGGCAGTGCCTCGAGCCCGATTCCCGCGCCGGGACCAGCGACGTTGAGCACCTGATACTGACCCCAATATGGAAGGTTCTGCTTCTCGGCCAGCAGGTTCGCCATTGCGTGACAGGCCGCGACGTTCGGCAAGAACCAGAACGAGTGCTGGAGATACGGCAGCAGTCGCACGTCGGAGTATGGGAACGGTGGTCGCGTGCCGCTCTTCAGCGCGTCAACCTGCGTAGGCAGATGCTGGCCGCGAATGATGTCGAGCCACTTTTGCACATCGTCCTTGTGTTTGAACGCCGCATTCGAGCCGACGCCTGTCGCGGCAAAGAAGGTATTCAGATCGAACTCGTCGAACTCGCCCGCGCTGGCGACCTTCAATAGCTCATCCGGCATCTGATAGGTCAGCAACCGCATCTCCGGAAGCGCACCGTAAGGATTCAGCTTGCCCGGGTGTTTCCCGGCGTACTCAGCCTTCGCGCGCTGCTCGTCGGTATAGGTCCAGTTGAAAATCTGCTCCTCAATGAACTCGCCAGTCGCCAGTGCCTTAAACGGAGTGCCGGAGAGGTAGAGGTAGGCGCGGGTCGTGATCGGCAGAAAATCCTTCTCATCGCTGCCGAGTTCGTCGAGTTCTTCGTCAAAGACTTCCAGCGCCTCGCCGTACTCCCCGGCGAGTTCCTTCTTCGCCTCCCTTTCGTCCTCGCCCTCAAAGAGCTCCTTCGCGCTGTCGCGCCAGGCGCCGTAGTGGTACTCGTCGAAGATCACGAGATCCCAGTTGATCGCGTGGATCCACTCATTCTTCGGTTTCATGAGTCCGGTCGTCTTGTCGCGGCCGAGCAAATCCTGGAACGAGCCGAAGTAGACGAGCGGCCTTTTCTTGTCGACGGTAGACGGGTCGATCCCGGAGGACTTGGAGACGTACCGCCATCCGTCGAAGTCCTTGTGAGAGAGCAGGTCGGTCGCCCAGGCGTCCTCGACAGCCGGTTTGAAGGTGAGGACGAGGACGCGAGTCGCGCCGAGGGACTTCGCGAGTTGGTAGCTCGTGAAGGTCTTGCCAAACCGCATCTTCGCGTTCCAGAGAAACCGCGGAACCGCGTGCATGTCCTCCTTCCAGATCGAGTGGAAGTAGTCGTGCGTCTTCTCCACCGCGCGCTTCTGCTCCGGGCGCATCGGGAATGTCTCATGGTGCGTGCCGCTGACGGCCAGGCCGGTGCGTAGCTCTGTGATCGCCGTCAGTACGTCGGCGACCGTGCACTCCATCCACTCCAGCGTCGGATTCGCGAAGCCCTTCGCCTTCAGCCGCTCCCGCACATCGAAATCGCGCAAGAAGGTTCCGTCGTCGCGGAGCGCGGACTCGTCGATCTCGATCGTGTAGTTGGTCACCGCCGCGGTCTTCACCTGCTGTGCTACTCGCATCTTCACGTCCTGCGTGGTCTGCCCGACTTTCAACCAGCCCGGGTGCGCCTCGTCGTGGATCGCGTACGCATAGATGCGGAGCTGCCCCTCGGGGCGCGCCGGCATCAATTCATCGATCGACTTCGTCCCCATCATCGATCACCGCACCTGATCATTCGTCGGCCTCGATGGGAACGTCGTCGGGGACCTTATCGTCGTGCTCGGCGACCTGCGACTCGATAAAGGCGATCTCGTCAGCGGTCAGGCCGTAGCGCTTGTAAAGCTTCGAGTCGGTCCAGTCTTCAATGAGCGAAAGGTCAGGGACGAACCCATAGACCCCCTTAGCAGCGTCCTGCGTGGGCTTCCGGAGTGAAACGATGACGGCGCTCACTGAAATTCCCCAGTTCTGCTCACTGAAATTCCCCACTCCGGG
>VFQO010000734.1_pt1 | contig 31198 bp, 29 predicted proteins | sample 3512331 | NCBI WGS metagenome assembly VFQO01 (sample SAMN10412371, study PRJNA504923) | tailings metagenome | isolation source: Replicate 3 from Balatoc abandoned mine | place: Philippines: Itogon, Benguet | collected 2017-08-28 | reverse complement strand
GGCAGCACGAAGAACATGACCGAGTCGTTCAACTACGCCATCGGCGCGCTGGGCCTGGCCATCGTGTTCATCTACATGATCCTGGCGAGCCAGTTCAAGAGCTTCCTGCAGCCGGTGGCGCTGATGGCCTCGCTGCCGCTGACGCTGATCGGCGTGGTGCTGACGCTGCTGCTGTTCCGCAGCACGCTGAACATGTTCAGCATCATCGGCATCGTGATGCTGATGGGGCTGGTGACGAAGAACGCCATCCTGCTGGTGGACTTCGCGATCCGCTCGCGGCAGGCCGGCATGGAACGCACCGAAGCGCTGCTGCACGCGGCGCAGGTGCGGCTGCGGCCGATCCTGATGACGACGCTGGCGATGGTGTTCGGCATGGTGCCGCTGGCCTTTGCGCTGAGCGAAGGCTCGGAGCAGCGCGCGCCGATGGGCCAGGCCGTCATCGGCGGCGTCGTCACCTCGTCGCTGCTGACGCTGGTGGTGGTGCCCGTGATCTATTGCTACCTGGACGACCTGGCCACCTGGGCGCGGCGGCGCTGGCACGGCGCAGCACCCGCCCGGCCCACCGCCGAAGGCAGCGCCTAGAATTCGTGCGAACCCTGATTCTGATACCCTGTAAGGTATAAACATGAACGTCGAACTCGCCCGCTTCAACATGATCGAGCAGCAGATCCGCCCCTGGGAGGTGCTGGACCAGACCGTGCTGTCGTTGCTGGCCGCGGTGCGGCGCGAAGACTTCGTGCCCGCCGGCCTGCGCGCGCTGGCCTTCATGGACACGCAGGTGCCGCTGCTGGACGGCGCGCAGCAGGCCGTGGACAGCGGCGCCTGCATGCTCGAACCCAAGGTCGAGGCCCGGCTGCTGCAGGAACTGCAAGTGCAGCGCCACGAGAAGGTGCTGGAGATCGGCGCCGGCTCGGGCTTCATGGCCGCGCTGCTGGCGCACCGTGCGCAGCAGGTGTTCACGCTGGAATGCCGGCCTGCCCTGGTGGAGATGGCGCGCGAGAACCTGCGCCGCGCGGGCATCGTCAACGCCACGGTCGTCGAGACGCCTGCCGCCAGCGCCGTGCGCGGCCTGCCGGGCGAGGCACCGTTCGACGTCATCCTGCTGTCGGGCTCGGTGCCCGAGGTGCCGCGCACGCTGCTGGAGCAGTTGAAGATCGGCGGCCGGCTGGCCGCCATCGTCGGCGACGAGCCCGTCATGCGCGCCCGGCTGTTCACGCGTGTCGGCGAGGCTGCCTGGTCCGACCTCGACCTGTTCGACACCGTGGCGCCGCGCCTGCAGGGCTTTGCGGAACCCTCCCGCTTCAGCTTCTGAACCACCAGACGCGCCCGATGCCCTGCCAGCAGCCCGTCGCGTGCCAGGGGCCTTCAGGCCCTGGAAACGTGCAGGTCGTCGCACGGCACCTGCCGGGCGCGGCCGGCGGCTCTATAACCTCGCGCGCACCACACCCTTTCGTCTGTTGAAGGACTTCTCCATGTCGCTGAAGCGTTTCCGCCTGTCGATGGCAGCCCTGGCTGCCGGCCTGGCCCTCGGTGCCCCCCTCACCGCCGGTGCCCAGAGCCTGCAGGAGCTGTACGAGGCGGCACGCGGCTTCGATGCCACCTACCTGGCCGCCAAGGCGCTGGCCGATTCGGCGCAGTACCGCGCCGAGCAGAGCGAGGCGCTGGGCCGGCCCAGCGCGGCGCTGACGGCCAACGCGTCCACCGCGCAGGTCGACCCGCCGGTGATCGACCGCGGCAGCAGCAACAGCGTGGGCACGGCGCTGGCCGGTCGCTACCCGCTGTTCAACCGCGCCAACGGCGTCACCATCGAGCAGGCACGCAAGTCGCTGCTGACGGCACAGGCCGACCTGGACACGGCCGAGCAGGATCTGATCGTGCGCGTGGCGCAGGCCTACTTCGACGTGCTGGCGGCGCAGGACACGCTGGCCACCACGCGCGCCAACAAGGCCGCCACTGCCGAGCAGCTGGCGTCGGCCAAGCGCAACTTCGAGGTCGGCACCGCGACCATCACCGACACCCGTGAAGCGCAGGCGCGCTTCGACCTCGGCACCGCGCAGGAGCTGGCGGCCGAGAACGACCTGCGCACCAAGCGCATCGCGCTCGACCAGCTGGTGGGCCGCAGCAACGTGGCCCCGAAGCCGCTGGCCGTGCCGGTGATGCTGCCCGCGCCGATGCCGGCCAACGCCGAAGAGTGGGTCACGGTGGCCGACGGCCAGCACCCCACCATCCGCAAGGCGCGCGTGGGCCTGGAAGTGGCCACCCTCGAGATCAGCAAGGCGCGCGCCGGCAACCTGCCCACGGTGGACGCGGTGGCGCGCCTGGGGCTGTCGCGCGCCAGCGGCAGCTCGCGCGCGGTGACGCCGGGCAACACCACCAGCGCCAGCCTGGGCGTCGAGATGAACTGGCCGCTGTACACCGGCGGCGCCACGCAGAACCGCATCAAGGAAACGCTGTCGCTGGAAGAGAAGGCGCGCAACGACCTCGAAGCCGCGCGCCGCGGCGTCGCCCAGGGCACGCGCGTGGCGTACTTCGGCGTGCAGTCGGGGCTGTCGCAGGTGAAGGCGTTGGAAGCGGCCGAAAGCTCCAGCAAGCTGGCGCTGGAAGCCACGCAGCTGGGCTACCGCGTCGGTGTACGCGTGAACCTGGACGTGCTCAACGCCCAGACCCAGCTGTTCCAGACCCAGCGCGACCTGGCCAAGGCGCGCTACGACGTGCTGCTGAACAGCCTGAAGCTGCGCCAGGCCTCGGGCCAGCTGCAGCCCACCGACGTGGGCAGCATCGAGGCCCTGCTGGCCAAGTAAGGCCTCGCCCACACCCGCGGCGCTGCCGCGGGCGTCGCCGGCAGCCGGTCAGCGCAGACGCTGCGGCTTGGCGAGGTCGGGGCGGCTGTAGTCGCACACGCCGTCGGGGAAGATGCGCTCCAGCTGCGCCACCTGCTCGGCGCTCGGCGCCCAGCTGCCGTAGGTGCCGTCGCGCAGCGCGCGTTGCACCGGCTTCAGCGCGCAGCGGTAGATGCTGCCTTCGATGGGCGCGCCTGCTACCGTGCGCGAGGTGCCGTAGAGCGGGAAGGCCTGCGTGCAGGCGCCGGCCGGGCGGGTGTCGAGGATGCCGTCCCACACGCCGCTGCCGCTGGCCATCAGCTGGCCGTTGCGGTCGAAGCAGCTGTCGGTGGCCGCCGCGGGCTTGTTGCCCACCACGCCGGCCGCCGGGTTGCCCAGGATCGCCAGCATCCACTGGTCCATCACCGCCAGCGCCTCCATCGTCTGGCTGGCCTTGGGCTGGCCCGGCACGGTGTCGGTGAACCACACGACGAGGTTGTCGCTGTGGCCCTGGCGGTTGAACAGCCGCTGGCGCACCGCGAACGACTGGTGCACGTTGTGCATGTCGAGCTCGCGCTCCATGTACTGGCGGTGGTCGATGGTGGGCAGCGCCAGCGCACCGGCGAAGACGTGGCCGCTGTCGTAGGCACGGCGCATGGCCTGCAGGTCGCCGCGCGTGCGCGGGGCCGGCTGGTCGGCGCTGGGCGCCAGGTGCATGTTCTGCTGGCTCCAGGGCGCGAAGTAGCCGGGGATCGTCAGCGCCTTGTTGACTTCGGTGCTGCTGGTGCCGAAGAACGGGAAGCCTTCCTGCACCATCGCGCTCGGGTGCTTCCAGCCACCCACGTGCCAGTTCAGGTGCAGGAACTCGGCGGGCGTGATGCTGCCTGCACGCAGCGAACGCAGGCCGTACTGCACGCCGACGTTGTCCCAGGTCGGCCGCGCGGCGCCGGTCTCGTCGACGCCGTAGATGTTGCGCAGGTCGTCGTAGTGGGTCCAGCGGATGGCGGCGATGTCGCTCTGCGGCTCCCACAGCTGCTGGTTCGCGGCCTGGCCGTACCACGGGTTCATCGCCAGCGGCGTCAGGCCGCGCCAGGCCTTGGCGCACTCGGTCAAGCCGGGCGCGGTGCTGTAGCCCAGCGCGGTCTTCAGCGGCGCCAGCGCGTCGTTGACGGCGGAGAAGCCTTCCTCGGCGTTCATGCCCACCAGCCAGGTGCGGTTCTTCGTGACGCGCCACTTCGGGTTCGTGCGGTCGGTGGCGTCCATGTAGTGCTCGAGCAGCTCGCAGTCGCCGACGTGGATGGTCTGCGTCACCATGTCGGGGTAGCTCTGCACCGGCAGCAGCGCGTCGAGCACGCCGGGCTGGTTCTGCGCCAGCATGTACTGCTGGATGGCCCCGCCGGAGCCGCCCAGGCCCACGGTGTACATCGGCATGCCGTAGCGCTCGACGAAGCGCTCCTTGGTCATCATCGCGGTCTCGCCGGCCAGCCGCATGTTGTAGTGCGTGCCGGTGTTGTTGCCGCTGCTGTGCACGATGGCGTAGCCGCGGCCGAGGATGTCCAGATTCATCGAGCCACCGTGCACCGTGCCCTGGCTGTGGCCGATGGCCACCCCGCCCTGGAACCAGTACAGCAGCCGACGGTTCCACAGGCTGGTGTCGGGCGCGGCAGGGTCGTCGACCAGCGGTGCCAGCATCGCGATGCTGTAGAGGAAGCGGTTGATCGAGCCGATCTCGCGGCGCACGACGAAGTCGACCGTGCGGCCGTCGGGCAGTGTCACGGTGGCCATGTCGGCCGGGCGCGCGCCACCTGCCGGCAAGGCTTTCAGGCTGCCGTCGGTGCTGCGGTAGGTGTAGCTCGTGAAGGTGTCGATCGAACAATTGCGGCTGTAGCCGAGCAGCGCGCCGCTGGCGTCGGTGACGCGGTAGCCCGGCGCGGTGGCACTGTCCACCAGCGGCTGGCGGCCGACCGCGCCCTGGATCGTGGTGCAGACGAAGGGCGTCTGCTGCGGTCCGCTGAACATCGGGCCGGTGATCGGGTGGTTGGTGAGCGCCAATGCCGCCCGCTGGCCGGGCTGGCCTGCGATGCGCGCTTCCAGCCGGTTGCGGCCGTTGGCCAGGCCGTTGACGACAGCCTCGATGCGGTCGCCGGCCGTCACCAGCGGCGGCGTGATGCGGCTGCCGTTCAGCCACAGCTGCACCTGGCTGTGCAGCGCGGCGGGCGCCAGCACCTCGATGCGCGCGTCGCCGCCCGAGACCCACTCGGCCGGGCTCGACAGCACGCGCAGGCCCAGCGTGCCGCCAGCCGCGGCCGGGCGCCCGGCCAGCGCGTCGGCGACCGTGGCCACCGGCCTGGCCGGGGCTGCGCCGGCCACCGGCCGGCTGTGAAGACCGCTGCTGGCCAGTGCCAGCACGCCGAATGCGGCCGCCAGCGCGGCCCCCTGCAAGGCTCGGTTCATGGGCTCGTCTCCTCGCGGCCCCTGCGGGCCTGTCGTTGTGACGCCCAAGGTAGCCCTCGGAACCGCAGACGACCAGCGGGTTAGCGCGTAGCTGCGGTGCAGCAGGACGCGACGGTCCCGCCGACGCTCCCGTCGTTCAGTCGGCCTTGATGCCGTTGTCCTTCACGACCTTGGCCCAGGTGTCGATCTGGCGATCGATGAAGGCCTTGGCGGCCTCGGGCGTGCTGCCGACGATGTCGATACCCTGCAGCGCGAGCTTGTCGCGCACCTCGGGTTTCTTCAGCGCCGCGGTGATCTCGGCATTCATGCGCTGCACGATCTCGGGCGGCGTCTTCGCCGGCGCCAGCACGGCCCACCACGCGGGGGCCTCGAAGCCGGCGTAGCCGCTCTCGGCGATGGTGGGGACGTCGGGCAGCGTGGGGCTGCGCTTGCTGGTGGTCACGGCCAGCGGGCGCAGCCGCTTGCTGTCGATGTGCGGCTTGGTGACGAAGACCGAACCGATGCTCAGCGGCACGTGGCCGGCGATGGCGTCGTTCATCAGCGGGCCGCCGCCGCGGTAGGGCACGTGCACCAGGTCCATGCCGCCGCCCTTGGCCAGCAGCGTGACCGCCAGGTGGCCCAGGCTGCCCGAGCCGATGCTGCCGTAGCTGACGTTCTTGCCACCCTTGGACGCGGCAACGACATCGGCGAAGGTCTTGTACGGCGTGTCCACGTGCGTGGCGAGCACCATGGCGCTGGTGCCGATGAGCGATACGGCCGCGAGATCGCGCCGGGTGTCGAACGGCAGCGACGGGATCAGCGCCGGGTTCACCGCATGGGTGTCGAAGACGACGGCGAAGGTGTAGCCGTCGGCCGGCGCCGCGGCCACCGCGCCGGTGCCGATGGAGCCCGAGGCGCCGCCGCGGTTGTCGACGATCACGTTCTGCCCCAGCTGCTGCTGCAGCACCGGCGCGAGGATACGCGCCACCTGGTCGACCGAGCCGCCGGGCGGGAACACCGCCACCAGCTTGACCGGCTGCTTCGTGGGCCAGGCCTGGGCCAGAGCGGCGGAACTGAAGGAGGCGCAAGCGGCAAGTGCGCAAGCGGCGGCAATGAAGGTGCGGCGTGGTTGCATGCCGGCAGTGTGGCGGCGCGTGCCGCGCCAGTGCAGACAGGGAAACACCAAGGCGACAATGTGCGCCACCCCGCCGCAACCGCACCACCACTTCCGCATGGCCTACCTGCCCTACGCCGACATCGACACGCCCGAAGCCCGGCCGCTGGTCGAGCGCATCGTTGCCGAACGCGGCAACCTGCTGCACCTGTACCAGATGCTGCTGCACAGTCCGCCGCTGGCCGAAGGCTGGCTCGGCTACCTCACGAAGGTGCGGCAGCAGCTCACCATCTCGGGCGCGCTGCGCGAGCTGGTCATCATGCGCGTGGCCCAGCTGAACGGCGCCCCGTACGAAGCCGACCAGCACGCGCCCATCGCGCTGAAGGAAGGCGTCACGCAGGCGCAGCTGGACGCGCTGCCGGACTGGCAGGCCGCGACGGTCTACACCGAGCTGCAGCGCGCCGCGCTGACGCTGTGCGACACGATGACGCGCCAGGTGCAGGTGCCCGAGCCCGTGATCGGCGCGGTGCGCGCGCTGCTGGGCGAACGCCAGACGGTGGAGCTGGTGGCCACCATCGCGGCCTACAACATGGTGTCGCGCTTCCTCGAAGCGCTGCAGATCCACAGCCACGACGTGCGCTGAGCGCGCGCGGGCCGGGCAGCCTCACGGTTCAGACCGGCGGCAGCAGCGCGACGATCTCACGCGCCATGCGCACCGCGGCGCCGCGGTGCTGCGCGGCAAAAGCCAGCGCCCGCCCGGCCATCGCCGCACGCTCGGCGGCCGAGCCCGGTGCAGCGGCCAGCGCCACCGCCTGCTGCACGCCGCTGGTGATGTCGTCGACACGCCGCGCTGCGCCGGCGGCCAGGGCCAGTTCGGCCGCCTGCGCGAAGTTGAAGGTGTGCGGGCCCATCAGCAGCGGGCAGCCGCAGGCCGCGGCCTCGATCAGGTTCTGCCCGCCCAGCGGCGCGAAACTGCCGCCCAGCAGCGCCACGTCGGCGCAGGCGTAGTACAGCGGCATTTCGCGCATCGAGTCGCCCAGCCACACGTCGGCCGCGGCGGCGCTGTCGGGTGGCGTGTCACCCCAGCTGCTGCGCCGGGCCAGCGTGTGGCCCTGCGCCGTGACCAGCGCCGAGACCTCGTCGAAACGCTGCGGATGGCGCGGCACCAGCAGCAGCAGCGGCCGTGGCGCGGGCAACGCGGCCCAGGCCGCCAGCAGCGGCGCTTCCTCGCCTTCGCGCGTGGCGGCGGCCAGCACCACGGGCCGCTGCACCCGCGCGCGCCAGGCGCGGCCACGATCCAGCAGCGCGGGCGCGGGCGTCATGTCGAACTTCAGGTTGCCGAGCACGCGCACATCGCCGGCACCGGCCGCACGCAGGCGGCTGCCGTCGTCGGCGGTCTGCGCCAGCACGCGCGTGAAGGCCGCGGCGGCCGGGCGCATCAGCGCGTCCAGGCGACGGCCCTTGGCCAGGCTCTTGTCCGACAAGCGCGCGTTGGCCAGCACCACGGGCACGCGCTCGCGCTGCGCCGCCGCCAGCAGCGCCGGCCAGATCTCGGTCTCCATCACCACGCCGGCCAGCGGCCGGTGGCGGCGCAGGAAGCGGCGCACCGCGCCCGGCGTGTCGTAGGGCAGCCAGGTCTGCAGGTCACCTTCTTGCAGCAGCGTGGCACCGGCCTCGCGGCCCGTGGCCGTGCCATGGGTCAGAAGCAGGCGCAGGCCCGGGCGCTGCGCACGCAGCGCGGCAATCAGCGGCTCGGCCGCGCGCGTCTCGCCCAGACTCACCGCGTGCAGCCACAGCCGGCCGGTGCCAGGTGCGCCGTCGAATCCGCCCAGGCGCTCGGCCCAGGCTGCGCGGTACAGCGGCTCGCGCCGGCCGCGCCACCACAACCTGGCGAAATAGACCGGTGTCGCCAGGCGCAGCAGCAGCGCGTAGGCCGCGCGTGCGAGCAGCGCCTTCAATGCGCCGCCGCGGCCACCTGCGCGTCGGGCTTCACGCTGCGCAGCGCGGCCATGAACTGGGCCTCGATGCGGTGCAGCGCCTCTTCGGTGTGGCCCTCGAAGCGCAGCACCAGCACAGGCGTGGTGTTGCTGGCGCGGATGAGGCCGAAGCCGTCGGCGAAGTCCACGCGCAGGCCGTCGATGGTGCCGATCTCGCCGCCCTCGAACGACAGGCGCTGGTCGGCCGTGCGCGCCAGCAGCTCGGCCACCACGGCGTGGTGCTCGCCTTCGGCGCAGGGCACGTTCAGCTCGGGCGTGTTGAAGCTGGTCGGCAGCGCGTCGAGGAAGGCGCTGGGGTTCTTCTCGCGGCTCAGGATCTCCAGCAGCCGCGCCGCGGTGTACATCGCGTCGTCGAAGCCGTACCAGCGCTCGCCGAAGAACAGGTGGCCGCTCATCTCGCCCGCGAACGGCGCGCCGGTCTCCTTCAGCTTGGCCTTGATCAGCGAGTGGCCCGTCTTCCACAGCAGCGGCTTGCCGCCGGCCTTGCGGATGGCCACCGGCAGGCGCTGGCTGCACTTGACGTCGAAGATGATCTGCGCGCCCTTGTGGCGCTTCAGGATGTCGCGCGCGAACAGCATGATCTGCCGGTCGGGGTAGATGATGTTGCCTTGCGCCGTGACCACGCCCAGACGGTCGCCGTCGCCGTCGAAGGCCAGGCCCAGCTCGGCGCCGGTGGCGTGCACGACCTTGATCAGGTCGGCCAGGTTCTCGGGCTTGCTCGGGTCGGGGTGGTGGTTGGGGAAGTCGCCGTCGACCTTGCTGTACAGGTCGATGACCTCGCAGCCCAGGGCGCGCAGGATGGCCGGGGCGCTGGCACCCGGGATGCCGTTGCCGCTGTCGACGACGATCTTCATCGGCCGCGCCAGCTTGCAGTCGCCGACGATGCGCTGCGTGTACTCGGCCAGCACGTCCATCTTCGCGCTGCGGCCGCGCTTGGCGGTGTAGGTCTCGGTCTCGATGCGCTGGCGCAGCTTCTGGATGTCGTCGCCGTAGATCGCGCGGCCGGCCATCACCATCTTGAAGCCGTTGTAGTCCTTCGGGTTGTGGCTGCCCGTGACCTGGATGCCGCTGCTGCAGCCGTGCTTGGCGCGGGTGGCCGCCACGTAGTACAGCATCGGCGTCGTCACCATGCCGATGTCGACGACGTCCAGGCCCGTGCTTTTCAGGCCGCGGATCAGCGCCGCTGCCAGGCCCGGGCCCGACACGCGCCCGTCGCGGCCCACGGCCACGGCGCGCTCGCCGGCCAGAAGGGCTTCCGAGCCGAAGGCGCGGCCCAGGTGCTCGGCAAAGGTCTCGTCGATGGTCTGCCCGACGACGCCGCGGATGTCGTAGGCCTTGAAGACGGATGCGTGGACTTGCATGGTGACCCTGGGCTGGCAAAGAGCGCCGCATTGTAGGCAGCGGGCTGCCGGCGGCACGGGCTCGCCGTCCGTCGGCCTGGCTTGCCATCCGTCGCAGCCGGTGGCGGCGCGCGGCCCGGGCGTTCCTACACTGCGGCCCATGCAGATCACATCGCAATTGCTGCGCGCGTCGTGGCGCAGCTGGTACAGCCAGGACTTGCAACGCGTCGGCCCGGCCTGGCTGCAGCTCGTCTGGACGCTGGTCTTCGGCACCGTCGTCGGAATGGGCTTCACGGTGATGGGCGTGCTGACCCACGGCGACTGGGCCGACCCGGCGCGCTGGTGGCGCTGGTTCCGCGTCAACGTCGTGATTGCGCTGGTCGTCTCGCTGACCATCCACGGCCTGTTCGCGGTGACGATCGCCTGGCTGACCCAGCAGCGCATCCGCAGCATGCGCAACGGCAGCCGGGCGCTGTACTTCACCGTCGTGCCGCTGGTGGGCGTGTCCATCGGCTGGCCGCTGGGCGTGTGGCTGGTCAGCGGCGACGCCGCCGGATGGGTGCGCATCGACGCGTCGCAGATGGCCAGCAGCGCCGCGCTCGCGCTGCTGATCAGCACCATCATCTTCCTGTTCTTCAACAGCACGGCGCGCCGGCTCGAAGCCGAGAAGCGCGCCACCGAGGCGCAGCTGCGGCTGCTGCAGGCGCAGATCGAACCGCACTTCCTGTTCAACACGCTGGCCAACGTGGAGAGCCTGCTCGACCACGACCTGCCGAAGGCGCGCCAGATGCTGGTTGCCTTCACCGACTACCTGCGGGCTTCGCTGGGCGCGCTGCGCCAGCAGCAGAGCCCGCTGGCGCAGGAACTGGAGCTGGCGCGCAGCTACCTGCTGCTGCTGCAGTCACGCATGGAAGACCGGCTGCAGTTCCGGATCGACGCCGAACCCGCGGCCGAGCGCGTGGCAGTGCCGCCGCTGCTGCTGCAGCCGCTGGTGGAGAACGCGGTGGTGCACGGGCTGGAGCCGGCCATCGCCGGCGGCACGCTGCAGCTGCGCGCGCGCGTGCAAGGCCGGCACCTGGTGCTGGAAGTGCAGGACGACGGCCGCGGCCTCGACGCCCCGCCGCGGCCGGGCGCGCGCCGCGGCAACGGCATGGCGCTGGACAACATCCGCCAGCGGCTGCTGGCCCGCTACGGCACCGAGGCCACGCTGGAGCTGCAGGCACTGCAGCCCGGCACACTGGCGCGCATCACGCTGCCCCTGGAAGAAGGCCTACCCGCATGAGCACTGCCGGCATGACCACCACCGCCCTGATCGCCGACGACGAACCCCACCTGGCGCGCGCGCTGCAGGCGCAGCTGGCCACGCTGTGGCCGGAGCTGCAGATCGTGGCCGTGGCGCGCAACGGCGCCGAGGCGGCCGAGCGCATCGCGGCGCTGCAGCCCGACATCGCCTTCCTCGACATCCAGATGCCGGGCCTCACCGGGCTGGAAGTGGCACAGGGCATCGAAGGCCGCACCAGCGTCGTCTTCGTCACCGCCTACGACGACTTCGCGGTGCAAGCCTTCGAGCAGCAGGCGCTGGACTACGTGCTCAAGCCAGTGAAGGCCGAACGCCTGCAGCGCACGGTGGAACGGCTGCAGCAGCGCCAGCAGCAGCCCGCGGCGGCCGACGATGCGCGCCTGGCGCAGCTGCTGCAGCGGCTGCTGCCTGCGGCGGCCCCTGCTGCTGCCAGCCCGCAGGCGGCGCCGCCGCGGCTGCGCTGGGTGCGCGCCAGCGTGGGCGAGCTCACGCACCAGGTGGCAGTGGCCGACGTGCTGTTCTTCCGCGCCGACGACAAGTACACCTGCGTGCGCACGGCCGACGCCGAACACCTGATCCGCACCTCCATCGTCGAGCTGCTGCCGCAGCTGGACCCCGAGCAGTTCGTGCAGGTGCACCGCTCCACGGTGGTCAACCTCCAGCACCTGGCCGGCACGCGGCGCGACGAGGCCAGCCGGCTGTTCCTGCGGCTGCGCGGCCACGCGCAGGAACTGCCCGTCAGCCGGGCCTACGTGCACCTTTTCAGGGCCATGTGAGGCCCAGGTCGGTGCGAGTCCTGAAAACTTGAGTGATTCAAGTCAAAGACCTCCAGTTCTGAGCGGGCCCGCCGATACCGGGGAACACGCGCTGCAAATTTGCAGGCGCGCATTCACTTTTTTGCCGGAGCCCGACCATGAACCTGCTGCACACCACCCTCGCGACCCTGCTGATCGTCGGCGCCACTGCCGCGCAGGCCTACGACCCGAAGGCCACCATCGCCGACCTCGACGCTCGCCTGGCCAAGATCGGCACGCCCAAGATCGAAGGCACCGAGGACGTGGCCGGCAAGACCGTGCCCGCCATCTACTTCGGCGCGCGCAAGATCAACAACAACTACGACGTCGTCGACGCCGTGCGCAAGGCGCACCAGGCCACCGCCACCATCTTCGTGAAGCACGGCGACGAGTTCGTGCGCGTCAGCACCAACGTGCTCACGCCCGAAGGCAAGCGGGGTGTCGGCACGCAGCTGGCCCGCAACGCAGCCTATGCCGCCGTCAGCCAGGGCCAGCAGTTCTGCGGCCCGATCGACGTGCTCGGCACCGCGTTCGACGCCTGCTACAACCCGATCAAGGACGCCGGCGGCAAGATCATCGGCGTCAGCTACATCGGCCACAAGAAGTAAGCCGGGCGGCCGCGATGAAGCTCCTCCACCCTGCCCGCAACCTGCTGGCGCGCCTGCCGGTGGGTCGCCAGCTGGCGCTGGCCTTCGGCGTGCTGCTGCTGCTGACCGCCGCGCTCGGCACCATGTCCGTGTGGGGCCTGCAACGTGTCAACCAGCAGGCCGCGACGCTGTCCGACAAGTGGCTGTTCGGCGTGGGCCACCTGGCCGACACGCGCGTGGACCTGTCGGAGATGCGCGAGTTCGAGGTCAAGCACAGCCGCACCGACGACGCCAGCTACCACGCCGAGTACGAAGATAAGATCAAGGAAGGCAGCAGCCGGCTGGCCAAGCACTTCGAGGCCTACACGGCCCTGGTGGCCAGCGACGACGAGCGCGCCAAGCTCGACGCCATGACCAAGGCCTTTGGCGCCTACCAGCAGGCGCAGGCCAAGGTGCTGGCGCTGGGCAAGGACAAGAAGCAGCAGGACGCCGCCGACATCAGCGACGGCCTCGCCAGCATGGCCTACGACGAGACGCTGGCGGCACTGACGACGCTGACGCAGTTCAACTTCGACAGTGGCCGCGCCGCCGCGCAACAGGCCGGCAGCGTCTACCAGCAGGCACGCCTGTTCGTGCTGGTGGTGCTGGGCACGGCCTTGCTGCTGGGCGTGGCGCTGGCACTGCTGATCACGCGGCAGCTGATGCGGCAGCTGGGCGGCGAACCCGCGACCGCGGTGGCCGTGGCACGCGCCGTGGCCGAAGGCAACCTGGGCACCCGCATCGCACTGCGTGCCGGCGACAGCACCAGCCTGCTGGCCTGGCTGCAGACGATGCAGCAGTCGCTGTCGCAGGCCGTGGCCAACGTGCGCCAGGGCTCGGACCACGTGGCCACCGCCAGCGCGCAGATCGCCAGCGGCAACCAGGACCTGTCGGCCCGCACCGAGCAGCAGGCCAGTGCGCTGCAGCAGACCGCGGCGACGATGGACGAGCTGGGCAAGACCGTGCACAACAACGCCGACAACGCGCGCCAGGCGAGCCAGCTCGCCGAAGGCGCCTCGACGGTGGCAGCGCGCGGCGGCGCCGTCGTCGGCGAGGTCGTCGAGACCATGAAGGGCATCAACGACAGCAGCAAGAAGATCGCAGACATCATCGGCGTCATCGACGGCATCGCGTTCCAGACCAACATCCTGGCGCTGAACGCCGCGGTGGAGGCCGCACGTGCCGGCGAGCAGGGCCGCGGCTTCGCCGTGGTCGCCAGCGAGGTGCGATCGCTCGCGCAGCGCAGCGCCGAGGCGGCCAAGCAGATCAAGGGGCTGATCAGCGCCAGCGTCGAGCGCGTGGAGCACGGCTCGGCCCTGGTCGACCGCGCCGGCCAGACGATGCAGGAAGTGGTGGCCTCGATCCGACGCGTCAGCGACATCGTCGGCGAGATCAGCGCGGCCAGCACCGAGCAGAACCAGGGCGTGGGCCAGATCGGCCAGGCCATCACGCAGATGGACCGCAGCACGCAGCAGAACGCGGCACTCGTCGAGCAAAGCGCTGCCGCGGCCGAGAGCCTGAAGCAGCAGGCGCAGCAGCTGGTGCAGGCGGTGGCGGTGTTCCGCCTCGCGCAGGGCACCAGCGCCTGATCGGCGCCGGTGTCCTCATCGTGCCCGGGCCGATCGCGGCCTGGGGCATGATGACCACATGAACACACCGCTGCACCGCCCGACGCTGGGCCAACGCGCCCTCGTGATCGCCCTGCGCGTGGGCGCCGTGCTCGTGACGGCCCTGCTGCTGGTCGTGGGCCTGGTCACCGGCCTGGCCATGATGGCCTGGCTGCTGCTGCGCGCCGCCTTCGGTGGCCGCAAGCCCGCCATGCGCATGCACTGGCAGCACACGATGCACCAGACCATGCAGCGCGCGCGGCGCCCGCAGGCCGCCGCCGACGACATCGTCGACGTGCAGGCACGCGAGGTCGGCACGGCCGAGCCGGGCACGACGCCCACGCAGCGCCTGCGCTGAGCGGGCCTGCGACGGCGCGGCAGGGACAGGTCCGAAAACGGCCAGTCCGCCGCCACCCGCTGCCTATCATGGCGGCATGGTCCTCGATCCCGACGCCGCCTACCAGGCCTTGCTGGCCCGCGATGCCCGCTTCGACGGCCGGCTGTTCGTGGGGGTCACCAGCACCGGTGTCTACTGCCGGCCCGTGTGCCGCGTGCGCACGCCGCTGCGCGCGCACTGCCGCTTCTTCGACAACCGCGCGCAGGCCGAGGCCGCGGCGTTCCGGCCCTGCCTGAAGTGCCGGCCGGAGATCGCGCCGGGGCTGTCGCAGATGGACAGCTCGCAGACGCTGGCCGACACCGCCGCGCGCTGGATCGAACATGCCGTGCACAGCGGCGAGCCGCTGGCGCTGCCCGCCATCGCGGCACGGCTGGGCGTGACCGACCGCCACCTGCGGCGCATCTTCCAGGCTCGTCACGGGGTGGCGCCTCGCGACCACCTCGCCACGCAGCGCCTGCTGCTGGCCAAGCAGCTGCTCACCGACACCGCGCTGCCCGTCACGCAGGTGGCGCTGGCCAGCGGCTTCGACAGCCTGCGCCGCTTCAACGCCGCCTTCGCCGAACGCTACCGGCTCAACCCCACGGCCCTGCGGCGCGCCGGGCAAAGCGCCGCCAGCCCGCGCACGGACGCCCCGCTGCGCCTGGCCTGGCGCCCGCCCTACGACATCGAGGCCGTGCTCGGCTTCTTCGCGCGCCGCGCCATCGCGGGCGTGGAGCAGGTCGATGCAGACAGCCTGACGCTGCGCCGCACGCTCGCACGCCACCACCGCGGGCAGACGCTGGCGGGCTGGGTCGCGCTGCGCTTCGCGCCCGAGCGCAACGAGGTGCATCTCGAGGCCGCACCCGCGCTGTCGCCGGTGCTGGGCGCGCTGATGCAGCAGGTGCGGCAGGCTCTGGACCTGGACGCCGACCCGGCTCTGATCGACCCCGTGATGGCGCTGCTGCCGGTGCCGCCGCGGCCGGGCGCACGGCTGCCCGGCGGGCTCGACGGCTTCGAGAGCGCGGTGCGCGTGGTGCTGGGCCAGCAGGTCACGGTGCAGGCCGCGCGCACGCTGACGCAGCGGCTGGTGCAGCGCTTCGGCGCGCCGGTGGTCACGCCCTTCCCCGGCCTCACGCACCTGTTCCCCGACGCGGCCACGCTGGCGTCGGCCGCGCCCGAGGACATCGGCACGCTGGGCATCGTGCGCCAGCGCGTGCGGGCGCTGCAGGCGCTGGCCGAAGCGGTGGCCGCAGGTCGCATCGCACTGCACCGCGCGGCACCGCTGCAGGCCACGCTGGACGCGCTGCGTGCGCTGCCGGGCATCGGCGACTGGACAGCGCAGGTGATCGCGATGCGCGCGCTCGCCTGGCCCGACGCCTGGCCCGCTGCCGACATCGGCCTGATGAACGCCCTGGGCACGCGCGACGCGCGTGCCATCACCACCCTGGCCGAGGCCTGGCGGCCCTGGCGCGCCTATGCCGTGCTGCGGCTGTGGCACCACCTGGAGACGGCCCCATGAAGCCCCACCACCTCGTCGCGCAGGCCAGCCTGGCCACGCCGCTCGGACCCATGCTGCTCGCGGCCACGCCGCGGGGCCTGGCCGGCGCCTGGTTCGCCGACCAGAAGCACCACCCGGGCGTGCTCGACGCGCCGGTGGACGCGGCGCACCCGCACATCGTGCAGGGCATGCAGGCGCTGCAGGCGTACTGGGCCGGGGCGCCGCTGCCCGCGGCGTTGGTGCTCGACGCCGCCGGCACGCCGTTCCAGCAGGTCGTGTGGCGCGCGCTGTGCGCCATTCCCGCCGGGCAGACCAGCAGCTACGGTGCCATCGCCCGCGCCATCGGCCGGCCTGCGGCGGTGCGTGCCGTGGGCGCGGCGGTGGGCCGCAACCCCATCAGCGTGCTGGTGCCCTGCCACCGCGTGCTGGGGCAGGACGGCAAGCTCACCGGCTACGCCGGCGGCCTGCCGCGCAAGCAGGCGCTGCTGCTGCACGAACGGCCGCCGGCCGTGCAGGCGGTGCCGGCCGCAGTGCCAGCCGCGGAATCCGCCGCCTGATGCAGCGCCGCGACATCGCCGAACTGCTGCTGCTGGCGGCACTGTGGGGCGCCTCGTTCCTGTTCATGCGCGTGGGCGCGGCCGACTTCGGCCCCGCAGCGCTGGTGTTCCTGCGCGTGGCCGGCGCCAGCCTGCTGCTGCTGCCCCTGCTGGCCTGGCGCGGCGAGGTTGGCGCGCTGCGTGCGCACTGGCGGCCGATCGCGCTGGTGGGCGTGGTCAACACGGCGCTGCCGTTTGCGCTGTACATGGTGGCGCTGCTGGTGTTGAGCGCCGGCCTCGCGTCGATCTTCAACGCCACCGCGCCGCTGTGGGGTGCGCTGATCGCCTGGGCCTGGCTGGGCGAGCGTCCGACGCCGCTGCGCGGGCTGGGGCTGGCGCTGGGCTTCGCCGGTGTGCTGTGGCTGGGCATCGACAACGCCAGCCTGCGTGCGGGCGACGCGGGCGTGAGCCCGGCGCTGGGCATTGCCGCCTGCATCGCGGCCACGGCCTGCTACGGCTGGACGGCCAACTACACCAAGCAGCGCCTGACCGGCGTGCCGCCGATGGCGGTGGCCGCCGGCAGCCAGGCCTTCGCGGCGCTGGCCACGCTGCCGACGGCGCTGTGGTGGTGGCCGGCCACGCTGCCCGGGCCGATGGCCTGGGCCGGTGCCGCGGCGCTGGCGCTGGCCTGCACCGGCCTGGCCTACCTGCTGTACTTCCGCCTGATCGCGCGCGTGGGGCCGGCGAAGACGATCACCGTGACCTTCCTGATCCCGGCCTTCGCCGTGCTGTGGGGCGCGATGTTCCTGGGCGAGCGGCTCACGCCCACGATGCTGGGCGGCTGCGCGGTGATCCTGCTGGGGACCGCGCTGTCAGCGGGGCTGCTCGGCAGGCGGGGCTGAACCCGGCGCGGCCGGTCAGGCCGCCTTCAGGGTTGGCACAGCGCCGCCAGGCCGCGCACGTCGGGGGCACGGGCGAGATCGCGGCAGGCGGCCAGGATCTGGGCGCAGCGCGCCGCACCCAGCACCGGGTCGGCCTGGGCGTGGAACTTGGCGGCCAATGCAGCGTCGTCCATCGGCCGCGCCAGCGAGCCGATGGCGTGCTCCACCACCACATGCACGCGGCGGCCGTCGGCGAGCGTGGCCACCAGGTCCACCGCCTCTTCGCTGATGCCGTCGCGCACGTTGGCCACCACCTTGCGGCGCAGCGCCACCATGTCCGGTCGCGTGACCACCGCATCGGCAAACTCGGCCTCGCCTGCACGGCCGAAGACCAGGCCCGCGGCGCAGCCGTGGTAGACGCTGAACTTGGCCTGCAGACCGTCGGCCGGCTCCTGCCTGCCGCAGAGTTCCAGCACCAGCGGGTGCACCTGGAGTTCGATGCGCTCCACCTGCGCGGGCGAGATGCCCTGCGCCCGCAGCTGCGTGCAGGCGTCGATGGCCGGGTGCACGACGACGCCGCAGGCAAAGGGCTTGAAGGTGTTGAGCGCGATCTCGAACTGCTGGCCCAGGCCCGTGGTGGCGGCGTTCCAGTCGAACTTGGTCGACAGCACCTGGGCCCAGCCGCGCGGCGCCTCCAGCGCGCGCGGGCTGGCGGTGAAGCCCTGCTGCGCCATCAGTGCCGCCATCAGCCCGGTGCGCGCCGCGGCCCCGGGATGCAGCGGCTTGCTCATGCTGCCGAACTGCTCGCGAAGGCCCACCGGCTGCGAGGCCGCGATGCCCAGCGCCATCGCCGTGCGCGCCGCGTCCAGGCCAAGCAAGCGCGCGCAGCCCGCGGCCGCGCCCAGCACGCCGGTGCTGCCGGTGATGTGCCAGCCGCGGTCGTAGTGCGCGGGGTAGACCACCTTGCCCATGCGGCAGGCCACGTCGATGCCCAGCACCAGCGCGTCGAGCACGGCACGGCCGCTGCTGCCCTTCAGCTCGGCCAGCGCCAGCAGCGCCGGTGCCACCGGGCCTGCGGGGTGGATGATGGTCTTCAGGTGCGTGTCGTCGAAGTCGAAGACGTGCGAGGCGATGCCGTTGACCAGCGCCGCGCTGGCGATGTCCACGCGTTCGCTGCGGCCCAGCACCGCGGCCTGCGGCGCCGGCTGCAGCACCTGGCACGCCGCCAGCGCGGCACCCGTGGCCTCGTGCTGCGCCGCGCCCAGCGTGCAGCCCAGCCAGTTCAGCAGCGTGCGCTCTGCGGCGTGTTCGACATCGTCGCCCCAGCCGCGCGAAGGATGGTTGGCGACGAACTGCGCCAGCGTGCGCGTGATCGGCGGCGCGTTGGTGTCGGCGGCGGCAGTGTCGCGGGCCACGGCGCGCGCGGCCTCAGAACACGAAGCCGCCGTCGCGGCGCAGGGCCGCGCTGGCCTCGCCGCTGACCATCGCGACGAAGCGCGCGGCCAGCGCCGGGTCGGCCGCGCGGGTGGCGGCGGCCGCGGTGTACACGGTGGCCAGCTCGAATTCCTGCGGCAGCAGGCCCACCAGCTCCACGCCCGGGGTGTAGAGGATCTCGGTCACCTGCGTGCAGCCGATCGGGTTCGGCGTCGTCGCCGTCGCCAACTCGCGCATCGCGATGGCGCCGGCCGGGTAGGTGCGCAGCCGCGGCTCCAGCGTGTCGAGCACGCCGAGCCGGCGCATCACGTTGGCGAAGTGGATGCCCGCCGTGGCGCGCACCGCGTCGGGGAAGTACACGCTGTCGGCGGCCAGCAGTGCCGCCTTCAGGCCGTCGGCCGTGGCCACCGCCGGGTGCGGCGTGCCGCTGCGCACGGCCACTCCGGTGAGCACGCGGCCCAGTGCGGCGCGGCTGTCGGCCAGCAGGTGGCCGTCGGCACAGAGGCCGTCGACCATGGCGGCGGTGAGGATCATCACGTCGCAGGGCTCGCCTGCCAGCAGCGCCTCCTTCATCGCGCCCACCGCGCCGAAGCGGCCCTGCAGCGTGGCGCCGGTCTCGGCTTCGAAGCGCTGCTGCAAGGCCTTCACGACGCCTTGCGAGGCTCCGGCACACAGGAAGTGCAAGGTGGCCATCAGTCGACCTTGATGCCGGCGGCCTTCACCACGCCGGCCCACTTGGCGATGTCGTCGTTCATGTAGCGGGTGAACTCCTCGACGCCCATCGTCATGGCCGTGGTGCCCTGCGCGGCCCAGGCGCGACGCAGCTCGGCGTTGCCGGTGATCTTGCCGATCTCGGCGTTCAGCTTGGCCACCACCGCGGCAGGCGTGCCCTTGGGCGCGACCACGCCGAGCCAGATCGTCGCCTCGTAGCCGGGCACGCCGGCCTCGGACATCGTGGGCACGTCGGGCATCACGCTCGAACGCACGCGGCCCGTGGTGGCCAGCGCCTTCACCTTGCCGGCCTTGACCTGCTCGGCCATGGTCGGGATGGCGTCGAACATCATTTCGAGCTGGCCGCCCAGCACGTCGGTGCGCGCGCCGCTGCTGCCCTTGTAGGGCACGTGCACCACGTCGATGCCGGCCATGTGCTTGAACAGCTCGCCGGCCATGTGATACGGCGTGCCCGGGCCCGACGAGGCATAGCTCATGCCGCCGGGCTTGGCCTTGGCAGCGGCGACCAGGTCGCGCAGGTTGTTCTGCGGCAGGCCGGCCTTGGCCACCAGCACCAGGTCGGAATAGTTGATCGGCGCCACGGGCACGAAGTCGCGCATCAGCTGGAACGGCTTGTTCGGCAGCAGCGACTCGTTGACGGTGTGCGTGTTGCTCATCACCAGCAGCGTGTAGCCGTCGGGCGCGGCCTTGGCAACGGCGTCGCTGCCGATCACCGAACCGCCGCCCGGGCGGTTCTCGACCACGAAGTTCTGGCCCAGGCTCTCTTGCAGGCGCTGCGCGATGGCGCGGCCGAAGACGTCGGCCGAGCCGCCGGGCGCGAACGGCACGATGACGCGCACGGGGCGGGTCGGGTAGTCCTGCGCGGCGGCGGGCAGCGCGGTGAGTGCGGCACCGGCGGCGACGCAGGCAGTGAGGGCGCCGAGCGCGGCGCGGCGGGTGGTGGGGAAGCGCATCCGAGGTCTCCAGTTTGGGCTTGATTGGTCTGCTTTGGCAGACTCTGCCGCCCACTCTAACCGAAGCTCAGTAACCCAGCATGTTCGTCCGCACGTGCACCAGGTGCTGCAGGCACAGCGCCCGTGCACGCTCGGCGTCGCGGTCCTTCAGCGCCGCCACCAGCGCGCGGTGCTCCTGCTGGTAGTCGCGCCGGCGTTCGGGCGTGGCGCTGCGGCGCTTGAGCACGCCCCACTCGCCCTGCGCGCGGGCCTCGTTCATCAGGCGGAAGACGCCGGCGATGAAGCTGTTGTGCGCGGCGTCGGCAATGGCCTCGTGCAGCGCGGCGTCCCAGCGCTCGAAGTCCTCCAGCGTGGTGGAGGCCTCGGCGCGGTGGTTGCACTCGTCCATGCGGGCGAAGTCGGCCGCGGTGGCGTTGCCGATCACCATCTCGATCAGCGCCGGCTCCAGCACCAGCCGCGCACTCATCAGCTCGGCCGGGCTCACGCTCGGGCTCGCGGCGCCTGGCGCGATCTCCGACAGCGCCTCGTGCACCTGTTCGCTGACGTAGGTGCCGCTGCCCACCGTCTGCGTGATCAGGCGCTTGCGCTTGAAGTCCAGCAGCACGCGGCGCACGGTGCTGCGCGAGAGGCCGTATTCCTCGCTCAGCGCACGCTCGGTGGGGATGCGGTGGCCGGCCCGCCAGGTGCGCGAACGCAGGTTGTGCAAGATCGTGTCGCGCAGGCTGGCGGCGGCGTCCATGAGGTCCGGAGTCGAGTCAATCTGGGCCGCAATGGTAGCATTTGGGTCAACCGGCACCACAGCCCGGAGACACCCCACAAGGAGACATGCCATGCGTCTCGTGACCCTGCAGCACGAGGGCCGACACCGTGTCGGCCGCCTGTCCGGCGACGGACGGCAGATCGAACTCTTCGCCACCGACGGCACGCGCGGTGCGCTGCCGCTGGTGCAGGCCCTGGTGGCCGGCCAGGCGCTGCCGGCCACCGACGGCAGCGTGCCGCTGGAAGGCGCGCAGCTGCTGGCGCCGCTGCCGCTGCCGCGCCGCAACCTGTTCTGCGTCGGCCGCAACTACCACGCGCACGCCAAGGAGCTGCGCGACTCCGTGTTCAAGGACAACGCCAAGGCCGTCGACGCCTGGCCCATCGTCTTCACCAAGGTGCCCGAGTGCGTGGTCGGCCCCACCGCCGACGTGGTGCTGCCCGACCCCGCCATCACGACGCAGATCGACTACGAGGCCGAGCTGGCCATCGTCATCGGCCGCGGCGGCAAGAACATCCGCCGCGAAGACGCGCTGCAGCACGTGTTCGGCTACACCATCGTCAACGACGTCACTGCGCGCGACGTGCAGATGCGCCACGGCCAGTGGGACCTGGGCAAGAGCTTCGACACCTTCTGCCCGATGGGCCCGTGGATCGTGACCGCCGACGAACTGGACGGCACCAACACGCGTGTGCGCTGCTGGGTCAACGACGAACTGCGCCAGGACGCCAGCACCACCGACCTGATCTTCGACCTGCCGACGCTGATCGAGACCTGCTCGCGCGGCATCACGCTGCACCCTGGCGACGTCATCGCCACCGGCACGCCCGCCGGCGTCGGCATGGGCATGAGCCCGCCGCGCTGGCTGGGGGCCGGCGACCGCGTGCGCATCAGCATCGACGGCATCGGCACCATCGAGAACCGATTCATCCAGGAGACCCACGCATGAAGATGCTGCTTGCCACGGTGGCCCTGCTGGCCACCGGCTTCGCCCACGCCCAGAGCAACTGGCCCGAGAAGCCGCTGACAATGATCGTGCCCTTCCCGCCCGGCGGTGTCGCCGACACGGTGGCACGGCCGGTGGCCGAATCGCTGGGCAAGGCGCTGGGCACCACGGTGGTGGTGGAGAACCGCGCCGGTGCCGGCGGCGCCACCGGCATCGGCGCGGCGTCGCGCGCGGCGCCGGATGGCTACACGGTGCTGCTGAGCCTGTCGTCGATCAGCATCCTGCCCGAAGCCGACAAGATCCTGGGCCGCAAGCCGGCCTTCACGCTGGAGCAGTTCAAGCCGATCGCGCGCTTCACCGCCGACCCCGTGGTGCTGGTGGTGCGCGCCGAGGCGCCGTGGAAGACGCTGGCCGAGTTCGTGGCCGACGCGAAGCGCAAGCCCACGGCCTACAACTACGGCAGCTCGGGCAACTACGGCACCATGCACGTGCCGATGGAGATGCTCAAGGGCGCAGCCGGGTTCCGCATGACGCACATCCCCTACACCGGCGCCGGCCCGGCGCTGCTGGCATTGCTGGGCGGCCAGGTGGACGCGGTGGCCACCGGCCCCAGCACCGTGGCGCAGCAGATCAAGGCCGGCAAGCTGCGCGCACTGGCGCACTGGGGCGAAAAGCCGCTGCAGTCGCTGCCCGAGGTGCCGAGCCTGAAGCAGGCCGGTTTCGGCGCGACGTTCGCGCAGTGGTCGGCGCTGTTCGTGCCCACCGGCACGCCCGACGACGTGGTGCAGAAATTGCGGGCGGCTGCCCGCAAAGTGGCCAACGACCCGCAAGTGATTCAAACCATCAACAAGGCCGGCAGCCCGCTGGAGTACCTGGACGCGCCCGAGTTCCAGACCTACTGGACCCAGGACGCCGCGCTGATGACCGAGGCCGTGCGCAAGATCGGCAAGGTCGAGTGACGGTGCCAGGAGCGCAGCGCCCGTGACCTGGTCGATCCTCGCGCGCGACGCCGACGGCAGCTTCGGCGTCGCCATCGCCAGCCGCTTCTTTGCAGTCGGGGCGCTGTGCGTGCACACACGCGCCGGCGTGGGGGCGCTGGCCACGCAGGCGCTGATGAACCCGCTGTACGGCGCGGCCGGGCTGGCGCTGCTGCAGCAGGGGCTGGCTGCGGCCGACGTGGTGGCGCAGCTGACTGCGACCGACGCCGGGCAGGCGCAGCGCCAGCTGCACGTGCTGCCGGCGCACGGGCCGGGGGCGGCGCACACGGGTGCTGCCTGCGTCGACTGGTGCGGCCACCAGCTGCATGCCGACTTCAGCGTCGCCGGCAACATGCTCGCCGGCCCGCAGGTGCTGCAGGCCACGGCCGATGCCTTCGTCGCGAGCGCCGGCCAACCGCTGGCCAAGCGGCTGATCGCGGCCATGCAGGCCGGCGAAGCCGCGGGCGGCGACAAGCGCGGCAGGCAGTCGGCGGCACTCGTCATCCAGGGCGCCGAGGACTACCGCACGCTCGACCTGCGGGTCGACGACCACGACGACCCGCTGGCCGAGCTGCAGCGCCTGCACGCCAAGAGCCTGGAGCGTTTCCAGCCCTTCCTGGCCTGCCTGCCGCGCCGTGCCGACCCGGTGGGCACGCTGGACCGCAGCCGCATCGAGGCCGCGGTGGCCGCCTTCCACGCCCTCCGGGCAGCGGGCTGACGCACGATGGCGCTGCTCGAGGTCACCGGACTGCGCACGCTGTTCGCCACCGACCAGGGCAGCTTCGCAGCGGTCGACGGCGTCGACTTCAGCGTCGATGCCGGCCGCACGCTGGCCATCGTCGGCGAGTCGGGCTGCGGCAAGAGCGTGACCTCGCTGTCCATCATGGGCCTGGTGCGGCCGCCCGGGCGCGTGGCCGCGGGCTCGATCCGCTTCGAGGGCCGCGAACTGGTGGGCCTGCCGGCTGTTGAGCTGCAGGCGCTGCGCGGCAACGCGATGGCGATGATCTTCCAGGAGCCGATGTCGTCGCTGAACCCGGCGTTCACGATCGGTGCGCAGATCGTCGAGGCGCTGCAGTGCCACCAGCGGCTCACCCGCGCGCAGGCGCAGGCGCGCGCCATCGAGATGCTGGCGCAGGTGCGCATCCCGGCGCCCGAGCAGCGTTTCCACGAACACCCGCACAGGCTCTCGGGCGGCATGCGCCAGCGCGCGATGATCGCGATGGCGCTGGCCAACGCGCCACGCTTGCTGATCGCCGACGAGCCGACGACGGCGCTCGACGTCACCATCCAGGCGCAGATCCTGGCGCTGATGCACGAGCTGCAGCAGGCCAGCGGCACCGCCATCGTGCTGATCACGCACGACCTGGGCGTGGTGGCCGAGGTCGCCGACGACGTGGTGGTGATGTACGCCGGCCGCATCGTCGAGCGCGCGCCGGTGCAGCAGCTGTTCAACGAGCCGCAGCACCCGTACACGGTAGGCCTGCTGGGCTCGATGCCGCGGCTGCACGGCACGGCCACGCGGCTGGCGGCCATCGCCGGCCAGGTGCCGAGCCCGCTGCAGCGGCCCGCCGGCTGCGCCTTCGCCGAACGCTGCCCCTTCGCCGACGCCCGCTGCCGCGCCGAGGCCCCGCCCTGGCGCGCGGTGGGCGACGGCCACCACGCGGCCTGCTGGCACGCGCCGCTGGACGTCGACACCTTGCTGGGGCGCGCAGCATGACGGCGCCGCTGCTGCAGGTGCAGGGCCTGGTGAAGCACTTCCCGGTGCAGCGCGGGCTGTTCGGCCGCGCCACCGGCATGGTGCGCGCGGTCGACGGCGTCGACTTCACGCTGCACGCCGGCCAGACGCTGGGCGTGGTTGGCGAGTCGGGCTGCGGCAAGAGCACGCTGGGGCGGCTGGTGCTGCGGCTGATCGAGCCCAGCGCCGGCCGCGTGGTCTTCGCCGGCACGGAGCTCGGCACGTTGGACGCGGCAGGGCTGCGCGCGCAGCGGCGGGCAATGCAGATCATCTTCCAGGACCCGTACGCGTCGCTGAACCCGCGCATGACCGTGGGCCAGACGCTGACCGAGCCGCTGCAGCTGCACGGCCTGCACACCGGCCGCCACGCCGAGCGCGTGGCCGAGCTGCTGCACACCGTGGGCCTGCGCCCCGAGCACGCGCAGCGCTACCCGCATGAGTTCAGCGGCGGGCAGCGCCAGCGCATCGGCATCGCGCGGGCGCTGGCGGTGGAGCCGCGGCTGATCGTCTGCGACGAGGCCGTCTCGGCGCTCGACGTGTCGGTGCAGGCGCAGGTGGTGAACCTGCTGCAGGACCTGCAGGCGCGGCTGCAGCTGGCGTACATCTTCATCGCGCACGACCTGGCGGTGGTCAAGCACATCGCCAGCCACATCGCGGTGATGTACCTGGGCCGCATCGTCGAGCTGGCCGACAAGGACAGCCTGTTCGCCGCGCCGCGCCACCCGTACACGCAGGCGCTGCTGTCGGCGATCCCGCAGCCCGAGCCGCAACACGCCGGCCAGGTACCGCGCATCCTGCTCAGCGGCGACGTGCCCAGCCCCGCCAAGCCGCCGCCCGGCTGCCACTTCCACACGCGCTGCCGCCATGCCGAGCCGCACTGTGCCCAGCAGGTGCCGCCGCTCGAAGCGCTGGCGCCCGGCGCCGGCCACCAGGTGGCCTGCCACCGCTGGCAGCAGATCGCGCCCCCGGCGGTCGCGGCCGCGCCCGCCCCCAACCTCCGGCTGCAGCGCCTGCAGTCGGCCTTCGTGTCCCCGTCGTACCAAGGAAACAGCACATGAAGACCTCGCCCCTGATCGCCGCCCTGCTGCTGGCCGCCGGCCTGGCGCAAGCCCAGACGCAGAACTTCCGCGTCGGCCTGGCCGAAGACCCCGACGTGCTGGACCCCACGCTGGCCCGCACCTTCGTCGGCCGCCTGGTCTTCAGCGCGCTGTGCGACAAGCTGTTCGAGGTGGACGAGAAGCTGAACATCGTGCCGCAGCTGGCCAGCAAGCACAGCTGGTCGGCCGACAACAAGGCGCTGACGATCACGCTGCGGCCGGGCGTCACCTTCCACGACGGCGAGAAGCTCGATGCCGCGGCGGTCAAGTTCAACATCGAGCGCCACAAGACGATGCCCGGCAGCAACCGCCGCGGCGAACTGGCGCCGGTGACCAGCGTCGACGTGGTCGACCCGATGACGGTGCGGCTGAACCTGAACGCGCCGTTCTCGCCGCTGCTGGCGGCACTGACCGACCGCGCCGGCATGATGGTCAGCCCCAAGGCTGCCGCTGCCGCGGGCGACAAGTTCGGCCAGAAGCCGGTGTGCTCGGGCCCGTACAAGTTCGTCGAGCGCGTGGCGCAGGACCGCATCGTGCTGGAGCGCTACGACGGCTACTGGAACAAGGGCGCGGTGAACTTCGCGCGCCTGACCTACACGCCCATCACCGACGCCACGGTGCGCCTGGCCAACCTGAAGTCGGGGCAGCTCGACTTCATCGAGCGCGTGGCCTCGTCGGACATCGAAAAGCTCAAGACCGACAAGCGCTTCAAGACCGCCAGCATCACCGAGATCGGCTACCAGGGCATCACGATCAACCTCGGCAAGAGCGACCGCGCCAAGAAGAACCCGCTGGGCAGCAACGCCAAGGTGCGCGAGGCCTTCGAGCTGGCGCTCGACCGCAAGGGCCTGGCCCAGGTGGTGATGGACAACGAGGCCACGGTGGGCAACCAGTGGGTGGCGCCGAACAACCCGTACTACGCGAAGAGCGTGCCGGTGCCCAAGCGCGACGTGGCCAAGGCGCGCGCGCTGCTGAAGGAGGCCGGCATCCCCAACCCCAGCTTCACGCTGGTGGCCCCGACCACCAGCGACGCGCAGCGCCTGGCGCTGGTGGTGCAGGCGATGACGCGCGACGCCGGCTTCGACGTGAAGATCCAGGCCGCCGAGTTCGCGACCTCGCTGGCGATGGCCGACAAGGGCGACTTCGAGGCCTACGTGCTGGCCTGGAGCGGCCGCCCCGACCCCGATGGCAACGTCTTCAGCTTCCACGGCTGCAAGCAACCGCTGAACTACACCGGCTACTGCGACGCCGAGACCGACCGCCTGCTGACGCTGGCGCGCACGCAGCCCGGGCAGGCCGAGCGCAAGCAGACCTACGAGCAGATCGCGCAGCGCGTGATCAACGAACGCGGCGTGATCTACCTGTACCACCGCAACTGGCTGTGGGCCTACAACGCCAAGCTCAGCGGCGTGCGCGAGATCCCAGACGGCCTGCTGCGGGTGACCGGCCTGAAGATGGCACTGTAAGGCGACGCGGCACACAACCCCACCATGCTGCGTTTCTTCGTGCAGCGTCTGGCGACGCTGCTGCCGACGCTGGTCTTCGTCTCGATGCTGATCTTCGGGCTGCAGCAGCTGCTGCCCGGCGATCCGGCGCTGATCCTCGCCGGCGAAGAGCAGGACCCGAGCGTCATCGCGCACCTGCGCGAGAAGCTGCATCTCGACGAGCCGCTGCCGGTGCGCTACGCGTACTGGATCGGCGGCGTGCTGCAGGGCGACCTGGGCGAGAGCGTGCGCACGCAGCAGCCGGTGCTGGAACTGGTGCTGGAAAAGCTGCCGGTGACGCTGCAGCTGGGGCTGATGGCCTTCGTGATCGCGCTGGGCATCGGCGTGCCGGCGGGCGTGGTGTCGGCAGTGGCGCGCGGCAGCTGGTGGGACACGCTGACCAGCGCGCTGGCGCTGTCGGGGCTGTCCACCCCGAACTTCTGGCTCGGCATCCTGCTGATCATGCTGTTCTCGGTGCACCTGGGCTGGCTGCCGGCCTCGGGCTACGTGAGCCCCTTCGAGGACCTGGCGGCCAACCTGGCGGCGATGGTGATGCCGGCCTTCGTGCTGGGCACGGGCATCGCCGCCGTGTTCATGCGCCACACGCGCAGCGCGATGCTGCAGGTGCTGTCGGCCGACTACGTGCGCACCGCACGCGCCAAGGGCCTGGGCGAACGCGTGGTGGTACTGACGCACGCGCTGCGCAACGCGCTGGTGCCGGTCATCACGCTGGGCGCGCTGGAGCTGGGCGCGCTGCTGTCGGGCGCGGTGCTGACCGAGCAGGTGTTCACCATCCCCGGCTTCGGCAAGCTGATCGTCGATGCGGTCTTCAACCGCGACTACGCCGTGGTGCAGGGTGTCGTGCTGGTCACGGCCACCGTGTACATCGTGCTGAACCTGCTGGCCGACCTGGCGTACTTCGCGGTCAACCCGCGCCTGCGCACATGAGCGCCGCGCCCTTGGCGATCGACAGCCCCTGGCGCCGCGCCGGCCGGCGGCTGCTGCGGCGCCGCGCCGCGGTGTTCGGCGCCGTGGTGGTGCTGGGCTTCGTGCTGCTGGCGCTGTGTGCGGCCTGGATCGCGCCGCACGACCCGGTGGCCACCAGCTGGAGCGCCATCCGCCAGGCCCCCAGCGCCACGCACTGGTTCGGCACCGACGAGATCGGCCGCGACGTGCTCAGCCGCGTCGTCTGGGGCACGCAGGCCTCGCTGCTGGCGGGCGTGGTGTCGGTGTCGATCTCGCTGCTGCTGGGCGTGCCCATCGGCCTGGCCGCGGGTTTCCTGGGGGGCTGGGTCGACGCCGTGATCTCGCGCATCGTCGACGCCTTCCTGGCCTGCCCGTTCCTGATCCTCGCCATCGCCCTGGCGGCCTTCCTCGGGCCGTCGCTGACGAACGCGATGATCGCCATCGGCGTGTCGGCGACGCCGATCTTCGTGCGGCTCACGCGCGCGCAGGTGCTGAACGTGAAGGTCGAGGACTTCGTCGAAGCCGCCCGCGCGGTCGGCAACCCGCCCTGGCGCATCGCGCTGCGCCACGTGCTGCCCAACATCACCGCGCCGCTGATCGTGCAGAGCACGCTGGCGATCGCCGGTGCCATCATCGCCGAGGCCAGCCTGTCGTTCCTGGGCCTGGGCCAGCAGCCGCCAGCGCCCAGCTGGGGCAGCATGCTGAACACGGCCAAGAACTACATGGACAGCGCGCCGTGGATGGCGGTGTGGCCGGGGCTGGCGATCTTCGTGCTGGTGCTCGCGTTCAACCTGCTGGGCGACGGGCTGCGTGACGCGCTCGACCCGAAGCAGACTTGAAATCGGCCGGCGCAGGGCCATGTACCTGCCATGACTTCCGATCCCACCACCCTGCGCCTGCCTGCCAGCCTGCACGCCCTGGCGGCGATGGCCGTGCTGCTGGAGCGGCTGGAACGCACGCCGCGCCAGGCCAGTGCGGACCAGTACCGCGCGGTCGTGCAGCAGGTGCAGCAGCTGCTGGCCGCGGCCGAGCCCGGGGCCGCGCTGGATGCGCTGCTGCATGCGGCACCCGCCACGGCCGAGCTGTACGAGAACCTGCAGTACACGCACGCCGGCTTGTGCCGCTCGCCGCTGGAAGCGGCGCTGAACGCCGAGCTGGCCGCCAGCGCAGCGCTGACGGCCCTGCGCACGCCGAAGGCGGGTTGAGGCTGGGCGCCGCGCGCGGCCCTCAGGGCCAGCGCGGCGGGTGCGATCCCGGCGGCATCGCGGGGCGGCGCCAACGGGCCGGCGTGGCCGAGAAGCACGCCGCATGGCGCAGCACCTGCAGGCGGCCGTAGCCGCTGTCGACCGTTTCGACGTAGGGCTCGATCGGCGGGCGCTGCGCCTGCAGCCCTTTGATGCGGCCCAGCCCGCGCAGCCAGTGGCCGACGCCGACCAGCGAGACCTGCACGTGCCAGCTGCCGCCTTCCTGCGCCTGCCGCAGCAGCGCTGCCTGGGTGCCGAACGCCAGCAGGTAGCCGGCGGCGTAGTCCAGGACCTGCAGCGGCAGGGCTTTGGGCGTGTCGACGCCGAAGGCCTGCGCCTCGGCGAGGTTGAAGCCGGTGGCCGTCTGCACCAGTGAATCGAAGCCGCGGCGGCCCGCCCACGGCCCCTGCGTCCCGTAGGCCGACAGGCTGACCGCCACGATGCCGGGCGACAGCGCCGCCAGGTCGTGCGGCGCGAAGCCGCGCGCGGCCAGGGCACCGGGCCGGTAGCCTTGCAGGAGGACGTGCGCGTCGCGCACCAGCGCGGCCAGCGCCGCCGGTCCGTCGGGCGTGTCGAGGTCGAGGTGCGCGCTGCACTTGCCGCGGCTGGTGTCGGCGATGGCCTCGATGTTGGGCAGCCGCGGCGAATTGATCAGCAGCACATCCGCGCCGTAGGCCGCCAGCGTGCGCCCGGCCACCGGCCCGGCCAGGATGCGCGTGAGTTCCAGCACCCGCAGGCCGTCCAGCGGCAGGCCGCCCTGAGGCGATGACGGCCACGGCGTCCACGACCGGGGCGGTGCGTCGCCGATGCGCTCGATCGCCACCAGCGGCTCGGCGCGCAGCGCCACTGCCTGCGGGTGGGCGTCCCATTCGGCGAACGAGCGCGCGGCGGCCACCACCAGGCCCGCGGCGGCGGCAGCGTCTTCGAACGCCTGCGCCCGCCAGCCGGCCAGGGCGGCCTCGACGGCCGTGCGCGGCGTGCGCGGCCCGAGGGGCAGGCCGAGCAGGCGCAACACACCGTCGCGGTGGTGCGCGAAGTTGGCATGCACACGCACCCAGCCGTCGGCCACGCGGTACAGGCCGGAGAGCGGATCCCAGAGGTTCGGCAGCTGCCCGTCCACTGTGAACCAGGCCAGGCTGTCAAGCACGGCATGTTCGGCGTCCACCTGCACGTGCTGCGCCGGCCCGCCGCGGGCACGGCCGATCTGCACCGCGGCCAAGGCGGCAGCCCCCAGGCTGGCCTGCACGGCCGTCGTGACGTCGAATGACGACGGCAACACCGCGGCGCGCGCTGGCAGCACGACGTCGCCCAGCGCGGCGGGGCGCAGGCCCGCGTCAAGCCACAGGGCTTCCAGCACCTCGATCGGCGGGCGGGCAGGCCTCTCTGCAAGGGCATCCATGCCGCGATTACAGGGGCCTGGCGCGGACGCCGTCAATCTCGATCAGGCCGACCTGCGCAAGTCGCGCCGGCGCATTGCATGCGCTTGTCGCGGCACAAACAAAAAACGGGCCGCGAGGGCCCGTGTTTTGTTTGATGCTTGGCGGAGTGGACG
>VFQO010000733.1_pt1 | contig 31199 bp, 25 predicted proteins | sample 3512331 | NCBI WGS metagenome assembly VFQO01 (sample SAMN10412371, study PRJNA504923) | tailings metagenome | isolation source: Replicate 3 from Balatoc abandoned mine | place: Philippines: Itogon, Benguet | collected 2017-08-28 | reverse complement strand
TTGTTTAGTTCGTAATTAGTCTAAACTATTTGTCCGGTCTAGTGTAGCCACTTCACTATTATGAATTATTCCTAGATATGCAAGAAATAAGAAACAACAATAAGATGTAAGAATAATTTATCTATTTTTATATTATATTTCTATGATATGTTGACTAATTTTCGTATTATTCACAGTGTAACCTGATATAATGAAGAACAATAATTCAGTCGCCATAGAGGCTTATTATAACCAAATAGAATTATTTGTTACATATTTTGCAAACTTCTCTTTCCAATTAAAAATGTAGTTGACAGCATAGCCGCCAAAAGTCAAATTTTAGAAAAAATTTGATCACACCATTGCACCATAAGGTGCTAACAACAAAAACCTTATAACTCAATGTCTACAACATGTACGTACAAATACGGAAGATTTTATAATTTTGTACGGCTAGCATACGTGATCTTTTTATAATTAAGACATTTAGTGCTGCATAAACGTACGGGAGCATTCCGTACAGATAATAATCATATAAGATACTAGACAGACTTATGTCATTAAATATAACAGAAATTAGCTCCATAAATAATGGCAATACCTCTTTAATTTAAGAAGGATGTTATAAAATTTAATCCTTTTACCACTTATAAAAAGCATTAGCTTTTACGTATGACTATGACCAATTATAAAATATATATTATTCAAGCTGATTATATGTTTTTAAAATTAGAGAGTAGTAATGAAGTATGTTTTCTTAAATCTATGCAGGGAGCCTTTCTATCATCTTGCTAAAATTCAGAATGTAGCACATTATAAGCTAACCTTTGCATATATCTTAATGAATGAAGAATATAAATGGATCTAGAACATAAAAAAAATAGCTTATGACAATATAATTAAACGACTGAGAAAAAATCGTCTACTGTAACTTCTGAAGTTATAAGCTCTTTAGTATATATATTATGTTTTAATTTATTAGAGGTTATCATAGCAATGATTATGTGTTTTTCAGTTTTAGTAGCCTTCTGATAAATTTTGACTTTATTTTGTAATTCAACAGAATAAGATTTGTCGATTAAATATGGTTCTTTACAATATTTAATTTCACATAATGTAATAGTATCATCTGGTCGATCAAATAATAGGTCAATTTGCGTGCCTTGCTCCTCTCTGGTTTTAGGATAATATCGCCAAGTTGCTATAGTAGAACCAGTTGGAATTGCTAATGCTTTTTTTATGTTGCTGATATGTTTAAAGCAAAGAGCTTCAAAAGCATATCCAGCCCAGGCTTTCCATGAACTTGATTGTGAAAGAAATGCCCAATATTCAGAATCAATTTCTTTTTCAATTCTGTTTGAACTATTAGGCTCTATCCAATTTAAATAAAATAGGACATATTCATCGATAATTTTATAATAAACTCCTCTTGCTCTACCAATTGGTATATAATTGGTAATGAACCCTGCTTCTGCAAGTTCATTTAATCTAGCGGTGAGCCTACCACCTTTCATATTTTTTAATTTTTCTAAGTCAGCCCTTGCCATCCCTTCTCTATGAGCCGCTAATATCCTAATTATATGCTCGTGTTCCTGAGCGTTTTCAAATAAAGATGCAAATAGATTATGGAATTCTTTAAATAAAATTCCTTGCTTTTGAAAACATATTTTATTGATATTTTGAATCACTGATAAATTTTTTTCAATAAAACTTAAATAATATGGTATACCACCAATACACATATAAAGATCAATTATTTCCTTCTGATTAAATGTCACCCCTAAGCTCTTCAAATATTGCCTAACTTCAGTTAAATTAAATGGAGCCAAATTAATTTTTTGAGTGATTCTATTATGCAACCCAGCTTTGTTATTTAAAATATTCTTGATTATCCAAGAAGCTGCAGATCCACAAATAACTAGCTTAATTTGCTTATTATCTACCCAAAATCTATTCCAATAGTAATCCAAGGCTTGTAATAGGCCGGACTTTGGTGTGACCATCCATGGAAATTCATCAAAGAATAATATGATTTTCTTCTTAGTAGAATTTATAGCATTATTTAAGATAGAAAAAGCTTCAATCCAATTTTTTATAGGCGCTAAACTTAATTGGTTGTTATAAAATACTTTTTCCAATTCCTTTTTAAACTCTTTGAGCTGAATAGTCGTGTCTGCATTATGGAGGCCTGAAACTTGAAAAAACATTGCTTTTTTAATTTTAAAGAAATTACGTATCAAATATGTCTTACCTACTCTTCTGCGACCATAAATTGCTACAAACTCTGCTTTCTTCGAATTAAACACATTTTCTAATATTTGTTTTTCATGGAAGCGACCTATTATATTTTGCACAATTTTACTCTAAATAATAAACTAAATAAGGGACACTTATATACAATGCTATAAGTGTCCCTTATTGTCAAAAGAAAAATATATGGAGCTCTAGAAACAATATAAATGTCTATTTTCTATTAATAAGGAAAATATCTGGTTGCGGCAGAATTTTTGTAATTTAAGAATGAAAGTTTGATGAATTAACAACTGGCGTGACTCTTCTAGAAAGCTAAAAATGATATACTTTCAAAATATTTATTAGAAATATAGAAAGAACTAACCTGGTTATTAAGTGGCTCAATTTTTTATAAATGAAACACATAAATTGATCAGTTGTCATTTCTATGATATACATTAGATGGTAAATAACTATATGCTGGTGTATATATTTCATCAAAATCATTATTACTTTCTAACGATGCAGAATTATCTATTTTATCAATATCTGGATATTTTATTCCTTCTAGAAAGATTTTTTTAGCCTCTGACAATGAACAGCCATCTTTACTTGCTATACAAAGAATCCAGAAACCTTTCCATTTAAATAGAATCGTTAATGGACATGTTAAAAACCCAATAACTAATAAAATTGGTAGACAGGCAAAATATCTAAGTTTATTTAATAGATCTAATATGATTGTTCTCATAATGCAATATCTATATTGATTCATTATTATTGGTAATTATAACATCTATAGTGATTATTTCAATTAGTATCTTTTATTGATTTTTAACATTTTCTACCAAAATAAAAAATATGCCCTTCCAAATATGCTTATTATCTATACTTCCACTAGCACCTTGAGTTTTCACAGCTTTATATTAAATTTTCTATTTTCAGAAAAATTACCTCAAAAATGTAACTATACATTAAATTTTCTACATTATTGCATAAAAAAAGAACTACTATATTTGATATAAACAAGCATAAAATCATCCTTAAAGTGCGGCCTTTAGCGCATTATTATCTTGTGTTTTTGTGATGTCTTTTGTTTGCTTTTCATAAAGATCCTTATCTATATAAGTAATGTACATCATACTACCTGTTTTAGTTGCAAATATTACACAATTTTTGGCATTAAATTTAACTGCTTTATCTTCTAAAAAAAGAGAATCATTTATTTCCATTTCGTATTTTTCAGATAGCAACTCGAACATTAATTCAAATTTTGATTTATCTGTAATAGATAACATAACTTGCTTTACAATATCGTCATTTTGACAATTAATGGTTGCTTCTGTAATATATTTGTCTGCCAAAGTAGTTGGATCTATTTTATAAAAATAACCATATTGATCTCCGATTCCTCCTTTTCTAATTATTTTATATCTAACTTTGACATCTTCTATATTTGCTTTACCAATTTCTAACCCCAAAGGCTCAGCTATTGTAGCATATACAGCAGATGACCAAAATGCCATAAAAAATAAAATCACTCTAAATATTCTGAACATAAATAATTACCTCATATTTTAGCATAAAATTAACCTTTCCTTGTTTTTATATTTAATCAACACAAAATTGATTTTTTAATACTGCCTTATTTTATTGATATTTATATTTCCATTTGCATTTGTTTGCCTTTTTGTATTTGCACAGATACTTGATTACGCTCAATCTTTAACACTTGCTGCTGAATATCATTATTAAAGGATAACTTAATATCACTTATAGCTTTAACATCACTAATATCATTACCTTTTATATAAAATTGGAGTAAGTTCGAAGCCATAATATGCACTAAATAAGGAGTTTTTTCTTGATCAATAAAACTAAGATGATTAGCTGTTTTATTATGCTCAGCTATAAATTTCTCATTATAATAAATTGCTATTCTAACCGCTTGAATAATCACCTCTTTTGGAACCGAGTTAAATAATTGACTTAAATTAGTCTGAATCTGCTTCTCAACTTGTTGGGTTGAAACATTCGCTTCTAAATTATGATTATACGCTATCTGAGAAGCCAATATAATTTGGGCTTCATCAGAGTTATAAATAATAGGAAAATTTTGTAGCTTGGTTTTTACTAATTGCTCTTCAATCATTAGGTTTGCATTTAAATTATTTTGCTCAATAATATACTCACCCAAACTATCAAATTTTGCTTTACCAATATCTTGGCTAGTTTGCAACTTACGATAATCCATATATTCTTTAAGAGTCCTTTCAATTCTATAATTTTTATCTATATTTGCTTCGAATAACAATAAGCCAGTAATCTGATGCGAATGGATAGAATCAGGAAGTTTATCAGCTAAATCCCACTTATCTGGTAAAGAATGTATTTTCTTTAAATCAACAATCTTGCAACTATTTGATTTATTTGTTTCTCCTTCGAGGATAGTTTTTATACCTTCAGCTGCAGCAAATCCAGCTTGATCATTATCAGGCCAGATCACTATATTTTTACCTTTGAGTACAGTCCAATTAGATTTATTAAAGCCATTTGCTCCTCCGCACCAACTAATTACGGTAAACTCAGGATATAGTTTTTGAGCTTTATCTGCGGATTTTTCTCCCTCAACGATTAATATTGGATTATTATTGTTGTTAGCTAATTGCTGCTCATTATATAAACATCTATTATCCCCAAAGCCTTTACTTACCCACTGTCTTTTACCTTTATCATCTTCTACATACACCACTGGCAATGTCTTTTTATCACTAGTAGTGCTATTTTTTATCCTAACTACATATCCACAAAGTTCATTTTTAATATTACGATATTCATATACTGCCTCTAATTTATTGCTTTTATCCTTTAATGCATTATAGAATGTTTTTTCAGGATTAAACTTCATGGCATTTTTTGGGGTAGGAATTAATTTTTGTAATTTACTATCATCTATATCTAATGATTCAATCACGTTTTTAGTAGTTCTACTATTTTGATTTATTACAAAATTGTTCTGGTTTAGATTTTTATTATAGATGCCTAAGTAATTTCTACTCCATTCAATAGCGTCTTTTATGTTAGTCAAACCTTGAGCTTCTTTAATTAACCCGAATAAGTTACCTGTTTGACCTGTACTATATCTAGTCCACAACCCTCTCTTACTGCCTTTGGTTATAATATTAATACTACCACATTGAATAGAATTTTTTGTGGTTACAATTTTTTTCTTAGCTATATTAGGAAGCAGTTGTCTCGCTAACTCATTTATGTTATCACAGAGGCGATGATGAATTTCTTGGGCAGAAATCTCATTTTCAAATATTTTGTTATAACTATACTTACCATCATACTTAATGCTATATTGATCTTGCTCTTTATATTTATTTTTCTTTTGTGTGTTATTGCTGATTTCAATATTGCTATTAACTAGCCCTACTAAATTATCATTTGAGATATCAATTTTTCTAGTTTTATCCACCTGTTGCGTTAGCTTATCCTGTTTAAAATCCAAAGACTTTGTTTTACTAGAGCTTTTTGTCATTAGTAAATCAATTTGTTCTTGCAATTGAGTCGCTGTCATTTCATTGCCATCATTATTGATGAGGTTAACTTTAAGCTGCTGACGGTCCCCTGTGTAGATAGTTATATAATCACGATGTCTTGACAAAGTTACTAACCATAACTTTTGGTTATTTAATAATAAGTGATTTTTAATGGCAGCTATAGCAATATCATAAGTCTTACCTTGAGCCGCATGCACAGTAATGCAATAACCATAATCGATATGTCTAAATTGCTCCCAAGGAATTTTTCTAATTTCTTTATTTTCAAACTGTAACGATATAGCCTTCTTGCCTATATCTCTAATTATAGCTGTTTCCGAATTAATAAGCAGATAATCTCTATTATTTTTAGTGAAAATAATTTTAAGACCTTTCTGTAATTGCAGTTCACGATCTTTAAAAATCTCAAATTTACTTTGATAGTCCACTTCTTTTCTTAGTTGAAATAATACTTCTCTGCCATTTTCTTTTTTCAGCACTAAGCTATTACTGATAGCATCTACTTGTTTAACTAATAAATATTCATCTCTAGTGATATTTTTATAAGCTTTATGAAATTTCAGAGTATCTCCTATATTAAACGATGGAGCAAATTGGTAATCAGCAACGCTCATATCTTTTTGCCTCAATGCAATAAACTCTTTTACTTCACCTTCTAATTTTTTTTCAACTTGTAATCCTATTCTAATATCATTATTTATTGAATCTCTCAAAACTCTTGTTGGAGAAATTAAAAGGATTTTTTCTCTTTTGGTTACATCACTTTGTAAATATAGCTTAGTTGCCCCTTCGCTTAAATCTTCTTTTTCCTGAATGTTACCCGCATGAATCATAAAACTTGTTTCAATATCACCCTGACTGGCTGCAATAATAGCTTTCTTATGAGTCTCATCTTCTTGCCTCACTATCACTGTTAATTCAATCGGCTGAATAACTTTTATCATTTGTACAAAAGGCTGTCCTGCTTCCACCGCATTTAATTGCTTGGTATCTCCAGTAAAAACTAGTCTAAAATCCATTATATTTTGTAGTTTAAGCAGTTTATGCATTATATGAGTTGGTATTAAGGAACTTTCATCAACAAAAATTATCATATCTTTATATTTTATTTTTTGAGCTCCTAATGACTTTAGTCCCCTACCTTCTAAATACCCTTGATTTTTACCTAGAAAACTATGAATGGTGCTAGATTCTATTTTAGCAGATGTTCCTAGAGTTTTAGCTGCAGAAGCTGTCGGAGCTAAACCTTCAAATGTTTCACCTATCATTCCTAAACTGATGATTTTACTTGTTTTATGAGCTGAAATATCGCGTACGGCATTTAAAACTGTTGACTTTCCTACACCTGGTAAACCTACTACTGTTATAATTTTGTCTTTCGAACAAACTATATGTTTAGCAACTTGTTTCTGTTGTTCATTGATTTGGAATTTAGGATTTTGAGATAATTCTCTTTTTACAAATTTATTCATATGAGTATCAAAATATTTCTCTTCTAAAATTGCTTTACAGCCACCTATAGCATTTTGTGCATATTTTAATATTTGCTTCTCTTGAGTTAAAAGAGCCTTGCTGGTATATTGATCAATATGCCTAATTAATACTCCTTCTTTTTCTAGATTTTGATTCTCTGCATCTACTTCTCTAATTGTATAATTACCTATAGCAAATTTTAGAGTTCTCTTAGCTAATTCTTCTTTTGAAAATACCGTTTTATGATGAGTGACATCTTCTAAACATAAACTAGCTAAATCCTTAATAGTAAGAGGAGCAGCTGGCGCTAATTCTTCATTTATTTTAGCTTTGCTCTTAAAAATATGAGAAGGAAGTTTACTTATGATCATATTAAAAGCTTTATCAAATAATGACACCTCTTTAATAGCAGAATTTTCCTCATTTGTTATTTTATTCAGTTTGTCTGATTGCTCTTGAGCAATTTCTTTTTGTACCTCATTTTCTAAAGCCTTCCACGCAATATTGAGTTCTTCTTCACTCTTTAATTGTTTAGCTTTTCTTGAATTAATTACTATATTATCACGCGCTTCTTTAGTAGTTATATTATGAAATTTGCATAATGCCTCAATCTCTTGTCTTCTAGTAGAAAAAGCCTGGATTAATTTATTATCAATTTTAGTTAATTCAAATGAACTACTGCCATCTGAAAGAATTGTAGGAATAATTTCATAACCTAATTTTTTAGTCTCTACAGCTAATTCATTGCGAAATACTTGACCAAAAAATTTATTTTCTTTAAGAATCTTATCAAATGAAATACTTCTATATTCGCCATCTTGACGCTTACCAACATTAGCTAGAAAACAATGAACATGCGCTTGTGGTTCAAGATTTCTATTGGTAGTATGAGTAAACGTTGCAAATGACAATTTGTTAATCGCTTCTCTTTCTCGACCTCCGTGTCCTTTACGAATATATACATAACCTTGCTCCTCTATGTACTTAAGCGTACTTGAAACAGATTTTATTAATGCCTCCTCCATTACCTGTTTTTCTTCTTTGTTCGCATATACTAACATTTGAATTGAAAAACTTTTCGGTGCAGAAAAGGTTAAATCAACGCCCGGACAATGCTCAACATCATCTTTAGTTTTCCTACCTAATATCTGACCATTAGGCAAAATACCTTTTAGTAAATTATAAAATGATTGATCAGATTTAGCGGTGAAATCACCTTTTAGACCAAGTTCTTCAGCACCTTCTCCTACCCAAGTCCCCTCACCTTCACTGCCATAATAATCTCCATGACTATAATAGCCTTTAGCGGCATCACCACTAGTAAATACTCTAGTCGATAACAATTTATCCTCATAAATCTCTTTTTATTAATTTAGTATTACAATAGACTATTTCTCAATCCATCTCTACTTAAGAGGGCAGGAGCCTAAAAAAATGCCCTCTATCGCGAGTTCATTGACCAGCTTCAACAACAAATAAATCAGTATTATTTCCACTAATTTCTACATAAGGGCAATGTTCTTCTGAATGAATTTTTAACCCTGCAAATCTATTTTCTTCATTACCGATAACTCTAAAATGAAAGATATTTTCATTTTTCTTTAAGAACGGTTTAAGATTAATATCTACATCAACTTCCCAGGCCATATTAGTCTTGAAAGGCATAAACTCATTACCATTATATACTTGTGTTTTTTCTAAATTAATTTGCTTTTCTTGATTGCTAAATATTCTATAATAATCATCCTTTTCTATCTCAGTAACAACAGCAAGATATTTAGCATCTTTTGGGCCGATATAAACTAAATTGTCATTTAGTTCAATTTGCACATATTCTTTAAAAGCAATCTTCTCAATTCTAAAGTCTTTAATTAAACTAAGATTTTTTATTTGAAAAATGAAATCACTTTTTAAAACTGGATATACCTCCATCCTATAATAATCTGAAAATTCAATCATAAGGTCCATAGTGCCATATTGATATCTAAACAGCCCATAATTCTCTTTATTTTTAATTTCAATATTTGTTCCATAAGTTTTTGGACATTGCTTGAAATTTTGGTAATAATTTTCTTGTTTATAATAAACCATAATTAATTCCTCTAATTTTTAATGTTACTATTATTGTAATTGGCCAATTTTCAAATCAATCAACCGGTCATTATCTCTTCATCTAAGAAAAAAAGATGTTTTTACTCCTCTACTTAGACTTTAAGAGCCTAAATTTTCCTATTTTATAAGGAAACTCTTTACCCTGGACTATAAAACGCATCTCCAATTGCTACTGCTATCCAACTTTTAAATTTTATAGTTAAATATCCATCGTCAATAAAGATTCTTTATCAAGGGTTTCGATTTCATCCTCAGTATTTTTTAACAATAAATTATCTTGCTCCGCATCATTTATATTTAAGCCATCTTGAATTAATTTAGATTTATTTGATTCTAGCTCTCTATTTCTAGTATCAAGATGATTATTAGCAACTTTAGTCTTAGCGAGTTGAGCTTCTATTTTCTTTCTATGCTGTACTCCCTCTTCTAGATCTTTCTTAAACAACTTGAGTAATTCGCTATTTTCTATATAACCAGCTGCAATTTTTTTAAATGAACAATCAGCAAATCTAAATTTAGCTGGCTCAAAACCTGCAAAATTGATAAATCCCTCTCCTGCCTTCAGCATCATTAATTCACTAGGCAAAACAACTTTACGAATGATCTTGCTTCTATTGACCTGGATTCCATCCCTCATCTCATGTGAACCATAAGATATACCTTCATGCCATTCTTCAACCTCTCCTTCTCCTAAGCTTTGAGAGCAATATTCAGCAGCCTCTTTCCCTGCAATATTCATGTAAATTTTAGTTTTGCAATTATTTGCTATCGATTTAGCCGTATTTTCAGAGTAAATTTTACTTAAAGAGCTCATATCTTGAGTTCCTAGCACAAAACAACCACCATAGCTCCTAGCCATTGCTAAACCATCTTTCAAACTAGGAATTGATTGATCAAAATATGGGATCTCATCAAGAATGAACCATATCTTAGGAATATTACTTGCCTTAGTTAATGATCTAACTGCATTCACCGCAATATCTACTTGCGTTGTAATTAGTGGATTAAGATCTTCTTTCACATCTGCTCTTGAGCTAATAAAGAGAAAATTATTTTGAGTTTCATCGTTAACCCAATCAGTGATAGAAAAACAATTTTTACTACTGCGGTATAACTTCATTGGTCTTAAATAGGTACTTAAAACCATTAACACTGATAATGCAGCTTTTTCAATTTCTTGATTGATAATTTTAGCTGCAGATGTTTTACTCAAAAGCTTGATTAAAGTATTAAGTTCTGCCTTAAGTATTTTATCAGCAAACTCAGCCATTGAAATATCCTCACTAACATATAAATTTGCAAGTTCACTAAAAACTCCTCGCGCTGCATCAATCCAAATTGGATCATTCTTTGATTCTTTCGGTAATAATGATCTAGCAATAGTTGAAAATCCTTTTAAAGGATTAGTTTCATTAAAGATTGACCAATTTCTCCCTCTATTGTCTAAAGGATTCAGAATAATATCACCTCTTTTTGGTCGATAAAAATTTTCGATATAATCACCTTTAACATCAACAATGATAGCTTTCTGATTTCTGCTGTGTAATTGATAAACTAATTGCTGGATTATTTTAGTTTTACCTGCGCCAGTAGATCCTTGAATCATTGTGTGTGATTGCTCTCCTGCTGACCATGAGTCAACTCTCCCAGTAATTGGATAAGACAAACCAGCCAGTTTAAATGGCTCATAGTCTTTAAATAGTTTATTATGGATTTTAATTTTTTTTCTTAAAACGCTTACAGGAATTAAAAATATCCCTCTAATATTTAAGCTACGTTTTATTTCTCTCCCTCTTAACCAAAAAAAAAGCAGCAATCCTCCAAGCACTACTGCTAACATAATCGCCACCACTATCAAAGCCTTATAGAGAGTTGTTCTAAATTTATCAATTATCCTAGTTACATATGGATCAGAAGCAAAATATTTAACTTTCAGAGTTTTTGTTTCTCCATATTTACCTGGATAAGTAATTTTATAATCTTCATTAAAATTCTGAATTATCCCTGTTTTAACCCAAGCAAATCCTACTCTCCACTCGTTATAAGAAATATTTTTATAATAACTATAGCCTATTGAAACAATAACTAGAAAAAGACTAACTCGGCATAATACTCTACTGACTTGCATCAACATTCGATACTTGTGAAATGTAACTTGCCCTCCTCTAATTAAATCACTCATAACTATATTTCCTACATTTAAATCTTGTACATATTAGACTATTATTTAATTTAATAATTATTATCTTAACCAATTGATATCTCTATTCTTCGGTTTCTTCTTCTATTAACACCCTATAGCCTTGCTTTTCACGCTTATCTCTAGCATATTCAAGAGAGTTTTGCTCCATCTTCAAAATTTCCTCTTGGCTAAATCCTTGCTTGTTTAAAATTTCCATAACCATATAAAGCGTTTTATATAAAATACTAACGCTCAATAAGTTGTGCTTAGAAGTTTGTGGGCTCACATAGCGCACTTCATTGTCATCTATATCTTGATTTTCATTAAAAACTTTCATTTTAATATAATCGCTAAGAGTAAGACCATATTGTTTTGCAATCATGCTAAGCTGCTCCTTTTGTTGTGAGTGAAGCCTAAATTCGATTCTGTTTTCTCTTGTTTTCATAAAAATTGTCCTATTTATCTTTCTTTAATGGATTCCAACTAGAAGCTAACGCTCCTTGTGCTGATTTATTATTTTTCTTAGTAACTTTAGTTTCTAAATTAGCACTTTTATTTTCTAATTCTGATGATTTATTCTCTAGTCTATTTGTATTTTTTTCTAGTTTTTCTGCTACTAATTCTTTTTTCTTAGCGCTAGAATTAACCTTATTTTGTACATCTGTTTGAAAGCCTGCCGGAGCCTTGTTTTCTATTTGTACTTTATTGTCTTGGCTAGTTTGCTCTATAATTTGTATATTTTGATGATTATTATCTTGTATATCCTTTACTTTGCCGTCAAACCCTCTTGTTTCTGTATTAAATTGACTATCTATGGCTGCAGACCCACCACCTATTTGACGATCTATAAATTCATTAAGCAATTGATTGGCTTTTACTGGATCTGTTCTAAGAATTTCTTCAAATCCGCCTACTCCAAATCTTTTTATATTCTCTTGGGCAAATTGATTAGTTAAATCTTGACTTATATTATTACTGTTAGTCTCAAAATTAGCTTTAGCCTCTTGCAAATTATGCACCTGATCCATTGATTTGGATGTTTCCATATTTGCTGATTTAGCTTTATTAAAATCACTCTTCGCGCTATCGAGCATGTTATTGCTGATACTATTACCATCTTGATGAGAACTGTTATTAGCAAAATTCTCAACTTTACTCAATGACTCTGCAAATCTCTCATCTTTACTTGCCTGTGATACCTTGTTATATGTATCTGTTTTTGTTGCAGAGGTGGTTCCTTCTAATCCCATACTTAATGACATACCAGCTGCACCGACTTTAGCATTAGCTGCTACAGCTATTTTTAGAGCATCCTGTTGACTTATACCATTATCTTGGGCAACTTTATTCACATAGCTTCTTGCTTCATCCAACGATGCTCTTTGATCAGAGGTTAAGCTATTACTCCAACTTTCATAAGCATTACTGCCTTTACTGAAGTTCTGATCAAATCCCAGCATTTTTGAATAGCCGCTACTTGTACTTTCAATCATATTACTAGCATAGCGCTGCGCATTGCTCATATTATCATTAATACTTTTATCATATCTCGAGCCAATTGCTTTATGCATGTCAACCTTAGCAAGGCCAGCCAAATTGCTTACAGCTCCGCTAGCATCAAGAGTGCTACTGCCATCAGAAAACATCTTTTCCTGTGAACCGCTTGGCATTCCAAATGACTTCATTCCACTCATCCAAGAATGATTATCATCATGCTTATTAGCACTGGACATATTAGAACTATGAGTGTTAACAGAAGTGGTACCAAGCTGATAATTACCTTTGATCATGCTTTCAGCATTCTGTACCGCTGTAGATTGTGGGATATAAGCTATAGAGCTTGCAAGATTACCCATGCTTGCAACCATGCCTTTGGTAATAAATAATGATAACACTGGTACTAAAGTTAACATATACCCAGCAACTGAAGAGATTTCTTCGTTAATACGCGCTATCTGGGCATGTGAGCTAAATGTTATCCCATCAATGTCTCCAGCATAAAGTTTACCCCAAGAGCTAGCTATACAAAAAAGAATTGCATACATTGGCTGCCACAACTGTAAATAGACAAAACCAAAAGCATAATTTTTTAGCACTTCTAAACCTATAGGAGTAACCATCAAAATTAGCACTAATGGAAATACTCCATAAAACAAGCACTCAAGTACGGCCCTGAGAATAGGAACAAATTTTTGCGCCATTTGGGCAACTGAATAATAAGCTGACTTGGTCATGCTTTCAGTTGCTACTTTACCGTAAACTTTGCCATCTATGGTATCGCCAATAGCATTGATTGCCATATTCTGGAGTAAAATATTTTTAGCATCTTGGCTAGCCCTCTTAATAAAGATGCCATAGCTTCCAGCTAATACTGATTTAAACATTTCATCATTATTTCCTGCTTTATTATCTGGAAAAAAATAAGCTAAAAAGCTGTTAGATAGAATAGGAATTCTTCTATCAGCTTCAAAATTAATTGCTTTATTTAAATATTTTGCTCCATCATTACAACTGATATAACTGTTAATAGTTTTTTCTCCATAAGTGGTATTTGCACCTGAATCTTTCTCTTTTGCTGTGGCTCTTTCCATATTAGCTGGCATATTAATTAGTCTTGCTTTAGATGAATGCTCACTCAAAAATTCCAGTATATTGTCGCTGCTTACTAGATCTTTCACGGTATAGCCATTATTACGACTAAACCCCATATTTAAATCAGGCACGATACATTTCTTATAAAATTGCAACATAAACTGTTTAACTCTACTATCCATAATCCTAAGTTTACTAATATCTTCAACTATCTTACTGCCAAATAATATGCCCGTTTCTTGATAAACTTGATTATTGAAAACTCCAGCTAACGCCATGTCAAATTTCTCAGCAATAGAATTTCCCACTTGTGAAGTTAGAGAGCCCATTAAAGCAAGCCCCCATGGTACATTCTCAACAGTACGAGGCGCGGACATTCTTCCATAAGAATCAGGCAATTTATCATGAATATGCACCGTAGCTTTAGTAGTTAAAAATAAACTAACTAGCACAGTTACTCCTAAAAACCATTTAACAGCAGCTTTAAAATCATTATTAACTCCGGCTCTAACCGCTAATACTGCAACCGCTCCTACAGATGCAACCTTCATCACTGAAATAAAATTTCCATTAAGAATCATCACTAAAGCATTGAAAATTTTTTCTAAGTAATAACCAGCACCCAAAGTATATATATCAAATTGTTCCATTTTTAATTTTCTCCTACTTTTTTCTATATCTTTAATGACTTGGTCTAGCCATATTTAATATTTGGGCAATATCATTTGCCATTGAATCTTCCATACTTTCTGCTCGTTTAACCATAAATAACTGCAGTTTATAACGAGAAAGATCCTTCATTTCATGGTCAGCTAATAATTTCTGTGCCGATCTGATTGATTCTTTAAATTCTTTTAGTTCTTTTGGAACAGAAATCTGTAGATTATTTGCTGCTTCATTAACTTCTCCTAACATATCTTGAAGATAATTATATAAGATATTCCAAGCTACAATTTCAGCCAACACCCCTTGCTCATATTCAGGATTACCACTCGTATATTGATAGAGCTTTTCATAAATTGCATAAGCTGGAATTCCAGCATTTGCTAAAAAATTTTGTTCTTCTTTTTTTAGTTCTACATCTTCTTCAAGCGCTAGTTTAATTTTATCAAAAAAGTCTAGAACTTTTTTCTCAAAACTTTGAGCCTCAGATATCATTCGATCTTGCTCTGTTACCTTTAAACATTTTGCTTTATCACTACAGCTAATAATCTTAAGATTTTGTTTCCCTTTAAGTAGAGCTTCAAGCAAACCAGGGTTAGTAACATTTGATGAAATATATTGAAAATTAGGAGCTCCTTGATCACTTGCTGGCGCAGTAATGATAATTGTCCCACTTATAGTCATCATTAATTCTTTAATTTCATTATTGGTTATTTTTAATTTATCTATTGCCTTCCAAGCTAAATTGACATCTTCAATAATGAATTTTTCATCTTTTTCTGCAGCTTCTTTGAGCGCATCAGACTTACCGCTAGGAAATTGTTTATAAGCGCTTGATAAATCTTTGTCTTTTCCTTTAGTTAAATGTACTTTAGCAAAAATATCTTTGGCTTTTTCTGAATGCTGTGCCATTGTATCACCAGCGAAACCTACAATTTGCTTAGCAGCTTGACATTCATCAGCTAAAAACCCACCTAATTCTTGTAGTTTGCTATAAACTTCTTGTAATGTTTCTCCAATAATTGGGCTAATTGAACTAAGTCCTAAATAAACAAACATCATTCCAGCTTGCTGAACAATTCCTGTCATTTTATTTTTTAACTCTTCACCTGAAATAAATGACGCACCACCAAAATTCAATACCCCCTGACTATAACAGCTTTGATCAAAATCTATTTCTGGGTAATTCACACTCACTAATGGTCTATTTTTCTTTTGCCTAGCAAAATACATCGAACCCATCGTATAATGACCAGCTTTTTGCCCTTTATAATAATTAGCTCCATTGGTTACACTCTCTCCACCAAGTGAAGTCCATATTTTACTCATTTCACCATTAATGCTATCACTAACTCCAGCATAGGAATTACTACTAATTAAGCTTAGAATAAGTAAAATCTTAATTTTAATTTCTATCATTTTGCACATTTTCTCGCTCCTTAATTCTACTAACTATTCTTTGTTCAAGCTCATCAAGCGTAGTTAAACCTTTAGCAATAAATATTTTTTCTGGCTGCTTTTTGTCCAATAATAATATTGTCGGAAAAACTTGTACCATTGGGTCATTAATAACACTGCTATCTGTAATATTCTCATCCAAACCAGCAAAATAATTTTTATCAATAGTGATGCCAATTACTTTGAATTTATATTCCTCTCTAAATTTAGTAATAATCGGTAACTGTCTGTTACAATGATGACAAGCACTACTATAAATAAAAACCAATCCATAACGATTTGTTGCATTACGTAATATCTCTATTTTTTCTTTATCCTTTAAACTTGCTTCTGTAATATTTTTATAATAGCTTTCTGAATTAGCTAATTTTGGATTAGTCTCGATTACTTTTTGAACTTTTTTAGCAAAATTTATTCCTCTCTCAGTAATTAAATTATGTGTGTTAATAAATTTTTGTATTTCTTCTCTTTCCCCTGTAATCACAGCTCTCTTTCTTTGAGTTTCCCATAATTCATTTAATAGAGTTGCTTTGGTTTCAGGGGCTATATTAGAATCTAAAATATCTTGTGCACTAATATCTGCATTTTGGTTATTTTGCTCTTCTTCGGATCTTTCTTGCGCACAATACCAATTGCTTCCTAAGCCATATTCACGACAAATCTCAGGCGTAAATTTAAATGCTTGACTCATTAAAGGCGTCAACATAGTAATTAAAGAAAGTGACCAAAAAAGCTGTCTTCTCATTTTGCCCCACTGTAAAATTTCTTGATTTTTTGGTTAATAACTTCCGACATAGCAGCAGGATTGGCTTGAGTATTTTGTAGTTTACTTTTCATATCAGATTGGTTTTTTTCTACTTTATCTCTGGCTTTATCCTTGAGCTCATTAAATAAATCACTAAAGTCTATCCTAGAAAAGTCTATCCTACGAATCTCTTCTAAAGTTAACGCTCGACAATCAGGATTCTTTCTATCTCCCCAACCAATACCTAGTTGTGCTCTACCTTGCACTTGAATAATTTTAGCAAGTTTAGATTTAAAACAACAAAACGACTGATGCTTTTTATACCAGTTTAGTTTTTTGCCTTTCCAACTCCCTACAGGATGACAAAGCTTAGCTTGACGACTAACAAAAAGATCTTTTTCTTCCTGAGAACAATCTTGAATTTTTCTAAAAAGACCTTTCTCGCTACAACAGTTATGTTGTGAAGTTGCCTTTGTGCATTGCTTACCATTGCCAGTGAATAACTTACAATTATTGGCATTAAATTCATGCGGTTCACAGCTTTGCTTACCATTCGGACATTTACAACCATCAATCTCATCAGATTTCATTGCCGCTAAAACTGATAAATTACTGATGCCTTCACCAAAATCATTATGCTGAGCTCTTATATTGGTTTCACAAACGCCACCTAAGCAAAATTTACCAGCAAGACATTCATTTTTTCTAGTTGTAGTTTCCAAGCAATCATATTTAACTTCCCAGTGATCACAAACTTCTTGATTGTTTATTTTTAGTGAATGTAAGCATTCTTTTTCTCCTGTAAATTTGCAGTTCGCGGGTAAATCCTTACATTCATCAACTAAATTATCACTACGGCAAACATATTTCCGATCCCATTTCCAACAATCCTTAGTTATTTCTTTGCCATTAATATTTCGAGTTTCTTTTGGCTCTAAACAGACCTCCTCGGCAATTTCACAATATTGATTAATTTCTTCTTTACTACAATTTGAAAGATCTTTTTCATCACGACGTACATGAAATTGAGTATCAATATGTTTTATTTCTGATCTTTCTTCTAATTTTTTTCCGCAACTAAATTTCTTTTCTAAATTTTTACATAAACCTAAATTACTATTTTCACTGCAATTAGAGGATAATTCATTACAGCCTCGATTGGCTTCCAAACTGCTACAATGATTTTGTTCTTTACTTATACAATCAAATTTCTGCTCATATTTCCAACATTGACTAGTGGCCACTCCTTCAATTATTCTTTCGCTATAATCAACGCAAGCTTTATCTTGCAGAAGTCGACATCTTTCTTCTTCAAAAGCAGCAGCATTGCTTGAAATACAAAAAAATAACAAGCAGTGACTTAAAGCAACAAATATAGGTTTTAAGAAAAATCGCATTCTTCTCCACTCAAGTTGATTAGCCATTCTTTACAACATTCAGCTTGAGCTGAAATTTGCAACCATCCTTCACCCGCTCCTGATACAATTACTCTCATATCAAGGATATTTTCTCCTTCTATCAAGTATTTTTTAAGATCTATGTTTAAATCTCTATTCCAATTGGTATTTCTCTCGCATTTATTATCACTGCCTCCATTATGAACTATTTGGAATGTATGCTTCCTTCCCAAATCATTAGTCCTTTCTCTATTTTGCACTTCTACAAACTTTCCACCATCTGGCCCAACATAAACGATATGATGATTAAAGGAAATTTGTAGATAATCATCAAAGCTTACTTTAAAGATTTTAAACTCTTTGACTTCACTTAAACGTTTAATTTTAAAGCTGGTGCTGCGATCATAAGTCGCACATTGCCCACCCCAATAATTATCAGCAATTGTTCCAATTGTTAAAACTCCACCACTATGCTCAAATTTCATATCAGATGCAACACTGCCTCGCTCGATCCCGCTCATATCGCATTTTTCCACTGTTTTACAGCTCCTAGTTTCAATCATATTTTTACAATTTTGCTTAAAAGAAAAATCTTCTATATGTACTATTGAACTATATTCATTATTTATTTTAGTCATAATTCTAACTCCATCTAAATTATCGTTGATATACTTTTAATTAAAAACTTGTTTAAGAATATTCGCATTTTTCTTCTCGTTTAATATCCCATTCGCTACAGCAATTTTGCTTAGCTCTAATCTGTAGCCAACCCTCTCCATTACCTGATACAATCACTCTGGTTTTTAAAATATTTTCTCCTTCTTTTAAATATGGTTTAAGATCTATATTTATATCTCTATTCCAATTGGTATCTCTCTCGCATTTATTATCGCTGTTTCCATTATGAACTATTTGAAATGTACGTTTCCATCCCCAACCATTACTCCTCTCTCTATTTTGCACCTCTACAAACTTTCCACCATCTGGACCGACATAAACAACATGATCATTGATTGAAATTTGCATGTAATCATCAAATCCTACTTTAAAAATGCTAAATTCTTTGACTTCACTTAAGTGTTTAATTTTAAAGCTGGTGCTGCGGTCATAAGTCGCACATTGCCCACCCCAATAGTTATCAGCAATTGTTCCAATTGTTAAAACTCCGCCGCTATGCTCAAATTTCATATCAGATGCAACGCTACCTTGCTCGATCCCGCCCATATCGCATTCTTTGCTTTTTTTACAGGTAATTTTTGTAATAACGTCTCGACAAACTTTAGTTTTAGCATCTCTCTTTTTATGACAAACATAGCTATATTCAGGATCAATCTCGACTATTTGTTTAGGGAAACAATCACTAACTTTACTGCTATAATATTGATCACAAGTATCTTGCGTGTGAGTAGTTATTGTTTCTTCTCCTGGCTCACATCCAGCATAACCACCACTTAAGTAATCAAATTCTTTATCAGAATTTTTTACTCTTTTTAAAGCCTTATCCAAATAACCTTGATTATTCACTGGCATACCATTTTCATCTTTAGTAAAACCAATTTTTTCAACTTCTTCTTGCCTTTTTTGCATTGCATTCGTCCCAAATGTATCTCCTACGCTACAATCATCTTTGGTACATTTAGGATCCATATTACCTAGTAATTTAGTTGAACCTAAATCTTCAGCATCAGTTAGCTTCATATTACTACCTTTAACATCTGTTCCACCAAAACCAATCGTATCTTTAAGTGCGTGGTTGTTAATATCTGTAAAATTATTATTTATCTGAGACTCTCCCTTACTTGCTGCCGCCTGTCCAGCCTCTTTAGCTTGTTTAGCTAGGTTTTCTAAACTTTCAGCCAAGCAAATTGTCGAGATCAAACAAATCAAGCAAATGAACTTCAAAAATATAAAATTATTTTTCTGCATAAGTTTTTAACCTTAAGCGATAATCTTGAGCTTGTTTAGACAACTCGCCTTGATCAGCAAATTTATCTAATACATAACCAAGACTTATATTACCTGTCAGTTTGTCGTATACATTAGCGCTATTAATTACAAAACTAGGCACTGACTCTACTTTAAACTCTTTAAAAGCTTGAGGATGAATAGCGATACTAGCACCTTGGGGCCCTATCTCTTTGATAAAGTCTATAGTTTCTTTAAAGCTATTATTTTTTAAGCCTCTAATCACTAGCTTAGCACCAATATGACGAGCAACTTTATCGTATTTAGCTAATAAATTCTTAGGCATACTAAAACTAACAAATATCCATAGACCTTCTTGATTCTCAAGATTATTAGCTTCACAAGAGCTTTGTTTGATGTTTTTGTAATCCTGAAGCATTTGTTCTAGCATATTAGGTTTTGTTTTATTTTGTTCTATAGTAGTTTGTTCAATTAATTTTACGATTACCTCATTATCTCGGCTGTATTCTTTGCTTTTTTCATTTACTTGCTTAACTATAGATTGATATTCTGATGTCGTAACTTTAAGTTGATCATTTATATTATCGACTACATTAGCTAGATTCTCTTGTGCCCAAGCAGGTTGCTTAGCACTCACTAATAGCGCGAGCAACACAACGAAAGGCAACAATAACGGTAAAATGATTTTTATAAAATGCAGCATCCGCGCTTCCTCCATAATAAAAATCCAAAATCCTCACCAATGATTGGAGTTTCTTTTTTGCTTTCAAAAAAACTAGTTGATTTACCAAAGGGAGCGCATTTGCTAGTGTCAGGATTAACCATTTGATAACGATAATGACTTTTTTTCATCACTAAAGCTAAGTGCTTAGTGCAGAGTTCTTTAACATTACTACTAGAGGTTTCATGCGCCATGCCTTGACGATGAAGTTTAAAAGTCATCTTTTCAGCAGCATTTAATGATGCTTGCACCCCTCCAATATGAGCATTTACATTACCATTCATTGGATACATACTACCTTGACAACCTGCGCACCAAAATAATGAATCAAGCGGTTGATTATTACTTGTTGCAGCAACACAGTCAGCCGAACAAGCTGCTTGTGCTAGTAAATTATTAAATATAAAAGCTTCTGGATGAAGTATCATCGTTAGTTCATCATCACTACCTGTTGGATCAATTTCGCTAATCCATAAAGGATCAAAATTTGTTTCTTGCAAACAAATAAAATCAGTAAATAATTCTAATATTGCTAAAATTGGATACATATAATAATGAACATACCAAGTAGAAATTTGACTACTATCTGCTTTTGGTCTGCCAGCTTGACTGCGCTCAAAACCCATATCCATTTCTAAACCACCAAGATTAACAAAACAATACGGCTCAGGCGAAATATCAACAAGTCTTGCTGGCTCCCAGAAACCACCTACGATTCCTGGCAAAGGTATGCCACCCTTAGGACATACACATACAGGCAGGTCTGGATTCCTAGTGTCTTTCAGTCCGGTTTTATTACTGACTAATTCTTGTGATCCAACAGTGATTGGAAATAAACACTCCCAATTGATATCATTAATTGGATTAACAAATTGCCCCGTGCATTTTTTAGCGTAAGCTAGATTATTGACTAAACATAAGCAAGCTAAAGAAAAAATAAAATACAATCTATAGAAGAGTTTTTTCATTACCTAACCTCCATTGAAGTTATAGAATTTCTTGCTGTTGCTTTTGTTTTTTTGCTTTCTTCCTCTATGTTGCTTTCTAATATTATTTTACTTTCATTTTCTCCTATCAGTTGAATTTTTAATTTTAATCCATCCTGTGTAACTAATGCAGGGACTTCTGTAATACCAAGCTTTTGAGTAATAAATCCTGCTTGATCAAAATAAAACCAAATTTTATCTTTTTTATGATTTCTTTGTAACTGAAGAGGAGAACCTTTTACTAAAATAATCTTTGCTTTATTATTATATTTTTGTCGTAACTTAAGAGCTAAATTAACTTGAGACTTATCATCACCATCGATAAAAATTAGAGCTTCTCTTAGAGGAATGGACTCTAGCGGGTTAATTTTAGTACCAGCCTTATAAATAAGTTTTTCTTGATTATCTTTAATATCTTCAGCTAATTCATAAGTTGGATCATAAGAAAACTCTTTTGTTTTTTCTGCATTAGCAATTCCTTTAACTACAGAAGGTCTTTCAACATATCCTCTAGTTCTCTCCTGCATCTTCTTATTTAGCTCGTCTAAATCTACTTTAGCTAATTTATGTTTAATTACCTTTAAAATATCTTCTTCTATTATAGAAAAAACATGCCCTTCAATACCAAAATCTTTGGCATAAAGCTCTTGCCAAGGATTGAAGATAAGAATTCCTAACCAACAAAAAAATAAAAAACAGCCAGAGATCGCTCCATACGAAAAAGGTTTTTTTAGTTTTAACAATCTATAATTTTTAGAAGGTCTCATGATATTTTATCCTTCATTAAAGTTTCAATTGCTGTATCTACACTTATTCCGGCTTGACGCAGCTTTTTAATTGCTGCAACATCCTCTGCTTTAGTTGAATAAATTTGCGCTGAAAATGGATCTAGTAATAACCTTCCAATTTGCCAACATTTATTTTTGTTCCGTAACATAAACTCTGAATAAACTCCTTTCATACCAGCCAATCCATGAGCTATCTCAATCTCGCCACTAGACATCTTTAACTCATCTTTTAATATGGCGTCATCTTTTCCATCAACTGACAAAAGAATTCTCCATTCAGCTTGAGATAAAGCTATGCTCCCTGCTTCACTATTACTAGCCTCAAAATCTGACATGCATTGAGAAGCAACAATAAGACTTAGATTGTATTTACGTCCTCTACGTGAGAAACCTCCAATTGGCTCTTTTAATACTGGATGTTTGCCCATACGCCAGAATTCATCAATAATTAAAGCTGTTGGAGTGTTTCTGCCTCTAATTTTGGCATAAACTAAGAATGTAACTGTAAGCAATGTGCTACTTTGCAGAATAGGAGTATTTTCTAAATCACTCAATTCAAAAACTGTGAATCTATTTCTTATATCAAGCGTCGCCACTCCATTAAAATACTTGCTATAACGACCTTTGTTACTATAGCTTCGTAACATATATGCAATCTTACCTGCTATTTTTTCAGTAGCTTCGCTTTTAACATTTGGATTAGTTAAAAGCTCTTTTCTAACATCAGAAAAGCCACCTTTACTTCCTTTTTTGCTCATCACTTCAACTACGGCATTCATAAGAACGCTACAATATACGCCTATCTCTGGGTCTTTAGTATTGTTTTTATCAACGTTAATTATGATACAAAGAATTGAAACTATTAAATCAATAAATGGCTCTTCAAAATTTTCTTTATATTCATTAAGATCCTCATTTTTATCCATGTCTTTATATAATGAAAATGGATTAATACAAAAATTTCCTCCTCCAAAATCAACAAAATCACCATCTAGTAATTCACAAGTATTTTTAAAACTTCTTCCATCATCAACAATAACAACTTGTCCACCATTTTTAAGAAGAGAAATAGTATATTCTTGCAACCAAACTGATTTACCTCTACCTGAAGCTCCCACTACAACCATATTGAAATTGCCATTAGTACTATCAGCGCTTTTGAAATTATCAAAAAAGAATAATTGCCCTCTGCGTCCAACTAGCAACATCAAAGGACTAGTGTAATTTTGTGAATCAGCAAATACTGGCATTAAATTAGTGCAGCTACCAGATAGTTTTTTTGAAGAAATTTTAAGCTGATCTAATATTTGCCAATTTTCACCAATACCAAAAGGTAAGCTATAAATAAAGCTATTCAAGGTATCATGTCTTACTTTTTCTATAGTAAAGCCTAATCGAGAAAAATGATCTTTAAGGCCTTGTTCAACCTGCTCTTCTTGATAGTCTTCTGCAATAGATAAAACTATATACATAACTAGTTTACCCATTCTTTCACCCTGATTAATCATCTGACTTACATAGCGCCAATCATTATTTTCTTCTAGCATTTTTGGAAAGAACATTGGTAATTTTGAATCATTTTGCTGCGTTTTGATCATTCGATGCTTATCAGCTGTTCTTTGCGAAGACTCTCTACTCTCTAAGCAGTAACCCATAGAAATATAAAAAGGACACCCTATACTTAATCCCTTTTCAAAATCTCCTATATAATCAACTCCCGTTTCCAAATCCCAGTTCGCTGGCCAATCAACTACTTCAAAAACTATATAACTGTTCTTTAGGTTTTTGTTTTTGCTATTTTCACTATTTGCGTTGTCAGCAGAAGAAAAAGTAATTTTATCTACTTGCATTTCAACATTATAACCAGATTGAAGAAACTGAAGAAAATTCTCATGCCTAGCAGTATTTCTACTTTTATAAAGGCTACTTGAAGGATGAAGTAATTCTTGCAATAAATTAGCTAAATCTCGATCATTTAAAACATGATTTTCACTATTTAAACCTTTAAGACCATGAGTAAATTTATCTTGCAGAGCTTTTAGTTTTAAAATTGTAGCTTGCTGAGCTGATTCAGTTGTAGGTTTTCCCATTGAAAAGATAAAATAAAGTTCGAAATCTCTAACTATTAAATTAGCTCTTTTGCCTAAAATACTCTTTAAACTCCCTTGTGCAAAGAAATCGTATCTTTTATTAGATATCTTCTGAAATACTCCACCAGTATTTCCAGATTTTTTCCAATAGTCTAATAAATGACCAATTTTAGGCGAAGCATAATTGATTACTTGGAGAGTACAATTAGACGGTAAATCATTAGCAATTATGCTTCTTAATGCTTGTTTTGCTGATTCATCCATTCCTGAAAAATGACTTACACTTAAAACAAATCCTAACGTTTTATCATTCTCAAAAATACAATTTTTTGCCTGATATAATCTGTAGGGGAGAAAACTTAATAAACTTAAATCCTTAGCTTGTTGCTTTTTTAACTGTGCAACTGGTTTTATTTTACCTTTCTGCTTGAACTCAGTTAAAATTTCAGAAAAATCTTCACTTAACTCTTGAAAATAACTAACTAGCACCTCCAAAGATTCTTTCATGGCTCTATTTCCACCTCTTCATATTCTCCATCTCCTAACAAATCTTGGTTCAGAAGAATTTTTTTACTTTCTTTCTCTACCTCTCCTTTAGAAGAGTTTATTTTGTTTTGTTTCCTAGCTTTTGTAGTGTTAAGCAAGATTTGCTCTCTTGCCACTTCATCAGCATATTCAAGAGAACTACAACCAATACCTCTGGCTTTTGGACAATCCCAGCTAGTTTTATAACTTGAGCAGCTAGATAATGTCATCAACATTAATAAACTTATAAGTATTTTTTTATTTGTATTTTTTATCATCAAGTTCTTCCTCTTTAAAACTAAAGCCTTCTTGGAATACCACATAGACTTCTACTCCCTCATTGACTGATATAACAGGCTGATATTGCTCTGCCCTCTTAATAAAATAATCTGATAATCTATCTCCACTACTAGCAAGTCCTGCCCCTACTCCACCTTGAATCAAGCCCTTAGCTTTTTGTTGATCAGTAACCACAAGTCCTCCGCCAGAGATAGAAGTTTGTGGCTGACTAAGTTGATTTACCCCTGAACCAAACCCTGAAGCAAGACCTGATAAAAAGCTTTTAAGTACTAAATCCCCTTCTCTAGAGATTACCTCACCTCGAATACCAGATTTAGCCATCGAAGTAATATATGCTTTGACTGGAATTTCCATAAAAGTAGATTTATCTTTTGCACAAGTCATTAGTACACCATCTAAATAAACTTTTTCACTAGATATGTCCCCTACTGCTTTAGCTGACATCTGACAACCAATGAGTTTATTAGTTTTTAAATATTCACTTCCAAAACCTGCAGATATTGCATCACCAGTAATCCGCAAAAGTAATTGTCGCGGGTTAGCCTCAGCGCTCATCCCCACCCCAGCATCAACTCCTAACAATAATTTTGCTTGAGCATAGCTATTGGCTGGGATATATTCACCGAGCTTTCTAATTTTTTTTCTTTTTATGAATGATTTTGCTTCAAGATTATTTTCTATTCCTTTTTGTTGTTCCTCTAATCCAGTTTTAATTTTATTTAATTCTTCTTCTAATTTTTTGTTATATTGTTCTTCTAACTTTGCCTCAAGCCTAGTTATTAATTCTTCCATTTCGGTTTTACTAACTTTATTTTTCTCTAAGTTTTCATTGATATTCTTTTGACTTTGTTCATTACTTAGTTGTTTTTGTTTTACTAGCTCTACTTCTTTACCCTCTTGCTCAGCCCATAAAATTTCATTACTTGTTCCACTAGCCAATTCCTCAAGGCCTGGGACTGTTTTAATAGGCTCTACCTCTTCTTTTTTACTTTTAATTGGATTTTTAAGGGAATTAACTGCTCCTCCGCTATTTTGTATAAAATAACAAAGAACTAAAAATGAAGTTATTACAATCGCTCCAAGTCGAAGATGCTTCTTTCTTACCAAAGCCGGCTCTCCATCCACTGCAACAAAATATTTCTTAAATAACTGTTTAATCTTATCAAATAACTCAAATAATCTTTTCATTTTAGATCCTCTAATTCGTTAATATGCAATCTTTATATAATCATTATCCAATATTTTAAATTCTCTAACTTTCAGTTTTCAGTTATTCGAATTAAAACGCATTGTTCTTTTGGTAATAATGATGTTTTAGCTAAATAAACTGCTAAATGCTTTTTCGTAATAAAATCACTTAAATTTATATTTTGACTTACTTTACTTTTGTTGCTAACGTAGATTTTTTCAGCCTTTAGCATATTACCAGTAATAGTACCGATTAATTCCATTTTTAAATTTTCTTTAGGACTATCCAATCTCTTCGACTGAGGCACAATATCATAACCAATATATTTTTTAGGATGCAAAGCTACAGTAATAATTTTTGCAATTCTTTTTTTGAGTTCTGGAGAAATTGATTCATTATGATAAGTTTGTGGCTTTGAGATAAAGTTAGCAGAATCAACTTGTAGATTACTTTTGACAAAAATTTGAGTAGCTGGAATATCTTCTACAGATAAAATAAATTTGAATGTAGAACCTTCCTCTAACTTAACAAAAAAATTAACTGGTTTTTCAGCATTAGTTCTTAAATATATGTCTCTGTCATTTACTATATACTCCAACTCTCCAGCTATTGCATTAACATCGGAAACATTAGCTTTAAAAGAAATTCTGGTTATTTCTCTTTTAGATGCTACAGCCGTTATTGTTCCATTATTGGCAACATTAAATTGTTGCTCTGCTTGAGCATTTTTGCTAATAAAATTAGCAATTCCTAAAACAATAATGAATAAACCCCAATATAAACTCAAGCACGGCAAACTAGCTTTTTTTATCATTTTTAATCTCCTCAAACGACTTGAGATTGATAATTCCTGATTTATTGGTAAATCCTAATAAATACTCTTTATACTTAACGTCAATTTGCTTACCAGCGAGATAGGTTTCTAAATAACCCTTTATTTTAACGGTGAAGTTATAGTTGTCATATTCATAGCCCTGAATATCACCAAAAATATAACGATAATCTCTAAGCTTTATATCCTTCGCAAGGTTTTCAATTTTAGTTTTAAAGCTTTCATGAAATTCACCATCTACTTGTTTCATTAACGCTACTGAAACTTTTTGGACGTTTTCTTTCTTCATTGAAAACAATAATGATATCAACTGATCTGCTCTAAGTTTTAAAGCCTCATCATTTATATAATTGCTACTAATTATTAGTTCTTGATCAACTATTGGCAGATTTCGAGTAATGATTTCTTGGTTTTGCAGTTTAAATGCAAGTAACAAATTAGTAAGTAATGTTACTGCTAGGCCTCCTAACAATATATTTTTCTGTAATCTGAGTTTTTTATTAATTATTGACATGGCTAATATCCATATTTTTAAGAGTCATATTCATTTTTCTTTGATGTCCTTGTACTCCAGAAATAAAATTCATTTCTCCAGGCAAATACCAATAAATAAATCTAATTATTTTACGAATAATCGACCTACTTCTCACTCTAGCAAAAATATTTGCAACAAAAGTACCTACAGGAATGCCATATAATCCAAGATTAAACATAACAAAACCACCCCAAATCATCATAAACACAATAAGAGTGTCTATAGGTATACCTAAGCATCTAACAGAATTATCTAAAGTTTTAGGAATATGGTAACTCATAATTTTCTCTAAAAGATCATGTCAACAATTCCATTTGCAGACGAAAGAAGTAGACCTGTTCCAAGAGATCCAACTACATACTTGGTTGGAAAACCTGCAACACCCATGATTCCAGCCATTGCTAATGATATGAAAGTAATAAGTTTGCCTGCACTACCATTTACCCAACCACCTGCTTTGGTTAATATTGTTTGAAAAGCATCGTCTGCAGCAAAAGATAGTTCAGGCAATAAAAAGATAGCAGCTGTTAAAACACCTACAGCCAAACTTTGCTTATACTGGATTTCTATTGTATTTTGCGTTGTTTTATTAAAATCATTTTTAATTTTATTTTCAAGTTTTTGCATTTTAAAACCTCTTATAAATTTTTATAATATATGCGCGCGTATATACTTTATTATCTATGTTTTTGCGTACGCATTATTATACATATACGCCTAAGTTTTTACTATGTCAATAGCTTTAACAGTTATTTTTATATTTTTTTCGCTATTTTATGTATTTTTCCTCTATTTGCCTTATGTATGCTTGCAATATGAAGAGTTTTTCTTTATACTAAATCAACTATTTGTATTAATTAACGTACGCAAAAGAATATGAAATTAAGCAACATAAAAGAAAAAATGAGAGATAAACTAAATAGTCAAAATCTCTCAATTACTAATTTAGCAAAAGAAGCTGGCTTAAAAAGAAGTGCGGTAAGTAATATTTTGCTTGATCGAGTAAAAAAACCTAATTACGAAATGATCAAAGCTATTGCTAAGGTTTTTGAGTGTAGTCCTAAAGATTTAGTTGGGGTTGACGAAGAAGAATATAACTCTTTAAATGTCAGAGGCATAGAAATAGACCCTCTTAGACAAACAAATTGGAATTCAGAATTATATCTTAATACCGTAATTGCTTTTAATAAATTTTGCTCACATAATACTAAATCACCTAATAATTTAGCTAAGGCTCAAGAATTAATTAATGAAATTTATAATTTTCATCTGCAAAAGCAAAATAATAATAATACAATTGATCAAGATTTCGTTAAATGGATAGCAAAACGTAGTTTTTTATAAACCAAAGCCTACTTTAAAACTTAAAAATCTATTTGCATTTTAGCTTCAAACATAAGCTTTGTAATCTCTTTAGTACGTTCATGATCATAGCCAAAATCTTTTCGATGCAGATCTAAATAATGCTGTGCCATGGGCTGATCTTGTAGCTTGACACTAATCTCTGCTAACCTAGTATAAACATCACTAATATCTTGCTGCCCAGCAGCTGAAGAAGAATAAATATTATTTTTATATAAATTTGCTGCTTTCAAATATTCAACCTGTGCTTTACTATATTGATTTTCTAGTTCATAAATACACCCTAAAAATTTATAACTAAGTGCTGCAATTTTTCTTTTGTAAAAAGCTTCGCCCGTTAAGTCTTGAATAATTTTTTGCCCCTTTAATAAAATTGTTTTCGCCTCTTGAAGATTGTTATTTACTAAAGCAGATAAATAACCATAAGAAATCATAATATGTCCTTTTAGTAAATGATCATCATCTTTTGGAAATAAATCATTAACTCCTAAATATAAAGATTTGATTTTAGTATAAGCTTTATCAATTTGCTGAGTTCTCCACAAAATTTCAACTTCAAGTATTAAAATTGGTAAATCTCTCATTGTAAATTCTCTAGAGTTTTCTAAAGCAACATCACTTGCTCGAGTGATATAATGTAATCCTTCCTTAAAATCTCCTTTATCAACATAAATTTTAGCTAAGCTATGTAAAAACATTTTTTGATAATCTGAATGCTCAGGATATTGCTTTACTAGCTCTTCACCAAGTTTAGCATACTTAAGCGCTTCCTCATTGAGATTTAAGTGATTATAAAGATGACAAAGTCCATTATAAATCGGAAATAATTCTTCTTTGTTCTCATCTTCTTCATTTAGAAATAGCTCTAATGCGATCTCTGTTTCTTTTAGTGCTTTTTGATAATCCGCTTCCTTCCAATCATAATATATTCCTTTCAACAAATGAAACCTAGAAAGAACTCTATTATTAACTGTCTTCGTTCCTTTAAGCGCTCCTTCAATTTTACTAATGATTCTAGCACTTGATGTAAGATCTCTCTTATTAGCTAAATAATAGCCTAATTGCTTTTCTAAAATAATAATTAAGTCTTGATTATAAATTTTTTGTTTTTCAGCATAACTAACAAGCGCATCAATATGAGCTAGAAGAAAATCGTATTTATCAATTACAGAATTTGATTGCCAGCGTTTACTTGGCAAGAATTTAGCCATACTAGCTAAAGCTTGCAGCAAATGTTTGTTTTTTTCATCGACAATCATCTCTTGTATAACTGATTGCACCGTTGCATTTATAGTTAATGTTTTATCTAAATTAATAGCAGTGCTATCTAAGTCATCTTCCACTTTGGAAGTAGTTTCAGTTCCATCTTTTGAAAGTAAAGCATATTTAAGTAAATAAGAAATTGCCGCCTCTTTGCTTAAACTACTAGAAAAATAATTATCAGCTAAATATTCTTTCAAAAATTGGATAGGAATTTTCTTATTATTAAGCATTGAGCATAATATTAATAAATGAAAAGCTTCCGGAGATTCCGCTTTAAGCTTTT
>VFQO010000730.1_pt1 | contig 31413 bp, 23 predicted proteins | sample 3512331 | NCBI WGS metagenome assembly VFQO01 (sample SAMN10412371, study PRJNA504923) | tailings metagenome | isolation source: Replicate 3 from Balatoc abandoned mine | place: Philippines: Itogon, Benguet | collected 2017-08-28 | reverse complement strand
CGCAGATCGAGAACATGATCTCGAGCGGCGCCGAGGCGCTCATCATCGCCTCGATCGACGGCACGACGCTCACCGACGTGCTGCAGCAGGCGGCCGACGCGGGCATCCCGGTCATCGCCTACGACCGCCTCATCAACGGCAGCCCGAACGTCGACTACTACACGACGTTCGACAACTTCCAGGTGGGCGTGCAGCAGGCGACCTCGCTGCTCATCGGCATGGGCGTCTTCGACGAGAACGGCGAGCGCACGGATGCGGCCGGCCCGTTCAACGTCGAGCTGTTCGCGGGCAGCCCCGACGACAACAACGCCACGTTCTTCTTCAACGGCGCGATGAGCGTCATCCAGCCCCTCATCGACGACGGCACGCTCGTCGTGCCCTCGGGCCAGACCGACTTCGAGCAGGTGGCGATCCTCCGCTGGCTGCCCGAGACGGCGCAGGAGCGCATGGAGAACATCCTCACGATCATCGGTGACACGCAGATCGACGGCGTGCTCTCGCCCTACGACGGCCTCTCGATCGGCATCATCTCGGCCCTCACCTCGGGCGGCTACTCGACCGACGCCCTGCCCGTCATCACGGGTCAGGACGCCGAGGTCGGCTCGGTGAAGTCGATCATCGCGGGCGAGCAGTACTCGACCATCTTCAAGGACACCCGTCTGCTCGCCGAGCAGGCCGTCGCGATGGTGGATGCTCTGCTCACGGGCGGCGAGCCCGAGGTCAACGACACCGAGACCTACGACAACGGCGAGAAGATCGTGCCGTCGTACCTGCTCGAGTCGACGATCGTCACGGTCGACAACTACGAAGAGGTGCTCATCGGCAGCGGCTACTACACCGCTGAGGACCTCCAGTAGGTTCGCACCAACCCCGGTGCGGGTCCGGTCGGTTCGCCGGCCGGGCCCGCTCCATCCCTCTGACCAGCGACCACCCAGAAGAGGAATGAGGAGCGTCGTGAGCACCATCCTCGAGATGCGTTCGATCACCAAGGAGTTCCCGGGCGTCAAGGCGCTGCAGAACGTCTCGCTCACGGTCGAGCGCGGCCACGTGCACGCCATCTGCGGCGAGAACGGCGCCGGCAAATCGACCCTCATGAAGGTGCTCTCGGGCGTGTACCCGCACGGCACCTACACCGGCGACATCGTCTTCGAGGGCGAGACCGTCGAGTTCAAAGACATCCGTGACAGCGAGAAGTCGGGCATCGTCATCATCCACCAGGAGCTCGCGCTGAGCCCCTACCTGTCGATCGCCGAGAACATCTTCCTCGGCAACGAGCGCTCGAAGAACGGCTTCATCGACTGGGATGCGACCAACCTCGAGGCGCAGAAGCTGCTCGCGCGCGTGGGGCTCGGCGACAGCCCGACCACCGTGGTGCGCGACATCGGCGTCGGCAAGCAGCAGCTCGTCGAGATCGCGAAGGCGCTCTCGAAGGACGTCAAGCTGCTGATCCTCGACGAGCCGACCGCCGCCCTCAACGACGAGGACTCGGCGCACCTGCTCGACCTGATCCGCCACCTGCGCGAGCAGGGCATCACGTCGATCATCATCAGCCACAAGCTCAACGAGATCAAAGCGATCGCCGACGAGGTCACGATCATCCGCGACGGTCGCACGATCGAGACGCTCGACCTCGAGGGCGACGCGGTCTCGGAGGACCGCATCATCAAGGGCATGGTCGGCCGCGACCTCGAGCACCGCTACCCCGACCGCTCGGTCGAGGTCGGCGAGGAGGTCTTCCGCGTCGAGGACTGGACGGTGCACCACCCGACCGACACGAACCGCACGATCATCCACGGCGCCTCGCTGTCGGTGCGCGCCGGTGAGGTCGTCGGCATCGCCGGGCTCATGGGCGCCGGCCGCACCGAGCTCGCGATGAGCATCTTCGGCCGCTCGTACGGCTCGAAGATCACCGGTCGGCTGTACATGCATGGCAAGGAGATCCAGGCCCGCACGGTGCCCGAGGCGATCGCGAGCGGTCTCGCCTACGCCACGGAGGACCGCAAGGTCTACGGCCTCAATCTGATCGAGGACATCAAGCGGAACATCTCGGCCGCGGGCATCCGCAAGCTCGCCCGGCGCGGCTGGGTCGACGGCGGCGAGGAGCACGTCGTCGCCGAGAGCTACCGCAAGAGCATGAACATCAAGGCGCCCTCGGTCGACGCGATCACGGGCAAGCTCTCCGGCGGCAACCAGCAGAAGGTCGTGCTGTCGAAGTGGCTGTACTCGGACCCCGAGCTGCTGATCCTCGACGAGCCGACGCGCGGCATCGACGTCGGCGCGAAGTACGAGATCTACACGATCATCAACAGCCTCGCCGCGCAGGGCAAGGCGGTCATCGTCATCTCGAGCGAGCTGCCCGAGCTGCTCGGCATCTGCGACCGCATCTACGCCCTCTCGGAGGGCCACATCACCGGTGAGCTGCCGATCGAGCAGGCCACCCCCGAAGCACTCATGGTGCTCATGACCAAGGAGAAGGAGGCCGACCATGTCATCGGCTAGCGCAACCGCCCCCGCGTCCGGCCGTTCGGAGGTGCTCGGCTTCCTCACCTCGCGCCTGCGCCAGATCGGCATCTTCCTGGCGCTCATCGTCATCGTGCTGCTGTTCCAGGTGCTGACCGACGGTCGCCTGCTCACCGCGGGCAACGTGTCGAACATCATCGTGCAGAACAGCTACATCCTGATCCTCGCGATCGGCATGGTGATGATCATCATCGCAGGCCACATCGACCTCTCGGTCGGCTCGGTCGCAGCATTCGTCGGCGCGATGACCGGTGTCATGGTGCGCGACATGGGTCTGCCGTGGTGGGTGGCGATCCTCGCCGGCCTTCTCATCGGTGCCCTGGTCGGCGTCTGGCAGGGCTTCTGGGTCGCGTACGTGGGCATCCCGGCGTTCATCGTGACGCTCGCGGGCATGCTGCTGTTCCGGGGCCTCACGCAGATTGTGCTCGGCAACACGCAGATCACGCCGTTCCCGACCGAGTACCGCCAGCTCGGCGGCGGCTACCTCTTCCCGCAGCTGTTCCCGGCGGCGACCTCGCCCGCCGAGTGGATCACGGTCGGCCTCGGCGCCCTCGCGCTCATCATGTTCATCGCCTCGCAGCTCAAGGGCCGCATGAAGCGCGCCAAGCTGAACCTCGAGACCGAGCCGACGTGGTGGTTCATCGTGAAGGTCGCGTTCGGCGCGGGCCTCATCCTCTTCCTCACCTACCTGCTCGGTGTGGCGCCCGGCTCGCGCGGCACCCCGATCGTGCTCATCGTGCTCGGCGTGCTCGTCGTGGTCTACACGGCGGTCATGAACCGCAGCGTCTTCGGCCGCCACATCTACGCGGTCGGCGGCAACCGTCACGCGGCCGACCTGTCGGGCATCCAGTCGCGCAAGATCGACTTCTACCTGTTCGTCAACATGGGCGTGCTGGCGGCGCTGGCCGGCATCATCTTCACCGGTCGCCTGAACTCGGCGGGACCCGGCGCGGGCAACCTGTTCGAGCTCGACGCGATCGCGGCGGCGTTCATCGGCGGCGCGGCGGTGCAGGGCGGCGTCGGCACCGTGGTCGGCGCGATCACCGGCGGTCTCATCATGGGTGTGCTCAACAACGGCATGTCGCTGCTGGGCGTCTCGACCGACTACCAGCAGTTCATCAAGGGCCTCGTGCTGCTGCTCGCGGTCGCCTTCGACGTGTGGAACAAGCGCCGCGCCCGCGGCTGAGCCACTCGCAGCCTCGACGCCCCGGTCGCCGTCCCTGGCGGCCGGGGCGTCGTCGCGCGGGCGCGGTCGAGCATCCGTCGCCGACTTCGGGGGTGGATGCCCGGCGCGGGCCGCACGGATGTGGGAGCGGTTCCACCCTTTCGCGCGTAGGCTCGACAGCATGACCCAGGGCTCCCCCGACTACCGCGACGCAGGCCTCGAGTTCCCTGAGGGGTTCGTGTTCGGATCCGCCACCGCGAGCTACCAGATCGAGGGCGCCGCCCAGGAGGACGGCCGCGGCGCCTCCATCTGGGACATCTTCAGCCGCACCCCCGGCAAGGTGCTGCACGGCCACACCGGCGACGTCGCGTGCGACCACTACCACCGGCTCGACGCCGACCTCGACCTCATGCAGCGGCTGGGCCTGCAGTCGTACCGCTTCTCGATCGCGTGGCCGCGCATCCAGGCGACCGGCCGCGGCCCCGCGAACGATCGCGGCCTCGGGTTCTACAGCCGCCTCGTCGACGGGCTGCTCGCGCGCGGCATCACGCCCATCGCGACGCTCTACCACTGGGATCTGCCGCAGACCCTCGAAGACGCGGGCGGCTGGACGAACCGCGACACCGCCTACCGCTTCGCCGACTACGCGCACCTCATGGGTGAGGCGCTCGGCGACCGCATCGCGATGTGGACGACCCTCAACGAGCCGTGGTGCAGCGCGTACCTCGGTTACGGCTCGGGCGTGCACGCGCCGGGCGTGACGAGCGGCCGCGCCGCCCTCACCGCGGTGCACCACCTCAACCTCGCGCACGGCCTCGGCCTCACGGCGCTGCGCGACGCGGTGCGCAAGCCCGACGCACAGTACTCGGCAACCCTCAACCTGCACTCCATCCGCGGCGCCGAGGATGCGCCCGAGGAGTCGCGGGCCGAGGCGATCCGGCGCATCGACGCGCTCGCGAACCGCGCCTTCACCGGGCCGATGCTGCGCGGCGCGTACCCCGCCGACCTGCTCGAGGACACCGCCGCCGTCACCGACTGGCAGTTCGTGCGGCCGGGCGACCTCGAGCTCATCCACCAGCCGATCGACGTGCTCGGCGTCAACTACTACTCGACGGTGACGGTGAAGATGTGGGATGGCGTCTCGCCCCGCACCAACGCCGACGGCCACGGGCAGGCGGCCGGCTCGCCGTGGCCGGGCAGCGAGCACGTCGAGTTCGTGCAGCAGCCGGGCCCGTACACGGCGATGGGCTGGAACATCGCCCCCGACGGCTTCGAGTCGCTGCTGGTCGACCTGCACGAGCAGTTCCCGACGCTGCCGCTCATGATCACCGAGAACGGCGCCGCGTTCGACGACGTCGTCGTCGACGGCCGCGTGCACGACCCGCTGCGCATCGACTACCTGCGCCGGCACTTCACGGCGGCGCACCGCGCGATGCAGCGCGGCGTCGACCTGCGCGGCTACCAGGTGTGGAGCCTCATGGACAACTTCGAGTGGGCCTACGGCTACACGAAGCGGTTCGGCATCGTGCACGTCGACTACGACACCCTCGAGCGCACGCCCAAGGATTCGGCGCACTGGTACAGCGAGCTGATCCGCACGCGGCGCATCCCCGAGTAGGGGAGAGGGGCTCGGCTGCCCCACTCACGACTCGTCTCGATCGCCGCGAGCGGAACGGCTCGCGGGTCTGGGTCGCGCCCGGTCCGCCTGCCCGGTCACCGAGGTCGGCCGGGCTCGCGTCGCCTGGCCACCGAGGTCAGCCGTGCTCGCGACGCCTGGCCATCGAGCTCGGCCGTGCTCGCGTTGCCGGGCCATCGAGCTCGGCCGAGCTCGCGACGCCTCGCCCCGGGTGGACCTCCGGCCAGACTCTGCGAACGGCGGAATATCGCGAGTGCCGTTCGCGATATTCCGCCGTTTGCAGAGTGCACCGGGAGGCAGTCGTCTTCGCCGGGCGTCAGTCCCCCGCGGCTCGGCTCCCGGGCGTCCGTCCCCCGCGGCTCGGCTCCCGGGCGTCCGTCCCCCGCGGCTCGGCGCCCGGGCGTCCGACTTCCCGGCCCGCGAGCGCGGGGCGCGCGTCGCCCCGTCCGAACGCCGCGCGTTGGCGTCGCGCCCGCCTGCGCCCGCCCCCGGCGCCCCCGCCCGCCCCTGCCCGCCCCCCGGCGCCCGGGCCAGCGGGAGCCCGCACCCAGGGCCATCGGCACCGCGTCTCGCCCGCGGGCGCCGTCGCTGAGCGGCGTCGCAGGCGGGCGTGGTTCGATGCGCGCATGGCTCTGAACATCACGGGGGATGCTCCCGCCGACGCCCTGCTCACCGACGACCCCTTCGCCCTGCTCGTGGGCATGCTGCTCGACCAGCAAGTGCCCATGGAGACGGCCTTCGCGGGGCCCGCGAAGATCCGCGACCGGATGGGCTCGTTCGACCCGGAGACCATCGCGAACGCCGACCCCGAGGCGTTCGCGGCGCTCTTCAAGGAGTCGCCCGCGGTGCACCGGTTCCCGGGCTCGATGGCCGCGCGCGTGCAGGCGCTCGCCGTCGCCGTGCGCGACGACTGGGGCGGCCACGCCGACGCGATCTGGACGCGGCCCGGCCTCGACGGGCTCGCGCCCGACGGCGCCGAGGTGCTGCGCCGGCTGCGCGAGCTGCCGGGCTTCGGCGAGCAGAAGGCGAAGATCTTCCTCGCGCTGCTCGGCAAGCAGTACGGGGTCGACGCGCCCGGCTGGCGCGAAGCGGCCGGCGACTACGGCCTCGAGGGCTCGTACCGCTCGGTCGCCGACATCGTCGACGCCGAGTCGCTCGCGAGGGTTCGCGAGGCGAAGAAGGCGGCGAAGGCGAAGGCGGCGAAGGGGTAGGTCGCGCAACCTCTGGCCGCCGCGTGGCGACACGCGGGCCGGGCAGCAGCACGGTGGCCGGGCAGCGCGCAGCGCGCGAACTACCTGCGCCCAGCATCCCCCCGAAAGTATCGAATCGATTCGACACGGGACGTTCGCTTCCGTACAGTGAACGACGATGACCCACGTCGTGCACCCCGGAGACAGCCTCACCCGCCGCCAGCGCATCGTCTACGTGATCGTGCTCGGCGCCCTCACCGCCCTCGGGCCGTTCACCGTCGACCTGTACCTGCCGGCGTTCCCGCAGGTCGAGGCCGACCTGGGCGTGCGCACCGCGATCGTGCAGCTCACCCTCACCGCGACGATGGTCGGGTTCGGCTTCGGCCAGCTCATCGTCGGCCCCTGGAGCGACCGCGTCGGCCGGCGGCTGCCGCTCATCCTCGCCTCGAGCGTGCACGTCGGCGCGAGCCTCATGGTCGCCGCTGCGCCCGACATCAGCTGGTTGCTCGCGGCGCGCGTGCTGCAGGGCGCCGGCGCGGCAGCGGGCGGCGTCGTCGCCATGGCGATGGTGCGCGACCTCTTCGGCGGCTACCCCCTGGTGCGGATGCTCAGCCGCCTGTCGCTCGTCAACGGCCTCGCCCCCATCCTCGCGCCGCTCATCGGCTCGCAGCTGCTGCTGGTGACCGAGTGGCGCGGTCTCTTCGTCGTGCTGGCCGGATACGGCGTGCTCGTCGTCGTCGCCTCGTGGCTGTTCATCGTCGAGACGCTGCCGCCCGCGCGCCGCGTCGACCGCGGCCACGCGACGATCGGCGAGCGGTACCGGGCGCTGTTCCGCGACCGGGTGTTCGTCGGCATCGCGATCGTCGGCGGCTTCACCTTCACCGGGCTGTTCGCCTACCTGTCGGCGTCGCCCTTCCTCTTCCAGGAGGTCTACGGGCTCGACCCGCAGGGCTACGGCGTCGTCTTCGCCACCAACTCGATCGGCGTCGTCGCGGGCGTGCAGATCAGCTCGCGGCTCGCGAAGCGGGTGCCGCCGCAGTGGATCCTCGCCTGCTCGACCGCCGTGCTGCTCACGAGCGCCGTCGCCATCGTCGTGCTCGACCAGCTCGGCGCCGGCATGTGGGGCACCATCGTGCCGCTGTTCCTGTTCATCATGGCGTGCGGGTTCGGGTTCCCCATGGTGCAGGTGCTCGCCCTCGCCAACCACGGCAAGGAGGCCGGCACCGCCGCCTCGCTACTCGGCGCCATGAACTTCGGCCTCGCCGGGCTGCTCTCGCCCGTGGTGGGAGCGTTCGGCATCGCCAGCGCGACGCCCATGGGCGCCGCGATGGCCGTCGCGGCCACGGTCGCGGTGCTCTCGCTGTGGGTCGTCGTGCGACCGAGCACGGTGCCCGCGCTGTCGCGCTGAGCGACCCTCCGGCGACGGGCGGCGCGGCCTGCGCGGGGGCTGAGCGGCGCCGAGCATCCGTCATCGCCGCTCGATAGGGTGCCCGCATGAAGGCCGCACAGCACCGTCGCATCGCCCGCCGCTGGCCGCTCGTGAGTGGCACCGTCGCGCTCGCCGTCGCCGCCGCCGTCGGGCTGCTCGTCGTGCTGCGCGAATCGCCCCTCGACCTCGACGCCGACTGGATGGCCGAGGTCATCGAGCACCGCAGCCCGTACTGGCAGGTTCCGGCGCTGCTCATGGATCGGCTCGGCGGCGGCGTCGTCGGCGTCTTCGTCGTGCCGCTCGGGCTCGTCGCGCTGCTGCTGCTCGCGCGCCGGCCGTGGGGCGCGCTCTACTCGATCGTCGCCGCGGCCGCCTCGGCCGGCGTCGTGCAGCTGCTCAAGAGCCTGTTCGCGCGCGCCCGCCCGGAGGACATCCTCGTCACCGCCGACTTCGGCTCGTTCCCGTCGGGGCACGTCGCCAACGCGGCGACCGTCGCGACGACCCTCATCGTGCTGTTCGGTCTCGTGCGCGGGCGGGGCTGGGTGTGGATGCTCGGCATCGCGTGGGTCGTCATGATGGCGCTGAGCCGCACCTACCTCGGCGCGCACTGGGTCACCGACACGCTCGGCGGCGCCCTCATCGGCGCGGCCGTCGCCGTCATCGTCTGGGCGCCGCTGGCAGGTCGACTGGCCGGCGAGCCGCTGCCGCGCGACGGGGAGGGCGAGCCGACCGGCGCCGCCCGCACGCCACTCACGCCGGCGGAGGGCGCGCGCACGCTCGCCTGAGCGGCGGCGCGCAACGCGCGCCGCGCGCCCGCCCGCCCGCGCACGTGAGCCGCGGGGCTGCCCGTCCTCGGCCGTCGGCCTCGACTCGGGGGCGCACAGACTACTGAACGCGGCAGACCACACTGTTTACGGCGCTGTGCATGCCCCGAACAGCAGTGTGTGCGGGGGCGAACTCGGAGGCGGAGGGCCGCGAGGCCCCCGGGCCCACGCGACACCCGATCGGGGGACCGGGGGGAGGCTGGCCGCTCGACTCCAGCCGACTGGGATCACTCACTACAGTTCGCGGCACACCACACGCCGTCAACCGTGGTGTGTGCCCGAAGCCGTAGTGAGTGCGGCCGGAAGCGCTGCAGCCCTCCCTCCCTGGAGGGTGGGCCGGCCCGTGGCGCCTCACGCCGGCCCCGCCCGCACCCGCCCTTGCGCACGTTGTCCACCTGGACAACAATGGTCGATATGAGGATCCTCCTGGTCGGCGCCGGCGGCGTCGGAGACGCCATCGCCAAGATCGCCGCGCGCCGTGACTTCTTCGAGCAGATCGTCGTGAGCGACTACGACCTGGCCCGCGCCGAGCGCACCGTGGCCTGGGTGACCGAGCGGCACCCGGCACCCTCCGGCGCGACCCCGCGCTTCGTGGCGGCGCAGATCGACGCGAGCGCGGCATCCGATGTCGAGCGGGTCGCCCGCGAGCACCGCGTGACGCACGTCATGAACGCCGTCGAGCCGAAGTTCGTGCCGACGATCTTCGCCGGCGCCCTCGCGGCGGGCGCCGACTACCTCGACATGGCGATGAGCCTGTCGCATCCGCATCCCGAGCGCCCCCACGAGCAGACCGGCGTGAAGCTCGGCGACGAGCAGTTCGCCGCCGCCGACGACTGGCAGAAGGCCGGCCGCCTCGCCCTCGTCGGCATGGGCGTCGAGCCCGGCCTCAGTGACGTCTTCGCGCGCTACGCCGTCGACCACCTCTTTCGCGAGGTCGACGAGCTCGGCACCCGCGACGGCGCGAACCTCGTGGTGCGCGACGACGCCGGCAACGAGATCTTCGCCCCGAGCTTCAGCATCTGGACGACCATCGAGGAGTGCCTGAACCCTCCCGTGATCTGGGAGAAGGGCCGCGGCTGGTTCACGACCCCGCCGTTCAGCGAGCCGGAGACCTTCGTCTTCCCGGAGGGCATCGGCCCCGTCGAGTGCGTCAACGTCGAGCACGAGGAGGTGCTGCTCATGCCGCGCTGGCTCGACGCGAAGCGCGTGACGTTCAAGTACGGCCTCGGCGACGAGTTCATCGGCGTGCTGAAGACCCTCAACCTGCTCGGCCTCGACAAGACCGAGCCACTGCGGGTGCGCTCGGCGAACGGCCCCGTCATGGTGAGCCCCCGAGACGTCGTCGCGGCGGCCCTGCCCGACCCGGCGACGATCGGTGAGCGGATGACCGGCAAGACCTGCGCGGGCCTCTGGGTCACGGGCACCGGCGTCGACGGCGCGCCCCGCGAGGTGTACCTGTACCACGTGGCCGACAACGAGTGGACGATGCGCGAGTACGGCAGCCAGTGCGTGGTGTGGCAGACCGCCCTCAACCCGGTGATCGCGCTCGAGCTGCTCTCCACCGGCGTGTGGAGCGGCACCGGCGTGCTCGGCCCCGAGGCGTTCGACGCGCAGCCGTTCCTCGAGCTCATGGCGCGCCCCGAGGCGGAGGGCGGCTACGGCCAGGCCTGGGGCCTCGAGGAGCGCACGCCGGCCACGACTGCCTGACGCGACGACGCACGCTCGCCTAGGCTCGGTCGCATGACGAGCAGCGCCGCCCCCGATTCCCCCGCAGGCCCCCTCACCGACGAGCAGGTGGCCGCGATCCGCTCCGGCTACGAGGTGGAGGGTGCCGTGCTCGAGATCGGCGCGCTCGTCAACGGCGACGCGCTCGCCGACGTGCCCGTGCGCATCCCGATCGCGATGACGAACCGGCACGGGCTCGTCGCCGGCGCGACGGGTACCGGCAAGACGAAGACGCTGCAGGTGCTCGCCGAGCAGTTGAGCGCGGCCGGTGTGCCGGTGTTCGCGGCCGACATCAAGGGCGACCTGAGCGGCATCGCGGTCGCCGGTGCGGGCGGCGAGAAGCTGCTGGCGCGCACCGCCGGCATCGGGCAGCAGTGGGAGGGGCAGGCGTTCCCCACTGAGTTCCTGGCGCTCGGCGGCGACGCGAGCGAGCCGGGCCGCCGCGGCATCCCGGTGCGGGCGACGGTGTCGAGCTTCGGCCCGCTACTGCTGAGCAAGGTGCTCGGCCTCAACGACACGCAGGAGTCGAGCCTCGCGCTGGTCTTCCACTTCGCCGACCAGGAGGGGCTGCCGCTGGTCGACCTGGAGGATCTGCGCGCGGTCGTGCAGTTCCTCACGAGCGACGAGGGCAAGGCGGCCCTCGAGCAGCTGGGCGGGCTGAGCAAGGCGACGGCGGGCGTGATCCTGCGCGAGCTCGTGGCGTTCGCCGCGCAGGGCGCCGACGAGTTCTTCGGCGAGCCCGAGTTCGACACGGCCGACCTGCTGCGCACCACGCCCGACGGCCGGGGTGTCGTGAGCCTGCTCGAGATCCCCGGCGTGCACGACCAGCCGGCGCTCTTCTCGACCTTCTCGATGTGGATGCTCGCCGACCTGTTCAACGACCTGCCCGAGGTCGGCGATCTCGACAAGCCGAAGCTCGTGTTCTTCTTCGACGAGGCGCACCTGCTGTTCCGCGACGCGAGCAAGGAGTTCCTGGCGTCGATCACGCAGACGGTGCGGCTGATCCGCTCGAAGGGCGTCGGGGTGTTCTTCGTGACGCAGACCCCGAAGGATGTTCCGACCGACGTGCTCGCCCAGCTCGGCTCGCGCATCCAGCACCAGCTGCGCGCGCACACCCCCGACGACGCGAAGGCCCTGAAGTCGACGGTGTCGACGTACCCGACGAGCGGCTACGACCTCGCCGAGGTGCTGACGACCCTCGGCATCGGCGAGGCGATCGTGACGGTCATGAACGAGAAGGGCGCGCCGTCGCCGGTGGCGTGGACGCGCCTGCGGGCTCCGCAGGGCTCGATGGATGCTGCGCCGGCCGATCACCTGGCGGCGACGATCGCGGCCTCACCCCTGCTGCCGCGCTACGGCACCGCAGTCGATCGCGAGTCGGCCTACGAGCTGCTGAGCGCGAAGATGAACGCCGCCGCCGAGGCGGAGGCGCAGCGGGAGGCGGCGGAGGCGGAGGCCGAGCGCGCCGAGCAGGAGCGCAAGGAGCACGACCGCATCGCGGCGGAGGCGGCGCGTGCCGAGCGCGAGCGGCTGCGGCGCTCGGGCGGCACCCGCACGACCACCCGCACGACGACGCGGCGCGGCGGCTCGAGCGGCGGCGGCGCGGGCGGCGGCATCGGCGACGTCATCGGCGACGCGCTCGGCTCGCGCACGGGGCAGACGATCGTGCGCGAGGTGCTGCGCGGCATCTTCGGCACGCTCAAGCGGCGCTAGGTCGGCCCCGCCGGCGGCCCGCCGGCCCGGCCGACCCCCGGCCGCGCCGGCGGCTCGGCGACCGCCGGCCGCCCCTACGCCCCCGCGGCGATGCGAATGCCCGCGAGCGCGAGCATCCCGTACACGACGACCGCGGCCACCAGCACGACCAGCCCGAAGCCGAGCGCGGCGAGGCCGGGGCGGTTCTCGTACCAGTAGGCGGCCTGCGGCCAGGCGTCGTGGAACTCGCGCACGGTGAGCGGTTCGTCCGCGCGCACGACGGGCGCGCGCGAGGCCTCGGCGACGGCGTCGATCGCGGCGCTGCTCCAGTACTGGCCCCGCATGCGGAAGACCCGCCGCCCCGCAGCGTCGAGCGCGAGCAGCTGGGGCACGGCCAGCGTGGTGCCGGCCGGCACGACGGGCAGCACGTGCACGATCGACACCGACTCCAGCGGCACGCGCATCGCCGGGCGCAGGAACGACCGCTTCTCGAGCATCCCGTCATGGATGGTGATGGCGGCGCGCGCGAAGTCGAGGGCGCCGACGACGCAGAGCGCGATGATGACCACGACGGCCGCGATGACGACCGCGACGGTGCCGTTCGGCACGGCGAACAGCAGCAGGGGAGCGCCGAGGGCGACGACGACGAGCCCGATCGCGAGCAGGCCGTCGCGCAGCAGGCGCCGTCTGGGGCGCACGACGAGGGGCGCGTCGTGGGCAGGGCTCACGATGCTCCCCTTGTCTCCGTCGTGACGAGCACCGTGAGGGTGCGCGTGGTGGTGGCGACCGCCGGAGGGGTCGCGCAGTACCCGGCAGCCGGAGAGCGGAGGATGGGGGATTCGAACCCCCGAGGGCTTGCACCCAACACGCTTTCCAAGCGTGCGCCATAGGCCACTAGGCGAATCCTCCAGCGGTCGCTGTGCGCGAACGCGTGACGACCGAGAGCGAGCCTACCCCTAAACTGGTGGCGGCTCCCCGCGTGGCGCCATCCAGGCCAACTCCCCCAGGGCGGAGACGCAGCAAGGGTAACCGGGCTCTGGCGGGTGCGCGGGGAGTCCTTCTGTCTGCGGGCGGCGGACCAGCTGACCCACGTCTACCGCGGCGCCAGGTCGGTCTTGGCCGGCCCTTCGAGCCGCCGCCCGTCGGGCGCGAACCGCGAGCCGTGCGCGGGGCAGTCCCACGAGCGCTCGAGGTCGTTCCAGTTCAAGGGCGCGCCGAGATGCGAGCACAGCGGCGAGACCGCGCACACGCGCCCGTCGACGCGCGAGACCGCTTCGAGCCGGCGGCCCGACCGGCCGGTCATCCCGGCGCCCTCGGCGGGCGCCGCGGCGGGCAGCGGCGTCGTGAGCACGTGCGCGAGCCCGCGCCCGTACCACCAGGCGACCTTCGCGTTGGCGACGATGCCCTCGACGATCGAGCGCGGCATCGCCGGCCGTCGGCCCATCTCCTCCGCCCAGTCGGGCAGCTCGCCGTCGAGCAGTCGCGCGCTGAGCTGCAGCGCTGCCTGCACGGCGTTCGTCATGCCCCACTTGTCGTAGCCGGTCGCCATCGCGATGCGGCGCTTCGTGAACGGCACCCACCCGACGAAGGGGATGCCGTCGGTCGGCTCGTAGTCCTGCGCGCTCCAGACGTGGGTGCGCTGCGCTCCTGGCCAGTGCTGCTCGGTCCACGCGGTGAGCTCGGCGATGCGCGCGGCGGGCGAGGGGTTCTTCCCGCCGGGGCCGTCGGTGCCGTGACGGCCGACGGTGTGGCCGGCGCCGCCGATGACGAGCAGCTCGCCGTCGCCGGCGTGGTCGGGCGTGGTGCGCACCGAGCGCGAGGGGGAGTCGACGCTGAGGTACTGGCCGAGCGGCACGCTGCCGGGCACGCGGAACGCCGCCGCGTACGAGCGCTGGGGCGTCATGCGCGCCCAGTACAGCCCGCGATCCATGACGGGGATGCCCGTCGCGAGCACGACGCGCCGCCCCCACACGCTCGCCCGCGACGTGGTGACCTCGACGAGGTCGGCGGTGTCGTCGGCGGCGGGCGTGCGCGTGCCGGTGACGCTCACCCCGTCGATGACGACGCCGCCGTGGGCGCGCACGTCGCCGGCGAGGGTCGCGAACACCTGCATGGGGTCGAACTGGGCCTGGTCGGGCAGCACGACGGCGCCGTGTGTGGCGTAGGGCAGCTCGAGCGCGTCGGTGAGCTGCGTCGACAGGCCGACGGCGCGGGCGACCTCGTGCTCCTGCTCCACCTTCCGGTGGCCCGACTCGCTCTCGGCGTAGCTGTAGGCGTCGCGCCGCTGCACGTCGATGCCGTGGTCGGCGGCGTAGCGCAGCATCCACGACTGCCCTTCGCGGTTGGCCTCGACGTAGGCCTCGAGCGCCGAACGGGTGGCGCGCGCGGCGATCTGCTGCAGGTGCGTGCCCTGCAGCAGCGAGAGCTTGGCGGTGGTATTGCCGGTGGTGACGGCACCGATGCGGCGCGCTTCGATGACGGCCACGCGCTGGCCGGCGCGGGCGAGCAGCAGGGCGGTGGTGAGTCCGGTGAGGCCGGCGCCGACGACGACGACGTCGTAGCGCGCGTTCTGCTCGAAGGGGTCGGTCTCGATGTGCGGGGCGCGGTCGATCCAGAGCGAAGTCATGCGCGCCACGGTAGGCAGGGCCACCTCTCAGGGGTAGCGGGTTGCGGTGAGCATCCGTCCGGTCTAGCCCCCCCGGTGCCGGATGCCCGTGCCGAAAGTCCCTGGGAGCCGCCGAGGCCGCGCACCTAGGCTGGCCTGCGATGGCCAGGAGCATCTATCTCACGTCAGCCGAGGGCAACTCGGGCAAGTCGTCGATCGCGCTCGGCGTGCTCGACACGCTCGCGCACCGCGTCGAACGGGTCGGCGTGTTCCGGCCGGTGGCGCGCGGGCGGCACGAGAGCGAGCGCGACTACGTGCTCGAGCTGCTGCTCGCCCACGCGGGCGTCGAGCTCGACTACGAGGCGTGCATCGGCGTCACCTACGACGACGTGCACGCCGACCCGGAGGCGGCGCTCGCCCGCATCGTCGATCGGTTCCACGCCGTCGAGCGGCAGTGCGACGCGGTCGTCATCGTCGGCAGCGACTACACCGACGTCTCGAGCCCGACCGAGCTGAGCTTCAACGCCCGTATCGCGGCGAACCTGGGCGCGCCGGTGCTGCTCGTGCTCGGCGGTCGCGCGACCGGGCAGGCGGGGGCGCGCGGACTCAGCGACACCGATGCCCGCACCGCCGACGACATGCGCCGGGCGGCCGAGGTGAGCGTCGCCGAGCTCGAGCACGCGCACGCGCAGTTGCTGGCGATCGTCGCCAACCGCGCCGACCCCGAAGCGCTGCCGCAGATCGTCGCCGCCGTGCAGGAGGTCGTGCCCGACACGCTCGTCGCGGCCGTGCCAGAGGATCGCTACCTCGTCGCGCCGACCGTCGAGGCCGTCATGGAGGCCTGCGGCGGTCGCTTCGTGCGTGGCGACGCGCAGCTGCTGCGCCGCGAGGTGATGAGCGTCGTCGTCGCCGGCATGAGCATGGAGAACGTGCTGCCCCGCCTGCAGGAGGGCGCCGTGGTGCTCATCCCGGGCGATCGCAGCGAGGTGCTGCTGGCCGTGCTCATGGCGCACGCCTCCGAGACGTTCCCGTCGATCGCGGCGATCATCCTCTACGGCGGGTTCGAGACGCCGGATGCCGTGCAGAGCCTCGTCGACGGCCTCGACCCGGCCCTGCCGATCATCCGCACCGACTCGGGAACCTACGACACGGTGCTGCGCGTCACCGAGACGCGCGGGCGCCTTGCCGCCGACAGCCAGCGCAAGTACGACACGGCGCTGGCGCTGTTCGAGCGCCACGTCGACGGGCAGCGCCTGCTGGATCGCCTCGAGATCAGCCGCAGCCAGGTGGTGACGCCGCTCATGTTCGAGCACGACCTGCTCGAGCGGGCTCGCGCCGACCGCAAGCGCATCGTGCTGCCCGAGGGCGACGACGACCGCATCCTGCGCGCCGCGGGCACGCTGCTGCGCCGCGGGGTGTGCGACCTGGTGATCCTGGGCGATGAGCCGAGCATCCGCGCCCGGGCGGCCGAGCTCGGCCTCGACCTGTCGGCCGCGCAGATCATCAGCCCGCTCGACGAGCAGCTGCGGCAGCGCTTCGCCGAGGAGTACGCGCGGCTGCGGGCGCACAAGGGCGTCACGGTCGAGATCGCGCGCGACGTCGTCACCGACGTCAGCTACTTCGGCACGATGATGGTGCACCTCGGGCTCGCCGACGGCATGGTGTCGGGGGCGGCGCACACGACGGCGCACACGATCCGCCCGAGCTTCGAGATCATCAAGACCGACCCCGGTGTCGGGGTCGTGTCGAGCGTCTTCCTCATGTGCCTCGCCGATCGGGTGCTCGTCTACGGCGACTGCGCGGTGATTCCCGACCCGACGGCTGCGCAGCTGGCCGACATCGCGATCTCGTCAGCGGCGACGGCGGCGCAGTTCGCGATCGAGCCGCGCGTGGCGATGCTGTCGTACTCGACGGGCGAGTCGGGCTCGGGCGACGACGTCGAGAAGGTGCGCGCGGCGACCGCGATCGTGCGCGAGCGCCGGCCCGACCTGCTCGTCGAGGGGCCGATCCAGTACGACGCGGCGGCCGAGCCGAGCGTCGCGGCGACGAAGATGCCCGGCTCGCCCGTGGCGGGGCGCGCGACGGTGTTCGTCTTCCCCGACCTCAACACCGGCAACAACACCTACAAGGCGGTGCAGCGCTCGGCCGGCGCCGTCGCGATCGGGCCCGTGCTGCAGGGGCTGCGCAAGCCGGTCAACGACCTCAGCCGCGGCGCCCTCGTGAGCGACATCGTCAACACGGTCGCGATCACGGCCATTCAGGCGCAGCGCACGCCGCCGCCGCCGACGCAGCCGATCTCGACGATCGGAGGAGTCCAGTGAGCCGGGTCTTCGTCGTCAACTCCGGCTCGAGCTCGATCAAGTACCAGCTCGTCGACGTCGAGAGCGGCGAGGCGGTCATCAGCGGTCTCGTCGAGCGCATCGGCGAGCCCGGCGGTGACGCCGCCGACCACACCGAGGGGATGCGCCTCGTGCTCGACCGGCTGGGCGCCGCGGGCGACGACGCGTCGTTCGTCGCCGTCGGCCACCGCGTCGTGCACGGCGGCTCGCTCTTCACGGCGCCGACGCTCGTCACCGACGAGGTGGTGGCGCAGATCGAGCGGGTCTCGGCCCTCGCGCCGCTGCACAACCCGGCGAATCTGGCGGGCATCCGCGCCGCTCGTGAGGTGATGACCGACGTGCCGCACGTCGCCGTGTTCGACACCGCCTTCCACCAGTCGATGCCGGCGGAGGCGTACACGTATGCGATCGACCGGGATGTGGCGCAGGCGCACGGGGTGCGGCGGTACGGCTTCCACGGCACGAGCCACGAGTTCGTGGCGGGGCGCGCCGCCGCGCTGCTGGGCCGGCCCCTGGAGGAGCTCAAGCTCATCGTGCTGCACCTCGGCAACGGCTCGTCGGCGACGGCGATCGACGGCGGACGCTCGATCGACACCTCGATGGGGCTCACCCCGCTCGAGGGCCTCGTCATGGGCTCGCGGTCGGGCGACGTCGACCCGGGGGCGCTGCTGCACTTGCTGCGCACGGGGTTGTCGGTCGACGAGCTCGATCGTCTGCTCAACAAGCGCAGCGGACTGCTCGGGCTCACCGGTCGCGGTGACATGCGCGATGTCGTGCAGGCCGCCGACGACGGCGACGCGGATGCCCGGCTCGCGCTCGACGTGTGGGCGCACCGCATCCGCCACTACGTGGGCGCGTACCTGGCGCAGCTGGGCGGGCTCGACGCGCTCGTGTTCACGGCCGGGATCGGCGAGAACTCGCCCGTCATGCGCGCCCGTGCGCTCGCGGGCCTGGAGCACCTGGGCCTGTCGGTCGATGCCGATCGCAACGCGATGTCGTGGCGCGAGCCCCGCGAGATCTCGCCGGACGGCGCGGCCGTGAAGGTGCTGGTGGTGCCGACGAATGAGGAGCTCGCGATCGCGCGCGCGGCGGCGGCGCTCGCCGGCTGAGCCGAGCTGGCGGCCAGTCGACGCGCGGCGGCGCTCGTCGCCTGACCCGAGCCCGCGCGCCTTGCCGACGCGCGCCGGCGCCGCCCGTGGCAGTGGCAGGGGCAGGTGCGGGGGCGGGGCCGGGCTGCGGCTAGGACTCGGCGCTTCGCAGGGCATCGGCGAGCGCCCGACTTCGGGTGGGCATGTCGATCGTCTCGTCGTGCGGCTCGAGTGCGCGACCACGTTCGCGGTCCGGTCCGGGCGCGGGACCCGGTGCGGGTTCTGGCGAGGGTCTCGGTGCGGTGAGGCGGTAGTGCGGCCCGGCCCTCGAGATCTGCCAGCCGTTGTTGTGCACGAGCAGGTGGTGATGTCGGCAGAGCAGGATTCCGTCGGCGACGTCGGTTCGTCCGCCGTCGCGCAGCCAGTGGTCGATGTGGTGCGCCTCGCACCAGGAGGGCGGACGTTCGCAGCCGGGCCAGCGGCATCCGCCGTCGCGGGCGGCGAGGGCGATGCGCTGGGATCGGCTGAAGAGGCGACGCTCCCGACCCAGGTTGAGCGGCTGGCCGTCGTCGTCGACGGTGATCGTGATGGTGCCGGCCGCGCAGGCGAGCCGCTCGGCGGTCGCGACAGAGACCGCGTCGGGCTGACCCTCGAACCAGGCGGCGCCTCGGCGGTGGGTGAGCGTGCGGGCTGCGACGAGCATCCGCACCCCAATGGGGCCGTCGCCGAGCAGCTGCGAGGTGTCGGCTGCGGCTCCGTGCCGGAGCAGCTCGGCGAACCCGTCGCTCGCGAGCTGCTCGGCTGTGCGCGGCTCGTCGAGCACCTGCTCGGTCGGCTCATCGTCGGCGGCGAAGCTCGGGCCACTGCGTCGTGGCGAGGTGATGCGGTCGTAGGCCTCGCTGACGATCGCGAACGTCTCGGGGTCGAGCACCCAGTGCGCGTACCCCATGCCGTCGGGGCGTCGGCCGATGCGCAGCGACCGTCGGTCGCGCTGCTCCGCTTCGCGCTGCTGGACACCCTCCGCATCGAGCTCGTCGCGCACGGCCCGCGCTTCTCGGGCCGCCCGGTCGGCGTCGAGCCCTGCGACGCGGTCGACGAGCTGCTCGGCGGCGGTGGCGAGAGCGGACTCGTCGATTCCCGCCGCGGCCACCCCCAGCCCGGTGCTGATCGCGTCGGCGATGGCGACGCTCACCCGACCGTCGAGGACGGCGTCGGCGAGCGGCCCGGCATCGGCGACGGCCGCCCCGACGCGCACCGCCGTGCGGGCATCGGTGAGACGGGTGCCGGTGGTGACGCGGACGAGCTCATCGGGGGTGCGGTGGCCGCGGCTCTGCGCGAGGCCGGAGTGCCCCAGCTCGGGCGCCGACCGCCGGGCGATCTCGCCCGCGAGCAGGGAGACATGCAGCTGCGCGAGGCGCACCTCGTCGGCCGCGAGCCGCGTGAGGGCGAGCAGCGCGGCGTCATCGAGGGCGCGGTAGGGGTCGAGGGCGCGGGGGACTGCGGACAGAGCATCCACCGCCGAACGCAGCGCAATGCCCACGCGACCGACGCCGGTCGTCTCGAGCACTCCGCTTGTCATGATTCGAACATACATTCGACCACCGACATTCGTCGGGGCCGTCCACAGACCCCAGCGGGACGATCCGCCATGGCGGGGAGGCGGGCAGGCGGGGAGGCGGGGAGGCGGGGTGGCGGGGTGGCGTGCGGAGCGTGATTCATCGCAACTCCAGTTGCGCAATCGCGGCACCAGGCGTACGCTCGCATTGCAACAGAAGTTGCGCAACGAGAAGAGGCTCGCCATGTCCACCGTCACCGCCCCCGAGGTGCGCAGCGGCGCCTTCCACGTCGAGATCCGCACGAGCATCGAGATCGACGCAGCGCCCGAGGTCGTATGGGGAGTGCTCACCGACACCGCCGCCTACCCCGAGTGGAACGGCTTCATCGTCGAGTGGACAGGCGACCTCGCGCGAGGAGCCCGCCAGAACGTGCTGCTGCAGCCCGTCGGCGGGAAGCCGCAGCGGTTCCGCCCGCGCGTCGTCGCCCTCGACGCGGGACGCGAGCTCGTGTGGCTCGGGCGGCTCGGAATCCCAGGGCTGCTCGACGGCCGCCACCGCTTCGTCGTCGAACCGCTCCCCGTCGCCCGAGCACGCCTGCCCCACGAGGAGACCCTCGTCGGCGCCCTCGTCCCCGCCCTGCGCCGCCTGCTCACCGAAACGACGCCCACGGGCTTCGAGCGCATGAACCGCGAGCTCGCGGCCCGCGCCGAGGCGGCCATCGCGTGACGACGAACCCGCAGCGCCGGGGCGCCGCCGTCGAGGCGACCGTGCTCGAGGCGACGCTCACGCTCCTCGCCGAGCGCGGCGCAGCCCTCACGGTCGACGAGGTGGCCGCGGCGAGCGGCGTGCACAAGACGACGATCTACCGCCGGTACGCGACGCGCGAGCAGCTCATCGCCTCCGCGGTCATGAGCCTGGCCGAGCAGGCGGTGCCGCCCGTCGCCGACGACGATCCGCGTGCCGCGATCGAGGGGCTCGCCCTCGCGGTGGCCGCGACGACGCGCACGGATGCCGGCCCGAACATCCTGCGCGCGACGATCGCCGCGAGCGCGGCGTCGAGCGAGCTCGTGCAGCTGGCGGATGCGTTCTTCCGCGCGCGGTACGCTCTCGCCGTCGAGCACCTGCGCCGGCTCGCCGAGTCGGGCGGCCTGCGGTCGGGCGTCGACCCGGTCGTGGTGTGGGAGCAGATCGTGAACCCCATGCACGTGCGCGCCCTGTGCGGTCGCCCGACGAGCGAGGCGGATGCGCGCGTGCTCGTCGAGCTCGCCCTGCGCGGTGCGGCCGCCTGAGGCCCGACGTCAGAGCCCGGCGACCGCCTCGGCGACCGGCGTCTCGCCGCTGACGACCTCGAACTGCGCGCCGACCCCGGCTCCGGTCGCGAGGAGCGTCGCGATGAGGGCGGCGACGTCGCCGCGGGGGATGCTCCCCTCGACCTCGGCGCCCGCCTGCACCTTCCCGGTGGGGGAGTCGTCGGTGAGCGACCCGGGCCGCACGATCGTCCAGTCGAGCTGGTCGTTGCCGCGCACGGCCGCGTCGGCCTCGCTCTTGGCGCGCAGGTAGATCTGGAAGATGTCGTCGGAGTCGCCGTCGTACGTGTCGGCCCCGCGCGACGACAGCATGACGTAGCGACGGATGCCCGCCTGAACCGCGGCGTCGGCGAGCAGTATCGCCCCGTCGCGGTCGACGCTGAGCTTGCGCTCAGCGGTGCTGCCCGGCCCCGAGCCGGCGGCGAACACGACCGCGTCGCAGCCGGTGGTGGCGAGGCGCACCCTGTCAAGAGAAACGCAGTTTGAGAAAGTTTGATGAATCGTGTTGCGTGGACGGTTCATCAAACTACGATCAAACTGTGAATGACATCACCAGCGTCATCGAATCGATTCGTGCTGGCTCCCGACCTAGCGAACTGGAATCGCTGACGCTCGAGTTCAAGACCGAGGCGGCGTCTCCCCGTGACAGCCTGCAGATCCTCGCTGACGCGGTCGTCTGCTTCGCGAACGCTCAGGGAGGCACGATCGTCTTCGGCGTCGCCGATAAGGTAACCGGCAGCGACGCCTTGGTGGGCGTCTCGCATCTCGACGAGCGGCAGATCATCATAGGGATCTTCGATCGCACGAATCCCGCGTTATCGGTGCCCGTGAAGGGTATCGACGTTGATAGTAAGCGGTTCTACGAGATAACCGTGCCCACTGGTGCAACGATTTACTCGAACACCAAGGGCACGGCAACGCGCCGGGTGAACGACGAGTGCCGACCGTTCCCTCCCGAAGAGCAGCGACAGGCCTTGATGGCCCGGGGGATCCATGACTGGTCCTCGGCGCCGACGACGGTGACCGTTCCTGACGACATCGAGCTGAGCAGACTTCGCCGATTGCTGCGAGAGGCGGGGCATGAAGCGCTCGCCGGGCAAGAAGACGTAGCCCTTCTGAGGGATCTGCGGTTGGCGGATGACAGCGGCAGGTTGACCAACGCCGGTCTGCTACTCGTCGGCCGCGAGTCGGATCTCCGTCTGCACATTCCCAACCATGGGTTCTCCTACCAGTACAGACCTTCATCGGGCTCCGAAGCGACCAGCACTCTCCGAGAGCGGAAGACACTCCTTGCCGCCGTCGAATTGCTCATCGAGGCGATCTCGACACGAACCCAAGTCGCTCCGATGAACGTGAGCGGCGGGGTCCAGATTCGGCGCGAAGACTACCCTCCCGACGCTGTGCGGGAACTGGTCGTCAACGCCTTGGTGCATCGCGATTACAGCGTCCCCGGGACGGTCGATGTCGAGCACACTCCCGAGTCGCTTCGCATCAGCAGCCCCGGAGGGCTGGTCTACGGCGTCACGCCGGAGAACATCCTTAGTCACCCCTCAACGCCGAGAAACCGACTCTTGCTGGAAACCGTCACAGCGCTTCAGGTGGCGGAGCGGACGGGCCAGGGGGTCGATCGCAGCTATAGATCGCTGCTCCGTTCCGGCAAGAGGCCGCCACTATTCGTCGACGCGGGCGACAGGGTCGATGTGCACGTCGAGGGCGGTAGCGGCAATGCAGCTTTCACGCGCTTCGTGCGCACCCAGTTGCCTGAGCCGCTTTCCGGTGATCTTGATGTCCTCTTGGCGCTCGACATGCTGTGTTCACGTCGCAGCATTTCGGCACCGGAAGTTTCCACGGTTATCCAGCGCACTCCAGACGATGCGCAACGAGTGCTGGCTCGCATGGCGGCGGCCGACGTCGTCTCCCCTACGAAGCGATCTGCCCGACAGAGCAATCCCAAGTACGAATTGGCGGCGTCGGCGCTTGTTGGGCTGGGACTCGCAGTTCAGTACAACAAGCGGAAGGCAGAGGGCTCGGAAGAGAAGATCCTCGAGCACATCCGAGAGTATGGGTACATCACCAATCAGACTGTCCGACGCTTGCTCGATGTCGAGGTCTACGCGGCGCGCGATGTGCTCAGCGACCTCGTCAAGCGCGACCTGATCCGGAAGGCTGCGGGAGCATCGCGTGGCCCGGGTGTTCGCTACCAGCCGGGTGAGGCGTTCCCCGAGCGGTAGGGCTCTCGTCGACAGCGAACTTGCCGGGCCTCAGCCGGGCCTCAGACCCCGGCGTCAGAGCGCGGCGACCGCCTCGGCGATCGGCATCTCGCCGCCGACGACCTCGAACTGCGCGCCGACGCCCGCTCCGGTCGCGAGGAGCGTCGCGATGAGGGCGGCGACGTCGCCGCGGGGGATGCTCCCCTCGACCTCGGCGCCCGCCTGCACCTTCCCGGTGGGGGAGTCGTCGGTGAGCGACCCGGGCCGCACGATCGTCCAGTCGAGCTGGTCGTTGCCGCGCACGGCCGCGTCGGCCTCGCTCTTGGCGCGCAGGTAGACCTGGAAGACGTCGTCCGAGTCGGGATCGAAGCTGTCGGCCCCGCGCGACGACAGCAGCACGTAGCGACGGATGCCCGCCTGCACCGCGGCGTCGGAGAGCAGTATCGCGCCGTCGCGGTCGAGGCTCAGCTTGCGCGCCGCGCTGCTGCCCGGGCCCGCTCCGGCCGCGAACACGACGGCATCGCACCCGGTGATCGCCTCGGCGAGAGCCGCATCGTCGCAGGCCTCGAGGTCGATGACCACGGGCGTCGCCCCTGCCGCGACGACGTCATCCTCGTGCTCGGGGTTTCGGATGAGCGCGACGGGCTCGTGCCCGCCGTCGGCGAGCAGTCTCGAGAGCTGTCGGGCGATCTGGCCGTGTCCTCCGGCGATGGCGATGCGCATGACGCCCAGCCGAGCACACCGCCCTGGGCGCCGCCTCCACGGATGGCTGGCTCAGTCCAACCGCATGAAGGCATCGCGGTCCCTGAGAAGCGCCATGGCTCCGATAGTCAATGCAAGAAGTCCGACGACCGATCCAATGGCTGGGCCGACCGGGCCGAGAATCATCGTGCTGAATACGCTTACCAGCAGATTGACGACTGCGGCAACTACGGAGAGGCGCGCACGAGATCGGGCAAGACGGGTCGAAGTCAGGGCGGCAAGTAATGGAGTCGTAACTGCGCTAAGGATAGCAAAAAGTCCAAGGGTGGCGTAAATACTCCAGCTAGGTCGAATTTGGCCACCGGACAGAAGAGACTGAAGTGACGAAGATATCGCGATCGCAATCAGCACTAGTCCTATCGAACCGAGCAAGAGGAAGACGGCCCACTTCTGCATCGTTGGCACTAGAGAGTCGGGATGATCCGCGCGAACCCGCGAAAGCCTCGAAGATATAAGCGGACTCAATCCAATAGAAAGAATCATTGACAGGGCCATAATCCGAGATGCAAGCCCATATTCGGCCGCAGATTGAGGACCAGAAAACGCGCTCACGATCGTTGCATCCAGGCCGTGGCTGGCTGCTGTCGCTGCGGTCCATGCAATCATGCTGCTGAACCTCGACCAAACGAATCCCTTTGGGAGTCTGGCTGAGTGGCGTTCGGATTGACGGACCCGCCTAAGTACCCCGGCAGTAAGTACCCATGCAAACAAATAGGGGAGCGCGAGCCCAATCCCGGTGACGGCACACGCCACCACAAGAGAAGGTGAGGCGACCAAGGCCCAAAGCAGGAGAGGCACTCCTACAAGTGAGGTCGATGCTTGAGTCAAATGAGAAACGGCGGTTCGGTCAGAAACTTCTAAGAGCGCTTTGGAGGTGGCCCCGCTAATACCCAGGGCTGCGCACGCGACGCATGCAACAACAGACGCAACGAAGCTGTCGACGCCCATTGATGCCGTGAGGACGGCAGCGGCGATTGCCAACGGGAAGACGAGCGCGGAGGACAATCTCGCACCGAAGCGTGAATATGCGCGCGCGATGGTTGCCCTCTGGGCCCCGCCTTCAGCGAGAGCTGCCCGCGCGGCCTGCGTGAGAGCATCTGAGAGAGCCAGAACGAGGATCCCGAAGCCAGCCACTGCGAGCGTGAGTCCGTACCCGTCGACCCCGAGCGACTGCGTCAAAAAGGGAATTCGGATAAAGGCTCCGAGAAGGATGGCGAACTGGGCGACACCATAAGACAGTAGCGTTGATATCCAAATTGGTAGATTCATCTACTCGAGGATTTCTGACTTTCGAGCGCAAGAGAGCCAAGTGTCTTCAGTCCGCGCCCATACCGCGGCAGGGTCCTGCCCGGGTCAGTGGCCGCACGCCACAGCCACTCAAGTTGCAGCCTCTGCAGGAGCTGCGGCGCTCGTTTCTCAACGCCTGCAAGTAGGCGAATCCACCCTCCGCAAGTGATTATCAGACGACAGCCACTCGCATCCAGGTTCTCGTGTGCCCAGACTGCCTCCTTCGGCATGCCGAGTCCCAAAACCAGTACATCGACGTTCTCGCGGCGAAGCGACTCACACACTTCTTCATCGGAAAGGCCGAAGCCGGGCAAGGCGCATACGACGTCGCAGTTGGCCAATAGCTCCAACGTATCCGCTGCCTGCCGCGATGTTTGACCTAGTCCACCGACGATACCCACGCGTGCGGGCCGCCCCTCGATCTCTGACAGCATCTGGATGATCTCCGGGGCATAGTCCGTAGTTGCTCTCTTTCGAAGATCTCCACGAGACCCGAAACGACCTGCAACAACTACGGACACCCCGTCGGCAAAGGAGAAATCTGCCTCATTGAAGGCCGACACGAAGCGTTCATCATGTTGTGCTGCGTTCAACGCGGAGATATGCGCGGCGAACACAGAAACCGCAGAGATTCTGCTGGCCACTGCGAGCGCAACTCTATGTACGGTGGCGACGGGGTCACCCGCGGTGAGTAGGAGCCTTCCTGCCACGACAGGCTTGTCGACAAGCGACCACTGAGGCCTGTAACGAAGGGCGATCGGCAATCTACGGAGAAGCGAGAGATCATTGTTCGATGCAGCGATCCGAGCTGCGCGTGCTAACGCTCTGCTGAGGCGAGATGCTCCGAGCAATTCGCTATAGGCGCGGGTCAAGGCGACCAACGCAAGGGAACGCCGCGGCGCCGGAGCTTTGTAAGGGTGACTCTGATGAGCCTCTGGCCAATAAGTGACACGACCACCGGCGCGCAACCAACGAAGAACAACTTCGACATCTTCACCTGCGGCGAGCAAGCTGCCGCTCCCAAGTTGGGTGTCGAAGAGCCCAATCTCAGAGAACAGGCCGAGCCGTACCGCCAGACCGGCCGAGGCGGTGACCCTAAGTGCGGTGCCAGCGTCAAGGTAGCCCGCTAGACCGTGCCAACGACTATGGTCGGTCTGACCTTCAACGGAAGAATATGGGCTCACACTTAACTCAGAATGACTAGAGATCAAGTGTGCGCGGAGTGATACGACACCTTCCTTTAGGAGGACGCAATCGGGATCCGGAAACAGCACGTAGTCCTGCGGCCCTGCGCTCTCGCAACTGAGGAGAAACATCAGGCCAACATTTCTGGAAGCCGAAAGTCCGGTCTGGGATGTGTGGATCACATGCCAAGCGTCGGAGAGATCATAGACAGCTGAGTCGACCTGCCGCAGAACTACAACTGGAAGAACCCCAGCCGATTTCGCTTCGCTCAAGAGCCGGCGCAGATCGACGAGTTCGCCTTCACCTGCCGAAATTACGGCGAAGATTTGCACGAGAACTCCTAATCGGGTCAGTTGGAATCAGCTTCCCGGAACGCGAACAAAACAAGGCAAAAACAAGCCAGGTCAGGAACGCCGGTGTTCTGGGGTCGCTTTGCCACATTGGCTCGGTGAGAAAGTATATGAAGATCGGTGTAGCGTACAAGGTGGTTATCAGTACAACGTCGCTTCCGTGAAACACGCTCTTTGCGATGGCTATCAGCATGAACGCGAAAAAGACCACCGCAAACAGGCCGCCATTCGTGAGAACATAGGGTACTTGACCATGTTCGTGCGCGATGAGAAATCCGGAAGATCGCTGAGCGTTGAAGGCTTCCAAAAGCACTCCGCGGCCGGGCCCGATGATAATCTCGGAACCCAAGCGTTCTCGAAGAAGGGCATATATAAAATCGCGTCCTGTCAACGATCCGAAGATGGTTGGCGCCAAAAACAGGACTAGAGACGCCACAAAAGTTATCAGCGGAACTACTACTGCAAAAGCGCGCGCTATTCCTGGACTGCGAATTCCGCGCGCGACTATCAACAAGGCAGCGAGCACAAGAATAGCAGCAATCGCTGTCCGACTTCCAGTCGAAAGCACGCCGGCGGCGCCAACAAACAATGCGAAAATCTTTTCACCGCGAGGCAAGACGAAAGCGACCGATACGGCAGCTAATGCGTAGATTGCCAGCACGTTCTCCTGAGCAAAGAACCCTGAGGCCAATGTGCCTAGGGGTGAACACTTATCGTCGCGGCACTCGACTGTGCCTCTCTGAGGGTTGGCAAGGGCGAAAACCAGAGCAAGAGCCACGGAGATATATGCGACGCGAGCGGCTCCCCGATATGTGCTTGGGTTTGGTTGTGATGTCGTTACCGCCGCAATAGCCAATGTTGCTGAAAAGGCGTAAAATGATTCCGTCGTCTCGCCTCGAAGTAGATGACCCGCCGCCAAAGCCGCCGCCGGAAGGTAGAATATTGGTCGGCTTGACGCAATACCGCTCCCGGAGGCGCGTGGTAGCAAAATGAAAAGTGCGAGCACCACGATCAGCGAGGTCAGGGTCAGTGCCAGAATAGAACTATAGTCCGCAGTGGAGACCCAGACCAGGTACCCGTTGCTATCCCGCACCTTTTGTTCGCCGTCGATGACTGCTCCGACAGCTGCGACTAGTGGCGACATGATTGCGACGACCGCAAGCAAGATTTTCAGGGCGGTCTGGTTAGTCTCGGTCCCCTTTTGCGCCACAACGCTCATGGCGCGCTCTGAAGGTCGGGGTTGTGCCGCCTTAGCTGACGCCACGCTTTCGACGCGGTGATTAGCGGCGCAAGGAGGAAGGCTTCGACCAGCAAGCTAAGCATTTGAAGTCGTCTCCGTTCGCCGAACGCAACTGCCGCTAGTCGATAAGCTCGTCCTGCACGTAATGTGCGCGATGGCCGCTCTTCCGCCAATCGTTTCGAAACTTCAGTTTCATATGACAGCGTCCAGTCGGACTCATTCAGCCGCCGCCGCACCAGGTCTGCAGCATAGCCTTGCTCAATATAGGCGTCCGCGGTGCTTGAACTACCGGAGATCCGGTAACCAACTAGAGGCCTCGACCCAGCTATCATCAGACTGGCACTTTGCGCGGCTCGCACCAACCATTCGAAGTCCTGGGCGCGTCGAAACGTCTCGTCGAAAGGCCCCGTCGTATTCATCAGATCTGTTGTCATCATGATGCTCGATAGCGGGGCGGGCATGCCCTGAGCCGATCGAAGTGCCTCAGCAGGTGATACCGATGGGAACAACCGGGAGTTTTCACCAATCCGGCGACCATCGGAAGATACATAATGCATGAACGTCCCGGTTAGTTCAGCTCCTTCCAGGAGAAGCTCGGCTTGCAGTGCAGACTTCTCCGGGTACCACTCATCGTCAGCGTCAAGAAATGCCACAAACTTTTCTCGGACCTTCGCCATACCGGCGTTTCGCGCAGCCGCGCTCCCAGGGGTGTGGCAGTGCACAATTTCCAATGGAAGTTCGTCACTGAAACGTAGCGCAATCTCAACGGTGGTATCAGATGAATCATTATTGACGACGATGACTTGCGCTGGCGGCAGTGTTTGGCTCGCGACCGACCGAAGGGCTCTACCAATCGACTTTTCGGCATTTCGGGCGGGGATAACAACCGAATACTGTGCCGCATCGAAATCTTGATTTCCCACTTTAGCTAATTCTCCTACCATCACGGGAGTCCTATGGACTATTGTCCAACGCCTTACCCGGTTTCTGCGCTGGAGCAGACGGCTAGTCAAGGATAAGGGCCACCGATGTCGACTTCAGCACTCGAGCAGAGTTTTCGCGCGGGGGCTCGCAGATCCAAGGTCCATGTCCTTGGCTCGCACTACGCTCGTTGAGTGGCCACCGCCCTCTACCGCCGCTATCGGCCCGAGACCTTCGCCGAACTGATCGGCCAGTCGCACGTGACCGATCCGCTGCGCGCCGCTCTGCGCAGCGACCGCGTGAACCACGCCTACCTCTTCAGCGGTCCGCGCGGCTGCGGCAAGACCACCTCGGCCCGCATCCTCGCCCGCTGCCTCAACTGCGCCGAGGGCCCGACCGACACTCCGTGCGGCGTCTGCCCGAGCTGCGTCGAGCTGTCGCGCGCGGGCGGCGGCTCGCTCGATGTTGTCGAGATCGACGCGGCGAGCCACGGTGGCGTTGACGACGCCCGCGACCTGCGCGAGCGCGCGGTCTTCGCCCCGGCCCGCGACCGCTACAAGATCTTCATCATCGACGAGGCGCACATGGTGACCTCGGGCGGCTTCAACGCTCTGCTGAAGATCGTCGAAGAGCCGCCGGAGCACATCAAGTTCATCTTCGCCACGACCGAGCCCGAGAAGGTCATCGGCACGATCCGGTCGCGCACGCACCACTACCCCTTCCGGCTCGTGCCGCCCGCGCAGCTGCTCGACTACGTCGCCGAGCTCTCGTCGAGCGAGGGCGTCACGATCGCCCCTGGCGTCCTCCCGCTCGTCGTCCGCGCCGGTGGCGGATCGGTGCGCGATACTCTCTCGCTGCTCGATCAGCTCATCGCCGGCAGCGACGACGACACCGTCACCTACGAGCGAGCCGTCGCCCTCCTCGGCTACACGCACGGCTCCCTGCTCGACGAGGTCGTCTCGGCAATCGCCGCTCACGACGCCAACGCCGCCTTCCACGCCATCGACCGCGTCATCCAGACCGGGCAGGATCCCCGCCGCTTCGTCGACGACCTCCTCGAGCGCCTGCGTGACCTCATCGTCGTGCAGGCGACCGCGGGCGACGCGGGCGACGTGCTGCGGGGCATCCCCGCCGACGACCTCGCCCGCATGCAGGAGCACGCGGCCCTCTTCGCCCCGGCCGACCTGTCGAAGGCGGCGGATGTCGTGAACCGCGCCCTCACGGAGATGACGGGGGCGACGTCGCCGCGCCTGCACCTCGAGCTCATGATGGCGCGGGTGCTCGTCACCGCGGCCCCGGACGGGGCACCCGCTCAGCGAGTGGCACCGCGCCCCGTCGCCGCGGCGGCACCCGCACCTGCGGCGCCCGCGGCTGTCCCGGCCCCCGCTCCTGAGGCTCCGGCCGAACCCAGCGGCCCCCTCACCCTGGACCGCCTCAAGGCTGCCTGGCCCGCAGTGCTCGAGCGCATCCAGTCCGAGAAGATGAGCGCCTGGACGGTCGTCTACCTCGCCGAGCCCGTCGAGCTGGAGGACGGCAATGTGCTCACGCTCGCCTTCACCTCCGAGAACGACGCGAACCGCTTCAAGGAGCGCGCCAACCCCGCCGACAGCGTCAGCGAGCACGTGCGCAACGCGATCCACCATCACCTCGGGGTGCGGGTGAAGTTCAAGGTGCGGCTCGGTGGCGCTCCGCGGCCGTCAAGCGCGTCGGCGGCGTCGGCTCCGGCGCCGAGCGAGAGCGCTCCGCCCGCCGACCCCGACCCGGCTCCCCGGGCCGCGGCTGCCGCCGCGCCCACCGCTCCGCCGCGCGCGCCGGCGGTAGCATCGAGTGCCGCCCCCGTGACGGGCTGGGAGGTCGTCGCCATCCCCGGCTCCACTCCGACCGCGACGGTCGCGCACTCCCAGCCGTCCGCGACGAGTGACGACGAGCCGCCGGCACTCGACGACGCCGACGCCCCGCCCGTCGACGACGAGCCCGAGCTCGAGCCCGACCTGCCCTCGCCCCCGCCGCCCGTGCACCCGGCCGAGGCGGCCGGCCGACAGCGCTACGGCGAGGCCGTCGTGCGCGAGGTGCTCGGCGCCCGCTTCATCGGCGAAGAGGTCATCGCCCCCGCCGTCAGCCTCACCCCGCCCCCGCGAGAAGACGAGTAGCCCGTGTACGACGGCATCATCCAAGACCTCATCGACGAGTTCGGTCGACTGCCCGGCATCGGGCCGAAGTCGGCGCAGCGCATCGCCTTCCACATCCTCCAGACCGAGAGCTTCGACGTCAGCCGGCTCGCGCAGCTGCTCGTCGACGTGCGCGAGAAGGTGCGCTTCTGCCAGATCTGCGGCAACGTCGCCGAGCAGGAGACGTGCGGCATCTGCCGCGACCCGCGCCGCA
>VFQO010000729.1_pt1 | contig 31453 bp, 23 predicted proteins | sample 3512331 | NCBI WGS metagenome assembly VFQO01 (sample SAMN10412371, study PRJNA504923) | tailings metagenome | isolation source: Replicate 3 from Balatoc abandoned mine | place: Philippines: Itogon, Benguet | collected 2017-08-28 | reverse complement strand
CTTTGTCTCCTCCTACCCTTGTAATCTTACCTTCCTGTAAAGCCCTTAAAACCTTTGCCTGTGCAGATAAACTCATGTCACCAATTTCATCCAAGAACAAAGTTCCACCTTGCGCCTGTTCAAATTTACCAATGCGCTGTTTTACAGCTGAAGTAAAAGAACCTTTTTCATGTCCAAACAATTCGCTCTCTATTAATTCTGATGGTATAGCTGCGCAGTTAACTTCAATCAGCGGCCCTTGAGACCGGTTACTCATTTCATGCAACCATTTAGCAACTAGTTCCTTCCCACTACCATTTTCACCAGTTACTAAAACCCTGGCATCCGTTGCCGCTACTTTTTCAATGGTCTCTTTAATTTTTTGAATGGGAGTAGATTCACCAATGATTTCTTGAATGCGTGAAACTTTTTTGCGCAATACTTTGGTTTCTTTAACCAATGAGGTTTTATCCATGGCATTGCGAATGGTAATTAGCAGGCGATTCAAATCTGGCGGCTTTGCAATAAAATCAAATGCACCTTTCTTTACTGCATCTACAGCAGTTTCAATATTACCATGACCGCTTATGATAATGACAGGCACATCCGGATTAATTTCTTTAGCCTTCTGCAAAAATTCAATGCCATCAATCTTCGGCATCTTTATATCACAAAGCACCAGATCATAATTACCAGCTGAAAACTGGGCCAATCCAGCTTCTCCATCACTTGCTTCCACGGTTGTATATCCTTCATTGTTCAGGATATCCTTTAAAACATTGCGAATTGCCCTTTCATCGTCTATAATTAAAATAGAAGCCATATATTAGGTTTATTTACGAAGTTAATCATTGAAAACTGATTCTGAATCCTGCATAAAAATTACGCCCCGAAGCAGTATTGAAGTACCTATTCCCTAATGCATTGATATCGTTTCCAAGACTATAAACCTGGTTCAATAAATTGTCAACACCAGTATATAGTTGTAAGCCCCTATTGCCCTTCTGCAATTGCTGACTCAATTTAATTTGCACCAATTGATAGGGATCAGCAAAAACGGTAGCTGCATCATTCAGGGAAATTTTCCCGGTAAAATTCACGTTACAGGATAAGGCCAGTCCTGATTTTGTTTTAAAATCGAGCCCTGTTATCCATACAGTTTTAGGCACCCCGGTCAGGGGATTGTTATTCAATTGCAATGAGCCTTGTTGAAAATTAGTAAAACGATATGGCTGATAACTAAATGCACTAATATATTCCAGATCAAAAGGCTTTCCTTTTGCCATTTGCATCATCCTGTAACGAATGTTTAATTCAACTCCATTTTGCCTAGTTCCCCCTGCGTTAATAAAATATTCATTCCCGCCTGCATCCGTTCTTCGGACAATGGCATTTTCAAGGGAAAACTGATAATAAGATGCATCAAAAACAAATTGGTTATCACCAAGAATTCCTTTTATGCCAGTTTCAATATTCCACCCCTGTTCCGCATTTAGCAAGGGATAAAACTGTCCATCTGAAGGTCTGATTTCTGCAAGCGTTGGGGCAGAAAATCCCCTTGAAACCACACCGTAAAAATTCAATTGCCTTGAAATGGAATAATTGAATGAAAGCCTTGGACTTATGGGAGATGCAATTTTTCTATTGTTGAATGGCGCTGATACCCTTTGCAAAGACTTGTACATATAGTCCTGTTGGCTAACACTGAATCCTCCCTGTAAGATCAGCCCCTGAATGGGTTTCCATTTTATCTGTGTAAATACAAAACCCTGCTGACTGTAAATGATATCATCAGCAAAAAGATTGACTGGAACACCTTTGTTGTTTGCATAATTTTTAATACCTGCTTCATTGGCCATGTACTCTAAGCCCGTAGTCCATTGAAACTTATCGGAATTTTCAGCGAGAGACAAAACCCACTGTATACCCGTCATTAGATTTTTCTCTCTCCTTTTTTCATAATTGGTTATGAAAGGATTTTCAAATCGGGTATCTGAAAAGCCGAGAAATGCATGAATTGAATTCATTCTATTGATCTGGTATATATCCTGCAATCCTACCCAAAAAGTTGTATTACGAATAGAGGCATTCTGCTCAATAGCACCGGGTAAAACTGCCGTAGCCTGTCTGGACAATCGGGGATTCATGGCTACTTGTGCAGCAGTAATCCCTCCAGGAGTCTGATAAAACAAATCAGTAAAAAGTAATCCTGATTTAATCTGATGTTTATTTATCTGAACTGTATTTTGCCAAAACAAGCCCGAACGGTTCATTGTTGAGTGATCTCTGTAACCATCCTGTGCCAAACGATGCAAATGGATTGTCGAACTCCAGTTGCAGGAATTGTTCTGCTGCGTTACTTGTTGCTGATTGTATCCATACGATCCTGCGCTCAAATTAATACTTGTATTATGCTGAGACTTCTCAGTAAAATTGGCATTCTGTCTCATTAACAATACCCCTCCTGTACCCGCTCCATACATGCTGGATGCGGGTCCCTTGGCCACTTCTATCTGGTCAAGCTGGGTAAGGTCAATCAAATTCAGATAAGTATTTCCTGTAGCGTCCGTAAAAGGTATCTGGTTCCAATACACTTTAATATTTCTTATTCCAAAGGGCGATCTTAATAAGCTACCTCTTACCGATAAGCGATAACTGCCTGGTGAACGTTCTTCCATTCTGATACCAGGAATCCTATTTAATGCAGGCAAAGCAGAAGCAGCAGAAAAAGACTGAAAATCCTTTTGTCCAATGATGGCAACGGCAGCAGGCGCTTCCTTCCATTTTACCCTGCTGTTAAATACAGTTACCATCACATCCTGCAAGGGCTTATCGAACAAAATGGTTGTATCCTGAGCAACTGCCAGCTTACCAATCATAAAGAATATACTTGCAAACAATGCTTTATTAAAAATCATCATGAGGATAGCTATCAAATAACAAAGCCCGAAATGAATCGGGCTTTATCTGTTCAAGTTTTATTTTATTTCTTCATGTACATAACTTCTTTTACCAGCTTAACTGTTCTGGTTACATCCGGTACTGCCAAGGCAGTCAAATTAGGCGCATAGTGCATGGGCGCATCCGCACTGGTAATTCTTCTGATCGGAGCATCCAGATAATCAAACCCTTCTTTCTGAATGCGGTAACTGATTTCTGAGGAAACGGATGCAAACGGCCATTGCTCTTCTACAATAACCAATCGATTCGTTTTCTTCACACTTTCTAAAATGGTCATCCAATCCAGTGGCCTGATGGTTCTCAAATCAATCACTTCAGCACTTACTCCTTCCTTAGCCAATTCTTCAGCAGCACCCAATGCCACTTTCATCATCTTGTTGAAAGATACGATTGTAACATCTGTACCCTGTCTCTTTACATCTGCTTTTCCTAATGGGATATAATATTCCTCATCGGGTACTTCGCATTTATCACCATACATTACTTCACTTTCCATGAACATAACAGGATCTTCCTCAAAACGGATAGCCTGTTTTAATAAACCCTTTGCATCATAACCATTGGAAGGAGAAACTACTTTCAACCCTGGTATATTGGCATAATAGCTTTCAAAGGCTGTTGAGTGTTGTGCCCCTAATTGACCTGCACTACCATTGGGTCCTCTGAATACAATTGGACAACCAATTTGTCCACCGCTCATCGCCAACATTTTTGAAGCAGTATTCAGAATCTGATCCATAGCTAATACCGCAAAGTTCCAAGTCATGAACTCAACAATAGGTCTTAATCCATTTTGAGCAGCACCCACTCCAACTGCTGCAAATCCCAACTCAGCAATAGGCGTGTCAATAACACGTTTATCGCCAAATTCAGCCAGCATACCCTGACTAACTTTGTATGCTCCATTGTATTGAGCTACTTCTTCACCCATTAAGAACACTCTCTCATCTCTTCTCATTTCTTCACTCATCGCTTCCCGCAGGGCTTCTCTAAATGCTATTGAACGCATGGTTGGTTATTTTAAAATGTGCACAAAAATAGAATTTAAACCTATACAAAACCAAAAAACCCCTCCTGAGTTTTCACCAGGAAGGGTTTTTTATGATAGGTTAAACTATTCTTAGAATACGTTCCAGCCAAAGCTTACATAATATAAACCTCCAATCTGTACGTTTCCAAAACCATTGTAGTAATATTTGTTGAAAATATTGGTACCACCTACTTTAATCAATGACTTGATGCTTGGTAGTTTATAGCTAACCATTGCGTCAACAGTTGAATATGAAGGCACCTGACCTACTGCAAATGTACCTTCGTAATTGAAAGAATCTACCCATCTGTAAGTTACATTAAAGCCATAGCGATTGTCCTTTCCGAATCCGCTGTTAGAGAATCCTGCGTTGAATCGGTATTTAGGCGTATTGAAGTAAGAAACAAAACCAGCTGGTAATTCTCCAATTACATCAGAATATAAATTGGCATTAACAGAAAAGTTCTTTGGCATTAAATACTCCATTGAAGCACCCCAGCCTTTAACATCTACAGAACCTGGTGCATTCGTAGAAATGCTATAAGCAATTCTGGTATTTGCATTTAAAAGATTCAATGGACTTGGAGGCAGTCCAGCCCTTGCCTGTATTACAGTTACTCCACTTAAGAAGTCTTTGTAACGGGCTGTGTAAGCATAAACGTCAATCAACAAACGCTTTCCTATCAAGCCCTTGTAACCCACTTCAAATGAAGTAGTAGATTCAGGTTTGAATTCGCCAAACTGTTGTTGTTGTAGTAAACCTGGATTTGGAGCACCAGCCAAAGCACTTGCACCAAAAGCCTGAACACTGGCTAAAGTATAGGCAGGGTTGCCATTGAAATTGTAGAAATCTCTCAACTGAGGCAAACCACCCATCAAACGGGTACCACCACCTACAAGAAGATTGATCCACTGATTCTGTGTTGTTGGGAAACGGTAAGCTGTTTGATAAGAGAAACGTAAATTATGATCCTGTGCCAACTTAATTACCGCAGAAACTCTTGGAGTGAAACGGCCTTTGAAATTGGTATTTTTATCGTAACGACCAGAAGCAGTAATCTTTAAACGATCTCCGAACATTTTTTGTGAAATCTGCAAGTAAGCACCCGTTTCAGTAATGTTGATATTACCGGCAGTATCTGCAAACAAGGTTCCCTGAGAGTTTAGACCAAACTGACGGATATTACCTCCAATCATTAAATCGGTTCCTTTTTCAGTTAAACCTAAATCGTCAGAAAGGTTGTATTGTGCTTCCAAACTCTTTAAAGTTGTTCTGTCCACGAACAAACCACCTCCCTGAGAAATTGGGGTATTGGCAATTTGCTGGAACAAAGGATTGTTTCCAATAAATCCGCCAGGTCTTCCCTGATCTGCTACACTTCTGGCAGCATTTAAGATATTCATTCTATTGGCAGCTACTACTCCTGGTGCAGCTGTTTGTGCTGCCGCCAAAGCTGCAGTTGGTGTTAAACCAGCACCTAAACCAGCAGCGTAACCACCAGCCAATGCAGCAATATAAGTACCCACTGCTCCACTTGAAGCAGAACCTACCGTTGCACCTACAAACTGAGGAAACCACTGTGTAGCACTTGGCTTCCAAGCTTCATTAAATAAACGGGTAGCAATGGTAGAGTTAAAAGAACCACCAGAATTTTCGCGGGTTGTGTATGCTCTAACATACCAGTTCTTCGCTTTTAATTCAAATTTGTATTGACCCATTTTTAAATCCTTCAAAGAGTAACGGTCACTACCTGTATATACGGTATTACCCATACCCCAGTATCCAGCAACAATGGCTTCAATTTTATCACTGATCTTGTAATGCAATGCACCACTCAATTTAACATTCAGTGTTGTTGGGTTTACCACCTGACTTTCATCGTAACCAGTTCTGGAAACATACAATGGAGAATTAGCGAAAGTTCCTAAAACAGCAGAAGATGGAATAGGTGTTGGCGTAGTAATTCCAGGGAAAGTACCAGCAGGCAATAAAGCCAAGAATGGATTACCAGCAATCACACCCGCAAAAGCAGAACGCAAGTCGGCATTGGTTTCATCACCGTAAGTATTAACCCCGTCATAGTTAGGATCAGTTAAACGATTTCCTGGAACCACATTTCCATTCGGGCTTGCAGACAATGGAGAACGCAAGTAGTTGCCATTGTTATTAGCTAACCAGTCTTGAGCTTGTACAAACTGAAGATTCATTTTGTACGCCCACTTGTCATTAATTTTTTTAGCAAAACGTACACTCCAGTCATAATAAGGAGATCTTGGACGCTGTTTGTTATCAACGTGGTTAATACCAGATTTAATCTGGAAACTCAATCCTTGGTATTTAAACGGATTTTTGCTGTTGATCAACAAAGTACCATTGGTACCACCAGGACCATACAATGCAGAAGATGCACCTTGTAATAGTTCCATGTTCTCAACATCTAATTCTGTTAAACCAATGATATTTCCCACTGAGAAATTCAATCCGGGTGCTTGATTGTCCATACCATCCACAATCTGATTCAAACGCGTGTTACCACTGCTGTTAAAACCACGGGTACCCACACTGGTAAAAGTTAAACTGGCAGATACTACGTCTACTCCTTTCAAAGTAGCAATCATATCATAATAATTGGCAGCGGGCGCATTTCTGATGGCAGCAGGTCCGATTCTTTCAATAGACACTGGAGACTCAAGAATACGCTCAGGCACTCTAGATGCAGAAACAACGATTTCATCACCCAATGTGAAAGCAGTTTCCAACTCAACAACAATATCCTGGTTGTTTTCTTTTACTACTACTTCCTTGGCAGCATAACCAACAGAAGTAATCACAAGGGTAAATGGAAGTTTTTGAACAGTGGAAAATTTAAAAGTTCCTTTGTCATCGGTATAGGTACCTGCAGTACCTCCTTTAACTGAAATCGAAACCGCAGAAAGGAGTTCTTTGGTCTTTCCATTTTTTACACTGCCGGAAACGGTTGTCTGCTGAGCCATTACTGAAACACTCAATAAAAGCGCAAAGATAGACAAGCCGAAATGGGTTAATAGTCTTCTCATATTGGCAATTTTAGTTTGAATTGTAAAGCAAAATACTGTATGTTCCCCTCACATAAAAATTTAATTTGTACAATAAATCAGCGGTTTGTGGACAAATTTTAATGAAGCAGGTAGGTTTTAGAAAAAAGCAGTCTAATTTTGGGAAATGGCACAATATAATTTCCCCGCTCAAACCGGTTTTTACAGAGGTAAAGTAAGAGATGTTTATTCCATTGGCAGCCAGTGGCTGGTGATGGTGGCCAGTGACCGGATTTCAGCATTTGACGTTATTTTACCTCGGACCATTCCCTACAAAGGTCAGGTGCTAAACCAGATTGCGGCTTATATGCTTCGGCAGACCGCTGATATTTGCCCCAACTGGTTAATGGATTCGCCAGCCCCCCATGTTTCCATAGGGAGAAGATGTGAACCTTTTAAAATAGAAATGGTAGTAAGGGGCAATCTAGTAGGCCATGCCTGGCGAACGTATCAGTCCGGTAACCGAATGATTTGCGGAGTTACCATGCCGGAAGGATTAAAAGAAAACGACTTTTTCCCAACGCCATTAATTACCCCTTCCACAAAAGCAGCAGAAGGACACGATGAAGATATTTCCAAAGAAGCCATCATAGAGGGGGGATTAGCAACGGCTGCAGAATGGGCGATCCTGGAGAAATACGCACTGGCCTTATTCCAGAGAGGAAAGGAAATTGCTGCCAAAAGAGGATTGATACTTGCAGATACCAAATACGAATTTGGCAAATTGGGGGACACCATTTATTTGATGGATGAAATACACACCCCCGATTCTTCTCGTTATTTTTATGCAGAACAGTTCGAAGAAAAACAACAACGCGGAGATAGGCAAACCCAATTGAGCAAGGAATTTGTGAGAGAGTGGTTAATCGCCAATGATTTTATGGGCAAAGAGGGTCAAACAGTTCCAGCAATGAGCGACGAATGGGTACATACCATCAGCAACAGATATATTGAACTGTACGAAAAAGTAATTGGGGATTCATTTCAACCACAGCATTTTACAGAGGAAGAAACTTACCTGGCTGTTGTTCAGTCACTCGAAAAAATACAATAAAACAAACAAGGCAGGATTAAATCTCCTGCCCCATTTCTTTTTTTGCCTGAATAATTTCATCTAGTCTAGGTCTGATTCTTGCCTGACTCTTATTGAATATATTGCGTCCCTTATCAATGCCTTTTCTAATTTCAGCCTGGCGCTCTGCAGGCATATGAATGGTATCTTTGCATGCTGTACTGCAGCACCCTTCAAATATTTCTGTACAGGAAGGGCATTGGATAAATAACAAATGACATCCGTCATTTTTGCAATTGGTATGCGTATCACAAACAGCACCACACTGATGACAATGTGCAATAATATCTTGAGTAATCCGCTCTCCCAACCTATCATCAAATACAAAGTTTTTACCTATAAATTTAGGCTCCAGTTGCTGACGCTTGATTTCGTTGGCGTAATGAATAATACCCCCTTCTAGATGGTACACTTTTTCAAATCCTTTGTGCAACATATAAGCACTGGCTTTCTCGCAGCGTATTCCACCGGTGCAATACATAACTACATTCTTATCTTCTTTGCCCTGTAGCATTTCCACTGCCATAGGCAATTGCTCTCTGAATGTATCCGAAGGAATTTCAACTGCATTGGCAAAATGGCCCACTTCATATTCATAGTGATTCCGCATGTCAATCACAATGGTATTGGGATCATTCAACATTTCGTTCATCTGAGCTGCATTTAAGTATTTGCCTTTACGCTCCATAGAAAATTCAGGATCGTCTATACCATCTGCAACAATTTTATCTCTGACTTTTATTTTGAGTACCCAGAAACTTTTTCCCTGAGTTAAAGGATCATTTAAACCAGAAGGATCTTCAACAGCAATATTCAACCTTAAATTTTCCAAACCAGGAATGGATTCCATGATACTTTTAAACTCATTCATATGATGTTCGGGAACGCTGATTTGCGCGTTGATACCTTCCTTTGCAACATAGACTCTACCAAAAACAGATATCGCATTGTAGCGTTTGTACAATTGATCCCTGAACTCTTGTGGATTCTGGATAGGGAAATAACGATAAAAACTAATGGTAATTCTTTTGAACGTTTCTTGCATTAAACGTTCCTTTAGCTCCTTGTTGGAGACACGATTGTGTAGTACTGCCATAAAATAAATTTTAGACATAGCTTATGCTATGTTCCGTTAAATAATGGAGCTGCTTGCAGGGCAGCCAAAATTCATGGCAAAAATACAAATTATCTTCTAACAGGCAATGCAATTCGAATACCCGAACGTTGAGCGCCTCCCTGTTCAACCGAGCGTATGTAATCCACCCGAATTACCTTGAAGATATTTTCCAGACCGGCAAAATATTCAAGGTAACAATTTCCCTTCTCTAGCATCAATGCATTGGCACCCGTAACCAGAAACCAATTCAGTTTTTTAAAGCCCGGAATTTTATTGGTCAACAAACCATTCAAATGGTATTCAATATGTCCTGCTCCATACAAAGCTGCAGTATTGCTGAATCGATAATAAGGAGCCAATTGAAATGACTGTGTAAAAGGCGCTGCCAAAATAACCTGATTGCCTGTAAAGTGAATCTGATCGGGTTCAAATACTTTTGTTTTCTGCAAAAAGCCCCCAGTAGAAAATGCATATTTTAATTCACCGGCAAGTCCCAGATTCATCTCATCTGAAATATTCAAACGCCACTTGGTATAATCAGCGTCAGCACCCAATATCCCAGAAATGGCTTTTGTAACCGATAAATTAAATGTAGGATATCCCGATCCAATATTCACTTTTCGATCAGGATATTCAATATACCTGGCACCTGGAACCCAAGTCAGGCCTGCACTCAGCAGAAGCGCCTGATGAGGCTGCATTGGACCGCCCCCCATTTCAGTAGGAAAATTACTCGTAAAAGATCTATCTGGAAAATCTTTCCAGAAAGCAATATCGGGCAGATTGTTCAGAGGCCTTCTATTTTGGAATTGAAGAGTGCTCGAAAAATTCAATCCATTCCCAATGCCAGCGTTATAATTAATCCGTAAAAAATCTGCTTCATAAATTTTCATGAAATTCTGCTCACGCAAAAGTGTGTAAATAGTGTTAATGGGTTCAGAAATAGGAGCCGCATTATTAAACTGAAAAACTTTTTTCCCTCCAGCTATTTGAAAAGACTGAAAATATTTTTTTCCAAAACTATAATTCAAGGCAATCGATGGATTAAAATGTTTATTTGCCAATCCATACCGAAATTCAGGTGTAATAGTTAAAGATTTTCTGCCCTCGTACTGTTTTCTCCATTGTGGTGCAACCAATAAAACCCCTCCTTCTACTGAATTAAAATTTAAAGAATTAATAAGTGGGTCAATACGAAAAGTAGTTTTCTCTTTTCGTTTAGAAAAAGTTTTACCGGTAAGTAAAATAGACCCCAAATTAATTTTGTTTCCTATTTTATCCAATGAATCTAGGTAGGCCGGAGACGATCTTACCTTCTCCAAACTATCTTTTTTCTGATAATCTTTAGCTTCTTCCACTAACAAAGGCAAGGGCCTTATACTATCCCAATATGCAATTGGTTTCTTATTTGCACTATCATCGTATTTACGAATTACATTATTGAAGAATTTAGGCTTAAAAACAGGTGTAATATCAAACTGATTATAAACCTGCAGAAAGTTTCCAAAAAAATCAAACCCAAAAAATTTACCATATGGATAAATCATCTGTTGCTTAATTACCCAATATGATTTCAACGGTATATACTGCTGTTGAATAACCAATGAATCAAGCAATTGCATCTGTTGTTCTCGAAGCAGTTTCAAATCTACACTTTGAATATGCCAATCATTCTCAGTAATATGAATATGGCCCGCAAACAATGGCTCATAATTTCTCTTAGGAATAACTTTTATACGGTTAACTTCCTTTCCCGACTCATAAAATGTGCCTTCAAATTTGTATCGATAAAAATTCAATGCGTTATCAGAAATAGGCGATATAAATCCTCTTGGATTTAACCCATCGCCAAGAGAAACCATATTTTCATAAAAAGATATAATCTGTGGATTCCCAAAGCCAAAACCATTGCTCCTTCCACTAACTTTTGTTGAAACAATTTCTACTTTCCGCTGATTGGGTTCACTTACTGAATACTTGGCAATTGTTTCTGATAGGAATAACATTTTCCTTTTACTGGTATCCCCGTCTTCAAAATCTACTTTCTGTCCTAAAAAAGTTTTGGGATAATTCCTAAGCTGCATTTGACCTTTTATGTATACTTCAGCCGAAAACTGTTTAATCTCAGTTGCATTTTCTTTTCTCCTTGCAATTGCATTTCTGATGATGCCATAAGCCGGATCTTCTCCACCGGTTTTTACAACAACTTCATTCAATTGATAGGTTTGATTCTCCAGAAAAACATCAAGACAAATTGGCTGATTGGTAACAACAATATTTTTTTCCTGAGATTGGTAACCTATAAACTGAAACACCAGTGTGTATTTTCCAGGGTTGAGCAACAGACTATAAAAACCATTACTATTGGCAGTTGCTCCCTTGGTTGTGCCTTTCACCAAAACAGAAGAAAATGGCAAGGGATTCTGATTAGAAGCAGACCCGATGATACCTGAAACGGTATTCGCCCATATGGGAATCTGTGCCACAAGTAATAATAAAAAAACTGCTGCCTTTTTACACATACATATTATTTCAATACAAAAAAAGCCCCAATACCTGAGAATTCAGGTTGGGGCATTGTAAATTGATGTTAATTTATTTAACCTTTGATGCGGTCCTGCCAGGCAAGCATTCCTCCTGTAACATTAATCAGATTAGTGAAACCTGCCGTTTCCAGAATCAGACAAGCCTGTCCACTTCTGTTTCCACTTCTGCAATACATATAAATTGGTTCGTTTTTTAAATGTTCAATTTCATCCAATTGCATGGTTTGGATATGACCCAGTGGAACATGGATCCCACCGATGTTGAAATCGGCTCTTTCGTGGGGTTCTCTTACATCTACCAGATTAATTGTGTCTCCACTATCTAGTTTTGCTTTTAATTCTTCTACAGTTATTGTTTGCATACAATTTTTTTAAGGATGATGATTGGCGGTATCTTTTACAGGTGCCTGTTCACTTATGTAAAGGTCTATTAATTGTCCGGATCTAATTTTATTTTTTGCAGGGTTGCCATCTGCTCCTGGTATATCGCTCCAAAGAGGTGGATTTTGACGGATAATAAAAGCATTTGCAGAATCTCTTATAGATCCGGCTGCTATAATGGAACCAATATTAATATTCATTCCAGTTAGCGTTGCTTTTGCTTGTTCCAAGGTAAGACCCACTAAATCAGGCACGTCCAGCTCGTCTCCACCTATACCGCTTCCCAGGACCAGATTAATGATGGTACCGATGGGAATTTTCTGACCGGGTTTAACTGGTGTTCCGTTGATCAATTGCTCTAAAACCGCATTGCGGGCAATATCAGGTTTATAGGTTACAAAGCCCAACTTCAACCCAAGACTTTGCAAATACATTTCAGCACTACGAATAGAAAACCCGGTTAAATTAGGCATTTCAACCTGCGGTGGTATCGTTCTGTTCAGGGTTAAATAAACTCTTCTGCCTGTTTTAACAATGGCATCCGCTTCCGGCGACTGTCTGATTACTGCCTGCTTGGCAATGGTGTCTATGTAAACTGAATCCTGAATAACCACTTCAAATCCCTGATCTTCCAATAATTTTTGTGCTGCAATAATGTGCTGACCGGCTACATTGGGGACTTTTTCAAACTTACCATATCCGGTTATCCAATCAAGTGATCCAAAAAATAAAAGGATTAACAGTAGAATAATTCCTATCCCTGTTAACATATTTACCCAAAGTGGTTTATCTGTAATGAACTTGAACACTTGCTATGTTTAATTAAGAAATAATTTTAGTGAAACGCCTGCTCAATTACTGCTGAATAAAAATCCGTCAGACTCATACCCATTGCTCTCACTTGCTGAGGAATTACAGAAGCATCGCTTTGGCCAGGTACTGTATTTACTTCCAGCATAAATGGTTTCTGTTGTTGAGTGTCGTAAATAAAATCTACCCTGACAACTCCCCTGCAATTGAATATTTCATATACTCTTTTTGCTGCGGCTTCCAAAGAAGTTTTGATGGATTCATCAATCACTGCCGGAGTAGTTTCTACGCTCTTTCCCTGATACTTGGCTTCAAAATCAAAGAATTCATTTTGGGTTGTTATTTCAGTAATAGGCAAAACCTTTATAATACCATCCTGCTTAAATACCCCAATAGTAAATTCCCTACCACATATGAATTCTTCTATAAGAATCTGATGATCTTCTTTAAAAGCTTTACTAATGGCGCTCTCTAGCTCGCCGGATTGATTTACTTTACTCATACCAATACTACTACCGCCATTGTTGGGTTTCACAAACAAAGGCAACTTTAGTTGTGAGAGTATTTCACTAACCGGCACATGCGTATGACTAAATAAATGCATAGACTTTGCCACTGCAATACCTCCAAATGAAGCAACTGCAACAGTATATCTTTTGTTCATGGTTAAAGCGGATGTGGCCGCATCACAGCTGGTATATGGCAATCCTATCAAATCAAAATATCCCTGCAATTTTCCATCTTCACCGGGAGTGCCATGAATGCACATCAAAGCCACGTCAAAAACTACTTTTTCGTTGTTCTCCACAATGGAAAAATCAGCTTTATCTACGGGCAATTTTTCGCCTGAAGCAGATTCATACCACCAACCTTCCGAATTAATGTCAATTTTGTAAACATCATACTTGGTTTGGTCAACATGATTGCCAACCGTTAAGGCACTTTTGTAACTAATTTGTGCCTCGCCGCTCAAGCCTCCCGTAACCAATGCTACTTTTCGCTTCATTTGATAAGTTGTGCAATTAAATATGCATTTTAGCCTTCTTGGCCATTAATTCTTCAATGGTTTCCTGGTACATTTCATCTGGTACACAGCAGTCTACCGGACAAACAGCAGCACACTGAGGTTCTTCATGAAACCCCTGACATTCCGTGCACTTATTGGGAACAATAAAATAGGTATCCAGACTGATGGGAGCAAAACGCTGATCCGCATCAACAGTAGAGCCATCCATCAACTGAAAACTTCCTTTGATAGTTGTACCGTCGGCAATTGCCCACTCTACACCACCTTCATAAATTGCATTATTGGGACATTCTGGCTCACAAGCGCCACAATTGATACACTCTTCTGTTATTTTGATTGCCATACGAAATGGGTTTGTTAGGTTTGTAAAATTACTTTTGCAGTACCAAAAATACGGTTGACAAATGATTTTACAAGAACGAATTGGATTATTATCCCGATTAGGTCAATATATTCTGTCGAATACCCCCGAATGGCAGGAAGTCAAAGAAAGGGCTTATCGCGAAAACCAGTGGTTTATTCCGGAATTCATTGAAAAAGCCAGCCAGCAGATTGCCCAAGCCTTTCTGGATGAAAAACAACTCACCGCCTGGGCAGAAAAATACAAGGTTCCTTCTATTCTTGCCCATCCGAAACAGGTGGGCGTTGTAATGGCAGGCAATATTCCATTGGTAGGCTTTCACGACTTCCTTTGTGTATTTGTTTCAGGCCATATCAGTGTAATTAAACCTTCATCCAAAGACGAAGTACTCATTAAACACCTGGTTGCCAAATTGTATGAATGGGATGTCCGAATTCAGAACTGGGTATCATTTGCAGAAAAACTAAAAGGGCTGGATGCCTACATTGCAACTGGAAGTAACAATTCCAGCAGATACTTTGATTATTATTTTGGTAAATACCCCAATATCATCCGAAAAAACAGGACTTCTGTAGCTATTTTAGGGGGATCAGAATCTCCGGAAACGCTTTCCTTACTCGCAGATGACGTGTTGCAATATTTTGGCCTGGGTTGCAGAAATGTAACACAGGTTTATGTACCTGAAAATTATAATTTTGAACCCTTACTGGCTGCCTTGAAGAAATATCCTGAATTCATAGACTACCATAAATACAAGCACAACTTCGACTATCACCTAGCATTACTAATCATGGGCGGTAAATATTACATGAACAACGACCTTGTAGTGCTTACAGAAAACAGTTCTCCTTTTTCTCCGGTGAGTCAACTGCACTATACTTATTATCAAAACCGGAAAACACTGATTGATCAACTAAAAAAAGACGAAAATATCCAATGTATTGTTGCGGAAGGAATGGTAGCATTTGGCAAGGCCCAGACCCCCGGACTAAGCGACTATGCGGATGGAGTAGATACCATGGAATTCTTAACAGGCTTGTAAAGATGACATTTTTTCGGAAAAATTTGTTAAATGGTGTCACTGGTCAACTGTCAATTAAACAGCTTTGTTTATTTGCTATCTAATAGGCATATTAATTGATTAAATTTATTAAAACAAACAGCGTATATGAATTGGAAAAATGGTTTACTGATCGTAGGCATTAGTGCCTCTACCGCCCTAGCAAGTGTTTGGGGCTACGGTAAATATATGGAGAACCAGCAAGCTGGAATTCAGGAACAAGGGAAATTACCGGTGAACTATGCTGGATTTATGGGAGGGGCCAATAATGCGGCAAACAATGCAATTGATTTTACTGCGGCAGCCACCACAGGTACCCCTGCCGTTGTGCACATCAAAACCAGAACTAAGGCCAAACAAATCAGCAATTCGCAGCGCCAGCGTAATCCTTTTGCGGATATGTTCGGTGATGACTTCGGAGACTTCTTTGGCGGTCCCAGAATTCAGCCAGAACAAAGGGCTAGCGGAAGCGGGGTGATTATCACCGAAGATGGCTATATCGTTACCAACAATCACGTAATTGACGGAGCAGATGAAATCAATGTTACCCTAGCTAATAAAAAATCATACAAAGCCACGCTGATAGGACAAGACCCAAATAGTGATTTGGCAGTGATTAAAATTGAAGGCAAATCATTCCCTTATATTGTTTACGGCAATAGCGATGACGCCAAATTAGGACAATGGGTACTGGCCATTGGCTATCCTTTCAGTTTAGACGTTACCGTAACTGCTGGAATCATCAGCGCAAAAGCCAGATCTATAGATATCAATGGAAGACAGGGTGCCAACCCAATTGAATCCTTTATTCAAACAGATGCCGCAGTGAATCCAGGTAATAGTGGCGGTGCACTTATCAATACCAATGGAGAATTGATTGGTATTAACTCTGCCATAGCTTCTCCTACCGGCTCCTATGCAGGATATTCTTATGCCATACCTGTAAATATGGTTAAGAAAATCGTGACCGATATTGTTAAATTTGGTACGGTTCAGAGAGCGTATATAGGTATTAGTTATCCAAAGGAAAACTTATCCGACGAAGCTAAGAGAGAACTGGAAAAAGAATTAGGCACAGCCTACAAAGAAGGAGAAGGTGTTTACATTACAGACACCCCTGAAGGTGGTGCAGCTGCAAGTGCAGGTTTAAAAAAAGGAGATATTATTACCAAAATCCAGGGAGTTAATATTACCAGTGGTCCTGAATTACAGGAACAAGTGGCCCGTTATAAACCAGGTGATAAAGTAACCGTTCAATACAAACGCGGAGGCAAGGAAAATACGGTAACGATTACACTGAAAAACAAAGCTGGAAATACAGATTTAGTAAGACGCAGCAGTGTAATTGAAAAACTAGGTGGAGAACTGGTTAACCTTGACAAGAAAGTAGCCACAGCGAATGACGTTCCTGGTGGGGTATTGGTGAAGAAAGTAGGCAATGGCCTCTTAAGTAAAAGCCGCATGGAAGATGGCTTTGTTATTACAGGAATCAACGGCAAGGAAATTGTAAACCTTGATGAACTAAAAATTGCATTGGGTAATATCAAATCAGGCACAATCCGCATCGATGGGTTCTATCCTGGATTTGAGGGAAGATACACTTATCCGCTTCAAATTACGGAAGAGTAACAAACAGGCTTTACTAAAGCGTATACCCGATTAAAAAAGCCTTGCGACTTATCGTTGCAAGGCTTTTTTAATTCAAAGCTTTTTATCAATCAACTAACTTTTCATAAACAACATATTCGCCTGCCTGCAATTCAAAACTTTCTGCGTGTTTAAATTGAAATCTTAAATCAGAAAACACATTCCGATAGGTTCCTTTTAGCCAGTCATGGTTTATTGAAATTCGCAATCTGTTTTGTTTTGAAACATTCAATATTACCAGTACAATCTCTTTTCCGCTTCTTCTGAAAAACGCCATTAATGAATGATCTTGTTCAGAAGGAAGAATATATGTTTCCCCTTTATTAATAGCAGCATTATTCAACCTAAGACTTGTAAGTTTCTTATAAAAAGAATGTAGGGATGGTTGCTCTTTCCATTCAATCAAATCCTTATCAAAAAAAGCCAATCGCTTCAGGAATGGATTTTCTTGACCACTGTAAATCAAAGGCATACCAGACCAAGTAAAAGAAAAGACAGCCCAAGCTAGTGCAGCAGAACCATATTTCTCATACTCGGTTCCATTCCAGCTATTTTCATCGTGATTCGATGTAAAAAATAATTTAATAGCATGCCTTGGATATTGCGTATAAGCATGCAGTACATTTCTTATTTCATGCAAGTTGCTATGTCCTTCCGAATATCTTCCTGTTTCATGCATCCACCACCAAGCATAGGTAGCATCAAATACCTGATGATAGTCTTGCTCTTCACATTCTGCCAACCAGAATAGTGGTTTGGTTAGTTCACAACTCAATCTGGCCTGCTGCCAGAAATCCAGTGGCACCAAGTGAGCCATATCACAACGAAACCCGTCAATATCAAATTCATTCACCCAATAACGCATTGCTTTAATGAGTTCATGTCTCATTTCTGGTATAGAAAAATTCAGATCAATTACATCCTTCCAGCCGTTTTTTTCAGTGAAGTTGCCTTGTTCATCCTGCATTATCCAATCGGGATGTTCCAATGTCCAGTGATGATCACAACCGGTGTGATTAGCTACCCAGTCAATAATCACTTTCATTCCCTGGGCATGGGCTTTATCAACCAATGACCTAAAATCTTCTTTATTGCCAAATTCAGGATTGATATCAGTGTAACTGCTACAGGCATAATAACTACCTAAACTTCCTTGTCTGTTGGCCATGCTGATGGGAGTGATGGGCATCAGCCAAAGTATGGTAACTCCCATATCTTTTAGTCTTGGCAAATGTTTTTCAAATGCAGCAAAATTTCCTTCAGGTGTATATTGTCTAATGTTAACCTCGTATAATGTAGCAGTATGCGCCCACGGCACTACGTGAAAAGATGACTTCATGTTTACCAAATCTTATTCGGTAAGATAAGGGTTTATCGTTTGAAAAAACCGAAAATGACACTAAAAGCAACTACAGCCATAGCTCCGGCAACGTTCAACCATAAAAAGCCCAACCCTATAACATTGTATTTATCCAGTAGGAATAATGTTACCACTAATAACTCACCAATAACCGCTGCCCAGAAAACGGCAGTGCCACCAATTTGTTTAAGATAAAATGCCACTAAAAAAATTCCGAGAATTACCCCATAAAACAGCGACCCCAAAACATTTACAGCTTCAATTAAACTACCCATACCAGTAGCAAACTGTGCTGTAATGATGCAAAATATACCCCAGAAAAAAGTATACCATTTAGAGAGTTGATAATCTTTCAATGATTGCACAGCTGAATCGCCAGCATTCTTGGCGCTAAAAAATCGTTTATGAAAATCAACCATCGTACAGGAAGCCAAAGAATTCAAAGCAGCAGCAATGGAACCCCAGGCAGCCAAAAAAATAATGGCAATCAATAACCCTACCAAACCTGCTGGTAAGAAATCTACCACAAATCGGAGAAAAATATAGTTGGTATCATTCGTATCAGCAGCGGGCACTGCTTTTTTAATAACGGTTTTATACTCTTTTTTCAACTTAGCCAATTTTTCCGCCCCAATGGCAACACTGTCTTTTAATTCAGGTGTAGATTTCAGTACATACAATTTACTATTCGCCTGCTGATTAAATTGCTGATCTTCAAACTGATACCTTATCTGAAGCAATGAATCCCTGTATGGGGTCTGCATGGCTTTATCTTCTGCAGCTCTATTAAAGAAAATAGGAGAAGGATTAAACTGATAAAAGGTAAACAACAGTGCTCCCAGCAAAAGAATAAAAAACTGCATAGGAACTTTTACCAATCCATTCATGAGTAACCCCAACTTACTTTCTGATTCACTTTTGGCTGTTAAGTAGCGTCCTACCTGAGATTGGTCCGTACCAAAATAAGAGAGTGCCAGAAAAAAACCACCAATGATTCCACTTATGATATTATAACGGTCTTTCCAATCGAATCCGTTTTCAGTAAATCCGGTTGTAATTACATTCATTTTTCCGGCTGCACCACTAACTGCAAGTGCTTCACTAAAACCAACATTTTCTGGAAGATGTTTTACAATCAGGTACCCTGCTATAAACATACCAATAAAAATGATAATTAATTGTATCTGCTGTGTATAAGCCACGGCTTTTGCTCCTCCAGTAACGGTATACACAATTAACAGTCCACCCATTACAATATTGGTATAATAAATATCCCAGCCCATTAAAGAAGACAAGATGATGGATGGAGCATAAATACTGATACCAGTAGACAAACCTCTTGACAATAAAAATAATGCTGATGTAAAAGTTCTAGTTTTAATGTCAAAGCGTTGCTCAAGATATTCATAAGCAGTAATCACTTTTAGCTTACTGAATAGCGGTACAAATGTGATACACAAGACCACCATTGCAATAGGAATACCAAAATAATACTGTACAAAACGCATCCCATCAGTAAATGCCTGTCCAGGAGCTGAAAGAAAAGTAATGGCACTGGCTTGTGTACCCATTATGCTCAGCAATACAATATACCAGGGCATATTACGGTTACTCAAGAAATAACCCTCCATATCTTTACTGGTCTTGCTTTTGTAAACACCATAAGCAATAATTCCAGTAAGCGTGATAATTAAAACAATCCAGTCTGTAAGTCTCATTTAAATAAGTTTGTCATCCATTCAAATAAAACAATCTGACACAACAAAAAAAGCAAGATAAAAATATACCAGCTGCGCCAGCTTTTAAATAAGGGTACTTTCTCTTTCATTTTCTAGATCTTGAGTTCAACAATCCTCCTCCCAATAATCCCAATGCCAGGCCAATTATGAGTCCTGCTTTCACATTTTTTAGGAACAATCCAACAACTACCCCAATGATAACAAGCAGGAAAAAACTAATTTTCTTTCTCGGTTGCATAATTATTTATTGGCAGTAGCCGCAATTAAGTTAGCTAATAATTTATAACTACCTGGCACTCCGGCTGGTAACTGTCTGAACAAAACCAGACTTACATAAGTAAAAAAACCTTTCCCATACTTGGCGGTTACCAAACTGCCCTTGGTTGGAGCATCATTGCTATCCTTCATTTGAAAGAAAGCTTCATAGGGTGCTTTCACTGGCTCCATCTGATAAGTGCTTCTTTCCTGGATCCAGTTATCAAAATCCTTTTCACCTATACGGTTTGGAAAACTCATGAAAGAATGTTTATTATTAAGCAATTCTACAGGCGCTTTTTCTTCTGTAACACGTACATTAGACACAGAAAAGTCATAAGGACCAACCTTAACCCGCTTATTCCCTACTAAATTATTTTTTAGGTATTGCACAATTAAATGCCCTCCATTTTCTATGTATTGATTCAGTACCTCATTCTTGTTCGTAAGCCACTCGTGAATATTATAAGCCCTGATGCCAACTACAACTGCCGCATATTGCGCCAGTTTGGTTGCAACAATATCCGACTCTTGTAAAATATCTACAGAATGCCCCAGTTGCAGCAATGCTTCCGGCACTTTGTCACCAGCACCAACAATATATCCTACTTTCCTCGGCGTTGAAAAAATAGTTTCATCTATCAATTGAATCTGATCTTTGTACAAGTAATTGATAGCAGGTATATGGTCATAATGAATTGATTTCAATTGCTGGTCAAAGGAGAAAACCTGTTCATTGCGCTTCAACTGAACTTCACCCGTTATAGTATTTCCTTTTTTCTTTTTCAGTACTTCAGACATGGAAAGTGAAAAAGGATACATATTCCCTGCCACTAAATTATAGGTGGTGTCTTTGGAAACAAGCAAGTTTTTATCGTCCTTCAAACCCAATTTTACAGGCACAGCAGCAGCGGTAAAATTAGCCTTAAACTGAAGCAGTATATCGGGCTGAGGAATTGTCTTGTTATCCGGTGTTTTTAAATCTGAAAAAATTACTTTCTTATTCAAAGAGACCAAAACAGGTGGAATAACGGTAAGTGGTTCGTATAACTCGCCTCTGACCAGGTCTACATATTTGTATTGTAAGGGAGCCCGAAGATTTAATTTTTCTCCGTTGACGGTAAATGTAAAACTGGCTTCAAAATCTGGTAAGGAATTAGCAAGCCCAATCAATTGCTGATTTGTTACATTGAATGTGCCCATATCTTTCATAGGAGATGAAAGCCAATAAGGCTGACTAAGCGGTTGATTGTTGGGGACTAAATACTGATATGTAAAATTGAAATTGTTATTGTTCTGTAAACTCAGCTGCATGGAGGAATCAAAAGCTATTTTTCCCTGCGATTTCAGTTGTATCTGCATTAAATTAATATTCGCATCGCTTCTTTTATTTATCATGAACTGTATTCCCAATTTTTCACCGGGAACCGCATACTCCATTTCCGTTGTTGCTTCAGCTACCAATCCAGCACACGCTGCAATTAAGCGGGTTAGTTCCGTTAATTTTTGATCCTTCCATGTTGTATTCATTGAAATGGTCTGAATCTGCCGATACAATTCAACTAGTTTAGTAACAGAATTTTCAGGTTTTATAAAATGGAAATCACGAATCAACTCATCAATTTTCTGCTCTATTATTCTTCCTGAATTACCAAATCTGCTCCAATCGGTCATTACCCCATCCATTAATTGAGATTTAGCAGAGTCACCTGCAATCGTTACAAAATATTCATACAAAGGACCCTTTCTTCTTGGTCTACCCTCTCCCTGACTTTTGTGCATTGATCTCGCTTCTCCTCCAACTTCTCCGTAACTCTGACCAAGAAAGGGATTAAAAACTCCAACATTAATTTTTAACTGATTTTCACTGGTTGTATTGGCACCACCAAAATTGAAGGTATTCCATAACAATCTTTTAGCTTGCCAGATATCTACCCCTTTTTTCAATTGTTCGGGAAACTGTGAAGGATCGGCCGCAGCTTTAAAAGCCTCCATAGATAGAATGGCGGAAGAAGCATGATGACCATGTCCGGCTCTGGCATCTGGCGGGAAACGGTTGATAATGATATCGGGTTGAAATTTTCTGATAACCCATACAATATCAGCCAACACTTTTTGCTGATCCCAAATGGAAAGGGTCTCCGAAGATGTTTTACTGAACCCGAATTCATAGGCACTGGTAAAATACTGTTCTGAACCATCAATTTTTCTTGCTGCTAATAATTCTTGAGTTCTAATAAGCCCAAGATCTATTCCTTGTTCTGAACCAATCAGATTTTGTCCCCCATCCCCTCTTGTCAAACTGAGATAAGCAGTCCTGTATTTTTTCTCCTTAGCCAGGTATGGTAACAGACTGTTGTTTTCATCATCTGGATGAGCAGCAATATATAAAACGCTACCCACCACTTTCAGTTTTTGCAATTCTTGAAAAATTGCTGCGCTTCCCATGGGCTCGGGTAATTGTGCTTTCAGATTGGCTAACCCAACGCAGAAGGCTGCAAAAAACGCCATACTAAAGTACCTAACCACTAGATTCAAATGCATAAAAAAATTGGTGTTTAAACGAAGATAACCATAGTTATCACTCTTGCTCAACCATTCAAAAAAAAATATGAGGAGTATCATAATTACATATAATGCAGGTCATATTTCACTCAGTATTAGCCACTTAGCTTCGCATAAAATATTTGATTATGAAAAAAATAATAACAGCTTTATTGCTAATTGTTGTTAGCCTCAGTGCTAACGCTCAGAAAAAAGGATTACAAGGAATTAGTTTTGCCACTTCTCAGTTTGGCTACACTCAAACAAAAAACGGGACCAACAAGAGTACCAATTTAACGGTGTTACCTATTGTCGGAACTTTTGTATCACCATCTGTAGCCATTGGTGCTGGAATTGGTGCAGTAAATATAAAATCAGTTACTGGCGCAACCACGAATGCCAATACTAGTTTATTTGTATTTCAACCATTGGTGAGAAAATACTGGAACGTAGCGGGTAGTATGTATTTCTTTGGTCAGCTGGCTGCACCCATTATCAGTGGTAAAGAAAAGCAAAGCGAACTAAAAGTAACACAGTTTGGACTTGCGGCTTCTGGTGGTTTGGATATGATTTTAGGCAAACATTTTAGTGTAGAGTTTTCGTACAACTTGGCTAACCTGTCATTTACTACCCTAACTCCAAAAACAGGCGTCAAAACAACCATTACCGATTTCTCTCTAGCACATGTAGCCAATGTAGAAAGCGCATACAATACTGCTCTTGGTGGAAGTAATCCAACATTAACTGCCCCATTATCCTTTGGATTTAAATTCTTGTTTTAGTTTAGAAAAATAGGATTCTATAACCGGTCAATCTATATTGACCGGTTTCTTGTTTTTATACCTAACCTGTACAACATTCAGCCAGAGAAATGACTCTAAGAAACAGAATCCTGTTTAATTTGCAGTTACAAAGCGTATCTCTTTATTATTGTCTATATGAGCAAACCCATTACTGTCTTTTTATTAAGTTTCCTTTTTTCACAATTTTCATTTGCTCAAACGAGTCAGAAAATACCGCTGGATGGAAACCGATGGTACCAGTTAACCAATGCTGAAAAAGGGCTGCAGCAATTAACAGATGGGGATCTGTTTACCCCTGTAGACGCTCAATACGATAAAATTATACCGCTACACGAATCTTATTATCCATTATTGAAGGGAGAATCGATGGTGATTCAAAGTATTCGGTTCTATGATTGGGTTGGTATGAGTACACAGCCCTTTATATTGTACATTATAGACAGTAACTGGAAAAGGAAACCTATCGCTTCATTTGATGGGAGCAAATACGATAGATGGGTTGGCCCCTATCCCAATAGACCCGATATCATTCAGCTGGATACACCAGCTACCAATATCATGTATCTGATGCTGGTTTCGCAAAATGATTACCCTTCTGAAATGGAGCTTTACGGCACTTATAAAGCACCTTTATCCGTAACTCCTGTCATCAAAAAGAAAAATCCACTTTCAGGCTTATTGGGCATAAATGGGTATGAATGGAACTTTTCAGACGCAAGAACTGATCCGTTTAGCATTGACCCCATTAGATTGAATACGGTAAAGCAGTTTGGCGGATTCAGGCACTATATGGATTGGCAGAAACTGGAATACAGGCAAGGCAGTTATACCTATAGTCCTACACGCAGTGGAAGCTGGAATTACGATGCAATTTATGAAGCTTGTAAAAGAGAGGGCATACCTGTATTGCCCTGCTTAAAAACATTACCCGACTGGATGTTGGCTTCCTATCCGGATAATTTAAAAGACAATGAGAACAATCCGGTATTCTATGGTAAAGACCTTAGTGATCCGGCATCCTATATTGAACAGGCTAAAGTTGGATTTCAATATGTGGCACGATATGGCAAAAATAAGAATATCAATCCCGGGTTATTGTCAGTGTTTGATTCTTCCAGATTTACCGGAGATGAAATCAATACCATCAAAATTGGCCTAGGCCTGATTGATTATATAGAATGTGAAAATGAAAGAGACAAGTGGTGGAAGGGAAGAAAAGCATATCAGACAGGAAGGGAGTATGCCGCCAATTTATCCGCCTTCTACGACGGTCATAAAAATACTTTAGGAACAGGAATTGGAGTAAAAAATGCAGATAGTTCCATCAAAGTAGTAATGGCAGGCGTTGCACTGGCTTCTACAGATTATTTCAAAGGTATGATTGACTGGTGCAAAGAATTCAGGGGGTATCATCCGGACGGATCCGTAAATATTTGCTGGGATATTATCAATTACCATCTTTACACCAATGACACAAAAACCCAACGGGGAATAGCGCCAGAACTAAAATCAACGAATGCCAATGCAGATTCAACTGCAAAAGCATTCATGTTAAATTCAGCTATTTATTTAAATAATATGCCGGTATGGGTTACAGAAACAGGTTTTGATATCAACCCCGGCAGTCCCAATAAAGCCATTGCCATTGGAAATAAAACGGTATTACATACACAGGCAGACTGGCTGCTCAGAACTGCCCTGCTATATGCCAGAAATGGAATTGAAAAGCAGTTTTTTTACCAATTGGAAGATGATAATGCAGGGTCTCCCCAACTGTATGCAACCAGCGGTTTATTAGGCGACGCATTGAATAACAGACCTGCAGCCGATTTTATACAACAGACAAAAAAGCTGTTTGGAAATTATGTTTATAATCAATCGCTCAATTCCGATCCCATAGTTGATGAATATGTATTAAACGATACGGGGAAAATGTATGTAGTCTATATCCCGGATGAAAAGGGCAGAACCGGTGTATATACCTTACCGCTGGGAAATGCTGATTCATCCTATGTGTACACTCCCATAGCAGGGGCAAGTGAAATGGCTATGATTAAATTAAAAGTGAATAACGGGAATATCATTGTAAATGCCTCTGAAACACCAGTTTTTGTAAAACCAGTTGGCAGAACGAATATTAATCCTACACCGGTATCTGGCATTCAACTGTTTCCTAATCCGGTAAAACATACCATCACCATTCAAGGATTACAAAATGGGCAAAAACAGCATCTGACGGTATTTAACAGCACCGGAAAAAGCGTTTCTCAGGCAGTAACCACCAGTAATACTTTTCAAATAAATATGGCTTCACTTCCAACCGGAATATACTATCTGGAAATCAGGAATAACCTGCAAAAACAAACCCTGAGCTTTATTAAGAGTAACTAAATGCAAAAAGCCACTCTGAGAGTGGCTTTTGCGGACCGGACGGGACTCAGAAATATCAAACCGATTGAATTATTATGAAATTTCACCAATACTAATTCATTGTATTTCAATACAAAAATAGAATGATAAAGTTTTCTGAATGCAAATGAAAGCAAATTAATTAGATATTTGTTGTACCCTTGTTGTACCTGTTCTATATTTGTATAAAGCTAAAAGAATGGGCAACCTAAAAATCAAGGCAGTATTAAGGCCAAATAAAGCAGACAAATTTGGCCTAGTCCCAATTGCCTATCGATTTACCAAAAACCGAAAAACAAACTATATTTTTTCAGGGTTAAAAACCTTGGAATCAGAATGGAATCATTTTGAAGACCTTTTTTGGGAAAGGAAACCAACTATTCAGTATTTTAAAAGCAGAAGACTTGACCCAAAGTACAATAATGACCTATTTATTAAAGAACAAATCAAGCAAATACAAATTAACCCACTAGCAAAAAGTTATAATGAAAAGATTACAGAGGATTTAACCAAATTTCACCTAGAAGTCAGAAACGCCAATGTGCTTCAACAAAACCATACTGCGAAATCATTTAAAACCCTTGTAAAAGGCGCTGATAGCAAGTCCCAGGAAGGCAGTTTCATTGAATATTGGAAAAAACGAGAGAAAGAATTCGTTAAATCGGAGTCGTCAACATGGAGAGTTTATGCTGATACGCTTAAAATATTCTTGAATTTCACCAATCAAAAGGATATAAAATTTAGTGATATAGACATTGATTTTGTAAATGATTTAAAGGCTTATTTATCCAGACAACGAAAAAAGGATGGAATTACACCATGGTCGGAGGCATACATACATAAAGTCTTAAAGACAGCGAGATCGGTCTACAATCAGGCTATAAAAGACTCTGTATATGAAACTGATAAGAATCCATTTACCAGCAGAATAGCACAACCAAAGAATTTTAAAGTAAAAGACAAATTAACTGCTGAAGAAATAATGGATATAGCAAAGCTAGATTTAGAGCCAAACAGTTCAATGTGGCATACTAGAAATTGCTTCATTTTCGGGATTTTGAATGGTGGTATGAGAATAGGCGATATTCTGTTATTGAAATGGGAGAATATAAAAGATTCCAGAATTGAGTATAAAATGGAAAAGAATAAAAAAATCAGTGTTTTGGAACTAACATCCCAAGCAAAACAGATTTTGAACTTATATCGTACATCCCCACTAAACCCTAAATCCTACATATTCCCATTTTTGGCAGGCACCGAAAAAGAAATAGATTTTAGAATTAAGAATAGAAATAAAGAATCCCAAGTGGCCTATATCAATAAACTACTTAAAGATATATCTAAGCTTTCCAATGTAAATAAGGTTATTTCAACGCATGTAGGCCGACATTCTTATACAAATCTAGTACTTCAATCAGGTGGAAACGCAACAGTCCTTCAAAGCATATTAAAGCATGGTAGTTTATCAATTACAGAGGGATATATTGGTCAAATAGATACAAGTGAAATAGATAATACACACAAAAATGCCTTGAAGTCACTTAATTTAAAAATGAAAAATAGAAAATAAGTATTTGCTCTACGTTTTTACTGTAATCCGCAATTATCCAGAATGGACGATAAAATAAAATTAAAGCCGGCTTTAAATTCAATCAAAATCCTTTTTGATAAGCTATCAATATATTTCAATAGCTGGAATATACTTCCCGACAACTTGTATATAGATAAAATTGAGTATCAGGATTACACTAAATTGATTATGCATCATATTAACATAGATCCGATTGACATTGATAGTTTGATTTACATGTGCTTACAATTCCAAACAGCTTCAGATTGGGCATTAAACAGAAAAGAGGAAACAACTGAAAAATATGAAACAGTCAAAAAAAGCACAAGCAGCGGTTTTGCCTTTTACAGGCTACTTGAATTAATAAAAAGAGAAGAAGAAGACCCAACCGCAATAAATTTTAGAAATGTAACCATAGAATATGATGAAAATGGTAAAAACGAAAAAATTCAAATTGAGATACCAACTGAATTAATTAAATGCATTGCAAAAAGTAAGTATAAGTCAATTTTATCAAAAAAAGAATATGAAGAATTGCATGCCTTTGCCAATAGCTTTTTTCATCAATATGATGGTTATTACTATAGAAGAAACGCTGCTTTGTGCATAAAGAAATATTGCGATGTCCTAAATTTCTTTGGGAACAAAGAAGAAAGTTACCCTTCTAGACAAATGAGACTAATTTATGACTTACTTCTCAAGTTCAAAATTATAGATTCAGAAACTTACTTAGAAGATACTAAAGAAAAATCTATCCGGTCCCTAATGAAAAACCAATATAAAACTCACTACAAGGGATTGGGTTCGGATTATAATTCCTATGATTCAGCTACTTCTATTTAAGTAGATGCTGTGCATTATAAAAAATCGTGAATACAATTTGAAATAAGAAAATTACAATATAAATAATCTTATTTCAACCCCTTCATTCTCCTTCAATTTACTTGCAGTCATTCTTAATATTTAAAAATCAAATAGAAATGACTTCAATTCCAAACAACACGCCATTCCAATTGGTAACCTTAGAACAGGTTGAACCTATATTTCGTCAATTGGCATCAATTAAAAATGATTTAGATGAAATTAAAAGGTTATCACTTGGGAATAACAATGAAATAGTGCTTTTGACTACCAAAGAAGCAATGGCTTTTTTGAAAATACAACATTTAAACACCTTCAAGAAATATCTTAAAGACAACAAAATTAGTCCTGTTTCGCTACGCAAGCCACTTCGTTATAACCAATCAGAACTTATCAAATCAAAATAAAATCCCGATTAAATGAAAATAGCACTATGCCCATTTGATGGGTTTAAACTCTGCGTATATAATAATCAGGATTATATTGATTATTTGATAAGAAATGCAGCCCAATTTAGTTTAGTAGAAAAGAAGGTAGTCGACGGCCATATATTTGATTACCCCAAAACGGGTGATATTAAGGGTTTAAAGCTTAAAATTCACTTAACAAGGAAAGGATCAACTGTAACCATATCAGGTTCATTTCATAAGTTCCATAATGCTTGTAAGACCAATGCCAGCCAATTTTACTGGGAAGACTTTATAAAAGCATATCATGAAATTGAAGAACTCCTGCAATTACCTCCGGAAACCCAATTAGTTAATCTTGAAGTTGGTATAAACATAGAGATACCGATTGAATGGGAATTAACTGCAACTCAAATTTTAAAATCAATTTTCTTCATTCAAAAAATTTCAACTAGAGGGACAAAGAGCATCAAATGCCTGCCCAATAATGGCTATTCAATACATCATAAAACAGAAGATTACGAGTTTAAACTTTATGATAAAGGCAAGCAGTACAGTTTAAAGAAAGAAATATTGAGATATGAAAAAAAGTTTATAAAAAGTAGAGCTGTCAATAGAATAGGCTACCAAAAATATAGCGATTTATTAAGTTTCGATGAATTAAAAGCCCCTATTGAGAATTTAATTCGGGACTTTAGAAAATTAATTATATACAATGAACAATTAGAAAAATCAAAGAATCTTACTGAAGAAGAAAAAGAATTTCTACTTCAAATAAAGAAGATTGACTTCTTTGAAGACTTTAAAGGGACAAAAGAGCAGTTTGACCAGATAAAGGGCAAATACCTCGCCTTAGTAGAAGCACACAAATGCATGAATATTCATACTCAATTAATTGACCTTATACTTAAAAAGCTAAATACTGAATAAAAGAATTCCTATAATATATAGGAACTTTCTAAAACAAGCAACAGAAGTGCTCCTTCATTTAAAATCTCCTACAGTATATACATAAGAAAATAAAAAGGATGCTTATGGCAGACAGAAAAAAACCTCTCCCCTTTTTATTAAAAGTCAAAGAATAAAAAGTACCCCCCAGAATTGATAAAGGTGGTATATAGGGTCACTAAGAGAGATATAAAAAGCAAAATCTATCAAGAAGAAACAAGGAGTCTTTAAATCATTCACTTTTTATTCCGAAGGAATAAAAAGTGAATGATGGGTGTGTGTGTGTGTGGACATGAAGGCAATTAGCTTATGCTGTCAATAGCCGGCAGATTCATCAGAAAATCAATATCACAAAAAAAATAGCAATTGGACCATTTAAGATGATATTTCAAATAACCATCTTAAGGGTAAAACGAGTATGCTGGTGACTTGCTGGCATTAAATTTTACAAAATGAAATGAGCCTATGTTAAAGTAACCAGATATAAACTAAAACTTACAACGACGTCGTCGAATTAATGGGTCTGGAAAGGGTCCAGGGAGTGGGATTGGGAACAGGATCGGGCTTACATAAATAACTAACAGTGACGTCGTCGAATTAATCGGGTCTGGAAAGGGTCCAGGGAGTGGGATTGGGAACGGGATCGGGCTTACATAAATAACTAACAGTGACGTCGTCGAATTAATCGGGTCTGGAAAGGGACTTGGGAGCTGGATTGGGAACGGGAGCGGGCACACATAAATATCTAATAGAGACAGCATCGAATAAAATGGCATGCAATGAGACGGGGTGGGACGAGACGGGAAGGACCGGCAGAAAAAAGTAACAGAATTGATTTATTCCTGTTTATGTCATTTTAATAATAGCTGGCATACATCGGAATGGTCACTTGTACAAGATTTTCACCAATTGACTTAAAATATCCTCCCAAACTATACTTGCTACTAACTTTCTACTAAGCCCAAAATTGACATAAAAAATAAACTGCGAATCATAATCCTTTTGTAATAGCATTATCTGATAATATAATGTTTCCTTCCTTTTAAGAAGAAGATATTGCTTATGATGTTTGGACTTAGCAAAATCTAGAATTTCAAGTCCAATTTCATTTAGTTCATAAATTGAGACCAATTTAATCCGCATATAATAGCTCCCCCACTCCGATTCATACTTAAAAATTCCCATAGCCTCATTCTCTCTGGAACTATGCTTCAGCCAATTTTTGATTCTTAAATTTCTTAGTTGATTATTTAAATCATCTAATTCACCCTGAAGTCTCCTAACCACCGATATCTGATCTTCTACCTCTTTTCTCAGAGCACTTTCCCGAGATGGTTTTATAGAATCAGTGTATAAATAATCTTCTTCATTTTTGGGGTATATTTTAGACATAGATTTTATTATTTAAGAGATTATAATTTACTGAAAGAAATAAAATCTAAGTTCAAGTAATAAGTGCAATTTTTTTTTTGTAGCACTTGATTAGGGGTT
>VFQO010000728.1_pt1 | contig 31486 bp, 51 predicted proteins | sample 3512331 | NCBI WGS metagenome assembly VFQO01 (sample SAMN10412371, study PRJNA504923) | tailings metagenome | isolation source: Replicate 3 from Balatoc abandoned mine | place: Philippines: Itogon, Benguet | collected 2017-08-28 | reverse complement strand
GGCTAAAAACCCTACCGAATATGGCAAAAGATTTTTAGAAGATATTATTGATAATGCTCGTTATAGTAGAGAACCTTTAACTAATGAACAGCTTGCTAATAAGATATTTGGTGCTAGTGATTTGGGATTTGATAAAAATAGTGCTGGTGTTGTTAAAGAATTAAAAAAGCAAATATCTAAAGAAGATTTTGATTTATTAAAAGCCGAAGCTTTAAGAAAGCTAACAACTCCTTTAGAAAAAAATCAACCAAACGTACTTACTTACAAGAATAATTTAAATAAATTGCTAACAAATAACAAATCTTTAGCAGATGAATTATTTAGCCCTAAAGAGTTAGAAACACTACAAAAATTCGGTAAAATATCCGAAAAGATTTTTACCAGACAAAAAGGAAATGTAAACCCTTCTGGTAGTGCCGCTCTTTTTGATGCGTTAAATAAAAATAGGTATTTTTCTTGGTTAAAAAACTTCAATTATCCAACTAATGAAAAATCAATTCTAAAAAAAGCCAATAAACAACAACAACTAAATATACAAAAACCAAGTTTGATTAAAGGAAGTGAGAGAGCTTTAGAGCAAAGTATAATCGGTAAATTGATTAAAGAAAAACCGAAAACTTTGGATGACCTGAATAATGAATAATTGAAGTAAAATATGCATTATGAATTATTGCTTTAATTTTTAACGTAAAATATAATAGTATTAATAAAATAACATAGAGGTAATAAAATGTCAGGTTATAAATTAGCGTCAGGTTCGCAAACAGTTGCGCCGCAAGCTGGAGATTTATTAGGTATTTACAGACCTGTAAATACAAGTGATAACAATAGAAGAGAATATCTAATCGAAAACGGAAGCGTAGCAATTAACGTAGTTCCTACAGTAACAGCGGCAGGCACAAATCTTTTAACAGTTGGTTTAGATGCTCAAACTGAGTTATTTAGTTTTGGCGCAGGTGGTGGTGCTTATACATACAATATCGATTTAGATAAAGTTGGTGCTATTGCAGGCAACTCTTTTTCAATCAGCATAACAAAAGCAGCTTCTACAAATCCTACTATCGTAGTACGCAATGGTTCAGCTGGTACGACATTAATTTCAATCAATAACGCATCAGCGCGAACATGGGATACACTTTTTGTTTATAATGGTACTGATTGGGTGAAAGTAAGAGCAGTTTTAAACGATTTATAATATATAGGGGTAAATATGCCTGCAAGTAATCCATTTTATTTATTTAATAACCAAACTACCGATGGCATTTCTAACCAAGGTTCTCTTGAAATTGGTGGTAACCGTGAGGCAATTGTGCAATGTTATGGTACGTGGGATGGTGCTAACATCATTATACAAAATAGGGCGTTTTCGTTAGATCCACTAACTGCACCATGGTTACAACTAAATGATTTGAGTGGCAATCCATTTGCTTTTACTTCAAATGGTCAACAAAGTATTAGCGGTATTTCACAAAATGAACCTGTAAGAGCTGTATTATCTAATGCAGGTGCATCTACAAGTATAACAGTAGTAGTAAGGTATACATAAATGTACATTAAAAAATCAACATCAGGTTTAAGTCCTGGCGGTGGATACGCTACAATACAAAACAATGGTGCGCCTTATCCTCAAGAAACTACTTTAAACTTTATAGGTTCTTCTGCTGTTGTTTCAGATGATGCTGGTAATAGTAGAACTAACGTAACTTTTGATTCATCCTTAAATGATATTGCAAGTACTAATTTTGTTAAAGGTGATTTAATCGTTAGTAATGGTACTAATTTAGTTAGACAGGCAGTAGGTACGAACGGACAAGTTTTAGTAGCAGATTCAGCGCAAACAAGTGGCGTTAGATGGGCAGCCTCAACTGGTGGATATTCAACAATTGAAGAAGAAGGAGTTGCTTTAACTCAAAGAGCAATCCTGAATTTTATTGGTGCTTCAGCAACTGCGACAGACAACGCTATAGATACTAGAACAGATGTTACATTTGCTCAAAATCTTAATGATATTGCTGGTTTAACACCTAGTCAGAATTCAATCATTTACGGCGATGGTACAAATTATGCTTCTGTTGTGCCGACTACACAACAAGTAAGATATGTTTCCAAAAATGGTAATGATACTACTGGTAACGGCTCCATTCTTTTCCCTTATTTAACTTTAGCCGCTGCAAACGCATCTATTACAGATGCTGATAATACTAAAAAATATGTAGTTTTTATTGAAGCGGGTAGATATGATGAGGTAGTTAATATAGAATTAAAGCCATATGTTGCATACGTTGGTTATGGTTCTTCCTTTTCTTATATTACTTCTCCTAACAATCAAATTACACCAGCTTCATCTTATAATAATTCTAATGGTCGTACATCATTAATTAATTTATATGTTGGCGGAACTACTGGAATTAACTTTGATTTATCTGGTTTAGGAACTACAGGGAGTTGCGTTTTAGATATAATTAATACCCAAATTAATGGTGGCATTACTTTTATTGGTCGTAATCTTGGTGCTGATTTTTTCCAAACAGAAGGTAATACATATTGTTTTGGAAGTGTCCAATTATCTAATTGTCAGTCATCTTTATATGGTGGATGGATAGGCGGAAATTTAACAGTTGATACAGCAACAACTACAGCAAATACAGCTTTTAACATTAATAACGTACAAATTTTTGGTACGGTTAGTTTTGCGTCTAGTGGTTCGCTAACTAATACAGGTGTATTTAGTAATTGTAATATTGGAAGTACATTTACTATTACGGGAGCTAATACAACTGTAAGCGCAGATGTGAATAGTTTACCTGCGACTAAAGCAAATAGAGTTGTTACAGGTGGTACTTTAAATTTAATATCTAATGCAATTAACTTAGCTTATGAGCCAACTACTCCATCGGATTGGTCAGTAGTTCCTGATAATGTTTCAAGTGCGTTAGATGAGCTGGCTGCAAATTCAGGTGGTGGAACTGGTATAACATGGAACGTAGTAACGACAGATACAACTATGGTTGCTAATAATGGTTATATTGTAAGTAGTGGTTCTAATGTTAACTTAACTTTACCAACCGTAATAACTGCGGGAAGTATTTTTAGAGTAACACAAGATGGAGCTGGTACTTTCACTATCGTACAAAATACAGGCCAGTTTATAAGATTTGGTAATCAACAAACAACAACAGGAGTAAGCGGCTCGATTGTGTCAGCATTAGAAGGCGATGCAATTGAATTAGTTTGCACACAAGCCAATAACAAACTTGGTGTTTTATCTTCAATGGGTAATATTAATTATAATTAAGGTTCATAAAAATGGCTACAAACAATAGTACAAACTCATCGTTTCCTTTACCAGCAGCGCAAGGTGGTTTAGGAGTTGCAAACCCTACTGTACACGGTGTTTTAATTGGTGAGGGTTCAAGTCCAGCTACATCTTTAGTATTAGGCGCAGGTCAGTTATTAATCGGTACTACTTCAAGTGACCCAGCGGCAGCTACTTTAACAGCTGGTACGGGTATTAGCATTAACAGTGCAAGCGGTGCGGTTACAATTTCTGCAACTGGTGCATTAAGCTGGACAAACGTAACAGGCACTACACAAGCAATCGTTGCTAACAATGGTTATGCGGCAGATAACGCTGCGTTGGTTACATTTACTTTACCAGCTACGGCTGCAATCGGTGAAGAATATGAAATACTTGCTAAAAATACTGGTGGTTGGTTAATAGCTCAAAACTCTGGCCAATCTATCAGAATAGGTAATCAAGTAACTACATCAGGTGTAGGCGGTTCATTAGCTTCTACTGCACAAGGTGACTTTGTTAGAATTAAATGCATAACAGCTAATACAGCTTTTGCGGTTACTGATTCAATGGGTAACATTACATACGTATAATAGGTAATTAAATGGTTACAAACAATGCTATTAATAGCAGCACTAATCAATTTCTAAAAGTAGCTAGTAACCTGTCGGATGTGGGGAGTGTCTCCACATCCCGCACAAATTTGGGTTTAGGTACTGCCGATACACCAACTTTTAGAGCGGTTCAATTAAACAATGCAAGTTCAAATTATGTACAATTAGGGGTACCAACCAGCGCATTATCTAATCAAACTTATGTTTTACCTTCTGCTTATCCTTCAGGAAGCAATCAATATTTAATAAGTGATACAAGTGGTAATACTTCTTGGAGTTCGTCTCTAACGGCAACTATTGATTTAGTTACAACCGTTAATGCTTCTGGTTCTTCTACTGTTAATTTCACAGGTTTAAATACAACTTATTATATGTATTGGGTCACTGTCGGAAATTTGCAAATGAATACAGGCGGTACGCAAATGAATTTAAGAACAAGTTTAGATAATGGTAGTACATGGCAAACTACCGCTTATTATTATTCTAGATTCAGTTATGATAGTACGCCTGCTAATTCGACAGGAGGAGGTAATAACCAAGGTAGTTTTATTTTATCGGGTGGTTACACTATGGCAGCAGGTGTAAATCAATTGCAAGAATTTGATATATATATATGGGGTTGCGGTAATACAGGACGTAGACCTTATTTTAACTCTAATGCGGTTATGGATAATGGAGCTAGGCCTTGTTGTGTTAGTCTCGGTGGTTTTTGGGATAGTGGCGCAATAGGCGCAAACACTGTAAATGCAATTCAATTCATTCCTAACGCTGGAACTATGACAGGAACTTTTAAATTATATGGGTTTAAAGCATAATGGTTACTAATAATGCAATAAATACTATTACAAACCAATTTTTAAGGCCAAGTAATAATTTATCTGATGTTAATAACGTTAGTACTTCAAGAAATAACTTAGGTTTAGGGGTTGCCGATACACCTACATTTAGAGCATTAGACATTAGAAATGCTAGTAATAACTTTGTTGATTTAGTAGCTCCTACATCTGGTTTAACTAACCAAGCTTATACTTTACCTATTAAATTCCCTCCAATCTCTGGTTATGGTTTTACTTCAACTATGGGCGGCCAAGGTTTTTGGGGTAATGGGACAGCTTGCCAATATTTTGCTACTGCAACAGCAAGTAATAGTTCACAAATTGTTTTTTCAAATTTAGTGGATGCGATTAATATATATTATTTATCTTTTTGGGTTAACCCAAATGGTACTGCTAATAATACAGTATATTTAGACTTTTCTAGCACTAATGGTGCAACCTGGGATACAGGAGCAAACAAATACCAATCAATATTTGTTTATGATGCAACAGCAACCGCAACTAGAGGTGCTTCAGCAGCAACTAGAATTGATATAGGGACATCAGGAGCTACTTTAACAGGTCAATATCTATATTATAATGTTCTATTATGGGGGTTTGGAACTTCAAATAGAGTTTATTTTAGGGTATTTGACGTTATGGACAGTGGTATACAATCCGCAAATATTAAAATGGGTGGTTTTGTTGCATTGGGTGTTGGCTTAAATGCTATGAGAGTTATTTATGGAACTGGTAACATTCCTTCAGGTCAATTCAATTTATATGGGTATATTTAGAGGTAATAAATGTCAATTTATAAAACAAAAAATGTTAACGGTGTAGAAGTTGATTTAACACCCGAAGAAATCGCAGAACTTGAAGCAAGAGATGCAGAATTTCAACAATCTTTGCCTAATGTATTAATGAAGCAAATAAAGCAGGAAAGAGACAGATTACTTGCCGCTACTGATTTTATTACTTTAGAAGATACACCAATTACACCAGAATCAAAAGAGGCTTTTCTTGCATATCGTCAGGCATTAAGGGATTTACCCGATACGGTTGATGTAAACAATCCAGTATATCCAGTTAAACCTGCGTATGTAAAAGCGTAGAAATTATATTTTAATATTATAAAATTAATGTTAAAATATTTATGTAAATGTTTAAAAAACTAAAAAGGTAACTAAAATGGAAAAAATGAAAGGGTACAATGTATCAAGACCAGCAGAAGGCAATCATGAGAATTACATGGACTGCGTAGTCAAAGATATTAACTATGGCGGTGTAGATGTAATGCTTGATAAAGCTTATGGCAGAGGCGAAGAAATGAGCAATCTAAAAAAAGCTGATAAAAAAATGCCAGTTAAAAACTTAGAAGAAAAAATCGAAGTGAAAGCTATGTACAGAGAAAAGCCTATGAAAATGGGTAAAATGTCAAAAGCGGACATGAGAGGCTACTAAGATGCCACTTAAAAAAGGCTCAAGTAAAAAGGTTATTAGTGAAAACATTAAAGAGCTTTATGAAGCAAATGATGACCGAAAAGCTGAAGGTAAAAAGCCACGTCCTCGTAAGCAAATAGTCGCTATTGCTTTAAGTGAAGCTAAAAAAACTAAAGGCATTAAAAATGGAAAAAAGTAAAAACTGGATAAAAAAAGCTATCAAGCATGTCGGTGCATTACATGAAATGTTGCACGTTGCTAAAGATAAAAAGATTCCAGACAGTAAGTTAGATAAAGCAACGCATAGTAAAGACCCATTATTGAAGAAAAGGGCGATACTAGCGGAAACTTTAGAAAAGATGCCTAAGTCAAATGGAAAAAGAAAAAAGTAACCATAAAGACCTCTCTAAATTAGGGAGGTCTTTACTTTATATATATAATTTCGGGTATTTTGTAGGTCAAAACAAAAACCAAATGTATATCAATCCGTTTAGTCAAGATGATTTAAATAAACACAATGCCTATTCAATGGGTTTTTTGGCAGCAAGAAGAGAGGCAAAAAGTAATGGAAATTAAAATCGAAGACAAATTCTATCTAAAGATTATCGCTTTTATTGTTTTTGCTTTTTTTAGTATTTTAAGTTTTGTAGCAAATGAGTTTTATCATAATTATTCGCAAAGCATGAAGTTATTGGAAGAGCATGATAAATTACTAATGGTGATTAGGGATGATATCAGTGACAATGAAAAAGCAATAACTGAAATTAAAAATCTAATTTGGAAAAGATAAATGCCTGATTTAGAAGAAATGAAGGCTAGGCAACAAGCCATCAAAGAATTATGTAAAAATGTTGAATTTGAATACATGCCGATTCTGCAAAATATATATACTAATTTGGAAAGATTAGAAAACGTAATTAACTTTAGGTTTCCTAATGACATGGTTAAAGATGTATCTTATGGTATACATTATATTAAAGATAAAGTTAGACTTATAATTGAAAGCGAACAGAGGAAGGTAGACAATGGGAATGATAACACTAATTAGTAGCTTAATTGGTTTCATTGGCTCAAGCATACCGTCTTTGTTTAAATATTTGCAAGATAAAGAAGATAAAAAACATGAGCTAGCAATAATGCAATTGCAAATGACAATGCAAGAAAAACAGTTATCGCAGAATCTTGAAGAAATAAAAATAAACGCAGATGTAGAAGAATTAAAAGCATTATATGCAACGTATAATACTGGCAATAGTTATATTGATGGTTTTAATGGTACGGTTAGACCCGTTGTTACATATTTGATGATGTTTTTATTTATAGCAATAAAAATAATGCAGTTTACACAACTTGACCCGTCAACTCCTGAATTTGCAAAGTTAGAAGTACTTTGGGATGACGAAGACCAAGCTTTATTTAGTGGCGTTATTAGCTTTTATTTTGGTTCAAGGCATTTTAACAAGAGGGCATAATGCAATTACTTACTATTCAAACAACTTTAGATAACGTTAAAACAGCGATAAGATATGACGAAATACAATATATTATATGCAATGTTCGCCATCATAAGCTTAGTTCTGGTGATGAAATATACTTTACCGTAGAAATTTTTACACGCAGCGGAAAAACGCACATTTGTTATTTTGTAAATGAAAGGGCAAGAAATAAACAATTTAATTATATTATTAAATGTTTACAGCTTAAAGAGGTTGCAAATGAGAATTAGTAAGTTAAAAGACGATATTAAATTTACATTAGAAAGACTGATAACTAATTATATTGTATGTACTGTTTATCTGGTTGATGAATATAACTATAGTGAAGAAGCTATAAAAGATATGGAAATAACTAAGTTGATTAGGAATAAAGCTAACAATTTAGATACTTTAAATGAAAATCAATTATTGCGTTTATTTTATATAGCTCAAACCATATATGAAAATTATATTGTACCGTTAAATCATGATGTAGTAACTGGTAAAGCTTTCCCCCAGCATTTCGAGATAGCAAGTGTAGTAGACCGCTTTAATTTTATAAATCAATTAATTGTAAATGAATTTAAATGATAATAATCTTTTCATGTGATGATTGTGGACTAACTCAAAATGATATTTTAAGCGTTCATGAATGTGAAGAATATTATGAAGAAAAAAAACAAGATAGTATTTCTGAATTTTATCTTGATGAACAAAATATAATCATATATCATAATAAATGATAACGTAAAATCTTAAAAAGATTTTTGTATAAGTGCTACAGATTTTTAAAACAAATTTGTAGCACGACTCTCAAAAGTGTTAATACACATACACCCGAAAAAATCTAAAATAGTTAATTTTCTAAAGGGCGGAAAACAGCCTATTAGAATTATATAATATGTATTATGGAAAATATTTCATGTTCTATAATTTGTTAACCTGCAAAACTACAAAGTTAAACTTTTTGTAATATATTGCAAATCGCCTATTTTAACCTTTTTGTAATGTAATTATAGTTGCTCAATAATGATAAAAAAAAGGCGTATGGAGAAAATACGCCTTTTCTTAAAGGAGAGAGTACTTAAATGAAAGAAATCTATTACTAATTTTTTTTAGCCTTAGTTTCTTCTTTTAATTGTACAAAGTTTTTATATAATTCACTAGCAGTTTTTACAAAAAACTTACCATCTTCATTTTTTGTATTTATTTTCTCTTTAATAGTAATAAAGTTATATCCTTTAGTATCTGCTATATGTAAAAACTTAAGAATATTAGTTAAATCAATACTAATTGTTTTAAGTTCTGGCACTATTAAAGTTGTGTGTTGATTTAAAAGGAACATAATTTTATTAATTTCAGTCCCTTTTAATGCTTTACCGTCATCAATATCAAATAATGTATCTGTTGTATAAGGTTTTAATATTAGTAATTGTTCTTGCAAATCATCTTTTTCATTTTCAACACGTGCATAGCCTATAAATTTCATCATTTACCTCATTTCGTTATATAAATCTTCAAGGGCAAGTAACAGCCTATCAAATTCTTGTTTATTTATATACATTTCGCATAAAATATTATTATCATCAGAAAGATAAATATGTTTTTTATCAGCAGTTAATCCTACTTTAACCATTCTTCTAAGTTTAAAACCTTTTTCTACTTCCATCTGTTTTCTTTCAAGTTTCTCATCTTTCAAAACGAGATGATTTAACCTACTATCAAAACGATTATACATATCAAGTTTATCTTCCATAATGTTCCTCTTTATATTAAACATAATATTGTTAATTAATTATTAATTTATTCTTCTAATTCTATTACAAACATCAAACTTGCAATTGCATGAGCTAAATGATGATATGTACTTTCTTCATCAAATTTATTTCCTGCCAAGTAATCATCTATATGTCGCATAGCTGCATCGACATAACGCATTTTATCCTCGCAAAATTTCCAGTTATTAAGTGAGTATTTAACGCTTCCATACTCCAGAACTTTTATAACTTCTTGCTTAGCTTTAATTGGTATTAAGCTTGGCCTTAATTTGCTTTTATCATCTTTTGTAAATTTTACCATAATTTTCCCTTGTATATTTATATATTTTTAATATACCTATAATTTAGAGAGGGGTAACTATATGTATATTAGACATGGAGAATATAACACCAAACTTTATAATCTTTGGCAATCAATGAAAAAGAGATGTCGTAATAACAGTGCAAAAACCAGAAGAATTTATAAAGATAGGGGTATTACTTATATAAAAGAATGGCATAACTATTTGCCGTTTAGAGAATGGGCATTAAAAAATGGTTATAAAGATGGTTTAAGTTTAGATAGAATAGATAACGATAAAGGTTATGAACCAAGTAATTGCAGGTTTGTGACTTTAGCTTTTCAATGTATTCACAGACGCCCAAGTCGTGAGTGGAATAACAGCAAAATAAAGTTAATTAATGAAGTGCAATATTTATTGCCTTTGTAAGAACAATGTAGATTCTGCAAGTCTTCTTTTAGTAAGTCCTTTGTAGATTTTACCACCTGCTTTATTCCATTTTAAGAATTCAAAAGCTGCGTCGCAAAATTCTAGTCGATTAATTTTTGCGCGTAGGGTAGAGCGTTGTAATGCACCACCACCAAGATTATAAGTGAAGCTTGTTAGTGCTATATATTGATTTTCTTGTAATTCTGGATGGATAAGTCTTTTAACGGTTTTATAAAAAATTTCAGTATCTTCACATAGCAAATCAAAGGCTTGGTTATAGGTTATGGTCATACCTTGCGTTACGTTCTTAGTAGTTCCATAGCCTATTGTCCAAACACCGACGACATCCTGATAAGCTGTTAATTTTAAACCTTCAAACTTACCAATAAAATGCGCTGATTTTATTATGATATCATTCATCTTTATTAAATAGATTAAATAAAATTCTATAAATAAATGGTACAATACAAAGAACTAAAATAAATGAACTGCCTACTACAATTAAGTTCACAAAAAAGCTAGATGTTTCTATCATCTTACAAAACTATTAAGTTATTTAACTAATAGTATATAAGTTTGCGTAAAAAAAATAAACACTTGATTTATATATTAATTATGATGTATAGAAATAAAAAAGCTGGTACTTCTTTGTTTGGCTACAATTTACCAGCTTTTTCTATTAATGTGTATTAATTGCTTTTAGTTTTAAGTTTTTAATTATCCTCCCAGCATTAGACAACTCCGGATATTCCTTAATAACATTCCTCAAGTTTTGTTTATTTTCTGCGGTTATACTTTCTATTTCTGTGTATTCATCTTTAGTTGTAATAGCTCTCAATTTATCAATAAACATATAGATAAATGTATCATCGCAAATACTTTGGATATGGTCTAATTGTTTTTCTGCCCAATCATAATTTTCATAATCAGTATCTACGTTTACAACTTTTTCGGCATTAGGAATTGAGGAGATTTCAGATTCATCGAGCATACCAAGACCGGCTAAAGATAAAGTCACCCTACGTTTAGCTTTGGTTTCAGCTTTTAGGTAAGCATTTGCTAAAGCATCACCTTTAAGATTAGATAGACTAACTGCGCCCGTAGAAATATCCTCCCTACCTTCTCTATCTCTTGCATAAGCAGTAACAACAAGCACATCTTCAATTACTTCCTTTTCAAGTTTGTAAATAGAAATGCCTTTATTATTACGTAACTGTTCAGCGCAATTTTTTGTAGCATAAAGTGTTAACTTGCCATTAAGTTTAATATATTCAAATGGTTTAGTTAAAGGGTTAAGTTTCTCGGATTCACATAAATTTTTATAATAGTCTAATCTGTCTTTAGGCGACATCTGAGAAAGGTCACCTTGTATAACTAATTTTTCAACAAGATAGTAATTATCGCTATTTGCTAAAGCACTCATTTTGAACCTCGATTTGATTTAAGAATAAAATTTCACGACAATACTGGTAAGCAGCAAGTAACTGTTCTTTGCTAATGTCATTAAGATCTTTGTTAATAAACATGCTGTCTATTTCTTTAAGATATTTGATTTTATAGAATGTTTCTTCGTTACTCATTTGCGTTTACCTTAAGATTTGCGATTGTTTTAGCTAATTGAAAGTTATTATTTTTCAAAGCTAAATTAATAAGCTCATTCTTAATCACATTAAGGCTTTCGTAAATATTATCAAGTTCTAATGCAAATATATTTAATTCTTGTTCTTTTTTTAAAAGTCTTGCATTTATCTCTTCGATAAATAATTCTTTATATACTGATTGTTGCATAATGATTCTCCTTTGTTTGGCAAATGTATTATAACAGTTGTAAAGAAGTGTGTCAATAATAAAAGTGAATAATTTTAGAGTTGACAAAGTTAATTTATAATTTATAGTAAAATGAAATATCATGAGGTTTACAATGCGTACAATATCGACAATGTTTCAATTAGAAGAAGAAGAATATTTAAAATTAAAAGTTTTATGTGCAAAGAAAAGTGTATCAATCAGGGAAGTTATGAAGGAAATAACTTTAGAATTTATACGTAACAATGAATTAACTGTAAAAATGAACGGAAAAGATGAAATCAGTATTACAACCTAGAATTTTTTTTAAATATATAGTATTAGCTATTTTCTTAATGTTAATTTTAATAGAAGTTTTAGAGATATGAGAAGCAAAGTAAAAGCGGAGAGTTTTATCGAGCATGCTAAAAGAAAAAGTTACGAGTTATTTTTGGAAGCTGTCCAAGAGCATAATGTAATTGAAAGTTACAGAAGGTTAGAGCGCAGGCATTTTCTAGAAGAAGCTATATACAGTTATGATAAGCAGGAAATAAGTTTTAAAGAATTTAAAGAGTTAACAAGTAAAATATTTCACGGTATCGGCCAATGAGTATAAACGTACCTTATGAAATGTATATTAATTTGTTAAACAACGACAAGGAAAAATTCCTAGAGTTTTACAACATGGCAAAAGAGTACATACCAGACGGCTACAAAATTCAACCTAATTATGGAGAGAAATTAGATGAAAGATTTAAGGAATTTATTAAAGAATGAAAATGCAATGTCATTTTTATTATACATTATAATGTTATGTTTAATTGTTAAATTTATATTTTTTGTATAGGTAATAAGATGAAGATGGCAGTACATTATAATGAAGATGATTTTGTATTTAATGATGATGTTTCAACTCATTTTATCAATTTGCAAAACGTACCAAGCAATTATAGGTGGTATAAAAACCCTACAAGCAAAAAAAAGTATTTACGTTGCGCAAATGAAATAAAGATTAAAACCAGTTTAAAGAAAATAACAGATATTTGCATAGAGCCGTTTAGTTCAGTTTGTATAATGAAAAATGAAAAAAGTAATTATTTTATTGCAATGGCTGTTGGTGATATAGATTTATCTAGTAATAGGAAATAACAGATGATTTTTAATATAAAAATAGTGTAAATAAAATTTTTTTAATAAAGTAAAAAATAACGCTTGAAATTAACGATTTGATTTGATATTTTAGTTCTACGGTGTTTAATTTTTAAATAAATAATTAAATAAAAACCAAACACCTAGAATTTTTTCAACATCTAATAAAACCTATGAGTTTAGCCGACCGTAGTTTTATTAAACATAAAAGGTAAATATGAAAAAAGCTTTAACCACTACGAAAAAACTTAAATCATATAAGATAAATATGATAATAAAAGATAAAAAAGAAAGTGTCAAGAAAGAGTTAAAAGAAAATCAAAAAAAATGCATTTTCTTTACAAATAAATTTCAAAAACTCCACACATTATTTACAAATAATAAACAAATTAATAAAGAAGATATTAAGCAAGTATTTATAGCTATTAATTCTAATGATTTAAGAAGCTGGTTAGATGATATAGGTGCTTATAGATTTTTCAAAAACAAAGAATTCAAATTAGTATACGAATATTTATTCAAGAAAAAAGACATTGAGTTACTGCAATTAGTTTTATCTGTTTGCATGGAAGAATTTTTATTACTGCAAGCAACTTTTCAAGGGTGTGAGTTTAGTAATTATTATTTTGAAAAGTTTGAAACTTTAAGGGTTAGGAAAAAAACCGTAACCCAACCCAAAAAGGAAAATGTAGCATATATACATTTGCAGAGTACTTTAGAGAAAGCAAGAAAAAAACACGGATTAACTAAGTCAGATGCTGAAATACTGTATTATACATATGCTTATATGCGTTATAGCAAAAGTGATATGGTAAGGTTAAACCAATGTATAATTGCGGATAAATTAGGGTTAAGCCATAAGACGGTTAACCAGTCTATGAAAAAGTTACAACAATTAGGTTTTGTAAGATTTGAAAGTAAGCAGTTAAGTGGACGTTCGAACATATATTACGCTACTGACAAAGGTAAAGAGTATTTCAAGGATTGTTTTTGCGCAAATACATATCACAGATTTAAGGATACATTCAAGGTTAAATATAAGAATCGTCATGATGTGGATAAGTATAAAGAAAGTGTAATGAAAAAGCAAAAATGTAATACCATATATAATAATAAGAATTTATATATAAATTCTAATAATATTTCTCATAAAAACATGTTGAAAAATGATAGAAAGGAGAGGAGTAGAGTTTTTATCGAGCGTTGGAATGATGAAAGGGAAAGAAAAAACCAAGAAAATGTAAAAAATTTTAGATTGAGATTATTTACTGATGAAAAAATCCTACGAGAAATAAAAGAAGCTACATATTTGGATGATAAAACGATTAATTTCTTAGCAGGAAAGTTTGAAAGATTCTACAATGCTAGAAGCCATAAGCTAAGGTTTGTGAGGAATATAACGAATTTGTTTATTTCATTTGCTATAGAGACAATGCGTAATGATTGGATAAAGCCAAAAGATTTTTATACGCAAATTGTAATTATAAAGCATAAGAGAGAAAGAAGATATATAACCACTAGAGATAATAAATTGACATCATAAATCTGAAGGGATAAAATTAAACTCTATATTATGAGTAGACCCTTTCAAAGCATTCGGCGAAAGGGTCTTTTTTTATTAACGTAAAATTTCTAATATTATATCGCGATGATAATTTGTAATATTTTTAATATATGCTTTTAATTTCTCTTTTTCTTCTTTTGATATTTTTTCATTATTATCAAATTCTAAATTTAAACTAACTATTTCTTTTCCTATAAATGCATGTAGCGGTATAAGCATTAATTCACATAATTTATAAAATGGATATTCTAGATTTTCAAATTTTTCATATTCTGATTTAATAAAAGTTTCTATATTTTTCGAAAAAGTTGCAAAATCGTTTTCGAAATTTCCTGTATAACTCATTTACGTTTCTCCTATGTAAAACTTTTTATTTTATAATGTCCAAAAAAGTATGATAACTTGCTGTTAAGTATTCTTTTAATTTGTCTTTCATCTCATCAACATATTCATTACTAGCTTCTTCCTTTTCAATCATTTCATTAAATATTGTATTTGCATCGGCCAGAGTAGAATTAATAACACAAAAAAGCGGAGTGCATTTAAGGGCTACTATCTGCGCAGGGTCATAATCAAATTTAATTATCTTTTGCACTTGTTCTTTTAAAATAACATTATCAATCTTGGCAGCTGTCTTTTTTGTTATATAAAGAGCATCATGATGCATTTGTCCGTTGTATTTCATTTTAATTCTTCATAATCCTCAAAAATATTCATCAAACGCCTATAGTCCTTCATAGATAATTGTATATTCATTTTGCTAGTATCTTTGTTAGTACTTATCTCAGATTCTCTAACAATAATGTTTTCAAGCTCATCTAATAGCTCAATTAATGCATCACTAATTTTCATTATCTAAACTTTCAATTATTATTTCTAATAAATCATCAAACAAATCTTTATTTTCAAGTTTCATTCTCATTAACATATAATCACCACTTTTTTTATACTCAGTACAACACGTTAAAAGCTGTACTAATTCTTGCACTGCCTGTTTATCCATTTTTTTATCCTTTTATTAATTATGCTGAGACAACAAACGTTTCCAAGTCAAACCTTGTTTAATATCATCAATAGTTTTTCTGCTAACACCATACTTATCTGCTAATGTTTTAACATCACTATCACTACGTCTTATTTCAACTACTTGATAAGCTTCTAACTTTCTTTTCATAAAATTTGGCATTTTATCTCTCTCTTTTTACAAAAATCATTATATGAAAAATACAACTGTTTCAACTGTTTAGTAACAAATGTTTTTATATTTTTCACCTATTACTAATCATCTAATGTAAATTTTAAATAGAAAAAAGTAACAAAATAACTAGTAAGGATTGGAAAAAAACAATCAACACCGAAAAACATCATGGCAGCAATAAGCCAAATAACTTGAAATATCAAAAAATAAATAATCTGCATAATACTCATAATAAGCCTCCTTGTTTGGTAATACTATATATATCATAAATAAAAAGTTTGTCACTAAAAAAAGTGAACAACTTTAAAAGTTTTTTTATAATTCTCTATTATTCAGACAGTTAAAAAATTTATATTTTATGCTAATATAAATTTAAACGTTATAAAGGTGGCTTATGAAAGAAAGGGAAATAAATTATAATTGCAGGCTAATGGTTTACTTTAAGCATTTATTGCATGAGTCAATTATCGAACTAAATGACTGCGTACAAGAAAATAACATCGCAGGATTTAGATTAATACATGAAGCCGCAAGAGATGAAATAACTATATTTTGCAAATACATTTTTGAAACACACAATACCTATAAAGCTTATTTGTTTTTTGAACGCTTTTCAGTTCTTAATCCTCTATACGATACATGGGAAACACTTTTTAGAATAGACCTTACTAAATGCGAAAATAAAGGACATGTAACCGCAGCTATCCGTAGTGAACGGTCAAGAAGTCTATAGCCTCTTTTACATCGCTTGTAAGTAAATATGGTATGTTGGCCTTGTTCAACCTATCAGCAAATTCTTTTTGCGCTTTGCTAAAACTTAATTTCTGATTTCTTTTAAATTCAATAAATACAACCTTATCGTTACGCATAAACACATAATCAAATACACCACTTACCAAACCCTGAGATTTTAAACCAGCATAATACGCATAAGCTTTCTTATCCGATGTAATTCTTTCGTTAGGTATATGAAAACCTACCACGTTCTTAAGTACGTTGTATTGCACTAAATAACTAAATTGTAACCAAAAGTCTTTACAAATGTCTTTTTCTAACATTAACAAAATACTTAATTTATTGAAATCAATGATATTGTAGTTTATATTTTAATATATGTATAACAAAATAGTATAATTATGACAAAATTAACTTGGACATCTGAAAAGGTAATGATTGGTGAGTTATATGATTATGAAGACAACCCAAGAGTTATTAAAGAGCAGGATTTTAAAGACTTAGTCAAATCCATTAAAACAGATGGCTATCATGAAATTTTACTTGTCGATACCGATAATACAATTATTTCAGGTAACAATAGAAAACGCGCATTGCTTAATGCTGGTTATAAAGTTTCCGATTTAATTGATGTTAGAAAACCTAACCGCAAATTAACAAAAGAAGAATTTCAAAGAATTAATATACAAGCCAACACTCACCACGGTAAATTTGATTTTGAAATATTAGCTAATACTTTCGATGTAGATAAATTAATAGAATGGAAAGTTGAACTACCTAAAATTGATTTTAAACCACTAAAAGAAAAAACAGATGAAGTAAGTGAGTGTTGCCCTGAATGCAAACGACCATTAAAGAGGGCTAAGAATGGATAAAGAAAAAAGAAAGCAACCAAAGCGAGTGGCCTGCTTCAGAACACACGAAATTAAAAAAATATTCCCGCAAATCCTAGAGAAACACCTCGGAATAGTTACATCAGCATGTAAAGAAGCGGGTATTGAAAGACATACTTTTTATGATTGGAGACGTGACGATCCAGAATTTGCTGAAGCATGCGAACAAGCTTATGAAGCATGCCTTGATTTTAGTGAAAGCAAGTTAATGGAATCAATTAATGATAAAAACATAACCGCTATCATATACCACCTAAACTATAAAGGTAAAAAACGTGGCTATGGCGTTAAAGACGAAAAGCCAGCTACATTTGAACTAAAACTATCTAAACAAGATGAAGAAATAATTAAAGAATACGTTAATGCAAAAGGCGACAATGCGAGCAAATAACATTTCAGATATACAGTTTTTAGATGCGCTAAGTAGACAAGATTTATCTGTTTTTACTAGAAAAACATTTGAAATCATCGACCCTACAGCTAAATATCTGCATAACTGGCATATTGAACTTATTGCAAAATATCTTGAAGCCTGTAAAAAAGGCGATATAAAGAGACTAATTATTAATATACCACCTAGACACCTAAAATCTATTTCCGTTGCTGTAGCGTTTCCTGCTTGGCTTCTAGGGCATAATCCAAGTGAACAAGTGATATGTGCTTCCTATAGCCAAGATTTAGCATTTAAGCATTCTATTGATTGCCGAGCTGTTATAGAATCTGAATGGTATAAAAGAGTATTCCCTAACGTAGAATTGGTTAAAGACCAAAATACTAAATCTAAATTTATGACAACCGAGCGAGGTTTTAGATTTGCTACTTCTGTAGGTGGCACCGTAACAGGTGAAGGCGCAAACTTTCTAATAGTTGATGACCCATTAAGTGCAATGCAAGCGCACAGTGAGGCAATGCGTGAGACTTCTAACAGATGGTTTGACCAAGCCTTTATGACACGTTTAAACAACAAAAAAGATGGTTGTGTGATTGTTGTAATGCAGCGTTTACACGATAATGATTTAACTGGTCATTTACTTGCTAAAGAAGGTTGGGAGCATCTTTGCTTACCAGTAGTAGCAACACAAGATGAAAACTTTGTTATTGGTGGTAAACAATTTAAGAGAAAAGAAGGGGACTTACTGCACAGTGAAAGAATGGGGCATGAAGAAATCGAAAGGGAAAAGATAGCTATCGGTTCATATGCTTTTGCTGGTCAGTATCAACAAACTCCTAGCCCAGAAGGTGGAGGAGAATTTAGAAAAGAATGGATTCAGTTTTATGAAGGAGTTCTTGACCATTCAGGTATGAACAAATACATCTTTATTGACCCCGCTAATAGTAAAAAGCGTGGTAGTGACTATACAGCTGCTATCGTATTAGGCGTTCATGACGACGGAAATTTATACGTACTTGATATGATAAGGGATAAGCTAGATGTTAGAGAAAGAGAAAACCTCGTATTTGATTTACATAAAAAGTATAATCCGCTTTGTGTGTATTACGAAAAATACGGTATGCAAGCCGATATCGATTATCTTAAGAAAGCACAGGAAGAAAAGAATTACAGGTTTAAGCTACAAGAAGTTGGTGGTAGTTTAAACAAAGAAGACAGAATCAGGAGACTAATTCCATATTTCTTTGATAACAAGATATATTTACCAAGACAACTATACAAAACCAATTACGAAAATAAAGTTATAGACGTTACAGATGAGTTTATACATCAAGAGTATGTTGCTTTTCCTGTAGGTTTACATGATGACCTTTTAGACGCCTTAGCAAGGCTTGCAGATGTAAAATTAATATACCCAAGTAAAAACAGGAGCGTAAATTATCATGGCTTATACGGATTCATGGATAGTCGAAAGCCTTCGTAGGAGAATGGCCGAAAACTTACAACTTACTAACGAATGGAGAATGAACGAACTCATGGAAAATTACATGATGTTTAGTGATTTACAATATACGGTTGAAATGGCTAGAACATTACAAGCCGACGGCGTAGACCCTCAAACTGTTAACCGTTTAAGTCCAGTTATAAACTCCATTGCAGGCTTTGAAGTACAAAATAGATTTGATGTTAAATATCTTCCACGCCTAGGCAATCAAATGCAGGAAGGTTATAGCGACGTACTTAATGATACAGTTAGATACATTGAAGAGAATGCTAATTCTGATATACAAATATCTTATGCGTTTAAAGATATGCTTATATGCGGTTTAGGTGCAGTTGATTCTTATCTGTCTTATGATAACAACCCAGATGGTGAAATCGTTGTTGAACGTGTTTTCCCGGGATTTGTATTTTATGATATTACTGCAAGAGCTAAAAACCTTACAGACGCTGGCTATGTAATTAGAATTAAAATCGTGCCTAAAGACACATTTAAGGAAGATTTTGGCCTAGAATATGGTAAAGATGTATTTCCTAGCGATTTAGACCCAAACGTCATACAGTATTTTAATAACACCTTGATGTCTAAAGACCTTGCTACAATTTACGAATATCAATGGAGAGATAAAGAAAAGTTTTACAGGGTAAAGAATCCTTTCCTAAACATTCAATGGCAATCATTAGACCAAGTAACAACTGAATTCTTCCTAGGATTAGCCGCAGGTCTTTCCGAAGAATATGAATTTGATGCACTGACTGACCCAGTCTTTAGCATATTCAGTAGGTCAAAACTATCACAACTTAAAAAAATCTTTAAAGAAATTGGCCATGAACTTGAATACACACATCAAACAAGATTTAAATATTATAGAGCATTAGTCACAGGTGACAGAGTATTAGAAAAATCTGAAAACTTTTCACAAACTGGCTTTTCTATTAAGTTTATGTCTGGCGAGTATAATGAACTTAAACAATATTACTATGGTTTAGTAACAGCGGCAAAAGTACCTCAGCGTATGCTTAACCAAGCTGTAACTGACTTTATGACATACTTATCTACAATACCTAAAGGCGGTGTTGAAATAGAAGCCGATGCAGTAAATAACCTTTCTGACTTTGTACAAACATATACAAAAGCAAGATACGTTACTGTTTATGAATCTGGCGCATTATCTGAAGGTAAAGTAAGACCTAAAGTTGCTCAGCCAATGCCGCAGGGTATTATCGAAATGATTCAATACACAGACAATCAAATCATGCAATTATGTGGAGTTACCCCTGAATTTATGGGAGCTATGACAAGTAAAGAATTAACCGCCACACTTCAAAGACAACTTGTTAAACAAGTAATGACAACACTAGCACCATACTTTGACGCAAAAAGGACATTCCTACAACAACAAGGAAAGCTATACATTGATTGCGTTAGAATTCTTGCAGAAAACGCTGAAGGAAGACTAATAAGAAATATTACAGGAAGTCAAAATGCTCAATATTTCCCATTGCTTTTAAGTGATATAGCTGCCGAATACGATGTTGTAGTTGACCAAGTGCCAGAAACTAATAGCGAACGTATGGAAATGTTTAGAAACCTGTTAGAATTCCAGCAAGTAGTTGCTCAATACGGAATTAATCTAATGCCTATTATTATTGAAAAAGCTCCTGTTGATTTGGAGACTAAAAACCAAATGAAAGAGTTAATCGCTCCTCCACCACCACAAGAGCCTGACCCTCTAAATACTGCGTTATTAGAAACCGAAGTTAGAAGACGAGCAGCAGAAGCTAACTTAAAAGAAATGGACGCTATTAAACGCAGCATAGAGGTTGATAACCTTACAACTGAACAAGATTTATATAACAAGAAGTTAGCAACTGACATTGTTTATAATGAAGCTAAAACAATTAAAACTATTCAATAAGGTATAAAATGACTAAAACACAAGCCGAAATTTATTTAAACGAAGATTCTTTTAATCAAATGCTTAACGAGGCTCGTAATCCTGAAGTTAAACCAGAAGAAACTCAAACACAGGAAGCGCAAGAAGAACAAGTTGATAATACTGAATACGAGCCAGAACAAGAAGAATATTATGAAGAACCAACCCAAGAACCTGTAAAAGATATTCGTATCCCTAAAGCAAGACTTGATGAAGAAGCTGCTAAAAGATATGCCGCTGAAGAACAAATCAAATTACTTGCAGAACAAAACAGGTTGTTGATGGAAAAACTTTTAGGTAATTCACAACAACAACAAGTAGAGCAAGAACCTCAATTAGATGTACTTGATGAAGATGCTCACCGTTACTATACTACTCAGCAAAAAAAGTTAGAAGCTGAACTACAAGCACTTAAAAACGAGATTAAAAAAGGTCAGGAAAAAAACAAGATAGAAAGCTATGTTGCTACTGCTACTAACCAGTTTAAACAAAAAGTTAGCGATTACGAAGACACAGTTAACAGCTATCTTAAGTTTAAAACAGATGAAGCTTTAAGCATGTTTGATGATTTTGACCAAGCAGAACAATACGTTGAATCACAACTTGAAAGCTTAACTAAAGCAGCTATTAAAAAAGGTCAAAATCCTGCGGAAGTTGTTTATAATCTTGCTCGTAAAACTGGTGTGGCTAGAAAACCTACCACTACAGCAAAAAGCGTGCCAAATATTAATGCTATAAATCAAAATATGAAAAAATCAGTACATGCTGATACTAATAATAGTGCTAATTCAGCACCAAGCTTACCAGCTAACCTTAAGTCATTAGGCAAAGAATACTTCTTAGATGATAACAAATTTAATCAACTTTTAGAACTTGCCAGAAAAGGAAAATAATTATTTTAGCAAGCATAAAGAATATTTGTGCTTGCTAACTTATTAACATTATTGACAAATATTAACAACAAACGATATTATTAAAGTATATGTAAAATATTGCCGAGGGTGACGACATAACCCGAAACTTCGTAAACTAGGCAAAAAGCATTACAGCCGAAGGCAACGACAAAGCCTTTTTTCTTCGTGTATAGGCTAACGATGACAAATTCAACTTAAAGGACGGCGAAACAGTCCTAAACTCTCGCGAAATAAAAAGTAGAAATGTCTTTATATTTAATTTATTAATTAATTTATAAGGTTTTTCAACTATGGCTACAACCACATTTAGTACAAATTCACCTTCTACGGTAAAATTGTGGTCTACCAAAATGTATTATGACTTTGTTTCGGATAAGTATTTATTCGGTCAAATGATTGGCGACGGCGTCGTGACAAAAGAGGAAGACACACAAAGACAAGCTGGTGATAGAATAACAATATCTTGGTTAGAAAGATTATCAAATAAAGGTTTACTTGGAAATCAAGTTGCGTCTGGTAATGAACAAAACTTAAACTACTTCACTGACCAAGTTTTTATTAACCAAATTAGAAACCCTGTTGAAATCCCAGGACTTTATACAATTGACTATCAGCGTGTAAACTATGATTTAAACGCTGATACATACAGAGTATTAAGCGACTGGCATAAACAACGTGTAATCGTTGCAGCATTTAACCAATTATGTGGTAACACTTCTAGCGCAATCGTATACGATGGCGAAACCTATACAGGTGGTGATTTACCATTAATTACAGGTTTAAACAATGCAATAGCTCCTTCTACTGCTAATGGCGTAACACGTATCATCAGAGCTAACGACTTATCAACTGATGAGGCATGTGCAACCGATGCTTCTGCAACAATGAAACTTGAATATGTTTTAAAACTTGAAAGACTTGCAGAAACACAACGCCCATATATTAGGCCAATCAGTGAATTCGGTGTAATTAAGTATCATTTATATGTACATACTGAAGTTTACAACCAGTTATTAGAAGATGCTAGCGGTACATTACAATATCGTGAAATGCAATTAGCTAGAATTACCGCAGGTGAATCTGAAGGCGAAATTATGGACAGCTTTATCTTTAGCCGTACCAAAATTATCAAATCAGATAAATTACCACAAGGTGTTAACAGCGTAACTAACCTTTCTGTAGCTAACACAAGACGTGCAGCTTTCTGTGGTCGTGAAGCATTAGCATTTGCTTTAGGTCGTGGTTATTCTGAAGGTGGGGAAACAGTTGCGGGCTTCGTTGTAACGAGAGACTTCTGGGACATCGGGCAACAACAACGTATTGCTATGAGTGGTATCTATGGTATCAAAAAGACACAATACAATGGCATTGACCATGGCGTAATCGTAATAACAACATATAGCGAAGTATAGGAGTTGAATCATGGCTAGTTATAATTTTTCAGTGATTGAACCATATACATACAGCAATGCTAAGTATTTAGCAGGTATGTTATACGAAGCTCAATTTGAATATGTTCTTACAGGTGCATTAGCAAACGGCGATACAATTACAACACCTGTTGGTGGTTTACCATTCAACGGTATTCGTATTATGGAAGTTGAAGCTATTCACCCTCGTTTAGATACAAACGCATCACCTACAGGAACCTACAACATTGGCGATGCATTAGATGCTAATCGTTTTGTTGCAAGTGCTTCTATGGGTGCGGCGGCTACAAGTCCATTAATTAGAAACTGTATTAACCAAGCTCAAACATTGGATTCAAACAACGATGTTACAGCTGGTGCAGGCTTTTTTTATGGCGACGGTGTTAATCCGCAATTAATTCTTACAGTAAACGCTGCTATAGCGACAGCTGCATCAAGCGGTTATATCAGATTAAAAGTAAGTTATTACTGCGAAGGCGACGCATAAAGAAAAAGAGGTATTTGATGACTACGTTAGGCGAATTACAACAAAGGATACTATACGAGACAAACCGTGATATTAATACTTATGGCTTGGGTGTTAATAATGCGATTTTGAGTGCCATCAAATACCTCGAATTTAACCACCCTTGGTTATTTCAAAAACAAACAAGCTTTACAATTCCTCAATATGATAATTCGGCAGTTTTGCCTAGTGACTTTTCCAGTGTGATAGCCCTCAATTATATTCAAGGGACGCAAGTTTATGGACTACGTGAAGGTTTTCAAGGTATTACATACGCCGAATTATCAGATTATTATAACCTAACTAATCAAATCGGGCAGCCTATGAAATGGGCATTATATAATCAGAACGTTTATATATATCCTAAAGCTCAAAGTGATATAGTGTTTAACCTTATTTATAACTACAAAGATGCTACTTATCCTACTAATCCAACAGATACTTCAATTTGGTTTAGCTACGATACAATTGATATGTGCCGTTATAAAGCATTAGAAATATTTTATAGAGATACCTTACAAGCACCTGAAATCGCACAACGCTACTATGCTGCTTATGCAGACTTTCAGAAAAACCTTATTACCCGTAACAATTACAGAAATATTAACAGCATTCTTATACTTTAGAGGTAACAAATGCCAGCAAATACAACGTACTATCAGTTAATAGTCCCAACAGTTGGCGGAGATGCCGACCAATGGGGTAATTACCTTAACAATGATTTAGATAGTATTGACGAGTTACTTAAGAAAATACAAACCAATAACTTATCTGTTACCGCACCAGTGCAACCAACTCTACAAGCAGATAGAAGCGGAAGTTTTTGGATTGATAACACAGACCCAGCTAATTGGGTAATGAAAATATTCGATGGTAATAATTGGAATCTTTTTGCTAATATTAATACATCAACACATCAAGTTACCTTTCCCGGTTCATCATTTGTTATCGGTCAAATGATTATGTTTGCTGGTCTTGATGCTGCTATACCTTCAGGTTGGTTAAAATGCGATGGTACGTTATACGATGGTACTATATCAACTTATGAGGGACTTTGGAACGTAATAGGTACAACATACGGCGGTACTGGTCAAAGCAGTTTTGCCGTTCCTAATCTAACAGATAAATTTGCAATGGCAGCAGGTGTAACTTATCCAAGCGGTACAATTGGCGGTTCTGATAATTACTTACTTGCAGTTAATCAATTGCCTAACCATGCTCATACATTAACCTATGCAGGCGGTAAGTTAGCAAGCGCAAACGGTTTACCTTCTTCAGCATTCGTAAGTCAAAACTATAATGACCAAACGGTAGCATTAAATCAAACTGGGTTAGTGGTAGGAAATTCAACACCACAACCAATAGAGAATAAGCCACCTTTCCAATCAATCGGCAGTTATATTATTTACGCTGGAGTCTAGTTTATGTTAGTAGGCAAAAGATTAGGTCTTGATTTACCCGCAGGCGTTAACAAAAACGATAACAGTTATTCATCACTTCAATGGTCGGATGCCGATAAAGTACGCTTTTTCAAACACTACCCGCAAAAAATAGGAGGTTGGACTCAGGTTACTCCTAATATTGGTATAAATCAGCAGATTAAAGGCAGCATAAGAACACTTTTTACTTGGCAGGGTACAAATAATTTAGAAAACCTACTAATAGGCACAAGCTACGGCTTATACGTTTATAAAGCTTCAAGATTATATAACATAACACCTTTAGAAACATCACCTACAACCTTAACAACTGACCCACTTAGTACATTTTATGAAACATTAATTAACAACCCTCTTTCAGTAAGTAATGGTAGTTCATTAATTACCATGGATGTGACAGCTTTTGCAGATATAGGAATCTTTGAAGCAGGTGACTCAATAAAAATTTCTGGTTCAAGTGCGTTAGGTAATATTCCTGCAATACAAATCAATACTACCCATGCAATTATCGATGTTAATACTACTACAATTACATTTCTGGTTAGCACTGTGGCTGACAATAATTACACTGGTGGCGGTGCAAGTGTGGATGTCGCTACCCAAGTGATTAGAGTTGATGCGCCAGCAAATGGCTTAAATGATGGCGATAGGATTAAAATAGATGGCGCAACTGGATTCAATGGATTCTTAGCTAGTAATCTAAACATTGAATCTATAGTTAGAAACGTAACAACAAATACCTTTGATTATTATGCTTTTTCAACAAATTATTCTAATGCTGCTGGTGCTGGTGGTGGCTCGGCTGTCGACCTTTATCAACAAGTAGCTGCGGGTAATGATACATTTCAAAATGCTTTTGGTTACGGTGGGGGACTTTATGGACAAGGGTACAATGATGATAATGGCCAATATATTCCTAGTCTATATGGTCGTGGTGCTGAGTTTACAAATGGCTATTTAGCTCCGCAAATATGGTCTTTTGATATATTCGGACAAAGTGTAATAATGAATCGTGGAAACGGCACGCCTATTTATCAATGGTTGGGCAATACAAACACCACACCAATTGCTTTAACAGCAGGAAGCGCACCGCAAGAGGTTAATTATATTTTTACTTCACATGGTCAGGCAATAGCTTTAGGAGCAGGTAACGTACCTAATGCAATTTGGACTTCTGACACTGCCGACTTAGGTAACTGGGTGCCTGCTGCTGATACAAATTCATTTAGGGCTGAAGTATCAGGAGCAAACAGATTTATAGGTTACGGATTTGTAAAAGACCAAGATGTCTTATTTACTAGTAATGCTGTTTATAGTTTTAACTATCTCGGTAAACCTATTTTATGGGAAGTACGTAAAATCAGTGAATCAGATGGATTAATTGCACCAAAAGCAGTTGTTAGCGTTAACGATATGGTATTTTGGATGGGCTTTAACGATATGTATGCATATAACGGTGCTACATATACAGCTATCCCAAACAATACAGTTAAAAACTGGATATATCAAAATATGAATTGGGGTAAATCATATCTTAGTTTTATTCGCTCTTGCCTAGAATTTAATGAAATTTGGTTTTTCTTTCCTTTTGGTGATAGTCCAGAGCCTAATGCATATGCAATCTATAATTTTGATGAAGGTGTCTTTACTAATGGATTCCTAACACGTACAGCGAGTGAAGAACCAGCAAACCAAGACAAGCCACAATATATGGCGGTTTCATCAATCCCTTTTACTTTGTCAGCAAATCCTATTATTGTATTCGCAGGTTCAACTAGCGCATGGGTTGAACTACCAAACGAAATACAAGAGGTGTTTAATGTTAACATGTACATCACAATCGATGGCGTTAGTGGTACAATCGGTGGTCTTAGCTCTGACAATTTTAATCGTACTTTCAGGATTACAGAGAAAACCGAAAATGTTAATGGCACTTTTCTTATTATTAATTTGCCTGTAGCGGCAATAACAACACAAAAAAATGGCGGTAATACCGTAACGCTAGCTATTGCATCGAATGTATATCAACATGAAGTTGATTATGGTGATGGCGATATTAATACACCTTTTGAAGCCCGTATTGAAACCAATTATGCAATCATTGGAGAGGGTGACTATATGCAGGAAATTTCCCGTATAGTGCCTTCAACTGATATTCTTTACGATGCACGTGATTTAACAACTGATACAGAACTTTATAATATTACAATACAAACAAAAGAATACGATGGTAATTCATTCCAACGCTCTTTTGGAGCTTTCCCGATTTCTTTAGGAACTAATAAAGTTGATGTCAGAGCTAACGGCAGACAACGCAAATATATATTTTCTTCTAATACCCATTACCCGTTTAGATTACAAAAATGGTACGAAGAAGTTAGACAAACAACGGTAAGGTAATTTATGGATAGCTATTTTAAATTACTAAAAAATCCTGAGAGCCAAACTGATTATATTTTGACAAGAATTAACAGAATTCAAGACACTCTAAATAATACTTTGAATAATCTGGACGCAACTTATGTAAAAGGTCGCATAAGACTAGATAGAACACCTCCAATCAACTCGCTGGACGTTAATAAAACTGATTTGCTTTACGATAGGATTTTAACAACAACCTATGAATATATTTTAGTAGATAACGCAGGCGTTTTAAATTGGGTAAGAAGTGCATTAAATACTTTTTAAATTGTTAAATATTAAGTAAAATAAAAAGAAAAAGAGGTTATAGATGTTAGGGGCAATTTTAGGCGGTGCAGCGGCTTTAGGTCAGGCGTTTGGTAAAAAGAAAGCGCAACCAGCTCAACAATTAAGTGGATTTGCAGCGTTACCGCCAGAAGTAAAAGATGCTTACATGAATTACTTAGGTCAAGTAAGAGATATGTATAGCAATGGTGGAATGAACACATATTCAAACAGACTTATGGAGCAGCTAGGCCAAGAGGGTTATGGTGATTTAAGTGCATATATGAATCCTTATACTCAACAAGTTCAAAACAGTGTTTTATCTGATATTGACAGACAAGGTAATCAAAATCGTTCTCGTTTACTTGATATTTTAGGTGGAAGAAATTCCTTAACTGCATTTAGTTCTACGGCGACAGGTCAGCAATTAGGTGAAAGTGATGCAGCTACTCAAAGAGCAAGAGCTGATGCAATAGCAGGATTACAAAATCAAAACTTTTTGCAGGCAGTTCAAGGCAGGCAACAAGGTTTAGCTAATTTACAGGCTGCTAGTCAAATACCTTATCAAAACCTAAGTAATTATGGTGCATTACTTGGTCAAATACCAAACAGTAGCATTAACATACAAGGTAAACCAGAGCAACCAAACGCTTTAGGTAGATTTAGTGGGGCAGCAAGTGCATTGTTAGGTAATCCATATATATCTGGTTTATTTGGAGGCATGTAATGAAAAACTTCTTTCAAGGATTTCAAGGTGCGCAAGGTGGTTTTTATCAGAACCCTGCTAGTTTAGCTGGTCTACTTGTAGCTGGTGGTAAATCGTATAACGACGCATTAATAGAAGCCGCTGAAGTTTCAAGACAGCAGCAAATGGCCGCTATGCAAAAACAACAAATGGAATTAGCACAACAACAAGCATTAATGCAAGCCGAACAACAAAGACAATTGCAATCAAGAATAGGTAACTTATTGCTAGGAAAACCTAACGTTAGTCAAAGTGAAATTGCTCTTGAATTGCTTAACTCAGGTTTAGACCCTAAAAATATAGCAAGCTTAGCTAATGCATTATCTAATGAACAAAAAATTAATGATGTGTTCAATCCTGTTACTGGTGAGATTGTTAGAAAAGTAAACGGTCAAGTAGTGGGTTATCCTCAAGGTATGCAAGCACAATCGCAAGAAATTAATACACCGATACAAGCGGGGCAAAGTTTAAGCGAAATTGGCTATGGTCAAACTCCAGCAGGTCAAAGAGATTTATACAGGGCGCAAATTAAATCACAAGAAAAGCCGAGTTTAACTCAAGCAGAAGTTAGAATTAATAAAACTAAATTAAAAGATGTTAATAGTGATGCCAGAGCTGCACAAAATGAATTAAGAATATTAGAAGATTTAGAAAAAGCTTTTGATAAATTGGATAAAAATAGTGGAGGCTTTACTGGTTCTGGGTCTATTGCAGCTAAAACAGCTACTAACATCCCTTATACACCTAATTTACTGTATAATGAAAAAGGACAAAGTGCTTTAGAACAAATTGAGAAAAACAATTCTTTATTATTCCAAAATAGAATTAAAGCGGCTGGTGCAAGGGCTACCGATGCATTTAAGTCAGAAGTGAAAAAAGGATTACCTACTGCCTCGTTAACACCTGAAGCAAGGCAAGAAGTTATACAAACAAAGAAAAGGGAAAATTTTGAACAAATACTACGTTCTAAGTTTTTTACTGAATGGTATAAACAAAACGGCAAAGATTTAGAAGGTGCGGAAGACGCTTTTATCTCTTTTGTTAATCAGGCTCCTTTAGTTGATGAAAATAACAATCTTAACAAACCTCTTTTAGAACAAATACCGCAAATAGTTAATTCATATAATCCACAAGCACAAGGCTTTGAGATTGATAGCGAAGAAGAAATTATAACACCTGATGAAATAGATTTAGAAAGTTTTTCATTGCAAGATTTATTGCAGGCAAAAAAAGCTAAAAGAGGAAGAAGATGAAAGATTTAAATAAATTATCGGTTGAACAAATAGATTATCTAATTGCTCTGAAAAAGAAACAATTACGAGAAGCAAAGAAGGCATCAGAAGTAAAGCCTAGTCAGCTTGAAACTTTAGGTAGAGGCGCATTAGATGCAGCTACATTAGGTTTTGCTCCTAAAATTAAGGCGGGTATAGGTACTACTATAGCAAGAACCTTAAGACCTGAATTATTTGAAGAAGAGACCTTTAAAGAAACATACGAAAATGCTCGTAATAACGAACGTTTAAAAGATATTCAAGCGGCTGAAGAAAACCCTAAAACAAATATAGCAGCTAATTTAGTTGGTGGTCTTGCATTGCCCTTTCCTGCTAAAACAGTTGGACAAGCTGCTAAGCTTGGAGCTGGTTATGGAGCTGGTTATGGTTTAGGTTCTCAAGATTTTAATACAGGCAAGTTAGGTGCTGAGGACGTAATAAGTGCAGGCTTAGGCGGATTAACAGGTGGATTATTGGGCGCAGGTTTACAAAAAGGCGTAAATATGGCCTTTAATAAAAAAGCTCCATTACCTAATGTAACAGAAGAAGGGTTAAATCTTTCTAATCAATTTGATGTACCATTAACTTATGCAGAATTAACTAATAACCCAAAAGATTTTTTAACTGAAGAAGTTTTAAGACAAAAGGGTGATTTTAATTTAAATAATTTGCAGCAACAACAAAGACAGAAATATGATGAAGCTTTAAAAAAGTTAAATCCATCACAACCGTTAACAAAAGGTGAAGGGTTTACAGATATAGCAAGTAACATTGCTAATAATGCTGATAAGGAAAGAAAAGCTTACCAAGAATTATATACACGTGCTAAAGAAGGCATTGCTAAAGTTAAAACTGAAGATATAAAAGAATTTCCTAAATTAATTAAACAAGATTTTGCTGAAAATGTATTAAGTCAGGACAACGTCCCTAAAACTTTTAGAGAATTGCAAGGCCTTGAAAATATATTGCAAGATACAAATGTAGATTTAAAACGTTTAGAAGCATGGAAACAAGGCCTTAACAGAAGTATTAGAGAAACTGAAAAAGGCGGCCAAGAAGAATTTGCTTTAAAACAATTATCTAATAAATTTGATGGCTTCTTAGATGGTGTAATAGAAAAAGCATTAACCGAAGGCGATGCAAATACCTTAAATGATTTCAAAAAAGCTAGAAGTTTAGCAAGTGATTATTTTCAAAAATATCAGGCTAAAAACC
>VFQO010011089.1_pt1 | contig 31510 bp, 57 predicted proteins | sample 3512331 | NCBI WGS metagenome assembly VFQO01 (sample SAMN10412371, study PRJNA504923) | tailings metagenome | isolation source: Replicate 3 from Balatoc abandoned mine | place: Philippines: Itogon, Benguet | collected 2017-08-28 | reverse complement strand
GGCTGCCACATGCCCGGCGCACATGGCTTGCAGCTGGGCGTGCACCTCCCTGCATGGGCAATGTCTGTGGCAGAATGACCACTTACGAGAGTTGCAATGACAATCCCCCCTAAGCCTGTTGTTGCCGTGTAGATGGCACATCTTGAGCATCTGCGCCCATGCGCCTCATTTCCTTGCACATCTCCCAGCTTGCCTGGGTGCTTCCGCCGCAAAATGGACTGCATCACTCGCTGCCGTCTGCTGTGCCAGCCGGTGCACATCAGTGGTCTGCACCAACAAAGCAGAGGTGCACAACTGCAACGCTCGCCACCCGCTGGCACTGAGCCGCTCGCTTGGACGGGGCAGCGGCGCAGCTGACGAGGTGAGGGCGGCGATCAAGCGGCACAGGCTGGTGTGCAGGCCCCAAAGCCGTGCTGGCAGGCCCTGCCGAGCAGCGGCCTCATCTGGGGCCCGTGCTGCTGTCGCACTGAGGCACTGTGATGTTGACGCCTCTACCAACTGCTGCAGCTGGCGCGGCAGCTCCTTCTGCAGAAGGCGCATGAGGTCGGAATACGCATCTGCTGCCCAGTTCATGCCGTTGCCGGCCGGCTCCAAGCAAGCAGCCAGCTGAGCAAGGCTTGGGGCCAGCCGCAGGCTGGCCGCCACAGCCTCAAGCCAGCAGGCTATCTGCTGCGCACTGCACTGCTCCAGGCTCAATGCATACGGCTGCGCCTGCAGCCCCTCCAGGCTAAGGCAGAGCTGGTTGAGGTGCAGCAACAGATCGGGTTCATTTGGATAAGTCGTGAGGTCCTGTACATCTTTAACCAGGGCTGCAACGGTAGTTGCCAGCTGGGGCAGCAGGCGTGCCACCTGCCAAGCTGCCTCCGAAGCTGCCCCTGCTTGGCTGGCCGCCTGCGCTGGCTCGCCCACGCTGCCTGCTGTGGCTGCTTGCTGTGCGTCTGTTGAGCTCTGCGGAATCATCCAATTGGCAAGTGCGTCCAGCAGTGCTGCCCGGAAGGCTAGGAGTTTGAGCCACAGGAGGCCGGAGGCGCTGGCCGGCCGGCTGGTCGGCAGGGCGCCCACGATGGCTGCCGCATGCTCTAGTGCACCCTCCGCGCCGCCCGCCTGCAGCTGCTGCTGAACGGCAGGCGCCAGGCTGTCGTGCTGCATGGTGGCGATCAAGTTAAACAGCATATTTGCTTGCCTGACCAGCTGCTGCTCTGCTGCTGGCTGCCCATATGCTGCTTCCGCTGCTGTGGCGGGAAGACAACAGCCCAGCAGCACGCCCGCAATGGCTTGCTGCAGGGCCGGGTCGGCAGCGATGGCAGCGCCATGCCTGGCCCACGGAGCGCCGCCGAGCAAAGACGTGAGTAGGAACAGATAGTTGGTGGAGAAGAGGAGCCGTGATTCTGCGGGCAAGGAGCAGCCAGCGGGTTGCTTGGGCAGATCCAGCAGCGATGCAGTCGCACAATGCCCGCCGCTACAGGAGATCTCTGTCTATACTCACCTTCGTCACAGCCAGCTCCTATCTGCGGCACTGCGATGGACAGCGCAGCCAGCCATGGCAGCAGGGCTGGAGGCTTTGCTGTGCTGTTGGCAAACGCTGCCGCCGCTTCTGGGCGGCTGATGGGATCTAGCAGGTCAGACATGAGCAGTGCAACTGAATTCAGCTGCCTGGATGCAAGGTTCACCATCAGTCGAACCTCTGTAGGCTCATGGCTTGCAGCGGCCCAGTGTGCAGCAGCACAGGCGGCGAGTGCCGTCCGGCCGGGCCCAAACACCAGGCAGCTGGCAGCACCCAGCTTGAAGGCGGTCTGTCCTGACAGCTGTGGAGCGCAGAGAGCCAGTATGATGCAGCTCTCGAGTGCGCCGCAGGCAGACGTGACCTGGCCGAGAAACCAGGGAGGCATGCCGCCGGGCTGAGCCAGGCTGCGGGTAGCTGCTGCGGCAAACTTTAAAAGCGTGTGCGCTGCTGCCACCAGGTGCCTGCAGGCATGGCCACGTGTGCATCTTGTAACCAGATCTATTTCAAGACAGTGGCATGCACATCACGCGAAGGATATCCGCATCACCTGTCCAAGCCACCACTCAAGCTGGCATTACTGCTGCCCATGCCGCCATATCCAGCAAGCGCCAGGGCGCGCGCCGCGTTGCCAAGGTCGACCACCATGCACTCAGCATCTGTTGCCGCCGCCTGGGTGGGAGCCACGCCGCCAAAGTGCTGTGGCAGGCTCTCCAGCAGCTCAGTTATGGATTACATGGCTAACAGGTGTTGCTGTACAGGAGGAGGGTGGTGTGGCAGTGGGGTGAGCAGATCCAGGCAAACGCGCCGGCGGCACAACCGGCGCGAGCGGCGCAAAGGCGGCGGCGGTGGCGGCTGGGCAGCTGCCCCTGCAGGGAGCTTTCTGCGGGTGGCTGGCGCGATCACCTCGTTCGTTTGCGTTCCTCAGGAGAACTTAGAATTACTAACAGCGAGAAAGCAGGCTGTGGGCCGCTTGTTGGCGGGGGTGGAGCGAGCCTGGTGCCCGGCCGACTTCTGCAGATGTTTATGAGCAATGCCAAGTTTGTTGCAGCGGCTCTGGCGCCCTGCTGTCCAGGGTTGCCCATGAAAAGCTGCATGCATGCTTGGGCAGCAGCCTCCATGTTCTGCGGCATTTGGTCACCTGTGCAACGAGCAGGGGGGCCGGCTCAGCTGCCAGACGGCTCTCAGGTGCCGGCGCCGACCCCGGCGGCGGCGACGGCAGCAGCACGGCGGCAGCTGCGGCTCGGCGTGTGTTTGCAGCACGCAGCCAGGACCTGCCTCCTACATCCAGCCAGGACCTGCCTTTTACACCTGCCTCCTACACCCAGCCATGGAATATGCATCACAGAGCCTCAGCACACCGCAATCGCCACGGCACGGGGCGGAATAGCATGCAAGCTGTGCAGCGGCAATCACATGCCTGCGCGCAAGCGCTGACAAATCGACACTCTTCTACCCTGCTGTTTTAACAGTTACCCCAGCTGCAGCCGCAAATGCCCCCAGTGCACGCTGGCACACGCGGAATTGCCAGCCCTCCCGCCAGCATGCCTTGCAAGGAGGCAGGGCCGCATTCCCACTCCGCACGGCAGGCGCTGTGTACAGAAATCAAGAAAGGGCATTGCGACAGGGGCGGCCACAGAGGCAGCACAACTCACTGAACGGTACGGTGCTGTCGGGTGCAATGACGCATCTCAATGCACCATCCCATGGCCACATGTGTGGCCACACGCTAGCTCTTACAGCAGTCCCACCTGCACCACATGCTGCCGGCTTCTAGCACCGTTTCACCCCATTGCCCCATTGCTCCACACGCGACGGTGCACCTCGCCGTCACTCCTACCTGTCCTTAGGAAACAGCAATGGGTTGAAAGGGTGTAGCCGCATCTGCAGGCTGTGCAAATCGGTGCCGCGCTGCTGATAGCCGCTGCCGCCGCCGCCGCCGCCACATGAGCGGTGCAGATGCAGCGATTGACGGCGGAGCTCGACGACTCTTGCACATCAAGATCCAACTTGAATCATGATGTGCTGCAGTGCTCAAGCGGGCGGTTCTGGATGCCGGTTCGCCCCACTGCGGCACGCAGGGGTGTGCTTACAGCAACCGCGGCCAAAGGATCGCTGCAGGACACCGCACCAGCACAGATGCAGCGCGGTTGTGCGACAAGGCGAGCAGTGTCCCCGCCACCGCCCCCAGCTCCGCCGCCTGTCCGCCGCTGCTGGTCACGCTGCCTCTGTGTTTCTTCATCGCTGCATTCTGTTCATGTGCACCATCCTTCTGCAGATTTGCAGCAGGGCCCTGCTCATGGGCAGCTTGATGTGGCGGTTGTGGGTGGCGGGCCGGGCGGTCTGGCCGCTGCCCATGCGCTGCTGGAGGCCAGGTGTGCACGAAGGCTTCACACCCTGCAGTCCATTCAGAGCACCAGGCGCTTTGCTCCTGCATTCCGTGCATTAGACACTGTCACCACAGTTTGATGTGCGGTGCGCCATTCCCCTACCGCTGCTGTGCAGGCCCGGCCTGCGTGTGGCCGTCTTTGAGCGATCCACAGTGCGGCCTCGAGGCGCCTCGCTGGCGGTGCAGCCCAATGGTATACGGGTAAGAGTTAATGGTACGGGCAGGGCTCCATACGCTTTGGAGGCCAGCCCAGCAGCTTACGTGGGAGGGCGGGCAATGAGATCGAAGCAGCTGCCCATGCCGTTGCAGAGGCTGGGCCGCTCAAGGGATGGATCGGCTTGCTTGTGTTGGGCTTCTGCAAGGCAAAAGCAGAGCAGCATGCTGCCGCCTGCTCTGCCTGCTGCAGGCGCTGGAGGCGATAAAGCCAGGCCTGGGGCGGCAGGTTGAGGCCATTCATGTGGAGACAACTGAGCGCAGGTCTGTGTGCGCTTCTGCGCTTGCGCTGTTCTGGTTACCGCAGCAGATGTCGAGTGCAGGAGAGATCTGGGTGCAGGGTGCAAGCGCACAGCGTGCATGTCAGCTGGTGCAGCTGGATCGCTAAGCCATGCCATGACATGCTGTGCAACCACAGCATGCATATCGCCATACTGCCCTTCCAGAAACTACACTGCCGATGGCCAGCTGCTCGGCGTGGCAGCAGATGACGGAGCGGCGGCGGCCTTTGTGCGGCAGCATGGGCCATATGCGTTGGTGGCCTGGCACCAGCTGCAGGTGTGCTGCTGGACTGACTTCCCTGGCCGGCTCCCTGCTGTGCCTGCACCACCCTCGAGCCTTCTGAGCCCGTGTGGTTGCTGACCCCAACTACGGCATGGCTCTGCCACCCATGCAGGCAACGCTTGCCGCTGCGCTGCCGCCCGGCGTGCTGCACCAAGAGGCGGCCTTGCAGCGATTTGAGGAGGCTGAAGATGGGGTGACCCTGCACTTCCATGGCGGGCGGCGGCAGCCTGTGACTGCCCGGCTGCTGATTGGCGCCGACGGCGCCCAGTCCGGCGTGCGAGAGCAGCTGCTGGGGGACGGACCGCCCACTTTCCTAGGTGTGCAAGCTGTTGGGCAGCCTGGTTGTCTAAAGGAAATGCAGGCAGAAAGAATGGGTGCACAACTGCACTGCTGGCCTGATGCTGAGGCTGCAGCGGTTGCCTTCAAGTGTCCCATCTTTTATACCTTGCCCGCGCTGCCGCAGGCTCTGCCATCTGGCGGGGTGTCGCTGCCCAGCCCTCCTGGTGGCCCGGCTCAGGCACTTACTGCCTCTGGCTGCAGCAGCCGCGCATCCTGCGCGCCTTCTCCCTTCCGGGTACCGGGCAGGTTGTGTGGCAGGTGGGCTGGGGCGATGCTGCAAAGGGGGCAGGGTGTGCAGGGAGCGTCATGCTACGGCAGCTGACCAGCATTTCCTGTCCTCATTGCCCATGCGCTGCACCGTCCGCACCGCGTGCATGCAGCGCCCGATATCTGCCCTGCCTGCCCTGCCCCGCCCGCAGGCCTTTGCGCCCTTCCCTGCCGAGCGGCTGGACGAAATTGGCGGCGGCAGGGCGGCATACATTCAAGATCCAGTTGCTCGGAGGGAGCTAGGGGAGGCTCGCAAAGCGAGGGCGTTGGAGCCCGGCATGTTTGGCGGCTGGTGCCAACAGGTGCGCGCGAAGTGCGATGGTGGGCCGGCAGAGAATTCCAACCGGGTTGTGCAGTGTTTGCCTGCATTGCAAGTGCAGCCTGCCGCCCACCTGCTTGCCAGCTGTGGCATGCTGTGTTTGGTGCAAGTCGCCAGCCAAGCTGCACTTTGCATTGTTATATTCCCTGCCCCGCAGGCAGTTGAGCTGATCTCAAGCACAGATGCGCTGGCAATCACGGAGCATGGCCAGTTCTGCCGCTCTCCTGATGCATGCCAGGTGAGGCTCAGCATTGCTGCCTATGAACGTTCAACCGCAGCAGACGTCGCCAGCGCCTGCCGGCCAGTTGGCTGCCGGTGCCTGTCTGTAGCTGCTCTTGCATCCGTCAGCACATCTCCTACTCGCCCAACTTCGCGCCACCCTGAAGGTGTGGACGCGCGGGCGCGTGGCGCTGCTAGGTGATGCAGCTCATCTTGCCACTCAATTCCTCGCACAGGCAAGCTGCAGCACGTACAGTTGGGTGGGGCAGCAGCTAAGCAGTCTGCTTCAGTGACGCTCTCGCTGCCGCCGCCTCCGCCGCCAATCTATCTGCTACGCTTGCGCCGCCGCTGCTGCTCTGCTATTGGCGGGGTTTGCAAAGCCCGGAAGGCTGCCTGGGAATGACTAGAAGCAGTGCCCACTTTCAATCTATCCATACAGGGCACGAGCCAGGCGTTTGAAGACGCTTTGGAGTTTGGGCGGGCAGTAGGTGAGGCAAGGATGGTGGGAGTGCCTGTTCAACTTCTGTATCTGCAAGTCACTTGTGAGGTCTTGGATGGCTGCAATGTCCCCTGAGCCTGCTACCGCAACCTCACAGACTCCAAAACAGCTCTCCATTGACTCGTCATGATGTGCTCGGCCCCTTCAAAGGCAAGTTGCTCTGCTCCCTGCCCTGCCCTGCAGGCGCGCACGGCCCCACCCCCGCCGCCCTGCAAGCCTACCAAGCCGCTCGCCAACCCGCCAATGCCTTTGTGCACGCGCAGTCGCTCCAAATGCACCGCGACTTTCAATCAGGACGGTACAAGCCCGGCGGATCGCCACCGCTTGAGCTCACTCGCAGCGTGGAACTGGGCCTGTGGGCGAAGAAGTTTGAATCTTTGGCGGCATAGCAGGGGCAGCAGCCGGGGCGCTGGCGGCACCGATGATGGCGGCAGCAGCGTTTCTGAGGAATCTGATTGCCGGCAGCAATAAAATTGACAGTTGTAAGTGTTCAACATCCTCAAAGCCGCGAGCGCACCCGGATTGTTGACGAGCTTGAATGCGCCATCGGGTGCACACCCGCTCGCTGGTGCGGCATGCCGCATGCGGTGCTGTGGAAATGCCCTCTCATGCGGTTTGCCCGCTCCTTATCCCATCCCAGTGTGGGATGTAACGCAAAGAGGCAGCAAAAGAGTGCACAGAATCGAGCAAATCGGCCCCATGCTGCTGATGAAGTCGCCGCCCGCCGCGGCGGCGATGCACCTTGCCCACACCCGAGACCATCCCATTGCATCGACCAGAGAAGTGTGATCCACTGCCGGCGGGCTTGATTGCTGGAAGCGCGGCCTCCCCGTCTGGTCTCCACGGGCTGGTGCACGCGCTGAAGCCTGCTGCTGGCTTTCTGGGTGCTGGGACAGCATGCAGCACAGCTGCCATCTCCTCAACAGCCTCAACGCCTGCTCCAGCGCCGCCCCCGCCCCTCCCTGCCGCAGACACCCTGCACCCTTGGCTTCCTGGCTGCAGCACGGCGTCCAAGGGCATCTCTGCAGGCCAGCAGCAGGCGGGGAGGCAGCTCAAGCCCCTACAGGTGCGCTGGGGGGCGTTTGCTTGCTGCCGCCGCCGGCGACCGCCCTGCCGCTGGCGGCGGCGCTTACCTGCTCGAGCTTGGGTGTCCAGCCCGCATCTGCTGCCCCAGCTGGTCTTTCTCAACTGGAACTTGTGCTCGCACGGCACTCCCTGTGCCGTCGCGCCGGACCGTCTGGAGCAAGGGCTGTTGGGTGACTTGGGCCACCGTGTTGTTGTGTGGGGCACACATACCCACATGGCCGGGGCGTGTGTCCCACACTTGCAACCTGGCCACGTCACAAAACAGCTGGGCCGCCACCTGCGCCGCAGCACTGCAGCTGGACGGCTGCATTGCCAGCTCGATGCATTGAGCGGCAGCCTTTGGCTGGGCAGCAAGTAGCTTGCAAGCGATTGCCTGCTGGTTGAGATTTCAAAAATGCCAGCCCGGCGGTGTAATGGGGCAAGGTCATCAAAACCTGCAGTCAGCAAACCTGCGGTCTGCAGGCTGCGACAGGCCGGCCATTACACTGCAGCTGCGCCCATGCACCAGCACTCCTGCAAAGCACAGTGCAGATGAAGTTGAATCCGTGAAAAATGTGGCGCGAACTCGTCTTGTGGCGGGTCTTGTCAAGTTCATTCTGCACCGCTGCAAGTGGCACATCCACCTCCCTGGTCGGCTTGCTGCATCACGTACACCAGTGCTGGATGATATGCCAGGCAGTCTTTGTCACGCCCAGGTGCCAGCTCAGATGATTGCAAGCACCTGGGCGGGTCGGAGGTTACGCCGCACATCACCCAGCACTGGGTTTACGTGCTGCATAGCAGCCGACATGGCGTTTGCATCCAGCAGGAGGGGGCTGTAGCAAGCGCAGCAGCAGCCGCTAGCTTGCCCTGCGGCTGCGGCAGTACAGCAACCAAGCCGGCGGCAGCGGGCGCTGGCCCCTCTGATGTGGTGGCAGCGCCTGAGGGATGCGCTGTACCAGCCAAACCAAGGCGCTCCTAAACTGGTCAGCTGCCATGTGCTCGCATGGTGGAATGCACCGCCAGCCAGAGCACGTGTCTGCAGACCAGCACGAATAATAGCGTTTCACCGATATTGTTGTGTGCACCGCACACCTTCGGAAGCCTGGCCTTGAACGTCGGGCTGAGCAGTGCGAATAACGAGGAGAGGCCTTGCAGCACCTGTGCAGTGTGCCAGGCGTTGAAAGCACCCGTTAGACCGCAGAGCACTCATTGCCCTGGTGGTGTGCCATCATTTCTCGGCTGCCGTCTCACCCAGATGCCAGCCGCGGGCGAATGGACATTGTGTTTGCACCAGGTGGTCACTGCCATTGCCAGCATGGCCGCGGCTGCTGGGAGCCGCACTGCCTTTCGCACCCGGCCGCATCTGGGCATGGCGGCAGGCAGGGGAAGCGGGACAGGCCGGGCTTGCAGTTGGCAGCGGGCCAGCTGGTGTGGATCTGTTGTAATCTGGTGCCACCGGGTGAGCACTGGACCAAAGGGCGGCATTTTCATGTGGGCAGTTGCATGGTTGTCGGCTTGGCCAGCCCCACCTCGACATAGTGACCGCCTCCCTGCTGCGCCTCGCGCGCTGCCTCTAGTGTCACTCTCTGCGTTTGGAAAGGCTTCCAAAATGCAGAGCGTGATGCTGCAGGGGAAGTGCACGGCGAGGGTGGAGGCCTATTTGCAGGAATACTGCCGGCGCCTGGCGCTTCTGAGGCTGCGCTGTGCGTCACCCAAGCATGCGCCAGCACGGGGTCTTCAGCACTGCAACCTTGCACCGCTGCTGCGCAGGCTGACCAGCTACCAACCACAGCAGCGTCTGAATGGGTTCTCACTGCTGGCCAGCTGTGCATGCGCCCAACAGGCTGTCTGCACAGCTGGCAAGCAGAGGAGATTGCATTGAGGTGCTGCTGTGGCTGCTGGTACTGGCTGCTGGCACTGACTGCTGTATGGAGGTGCTCCTGTAGCAGCCAGCATGTGGGTTGGGGATGGAGGGCGAGGGTGGCGGCTGCTGTATGCGCATAGCCACCAGCTACTCACCTGCCCATTTCCTCCCCGCATATGCATGCCACCCACCCTGCCCAGCAACCCACGTGGTATTGAGCTAAGCCTTGTGGCCGGCGTGCCGTGGTGGAACACAGGTCTGCCAGGCGTAGCGCGCCTTGCAGGTGGCGCCACTGCTCGGCAGACCGCGCACATGCCATGGCTGACGCTGCCATGCAAGCCGTGGCTGGAAATGCCCGTGTTGCCCGCAGCACAGCAGGCATCCGCGCTGCTGCCCGCTGGGCTGCATGCCAGGCCCTCTGGCTGGTGCATGCTGCCATCCACCTCAGCAGGCGGACCTGGCCTGAACGGACTGCATTGCCAGTAGGCACATGCTTTGATGTATGCAAAGCGCGTCCTCGTAAACAACCATCGTGGTGGGGGAACGGGTTGGTGAGCTGGCAGCGGCTCAGCCATTGAGACGTGCAAGCTTCCCAACCCCCGCGCTCCCATCACAAACCTGGGGCCTTCCGAGGATGCCCTTGCATGCTGCAAGCTTGCTGCGGATCCTCTCCGGAGAGGTGCAACACATTGGTGGAAACCATTTGCAGCGGCAGCTAACTGTACTCGCCCTGCAGCGCCCGCCACCAACCTGCCCGCCTCCTTGCCTCAACCGCAGTCCCATCCCGCATGGCGAGCTGCATCAGATGCATCTGACTGCCCGCCCTCTCAGGCTGCTCTGTCCGTCCTCCAGACTCCTCCGCATACCCTGCAGGATGGCGGCCGCGATGGCGTTCGACGACTTTGACGAGCAGGCGATGCGAGCTGCCGCCGAGCACGACCCCTTCATTGCGTACCTTGTCGCCGCCGAGGATGAAGGCTTGTTCGACGGAGCACTCCAAGCCGCTCTGGAGCTGCAGGTGAGAAGTGCGCGATCTTCAGCTCCCCTGCGTGCGGTTTGGATGCCGGGCACGTGCTTGTGCATTCGCATGGCACAGCTGGCTGGCTTGTGGGCAAGCTTGCGCTCCGCCTGCACTTGAATCGACTTGCAAGCCGCCGCCTCTCACCGCCGCTGCTGCTGCTGCTGCTGGCCATCCTGCAGGCGGTCGATCTGGAGGACCAGATCAATCAGCAGGCTGCACACGGCGCTTTTGGCATTGCAGTTGGCCATGCAGCGCGCGCTGGCGAGGCGGCTCGGGCTACTTGATCAGTTTTCTCTTGATCTGCCCAAGGCCGCCGGGGTGCAGAAGACACCACCGATGAAAGAGCACTGCATTGCCACTGCGCATTCTAATCAAGGTTACGTTTGTGTAAATGCTCCACGACTTTGGGGTTGAGTGGAGCAGAACAGTCGAAACAGACTGAAGGGAAAGACTGAGTGGGGCTGGCGGCTGGTTGCCGCCTGGAGGCAGCCGATGGCTACTGCTGACCGGTCCAGTTGCCGCTGCATGGAGTTGGGCAGGCTAGCCGCTGCCCCGCTGGCAGGGCGGCTAGCAAAGCTGGCATCCCCGTGGCGCACTGCATTGTGGCCCTGCTGCAGGCATTTTCACCTTCTGCCTGAATGCAACATGCCCATTTGCCTGTTCGACTGCCCATGCAGGCGAGCGGCCCTTTCTGCTGGGGGTGGAGGCGCGTTCTTCAGTTTGCCAAACTTCATTTGGCAGTTCATTGAATGCATGTGCCTGTCCATCACATATGCATGCAGGCGAGCGGCCCTTCCTGCTGGAGGCGGAGGCGCTGATCAAGCTGCTGGAGGGCACCCGCATCCTGGACAAAGAGGGGCAGGCGGCGGTGCACTTCTGCAAGGGCGTGATCGACTCCATTTACATGGCGATCTACACGGTGAGCAGAAATCGGTTGTGCAGGGGCAGGGTGCTGTACGTGGAAGGGGGAATGGGGACATCGCTGGCTGTCCAGCGCCTCAGCGGCCGCAACCGGGTGCTCCACTGCCTGTTTTGAGAAGCACCTGGCACCTCGCCTGCCCTTGTGGCAGAGCCCCATCCTGTCGGCCAAGCTGGAGGCGCTGACGGAGACCATCCAGGTCGCCGCCGATCAGGTGAGCTGGCAGCAGCTGCAGGCAGTGCTACTTCTGAATTGCGTCTTAGCATGCTCATGCGTGCCGGCATGTGCCTTGCAAGGCGCAGGTGTGCATCGGCACGCGTGCTGCCATGTGGTTGGTCGCTGCCTCACCACCTCTGCGCTTCCCTCATTGGCTTCCATTTTGAGCAGTCGGAGCAGGAGCAGTCGGCAGAGGAGGCCAGCCAGGCGGCACAGGCGGCGGCAGATGTGGCCCAGCTGGCGGCGGCGAGCAGCAGGGATCCCGCTGCCATGGCCGCCGCCGTTGCGCAGCTCACCCGGACGCTTCGGGCGGCGCTGCAGGCCGGCCCTGACGCCGCGGCCGCCTACCTGACACAGCTGCTGGCCTCCACCACCCAGCTCATCCCTGCGGCGAGGAGCGTCTGAATTGCTCTCGCCCACTGCCGCCGTTTGAGTAGGCGGGGTTTGCGCAGCGGCAGCTGTGTGGCAGCCGGGCGCTATGGTACTTCTCTGCCCGTCTGTACTGTTCGTGCGTAACCTCCCAATTGTTTGCCGCCCTGGTGTGCCGGGACTTGCTGTTTACTTTCGACGTTCAAGGCTGTAACCGCCGAGGTGATGGCTGCGGGCAGACTGGCAGGCACAGCGAGCAGGCAGGGTCGCCCTGCATGGCTGCCGCAAACTGGCAAGCTTGCATGAATGGCATCATTACAATCCTGAGCAACCTACCCACACTGCACACCATCGGTGTGCGCACATGCACACAACATGCGTGAATGTTCAGCCAGTCAAAATGCAACAGAAGAGCACTACCCTGCCGCTGCCTGCCGCCGCCTGTGGCAGCACCGCAACCTCGGAGCGTGCAGCCGCGGCCGCCTTGGCTCTCTGGCATGTGCTCATCACAACTAACACCCGCAAGCAAGCACTTGTGACAAAACACACATCGGCACGCATGAAATGAATTGGTGGGCGACGGCCCACGGATAGAGATGGGCGTCAGCAAGCATGGAAGCAGGAAGCGAACGGCATTAGAATGCATGCATTTGGGCGCTATAACTGCAAAGCTGCTTGGCGTTCAGGGGCACAGCTTGATGCTCGGCGAGTCATAATAAAAAAGCAGCCGTTTCTGCAGGCGGCAGCCAAACTGCACTTGCAGGGCAGGTGCTGCCTGCTGCGCTCGTTCAATCGCCGCCTGCAAGGACTGAGCAGCCTCACGGCCAGAGCTGGTGCGTGGCTCAATTTCCAGCATCCTGAGCGGGCGCTGCTGCGCAGCCCAGGCAATTATATCGGGCAGGATAGGCTGTAGCTGGTCACGGCCTGCATAGCTCCACACTGCAAGCCCCTGCAGCTGGGTGGCCGCAGACAGAGCCGGCAGCGCCGTGGCAGCAACCTCTGCCGTGAGCGCCGCCCAGCGCAGGCTGCGCAGCCAGGGGCCGGTGGGGAGAGGCTCTGCGAAGCGATGCCGCTCCAAATCCAGCACTTGCAGGCCGCGCAAGCTAGTCAGGGCTGGCGGCCACAAGGTGCCATAGTCTGCCAACTGCAGCTGCGTCAGCTGTGCGGTGCTGCTGAGCATGCTGAGAGCTGAATCCAGCAGGGCTGCCCTGCTTTCGTCAAGCTCTTCCTCGTCCTCAGGCTCGTCGAATGTTATCAGCGGGCTGAAATAGATGGAGAGCAGCCTGAGTCTCGGCAGCCGCCCAAGGCAGTCAGGCAGCTCCAGGCATCTGGTGAATGACAGCCGCTGCAGTGCTGGCAGGCTGGCCAGTGGTTCATATTCCTCTGCAGTTGCAGCGCACTCATAAAGGCGCAGGTCCTGCAGGCACACCAGGCGCTCACACTCCACCTGTGCGCGATATAGGGTGGCAAGGAAAGCAGCAGTTGAGGGCTATTCAGGTGGCGGTCGATGGAGGCGCGCAGCACAATGAGTTCGGAGGCTCGGATTGGCAATCCAGTCAGCCCATGTGTATTGTAAACCCGCACCTGTGTCGGCAGGTGAACTGCCAGGCTGAAAAGGCCCAGTGAGGAGAGGGAGGTGGGCAAGGGGGGCAGTGCTCCGTCTGGCGCTTCAACCTCCACGCTGTGCAGCATTAAGTGCTCCAACTTTGACAGGCTGCGCAGGGACGCGGCAAGCCCGCTGCTGCGGCCTTCCTCCTCTTCCAAGACTCCGACCAGCTGGAGCCATCGAAGATCAGGAGCCATGCCCAGGCAGCTGCTGAGAAGATCGGCTGCACTGCCAAACAGGCGCAGGCTGCTCAAGCCGCCCCTGCCGCAGGCTGTGAAGGTGCTGGCCAGCAGTGCCATAGCCTCAGCCTGCTCCACCGCTGGCAGCTCTGCCGGCACATCAACTTCCAGCACCAGTGCGCGCACGCTGCCTGCCGCCCGCGCCATCCAGGCGCAGAGCGAGCGCAGGAAAGGCAGCACACGCGATCGATCGGGTTCATAGAACCATTGCTCAATCCACAGCCGCTCCAGCAGCCGCGGCTCCCAGCACAGGCGGCGCCAGCGGCGGCACACCCGCGGCACCGCCTGAAACAGCTCCGCACTGTGAAACCTGCACCGCATCGCACAGGCACGGCACATTATAAAAGCTCGAAATGCGCATTGACGGCAGCCGGCAGCTGCGGCAGGGGTGCTGCGGGCGGAAGCTGTTGCGCAACGGCATCGGCGGCGGCGGCGGCGGCACGGGCTCCTGGAGGGCCCCACCTGGCCTGCTCGAGCGGCTCCTCGTAGTCATAGACGGGGATCAAATCGAAGATGTGCACCAGCAGGTCGTCTGGAAGCGCGTTCAGCTCCATGGCTGCCTCTGCGTCCATGGCTGCCTCTGCTGCGAGCGTCCAAGGGGCGGCCAGGGGGCGAGCCAGCCTCGGAAGGTGAGCAGGCAGAGCGGGAAGACAGTGGGGCGTGCCATGGCTGTCTTCATGCCGACATTTCTCAGCGGCGACAGCAGCGGCAGACCATGATGGGCATGGCACCGCCCGTCTTGCACCTGTGTAACAGGCAGAGTGCTGGAGGCAGCAAGTGCAGGTGGGTGCACATGCTACGAACCGGCTGCACGTGCTGGATGCTGATGGTTGCACGCCCAGCCACATGGCAATGCTCGCTCTGTTTTGCTGCGACCTACACATCCCTGCCACCTTGCTCTGAGCTATCAGAATCACACTCAACGGTAGACAAGACAGTTGAAAAGGCACGGCAATGGCGTGCGTGCACGAGGAAGGGGTGACAGGAAAATCACGGAGCAGCGCTCGGCTGGCAGGCGGGGGCGGGCCGGACCGCCCTGCCTGCAGCCGCCGCTGCCGTGGCCTGTGCAAGGGGATGCGTGGGTTGGGTTGGGTGTGGGGCAGAACAGCGGAAAGTGTAAGCAGTCCGAAATGCGAGCGGATCAGCAGGGAGCAGGCAGCGGGTGAGGTGGGTGCATTGGTACAACATACGGCAAACAACGGGGGAAGGAATTGGGGGCAGGGGGAAGTGCGGCGGGGAGGGGGACGGGGCTGCCTGGGCAGCAGTGGCGGCAGGGCAAGGCGGCCGCTGCTGCTCAGAAGCAGGGGGGCATGCGGTTGGTGTTGGTGGGTGGGTGTGTCGGCAAGGGCAAGCAAGGGGGAGCGTCGCTGCAGGAAGACAGCAGCGGCGGCTCCAGAAGAAGATGAAAAGCGGCAGCTGAGCAGCGGGATGCCGCCGCCAGCAGCAGCGCGCATGATGCAATGGGTGGGCTGCGGCAGGCGCAGCCTGATTCAGGCTGTTCAACTCGAAAGAGGTGTCGTCTTGTTGCTGCTTAGAACTTCTTGAGGGCGCGGTAGTACAGCTGCAGACAGGAAGGGGGGAAGAAGGGCAAGAGCCGGAAGTTCAAAGGGTGTGGTGCATTGAGCAGTGAGGGCTGCAAGCGCTGTCATGTAGCGCACACACGCAGCACCCAGCAGCAGGGTTGGGTAAGGTGGCAGCATTCGAGACATGTGTGCAAGGCGGTTTGAATACGCAGCTGCCAGGCAGTGTAGCTTCCAAAAGCGCACCTCGAGGTAGTCCTGGGCGGGCATGCTCCAGCTCCAGTCCATCTGCGGGCGGGCAAGCGAGGAGGGAAAAAATAGGGAAGAAATATCGGTGCATGTGCAGTTGTGCGTTTGCTCGCCGCTGCCCGCCCTGCCTCACACATTTGTTGACCGCACGGGATGGAACGCTGTCCGTTGTTTTACCATTACCAGCCGCTGCCCGCCTGCATCACACGCTGAGCTAGCTGAGCAGGCTCCGCATCAGCAACCCTCCCAACTACCAACTGGTCCATCTAACTACCCAGCCACATGCAAAAGCAGCCGCATGGCCCACCTGCATCACGCGCTGGCTGAACTGATCCCACTTGAAATAAGCACCCCAGGGTACTGTCTAGTCTGCCCACCCAGCCGCGCCCCAAAAAGCAGCCGCATGGCCCACCTGCATCACGCGCTTGCTGAGCTGGTTCCACCACTCGCGCTCGCCAAACCAGCGGCTCAGCGCCCTGAAGGGGAGGTGTGGAGGGTGCAGAGGGGTGAGGCGTGGGCCGCAACGCTTTGCAGGCGCAGCCTTGTTGGATGCATGTGCGGTGATGCTGGCGCCGAAATCGCTTTGCGCAACCCTGCAGGTGTGCAGACACGTCCCTGCGCGTGTGCAGGTGCAAGAACAGCACCCACCTGTGGAGCGCATAGTCCAGTCCGGGCGCGTCAATCCTCTTGCACAACAGCCGTAGACCTGACTACCACCCCGCGTATCACAACCCAGCCCAATGCCTGTTAGACTGGAACAACAACACAGCAGGTACAAGCCGAGTTCCCACCTGTTGAGGGCATAGTCCAGGCCGGGCGCGTCCATGCCCTCGAACGAAAAGCCGTTGACCTCCATGCCCAGCGATGCCGCGCGCTCCGCGTCGTGGTCCACGTCGAACACTGCAAAGCAGATGGGTTCTGGTTCGTCAATTCAGTCGTATAGAGATGGCCTCCAACACAGACCCTGCAGCGTGGTCACGTCAAACACTGGTAGAGGGGACCGGGCATTCGTATGGCTCGATTTGTAAATACGGAATGAGGCATCCCAACAAACTGCACATCCTCATCCAGCAGGCTGCTCCAACAGGCTGCACCCCCTCTCCCAACAAGCCGCAACCCCTGCGGCCCCTCATCTCAACAGGCTGCGCCAGCTCACCAGTGTCGTTGAGGCCGCCAGTCTTGCGCACCACGGGCACCGTGCCGTAGCGCATGGCAATCATCTGCGGGGGAGAGAGGGTGCGTTATGTGTATAGGGTGAGGCCGCAGGACTACACTGCCGGCGACAGCAGGAGCATGGCACAGCACAGCACGCGAAGGCAGTTTCATGTGTATTCATCAGATTTGCGGCAGCATGTGCACATCTGTGTGAGGCCGCAGGGCTCAAACATGGAGGTCACCCGAAACAGTTCACTTTGCAACCCCAACATGAAGCAAAGTCGAAGGAATGCCAAACTTGCGGGCCCTTGGTGCAGCACCCACCTGCGTGAGGCCGCAGGGCTCGAACATGGAGGGCACCAGGAACATGTCGCAGCCGGCGTAGATGAGGTGGCTGCAGCACAAATGTGGATATGGCAGAGAATGCGTGCTGTATAAAATCATGATAGCGATGAAATCGCATTGCTGCGACTGCAGCCCGCTGCACCCGTCGACCACTTGGTGAAACCCTTTCAAATTTGCGCACATCCGCACCTCAGCGGCTTGACATGGGCGAACCAGGTTCAGTGCATTATGATTCAACACATTCAAAGCGCATGCACACCTCAGCGGCTCGTCGTAGGCGAACCAGAGGCGGGCGCGGTCGGGGTACTGCCTTGCCAGGTCGCCCGACAGCGCGTTGAACTCAGCCTGTTGAGAGTTTGGAACAAAGGCAACAACGACGTCAGCAAGGGAGTTCAGGCCGGATCCACGCTCAAAGAAACTGCCTCGCCGCGTCGCCCGACAGCGCATTGAACTCGGCCTGTTGGGGAGGGGAGAGCACAATGGTAAGGGCGGGAATTCAGCGCAGGCATGCTGAGGAAACTGCCGCGCCAGGTCGCCCGACAGCCCGTTGAACTCAGCCTGTTGGGGTGACAAGCTACACGCAGGAGGGGTGTGTTATGCACAGCACAGAAACTGTGATGCAAATATGGGGCGCTGCAAGGCGCGGTCAGCCGCCCTGGCATACTTGTGCGCGCATCGGCCATGCCCAGCAACCTGCCAGCACACAACTCAGCCCACCTGCACTTTGGGGTCCGGTGCCAAGCCCAGCAGCACAAACTGCACGGCTTCTGCCCACCCACAACCCCACCAGCCAGCGAGATGAAACCCACCAACTAAACAGGTACGCACCTGCACTTTGGGGTCGGGCGCCGAGCCCAGCAGCACAAACTGGCCGCCGCGCTCCATGGTCCGCCAGGCCGCGTGCTTGATCAGGTGGATGCCCTTCTGATGCGTCAGGCGCGTCACGCAGCCCACAATGGGCACGTCTGCAAACGAAAGTGAAATGGGAGGAAGAAATGGTGACCGAAGATGGATGCCCTTCTGGTGGGTCAGGCGCGTCGCGCAGCCCACGATGGGGACATCTGGTGAAGGCAAGGGAGGTTGGCCATACTTTGGATGGTGGAGAACACAATTCAGCGCCAGCAGTACCAGGCATTGCAGAGCAGCAACAAAGACACCATGCGGCCTGATGCATTCCCAAAAAAAACGAACCCGCGTTGCTGAGCTGCATGCGCTTGCGCAGCTCCGCCTTTGCGGCTGCGCTTAGGCGGGGGTCATGTGCACAACACAGTGCAGCAACAGTGAACCACAAAACCTGAACAATAAGAGCACACACCTGCGTTGCTGAGCTGCATGCGCTTGCGCAGCTCCGCCTTAGCGGCCGCCTTGCCCTCCACCACCGATTCAGCGGTGTAGCCCAACGGCAGCAGCGGGTCCTCTGCAAGATCAGGAGAGGAATAAGGAGCAGGGCAAATCTTAGCCAAGATGGTCAGATGGTACCAGCATGCATGCGACTCCGCGGGGTGTAGCCCAGCGGTAGCAGCGGGTCCTCTGCAAGGACAGATAATTTGCATGCAGGCATGTTTCAGCTGTGGACTGGAACGGTGTGGGGCGCGTGCGACTGGGCTGTGTAGCCCACGCACTGGCAGCAGCAGGCCCTGTCAAAGTGTGCAGGCTTAAGGCATGCGCGGCATGCACAGCAGGTGCACGCGCGTGGTGCATCAGCACAACAGCAGAAGATGTCCAAACTGCCTGAGAGACAAGAGGTGATCCATAACAGCACTGCGCACCCGAGGGGTCCCAGATGTCGGGGTCGATGCCATCGCATTTTGATCGGTATGTCAACCGACTCAATCCAACTAATCTATTATCAAACCGTGCTAAAAAGCTGCGCACCGGAGGGGTCCCAGATGTCGGGGTCGATGCCGTTGCGGATGCCGAAGAACTTGCCTGCGGCAGGGCGTGTCGAGGTGGCAGCTCATGAGAGGGAGGCACACGTATCGGCGCATAAAGTGGAGGGGCACGGCAACGGGCAACGAGAAAGAGACATCTGGCCCACTCCACTTGCCAAAGTGTGCCGCTGAAACCGGCCGATGGTGCTGTGTTGGCTTTAAAACCCACCGTGGTGCGGCGCGATGGCGGGGTGGCCGGACACCTCCTCAGCATAGGTTGGCGACACGGTCGTGGCCACCTCGGCTGCAGCCATGGCCTGCAGGCAAAGGGAAATTGTGGGCAAGAGTAGGGTGAGTAGGAGTATGCAGGGAGAAGGTAGACACTGTGGTTGCCACCTCACACGCCGCCATGCCTGCAGGCAACGTGAAAGCGCACGGTGGGCGTGCTTGCTCCTGCTGCGCAGCCAAAGCTGTGGGGTGATGACAAACCTTCCACGCGCTTTACTGATATGGCAAGGATAGGTGACGGACTGCCACGTGGTCCTCCCAGGCAGTCCCTGCCAGGCCACCCCTCCAGACTGTCCTTACTCAAGTGAGGCCGCTCACCTGGCCAATCAGGTCGGCGCCGTAGTTCAGGTTGTGGATGGTGAAGGCGCACTTGGAGGAGCCGTGGTCCAGCCAGGCCACGGGCGCAGACTGCCAGTCGTGGCAGTGAACGATGTCCGGCCTGCAACACAGACAGGTGGGTGGCGAACATGGGGGACGTGGTCAGGCAGTGCGAATGGTGTGTGTAGCAGCATGGGGGTGTGCTTGGATGTTAGCAGTGGTCCGGGGTGGCAGGGGGATGCAAAAGAGTGGGCGATTGGGTGGGTGGGCCTCCATGCTTTCCGACTGCTGTGGTGCCGGGCTTCAGCAAGTGGGCTGTGCAGCAGGCAGGGGGGCGTTGGCAGGCAGGGCAGAGCAGAAATGCAGTAGAGGCGGTGTTATGTGTGTCCATCTGTCCTCTCACTGGTGTGGGTGGCTCCCGGGGAACCCCACTTGCCTGCAAGCGGGTTGCAAATGTGCGGTCAGGTGTGTGGGATCAAGAGCAAAGCTGCGACCCTGAGCAGGATGCAAGCCGGCAGCAGCCGCAACAAATTTGAACACTGATCAACTGCCCAATTATTTGCCCCTGGCACTCACTGCCGCGCATCCGCGTGGTGCTTGATGTACTCCAGCGCGCAGCCGCACCAGTAGTAGAACCTGCAGAGAACAAAAGAAGGCGAAACAAAGGCTGTTAGTATTCAAGCGTGCAGCAGCTGCATCACGCAAGAGGGGGTCCGACATACCACGCAGGCCACAGCAACCCTCGGGGATGAACCGCAATTGACGGAGCCACTGCATGCTGTGCCGCGCGTTAGACAGCAAGTCAGCAGGGCAGCCCCATCAGCTCACCGCTCGCGGTCGCGCCAGATGTCGGTGTAGATGCGCCCCACCCAGAAGTAGCCATTGCAGGGCTCCAGGAACGTGGTGCTCAGGCCTGGCAACATTGGAAGCAGAGGGTTGCGAAAGGAGGCTGAGTTGGAGTTGGTTGGCGGCAGGTGCTTGCAAAGCAGCAGGCGAGCTGTCTGGTTGCAGCAGGCTGTGGCTGCGTAGCCAGGAGGCGGCTGTGTAGGCATGATTCTGCCTGGCAAATAATGCAACGGCCGCAGAAGGTGTTGCCTGCCACCTTGCTTGCAACTCCGCGCACGCCACGTTTCAAGTTACCGCCATCCCCACTGTGCACGCCACGCAGCCAACTGCGGCCAAATTAGAGCGTTCAAAGCACTCACCCTCCACCTTGCCCTTCCAGATCTTGACCTGCACGCCGTTCATCCAAAAGTCCTTGACCATCTTCAGGTCCTGCGGCAAAGAAAAGGATGACAAAACTGGCATGAATGCCTGCAACTAGCGATCAAAGGAGTGTGCCTAAAGACAGCACTGCTGATGCATGCATCATGCGGCAGCAAAGCACGATCCTTCCCCAGCAAGAAGACGAAAGCAATGCCAACATAACCGCAAACAGCCAATGTTTACCTGCACCAGAATGTGGTTGATGCGTTGGGCAGCATCACCTCCACCTCGTGCATGTCCACCCCACCAAAAACTGCGACAAAGCAGCACACCCACGCGCCCCAGAAGCGCTCACCTGCACCAGGTTGTAGTTGATGCAATCGTACTTGGGCAGCACCACCTCAACCTCGTGCCCCTCCTCCTGCACCGCGCGGCCCAGCGCCGTCACCACGTCGCCCAGGCCGCCCTCCTGCAAGGATCAGCAGCGGAAGAGAGGGGACCGTGATCAGCTGGACCGGCAACTTGCACACACCAGACCATCACTTGCCCCATATGCAGCTTGAGTTCAGGTACACCGAGAGCATCTGCATCAGCGGTCCAGAGCCAATGAAACGCAACACTGCAGCACTGCCGCGCACCTTGGCGATGGGCGCCATTTCGGCCGCGACGTGCACGACGCGCAGCGTGGGCACGGTGCCGGTACCGCCCACAACAGGCACGTGGTAATCCATGCCCTTGTTGTCGTCGTAGAAGCCGCCCTGTGGATAGGATTTAAAGTGGAGACACACAGCTTTGAGCAGAGCTAGTTGCAGGCAGGTTTGGCCGGTTTGTGTACGCCAGTATTGCCAGATGATGCCCCAACCCACGAGCCACTCACGTGCTTGTCCCGGCTGTCCAGGAAGGCAATGTCCAGCACGTGCGCATCGGGCGGCACCTGCGAGGCACACAAGAGCCGAAGGGCAGTTGAACATCTTGTGCGCAGCTGTGGGCGGGAAACGCCCCCCTATGCGCGCTTCCTGGCCGCTTGTAACCATGCCTGCCAGCCAGATGCCCGTGTGCTCCCTCACCTGCACCGTGGCCTTCTCCCAGCCGATGCCGCCCGGGATGACGCTCTGCAGCGGGACCACCTCCCTCTCTGCAGGCCAAAAGTGGCAACGTGGTATCAAGCAGGTTGTGAAGAGCATCAAGCAAGAAACTGGCCAAGGCAGCTGATTCTTTGGGAAGTAGGGTCGGACCGAGTGAACAGAGGGACAGCTTGAATGGCTTCCTGGCTGCTCCGACCCTCCTGCAAACAACAAACCACGGCACTCACCGCCGTGCGTCCAGCGGTTGAAGCCCACGGCAGCAAAGACCTCGGGGCGGCCGCGCAGCGGCGTCTCGTCTGCAGAACAGGGAGGGTGTGAGAATGAGTGGTGAACATACTGGCTGCAATGTGCTATGCAGCTAACAACCCCAGCTAGTTGTGCTGGGGCAGGTTACCCACAGATCTGAGCCAAGCTAATGCACAGGACGCACCCGGGTTGTAAAAGATGTCCACCGGCTGGCCCGCCACAGGAGTGATGGGCTGGGTGAAGAGCACGCGGGAGCGCAGCTCGCGCCGCCGCCGCCCCGCCATGGCCTGGGGAGAGGGCAAGGCAGCACGGCATGACGCAGCAGCATGAGCGGGACAAGGGAAGACGAAACTGCAGACTCGGCAGGTTTTTGCCTAGCACTCAGTTGGAAGCCAGCTCCTCCTGGTCAGCCGTCACACAGCCAAAACAGCGCGGAACAGCCACTAACTCAACATGCTAAATACCTACCTTGACGTGCGCCTTGTCCAGGGCGCGCTTGGCGGCCAGCTCCTCCTGGTGCGCAGTCTCGGTCTGGGTGGCGGCGTCCAGGGCCTCGTACACCAGCTGCACCAGCTTGTCGCCTGTGGGAGAAGAGGGGCAGCACAGCAAATGGACAGCAGGTCAGCAGTTGCAAAAGATGGTGTTATAAAGTGGGCAAGGGAAACCGGCATCCAGAGCCTCGTAGACCAGCTGCACCAGCCTGTCGCCTGTGGCAGGGGATGAGGATCGTGCATCAATTGCCGTGAAATTATGCGAGCACTGCGGGCTGGAGGCATGTGACCACTGCAAAGCGTGTGGCATACAAGCCCCTCCCGTCTGGCGGAAGGTTACCGCAGCCGGCCGCATACCCTTATCAAATAAGGTTATCACCCACCTGAGGCGTACTCCTTGAGCAGCGTGTGGAAGTCGCGGCCGCCGTTGTTGTCCCACACCGCGCGCCGGTCGTCGGTAAAGACATAGTCCAGCATGGCGGCAGTGGCCCAGGCAGGCACCTGGATGAAGAGGAAAGGCACAGGTGGCACGGCGGGTGAGTTGGGGAGGGCAGCATCAGGACCAATTCCAGGCACTCTGCAGGTGCTTTAGAGGCACCCTACAGGTGCTGACATAACAAGCCCCGGCTGGCCCTCACCTCCGCTCCCATCCACTGGCCAGACGGCAACTTGTACTTCTGGACTTGTGCGTCGCTCAGCGGCTGCATGGCGATCACGCGCTTGTCCTGCGGTCAAAGGCAAAACACGTGGGAACAAAAGTGGAAAAACGTGGCCCTGCATGCATGCTGTTGCCCTGCTGGATACCACGGAAGACACTTGCATCCAAGCCTGCTGTGGTGCTGCCGAAAGCCAAAACAGTCGCACCTTGAGCCACCAGCCGTCGTAGCCCACGTGCACAAAGACCGGGGATGTGGAGCCGCGCAGCGGGCCGGAGGCCTTGTTGTACACCAGCACGCCGGTGCCGCCTGCGCGAACAGGAAGGGGGTGAAAGCTGTGTGTTCCAACACAAAGTGCAGCGGGCCGGACGCCTTGTTGTACACCAGCACGCCGGTGCCGCCTGCGGGGAAGGAAGGGGCACAGGAGAATTGTTAAAGGGTTGGTCTAGACCAGACGCCGTTGCGGGCCGGAGGCCTTGTTGCACACCAGCACGCCGGTGCCGCCTGCAGTGAACAAAGGGGCAGGGTGCAGTGCGACGAGGGGGCTGCAGCACAAGCTGCGACACCCATGCGCAGCGCAGCCCGCCCTACCCTAACTAACACCCCAGCGCACACAACCTGCAAGCCCACCCAACACCTCAGCGCACGCACCAGCCTCAGGCACGCCCTCCGGCCAGCCAAACACGCCGTCCTTCTGCTGCACAAAAGCCCTACCACAACAAATGGCAGTCAGCATCGAAAGCTCAGCACACGCACCGGCCTCAGGCACGCCCTCGGGCCAGCCGAACACGCCGTCCTTCTGCTGCGCCGCCGCAATCTGCTGCAGCGCGGCGCCGCGCCGCTCGGCCACCACAGCGCGCGCCTCCTGCGGCAGTTGAAGTGAAGTGAAGCAAGGCAGGAATACGCAATGTTGCTGCCCCACAGATCACAGAGAGGATGCATATGCGCCGTTCAAGCGTCGTCCACCCACTTGCAGCGCCTGCTGCGCCCACCACGCACAACCAACAAGATTGCCTCCAGCAGCTGCGTGCAGCGCCGCTCGTTGTGCAGACAACAACCCAGCAACAACGAGCGCCGCGCAAAGCAGGCAAACCCGCAAGCCCAACCAACCAACTCACCTCCAGCAGCTGTGCGCGGCGGCGCTCGTGGTAGGCAGCGCGTGCCGCCTGCGCCGCCTGCTGCGCCTGCTGCATCCACTCGGCGTAAATGCGGTCCTCCTCTGCCCTCAGCTCCTGCATTGGTTTGAGAAGCGAGCAAAGATGTCAGCGGTGCACCATCCACTCAGCATAAACGTCGGCCCACACTATGGTTCATCTGCATCAAAAAGCTGCAACTGCCAAACCAAATCACAGCCGACAGAACATGCTGATTAAAACATGCTGATTGACTGAATCATTTCACCCACCGCCAGGCGCTGCCGCTCGTATGCCTCCAGCAGCTGCAGGCGCTTCATCTGCAGCTCCTGCAGGGTCACCGCCCCCGCCAGGTTGAGCTGGAAGTCGCGGGCTCTGCAAGGAATGGACAACAAATTGGCGGTGAATGAAATGCGATTGGGGTTCGTATGCAGCTCCTGAAGCGACTGCTCCAATCAGGTTGAGCTGGAAGACGGGCGCTGCAGGGTTGGGAACGCCGCAACCAGCTGGTGCATGCCAGTATCAGGCACTGCATCTGCAGCTGTTGCAAAGTTGGTGCTCCAGTAACGCATGCTTCCCAACATGACCACCAGACTTGATACATGCAGCATCAAGCGCACCCATAGTTGTCCACAGACCCAGAGTTGGGTCGCGCAACCATCACATGTATTTGTTACTGCTCCCCACTGCTGCTTGCCATCACTCACCCATTGTTGTCCACAGCTCCAGAGTTGGTGTCCATGGTGACAAAGTCGATGCGCGACAGCAGCTCCGGCAGAGCCAGGTCCACCTGTGTGACAGGCGGACATTGCAGATTGCGGGTGTCAGCAAGTTGACAAGAAACTGACGCACCACAGCACACAGCACTTCCGTCGCCAGCTGGCTTGCCACCGCGCTGCACTGAAAACGTCGCGCTTGAGGCCTCTCTGCGCACCTGCCACCAGTCGCCGCCGGCGCCGTTGCCGGCCAGCTCCTCGCTGCGCTGCATGGGCAGCACCTCTATGCTCTCCCATTTGTTGAAGCCGACCTGCGGCAGGGGGCAATGGAGGCGGGGTGGGTGCGTATGCAGTGTCATTGGGTGCATGCACGAGGCCTGCCGGCACGTCACCCGCACCCCAAGCCCTGCCGGCCAGCCCAACCTACAGCTACACAATCCAAGCCCCAGGGCCCCAAGCCACCAAACCCACCTTGAGCGCCACGGCCGCATTGCCCGGCAGCGGCCCCTTGCTTCGATCGTAGTACACGGTGCACGTCTTGCCCACTGGCACGCCCTGGCCCGGCTGCGAGCTGTCAGGCAGGGTGAACACCGCCCTGCCGGCGGCGCGCGCCGCCTCTGCCAGGCGGGCCAGCTGCTGCGCTGAGGGAGCCGCCTCTGGGACCGCCGGCTTGGGCGGGGGCGGGGGAGGCGCCTCGGCCTTGAACTCAGCGGCGATGGCAGCAGGCACGTCGCGGCTGGCCGCCAGCTCAGCGGCCGCGGTCTCCACCTCAGCAGGAACGTTGGAGTAGCGCTCCTTGACCTGCAAGATTGGGGATCGACACCCAATGTGAGACTGCTCAGCAGAGCTCGAGTATTCCGAACAACATGAGCTGCACATTGCAACTCCACTTGCACATCACAGCCTGGTCCACAACAGCAATTCAAGCTGCTTCGCAGCAACAAAACACCAGTTGCACCGCTCTTCACCTCCCGCAGCCTCACCTCTCAGCCATCCCCCACAATTGCACTTGCTCAGCATGCCCCGCAGCACCGAAATCATTGTCAGAATGATGCTCACCTCGCGCAGCTTCGCCTCGGCCGCCTGGCGGTCGGCCGCCAGCTGCACCAGCAGCTGCTGCAGGGCCTCGTTCTCGGCCTGAGGGGTGGAGGAGTTGAGGAATCAATATGCATGGGTTGAAGTGAACTAGTATCAGCAGCTGCTGCAGGGCCTCGTTCTCGAACCGAGGGGGAGGGGCAGTTGAGGAACCAATGTGCATGAAACGAGTATCAGCAGCTGCTGCAGCGACTCATTCTCAGCCTGATGGGCAGTGAGAGGCAGGAAGGCACGAGTCAATTAAATAGCCAGGACAGGGCAACGAGGGCTGCAGGCAGACAACACCAGCGTCGACAGCAGCGGCAGCAGCGGAAGTTTGTCTGCCTCAGCGCATCCTCAGCGCGCCCACAGGTGCCTCAAATCCAGCGCCACCCGCTCAAACCATACAGACCTTCAGACGCTGCAGCTCCAGCCGCTGCGCTCCGCCCATCTCCGGCCTGCAACATTTCTGCCTTGCAACAGAAAACTCAGCCCAAGCAGCCCAAACACAGGGCTAAAGCCCACCTTCAGGCGCTGCAGCTCCAGCTGCTGCCCCTCGCCCATCTCAGCCTTGCGAGCGGCGCGGGCCATGGCGTCGGCACGGGCCGCCTCGCGAGCCATCTCCGCGACTTCGTTCTCGGCAGCCTGGATCATCCTGCAGACGCGGAAGGGGACGAATAGCAATGGTGATGGCGGTAAACAAACAGGAGAGCCAGAGGCTCACATCCCGGCCCTGCCCACACCAACCCAAACCCAGCGTCATCCCGCCCCATTCCACCAGACCTACCCTCCCAAATCTGCTGCCCTTCAGGTCACCCAACCGCCCCGCCCTCCCAGGCATGTGAAACCCAACACTCCTGCTGCCCGCAGCAACTCACTGCTTAGCAGCCTCCGGATCCACCGCCTTTGACGATGCCAGGCGGGAGGCAGCCAGGGCAGCCTGCTTCTCTTCGGCCAGCTTGCGAGCCAGCGTGCGGGCAGCCGAAATCTTGGCGGCGACCGCCAGCTTGGCCTCAGCGCCGGTCTGCGGCGCAGCGGGCACAGCGGGCGCAGCGGGCACGGCGCGCGCCAGTGCACCCGGCGGGCTGCCGCCATTGCCGCCAGAGGCTGGCTTGGGCGCCGGCGGCGCGGCCTTGGCCTGAGCGCCGCCGCCGCTGCCGCTGCCGCCGCTGCTGCCGCTGGCGGCGCCCTTCTGGCTGCTGGCTGCCGCTTTCTTGGCTGACTCGGAAGGATCCTCGGAAGCCAGGCCAAGTGCCTGCATCACTCCCTTGATCATGCCAGGCTCGCTTTCCTTCTCCTTCTTTTCCGGCTTCTCCTGCTTCGCTTCCTTTGCAGGCTCAGCCGCCTCCTTCTTGGGTGCTGCCGCTGCTGCCGCGGCAGCCGCCGCAGCCTCGCTGCCGCCCTTCTTGCTGGCGGGCGCCGGCTGCGACGCCTGCTGCTGCTGCGCCGCCGCAGGCTGCGCCGCCGCGGGCTGCGCGGCGGCGGGCGGCTGTGCTGCCTTGGCTGCTGGAGGGTTGGCAGCCTTGGAGCCGGCAGCAGAGGCAGCCGGGGCCTCTGTCTTGCTGGCCGCCGCGCTGCTGCTGCTGCTACTGCCGTTGCCGTTGCTGTCATCGCCTGAGCCGGACTTGAAGGGTGGGGGCACCTTCAGCGCCCGCACGGGCAGGGGACCGGAAGCGCGGCGGCGGCCGCCGCCCGGCGTGGCCGCTCGCAGCGGCGTGCCGAGCAGCGCCGACCGCGCGCTGCCTGCAGCCTGCATGGTGCTGCGGGTGTGAGACAAGCTTGCTGGCGGGCCGGTGTGCACCAATGCCTGCTTGCTGGGGCCCGCAGGTGCTGGCGCAAGCGGCGGGGTGGGGCGCCGTGGAGGCGGTGCGCCGCTGCAGGGGCGGTGCCAGGGCAAACCACAAGGTTGTGAGCACTGTGGACGACCCACAATCACGACATGGCCTCGCCGGGCGCACCAGCAGGCCCGGCAGTGCGCGGCGGCTGGCGCAGTGCAGCACGGCTGCCCAGCAGGGGAGGGGCCCTTAAGCCCGAGCCTGGCGTGCACCGTCGTAATCTCGCTCACCTTCAATTCGCTGCTGCTGCCCGCAAGCCCGGTGTTGGCCGGGAGAGGCCACCCGAGCTGGGTAAGGCGCCCGACAGGCGTTTGGGGCCGCTGACAAGTGTCGCGACGGTGCAGCCGTTGCGATCTGGCCATCAGCAACGCGAATGCGCGCCATCTAGGTGCCCGCTGCCGCCGCCGCCCGCATGGGGACCCCAGCGGCCGTGCAAGCCTGGCGGTGCATTCAGGCCTGCGCAGCTCGCATGCCAGCCAACGCCAGGTATGAGGGAGAGTGGGCCATCTAGATCACCGGCTCATGGTGGCAGACTGCACAGAACGAGGCCGGCGCGCCGGCAGCATTCTGCCGAGTTTGACCGGAAGCTATCCTTGGGCGCAGGGCTGATTCAACTGGGCGATTGGGCTGATCCAAGGCCTAGTATTGTGCAGCCATACCTTGTTTTTCACGAGGTCGGGTGGAGATGTAACAGGCCGGCAGGCTGGCATGCGGGGCTGCCCAGCGCGCCCGATTTCTAACCATGCCGGGCCAGTGTGTGCGTCTCATGTACCGAACAGAATCATGCCATCCGCTTGCAGTTGGTGGTAGGGGCACACCTGCGCTCTGACATGCCTCACCACGGCTGCTTACTGTTGCATGCCCACGAATGCCCAGCCTGCATCGCTGCAAGCTGTAAGCCGCTCCGCACGGCCTCCGCCGGCCGGCGAGCCCGCTCCTTCGCTGGGCCCCGTACTCTGGCGCAATGCGCCTATCGGCGACATGCATTCAAGCGTGTGTACTATGTCTTGCGCCCAAGCAACCAAAGCAGCCGCAAAGCTGCCGCTGGCGCCAGTCTTCCGGAGCACCTTGCCATGCTCAAACCCAGCCCTCCCGCCTTTGCAGACGATCAAGCGTCATTCATTTAGATCGCCGCGCCTGCGTGAACGCGCTTTTTTGCCCCTGGACTCTGCATGTGATCGCCACGCGGGCGGGCAGCGCAGCAGAGCGCCCTATGCCCGCCCGCCCGCCTGCCCCTGCCTCTTTCCCCTTGTGGGTCCCGGCGTTCAGAACAGGCGCTGCAATCATGAGTTGGGCTGATCAGGGCCGCTCTGGCTACGTGCCACCGCACCTCCGCGGCGCGGGTGAGCGGCAGAGGGGCGGCGGCGGCGGCGGCGGCCGGGCTTGCCCAGGCGCCCTGCAGGCCTCTGAGGCCCCCGCGGCCTTGCGGGTCGGCTACTAATATGCTCGTGCGCCGTTTGCAGCCGCGTCCAGCTCGAAAGCGCGCTTGAACAGCCGGAAGCGCCCGCCCATCAGCCGCCCCCTTCGCGCCCTGCCCCTGCCGCAGTGTCCGGCGCTCCCCCTCCCCCTCCGCCGTCCGGTGAGCGCGCTGGAGGGCCGGGTGGGCCTGCATGGCGCCAGGGTGCATGAATGTGCGGGGCGGCGCGCCGGGGCGGCTGGGCAGGCTTGCAGGCGGTCAGGAGAGCGCCAGCAGCGTGGACCAGCGGGTCGCGGCGCAGCGAAGCCGCGCAGGCAGCCGCCGACCACGCTCGGGGGCTTCGAAGCTGGGGCAGCCCCGGGGCACATCCACGCCCCGTATTGCAGTAATCAACGCATGCTGCATGATCTGGAGGAGGCCGGGCCGCGCCAGCGGTGTTGGTGGCCTCCGCCGCTGAACCGCGGCGAGCGGGTGGCGGCGGCAGAGGGCAGCTGCAGCTTCACGGCTGCTCGGCTGTCGCAGCGTGCCAGCTGTGATCCAGCAGGCACTGAATGATGGCTGGGTCGCGGCAGCGGCTGCTGCCATCCAGCTGGGACACACTCACGCCCGCCGCTGGCAGGCACAAGCCAGCTCCATGCCGTTGCCAGTAAGTTGATTTAATGATCACGAGTCTGCCTGCCTTCACATCTGCAGGTGGCGGCGGCGCCCCCGGCGGCGCCGGTGGCTACGGTGGCTCCCGCTACGGCGATGGCGGGTGCGTGGATGCTGCTGCATGGCCGGCGATAGAAGCTGGCGCATGGGTGCCCCTGCGGCAGCGGCTTGGTCAACATGCCGGCCACCAGCACGCCGCGCCTTGCACTGAACAAACTGCCTGCGGGGTTGCCCTTCATGCAGTTACGGTGGCGGCGGCCGGTACGGCGGCGGCGGTGGCGGCTGGGGCGGCGGCGGCGGTGGCCGGTGCGTAGTGCATCGCATGTGCACCCAGGGTGGCTGTGTTGGCAGGTTGGACGATGCGCGGTGCAGTGGCGTGGTGCTTTAAATCGCGCTGCTGTTGAGGCAGCATGATGCACTGCACACGTGCTGTTGCGGCTGGGCAGGTCCCTACCATCATGCCACCTTCCCCGCAAGCCGCCGCGTACTGCGCTCATTCATGCTGCGCTCAATCATGCCATGCTTTTGGCGGCGGCTGTGGTTCTCACAGTGCACAGTTCCAATCCATGCATACAATCGATTGAATGCGGTAAGCATGATTGCCAGCCTGAATGCAATCCCTGCTGCAGCGACCGGGGTGGCTATGGTGACCGTGGTGGCGACCGGGGCTACGGTGGCGGTGGCGGGTGCGCCTCGCTGCATCGCGTTTCCCTGCGGCCTGCTTGTTTACTGGTGCATGGCGGCCTGCTTGCTGTGCATGGCAGTATGGCAGTACGCTTGCCGGTGCATGGCAAGAATGGCGGTCTGCACAAGGTGCATGGCGGCATGCCTGCTGGTGCATGGCATGCCCTCTTGCTAGGCGCATGGCAGCCTGCCTGCCGATGCATGGCTGCATGCTTGCCGGTGCATGGCAGCTTGATCGCTGATTCCACGGTGTAGAGCCCAGCCAGCGTGCGCTTACCGGCCACTCTGCTGCTTTTACTTGTTCCTTGCAGCTACGGCGGCGGCGGCTCCCGGGGCTTTGGCGGCGGCCGGTGGGAGACTCGGGAGGAGAAGGATCCCTTCGCTGAGAGGTGAGCAGGCCAACTCTTTTATTGTATGTTTCTGCATTGTGGTCCAGCGGCCGTTGGGAGACTTGGGGAGAAAAAGACCTCTCCGCTGAGAGGTGTGCTGAATGATTTTTGTTGGCTGTGTGTGTGTGTGTGTGCATTGCTATGCAGCGGCTTTGTGCATTAGCCGCTGGCATGTTGGGGACCCAAAGCCAAGGGAAAGCCACAAGCGCTAGATGCAGGCTCAGCAGCTGCGTCATGCTGTCAACACCATGGCACTCAACAACATGAATTGGCTGCTGCCCAACTCTTGTGCAGCGAGAAGGAGAAGCAGGCGACCGACGGCATGTTCGAGGGCGAGAACACGGGCATCAACTTTGACGCCTACGAGGACATCCCCGTGGAGGTGCGCCCCAATTGGGAAACGTACTATTAATGGTTGCAATTCGAGGTGCAATGGGTTGGTTGGGAAGTTCGGGCGTCAGTTCTGGGGACATTTTCGTGGAGGTGCAAACAGGCTGAGAACAGGCTGCAAAACGTACTAGTAGTGGTTGCAAGTGGGACTGCATCCCGGCTTGCCATGCTTGATTGGC